>Ga0070731_10000362_pt1 | contig 65669 bp, 44 predicted proteins | sample Coa_R1_2_FD_66448 | JGI IMG/M metagenome (GOLD analysis project Ga0070731, IMG submission 66448) | Surface soil microbial communities from Centralia Pennsylvania, which are recovering from an underground coalmine fire - Coalmine... | ecosystem: Environmental > Terrestrial > Soil > Unclassified ... | reverse complement strand
TCACTTTCATAGGGAGATGCACTTTACGACGGCGTTTCATTTCTGATTTTCATAGGGAGCCGTTTTTCTCAATCGAAGTGTTCGCTCGCGTTGCCATTTCTCCTATGAAAACTCACGACTCTTGAATGGCCCTGCGGCTTCGCTCCGCAACGCCGTTGGCGTTGAACGGCAACTCCTTCGAATTCATTGGACATGCCCCTCTCTTTGCGCCAAAATCCCCCGCACTTTCCGCGGCTGGGAGTTCTGCTTCATGCGCACAATCGTGCTCGCCTTATTCGCGCTGCTTTGCTCTGCACCGCTTTCGCTGCGCGCGGAAACGCCCGCGGAATTTGAGGCGCGCGGCGTCTCCGCCCTCAAACAGGCCCTCACCGATCCCGACCAGATCGTCTCCGCCGCCATTTCGCTGGGCATGGCCGCGCAAGGTTACGACGACGCGAAAGACGCCGTCAAATCCGCCGAGATGAACGCGCTCCTTTTTTGGTGCAACAAGAAGATGACCCTGCAGCAGGTGGATTTCTTGCTGCGCCAGGGCAACGAAGGCGCCGCCGCCGCGAAGCGCTTCACCAAGATGATGAAAGGCCTTCCGCCCGGCGACGCGCAGACGTGGTTCAACCGCGCCGCGGAATTTGCCGCGGCGCATCCCGACGAACACCTGCTGATCGCAATCCGATTCTGCGAAATCGCCGACCGTTTCAAAAGCACCGAATTTCCCGTGCGCGCGCAGGAACGCTTCGTGCGCGAAATCGTCGTCGCCGAGGCGCTCGCAAAAGGCACGCTGAAATCGCCGCCGATCGAAATGAAATCCGGTGCGTTCGCTTCGTCGCAAAAACAACCGATGCCGCCGGAAGACAAATTGAACGAAGCGCGCGCCGCGATGAAACAGCAATACGCCGCCGATTTCCGCACGACCAAGCCCGCGCAGCGCGCCGATTTCGGCCACCGCCTGCTCAAAGCCGGCCTGGAAACACAGGATAATCCGGCGATGCAATTCATTCTGCTGCGCGAAGCCGCCGAACAGTGCGCCAATGGCCGCGAGACCGACAACACCATGCGCGCGCTGAGCGAACTCGGCGCGCGCTTCAACATGGACATTCTCTCGCTCAAACTCGATTTTCTCGCGCGCCTGATGGCGTACGCCGTCGAACCGGAGCATCACAAGCCGCTGGCCATGCTGTATCAGGCCGTCGGCAATGAGGCGCTGGCCGAGGAGAACTACGAAGTGGCGCAGCGCGCGTTCGAATACGGCGAAGCCAGCGCGCAGCGTGCCGAAGACGACAGGCTCGCCGCGCGCATGCATGCCGGCATCGCAGCGCTGCATGAAGTTCAGGGCGAATTGACTAAAATCAAAACCGCGTACTCAACCCTCTACAACAAACCCGACGATCCCGAAGCGAACCTGCTGCTGGGCCGCTTCCTCTGCGCCAGCCGCGGCGAATGGATTCCCGGCTTGCTTTTTCTGGCAAAAGGCAGCGACGCCGCGCTCAAAGCCGCCGCGCTCAAAGACCTCGCCGGCCCTACAGAAGCCGCCGCGCTTGCCGACCTAGCCGACGATTGGTGGAACGCCGCCGAAAAATTCGCCGGCTCAAAGAAACACAAACTGCGCGAACGTGCCGCATTGCTCTATGAAAAAGCGCTCCCCGATCTGGCCGACCCGCAAAAAGAAGCAGTCGCCAAACGCGTCGCAGATTTCCGCGCGGGGAAATAGAGTACGAGAGTTTGAGAGTGAAATGCTCTCCACTCTCACACTCCCTACTCCCTACTTCTTCCCCGGCGTCACCGCTTTCGGATCGTCCGTCGGCTCCGCGGGGATCTTTTCCAGGTAATCAGCCGGCCGTTTCTTGCGCGGGTCGAGATGCGCGATTACAGGATAGAATTTGTTAAACGCAAACGGCTGGTAATTCGGCGAATCCTTGTTGTGGCATTTGCGGCACGTCTCGGACGTCGGCGCGCCGATGATTTCGCCCTGCGGCAACGTGACCAGCTTGTTGGTATCGTCCTCCTCTGCTTTCAAACGCGCTTCAACGTGTTTCGATCCCGGCCCGTGGCACGTTTCGCATTGCACGCCCAGCGTCACGTCGAATTTCTTGTGCTTCTGCGCGGCCGGCGCGTCGAACGCGGTGACATGGCATTTGAGGCACTCCGCGGACTTTTGCGGATCGGCGATGTTCTTCGCCGCCGCGGTCTTCTTCGCTTCGTCAGTGGCCAGAACTTGATACGCCTTGCTGTGCTTTTCAGCCGTCCACTTTCCGTACGGGTCGCCTTTCGACGGCGCCGAATGGCAGTTCTTGCACTTCTCCGCGCCCACGTAAATCGCATCTTCCGCGGCGCAGTATCCCGCCGCCGCGCTGAACAGAATAATCAGCCCACAGACGAAACCAGGTCGTTGCAGCATGATTTTCTCCTTGGTTTGAAACGGAATTCCTATCCTCCTTTTAAAGGCGAGGGGGATGAACTTCAACTGTTTTCGCGCCGCTCTTTCGCGCGGCTCCGGTTGCGTTCTTGAATTTTGACCCAGCCCCAAGGGCCGCCCCGCCATCGCTGCTCGAACTTCAATGACGCGGGCATTTCGGCGCGCAGGTCACCGCACTGCCTGGTAGGCATGTACGTAGCGAGTCGAGCGCGTTGAACAGCTTTGACAAAGGCGGCCCCATGGGCGGCTGGGTTCGCGGGTGTGTGGTCTCCGCGGCGACACGGCCCCGTTTGCCGCGTCGCGTTGGAGCGAAAAGCAAAGGTTATGCCCGATGATTTTGAGGAATGCATCGGGTGCGCTGAAATTCGAAGAATCAAGTATGTAAATGCCGCGAAACCATAGAGGTCAAGGAATTAAAGACGATTCTTCGTATGCTTAAGGAAGTGATGTTATCCGAAACTACGTCACCGTCGTATTTCCACGTGGCGGAACGATTCGTCGCATAGTTGAGAAAACAACCTGGTTTGAAACTTGCCCGCAATAGTAAATTGCCTTTGCTGCGTACGCCATAACGCGAGTAGAAATCAGGCAATACCAAATAGCGCAGCGCTTTAAAGCGTAAACAACGGCGTCCGAAACGGACTTGGCCTTTTAATTGCCTAACTCAAACGCTTTGAAAGCATGTACATTGCAATGAAATGCGCAATGAGTTCGCTGAGGCGACACATTTTTTTTCGTTCAGTGCTTTTAGCGTTGTGTTCCGTCGCGAGCGAAGATATAGTCAGCGCATTCATTCATGTTGAGTTGCGGCGCGGCGCAGTCACGACCGAAGATTATTTTCGGAGTGCGCAATCGTGCTGGCGTGTGGGGATATGCGGGTGAGGCTGCGTCGCTTCTATTTTATGCTGAACGTGCTGGGCGCGAGCCTTTTTCCGGCGCTCGGCTTTGCCGTTTTTGCAGAGGAATCGCCCACCGAAACCTTCAAGCCGTCCGGCGCGGAAGCGGCACCCGACGCACCGAAAAGCACCTCGATTCAAACCTGGCGCCTGCTCGAAAAAGTGACTTCTCTATTCTCAAGATCCGACGCGGTCGGCGAGCCCAAGCCTGCCGACGACGCCGCAAAACCACAAGACGATAAAAAAGCACCGGCCACAAAGCCCGCTGAACAGAAAAAACCGGCTGACGAAAAGAAAGCTGGCGACGAAAAGGCCGCTGACGACAAAAAGCCCGCAGACGATAAAAAACCTGCTGACGATAAGAAATCTGACGAGAAGAAGCCCGGCGACGATAAAAAACCGGCCGACGACAAGAAGGACGCCGCGGCCGACGATAAGAAAGACGACAAGAAGGAAGAAGAAAAGCCGGTCGCCGAAATCATTCCGCCCGCGCCCGAACCCACGCCGGAAGAAATCGAGAAGCGCAAGGAACGCGCGCACGATTACCAAACACTCGGCGAAAAATTCTTCGATTTCCCCATGACCGGCAGCTTGATCAACCGCTACCGCATGCGCCACGGCGCCGGCGAGGACGACGAGGACATCTCGCAGTTCATCACCATCGACATCGGCGAAAAAGCGCGCCAGGCCGTCACCGCGCACATCGACGCGCGCGTCTTCGAAGATTTGAGCAAGCAGCCCACCGGACTGCGCTCGGATGTCTTCACCGATCTGCTCGACACGTACAATTCCAACGTGACCGCGCGCCTCTATTCCGCCTACGTGGATTTGAACAAAATCTGCGGCGTCGATTTTCTGCGCCTGGGCCGGCAGTTTAATTACGACACGCCCGAGATCATCCAATTCGACGGCGCGCGGCTGGACACCAAACCCATCTGCGATTTCCGCGACCTTACGCTTTCCTTTTATGGCGGCGCGGCCATCCATAATTTCGAACCCAGCATGAATGGCGATTGGCTGGTCGGCATGGCGGCCGAAGCCAAGCCGTGGGAAAACACCAAACTGCGCTTCGATTACCTGCACATCAACGACGACTTCACCGACTGGTCCAACGGCACGTTCGATCCCGTCGGCGTCCCGCAAAGCCTCAAGCCCAGCCCCGCCACGCGGCGCGACGACCTGTGCAGCATCGCGCTCTGGCAGAATTTCAAATGCCCCAACGTCCGCGTCAACGCGCACTTCAGCGTGCTTGACGGCGACGCGCGCGACGCGTACGTCCGCACCATCTACGACAATACCGAAGAGCGCCTGCAAGTCAGCGGCACGTACTCAGTCTGGTTCAAGCCGCAAACGCAACTCGTCACCGAATTCGATCAATTCTACGAGACGCTGCAAGGCGAAGAGCCGTACCAGACCGGTACGATTACGGCCAGCAAAGGCATCTTCGAATGTCTCTACATCGACGGCGGAGTGGCCGCGCGCCGCCTGGTGAACAACTCGCAGCCGGGGCAGTTCAACCGCGAATACGAACGCGTTTGGACCACACTGGAAACCCGCGACCTGTGGAAGAAAGGCTTGAACCTGAGCGTAACGGGTTCGTATTGGAACGCGCAACACGACCGCGAGCCGCGTACCGAGCAAGTCGGCGCGGAAGTGTGCTACAAATGGCAGTGCCACAAAAATCTGGAAACCACCGCCGGCACCGATTACGAGATGTACAAATACGATTTCTTCGCCAATGCCGAAGACGATCACGTGCGCGATTATTACATCCGCCAGCGTTGGAAACCGACGCGCTGGGCGTCGCTGGATGCGCGCTACGACTTCGAACAGAGTTTGAAAACGCATTTCCATACGTTTGTGCTGCAGTTCCGGTTTGATTTTTAGCATTTTAGCAGTGGAGCGCGGGCTTCCAGCGGGCTGGAAGCCGGCGCTACATTGGTCTGTGTTGGAAGGAAAAGTCGTGCGAAAAGCGTGGTTACTCCTGAGCCTGCCCTTCTGTGCCGTCGTTGTGGCACTGATTGGTCTGGCCGGCTGCGAACAGCACACCGACCGCGGCGCGCCCGCGCCGCAGGACGCGCCCTACACGACCCGCCACGTGCCGTTCAACCACAAAGTCCACGTCATCGGCGAAGAAATCAAATGCGACATCTGCCATAAAACCGCGGCGAAGGAAGCCGCCGCCGGCATGCCCACCTTCAAGAGCTGCAACAAATGCCACGAAGGCATCGACGCCAAAAAACCGCCGGAACGCAGCATTCAAAAGTTCCTGGTGGACGGCAAAGCCGAATTCAGCCACGTCACGCAACTTGTTTCCATCGCGCCGGACACCATCAAATTCTCGCACAAGACTCACGTCGATGCGAAGCTGCAATGCACAACTTGCCACAAAGGAATCGACGTGTCCACGACGCTAATCCCGTCGAAGATCAAGCTCACCATGAACCAATGCATCGACTGCCACTCCAAACAACATGTCGGCGAAAATGTCAGCAACAACTGCCAGATCTGCCACACGTACATCGATCGGAAATGGAAGCCCGAAAGCCACCTCGTCAATTGGCAGAAAATACACGGCCGTCAGGCGAACTTCGTCACCAAAGGCACGACCGAAAGCTGCGACCTCTGCCACCGCAACGAAACGATGTGTATCAAATGCCACCGCGAAACGCCGCCTAGCAACCATACCAATTTCTGGCGCGAACGCGGGCATGGCGTCAACGCCGACTTCGACCGCGCGCAATGCAAAGTCTGCCACACCGAGGACTCGTGCCTGCGCTGCCATCAGACCATCGCGCCGCAAAGCCACAAAGGCACCTTCGACAACAAGCATTGCCTCGGCTGCCATTTCCCGCTCAAAGAGGAAGGCTGCATCACGTGCCACAAAAACACCAACTCCCATTTGCAAGCTGCGCGCGTGCCGATGAACGCGGTCCACGCAAAAGCGACGGCGTTGTTGTGCCGCGATTGCCACTTCGGCCCGAAACTGCTTCCCCATGCCGACAACGGCGACAATTGTTTGCTGTGTCATAAGAAATAGTCTTCTCACGATTCTCAATTCTGAGAATTGCGTCGAGCAAATCCGTGCTTGACGAATCTATAACTACATATAAATAAATCACTTGCAGTTTTTAATTGCGTCTCGCTTTATTGGCATAGACTCTGCTCTTCCCAACTTTGCACTTCGCAAGGACATCGTTGGGAGACTTGCAATGATGACATCAGTAGAACGGAGCTCCTGCTCCGTTCAGAGCAGCAATGTGGAACGGAGCGCCTGCTCCGTTCAGGGGACCAATGATGAACGGAGCGGGAGCTCCGTTCTACGGGATAATGAACAGAGCGGGAGCTCTGTTCTACAGGACTTGGAACTCTCCGCCACCGAGAAGAAATTCCTCAAGCGCATCGTCGCCAAATTTGGCAGCACGCGGCGCAAGCCGCTGCTTCAATCGCTGATCGTGATTACGGCACTGGTCACCGCCGCGCACCTGATCGAGCGCTCCGGCCTGCCGTGGTGGGCGGCGTTCGCCCTCATCTACGCGCCGACGATCTACCTCTTCAGCCGCTATCGCCGCTTCGGCATTTTCAAATCAAAACTCATGCGCAAGCTCGCGCTGCGCGAAGAAGCGTTCGCAGAGAGGCGGTCGTCATGAGCGAAACGAAAGCTGCATCGAAAGCGCGCGCTGTCTTCGTCGAAATCTTCAAATTCATGGCCTCGCTGAATCTGGCTATGACCCTGATGGCGGTGATCGTCGTCGCCGCGATCACCGGCACGATCTGCGAATCGAAACTCAATTCCGACGTGGCGCGCGAATACATCTACGACGCGCCGTGGTTCAACGTCTGGCTGGGTCTGCTCTGCGTCAATTTGTTTTCTGTCGCGGCGATTCGCTACCCGTGGAAAGCGCACCAGACCGGCTTCGTGATCACGCACGCCGGCATCATCACCCTTCTGATCGGCGCGATGATTGACCGCAACTGGGGTGTCGAAGGTTATCTGCACCTCAACCGCGGCGAAGCGCCGACGACCACGATGGAACTGCAGGATCAGGAATTGCGGGTCTCGGTCGCGGGCATGGACGAATACTGCTCAACACAATTCAAAGTCAAAACGCTCACCACGCCCGCCAAGCGCCAGTTTGCCGCGCGCGCGCCGGTGAGCGATGTGATAGTCGAAGTGCTCGATGTCAAATCCGTCGAACAAACGCCCGCCATCGAAGCCGCCGAGCAAGGCAAGCCCGCGGTGAAATTGCTGCTGCGCGGCGCCGCGTTCGGGCAGTTCGAAGCCGCCATGTTCCTCGGCGATAAACAGGATTTGGGCATGGCGGTACTGAGCTTCTCAAAAGGCCTTCCGCCGGCCATTACCGCCGCGGCTTCACCCACCAAAACGGAACTTTCGCCCGACGAACTGATTCCGCGCCATGTTCGCGTCACCTCCTATTCGAAATATGAAGACCCGACGGTTACCGCGCTGGCCGGCGAAGCGCCTGAACTCAGCACGAAACTCACCGTGGACGCCGAAGGCAAGTCCCCGCAATTGACGCTGAAATTATTGGGCAAGGAATTCACTTTTGCGCCGAAGGAAGCCGCTGGAAAAGAACTCGCGCTGGACGGTCTGCCCGAATGGAAAATTACCATCAAAGGCTTCTATCCCAATTGCCGCGTCGATGGTCCCAACGCATCCACGTTTGACGAAAAGCTCGATAATCCGGCCGTGCGTTTTGAATTGACAGGCCCGTTGATCAAGCGCGGAGTTGCGGTCGCGTCCGCGTCGAACCTGCCGCACGGCGGAAAGCATTCAGCTCAAGGTGACGACACCGCCAAGCTCGGCATTTATCTCGGCGACGACGGCAAGCTGCGCTACTACACGAAATCGGCCAAAGCCGGCGAAAAAAGCGGCGAACTCGGCGTCGATCAGCCCATCCCGCTCGGCTGGGCGCCCGGCGCCGAAGCGCTCGTGACCGAATACATGAAGCACGCCGCCACCAAAGCCGCGTGGTCGCCGCTCCAAACGCCATTCAACCCCGAAGCGCCGAACCTCGGCCTGCTCTGCCGCGTCAGCGCCGGCGGAGAATCGAAAGACGTCTGGGTCGGAAGAACGCCCGTCGGCGACGTCGAAAACGCAAGCACCACAATCGGCAAGCGCACAATCGAATTGGCCTTCTGCAACACCAGCGTCGAACTGCCGTTCAATGTCGCGCTGCTCAACTTCGACGCGAAACGCCACGAAGGCATGGAACACACCAACAGCATCATGGAATACGCCAGCACGCTCGGCTTCGACGACGCCGTGGACAGCGTGGAGCTCAAGAAAGGCACCAAGCTCGCCAAGAAATTCAAGCACACCCATTTGGAAGGCGGCATCATGGAACTTTCCGCCGAAGAATTGACCTTCCATCAATTGGATGCGCGCGACCCGCTTGTCATTCCGATGACTGACGTCGAATCCTACGCGCGCAATTCGCAACACATTTCGATGAACCGCCCGACGAATTATCCCGTGACGTGGTACGGCCCGTGGTTTGGCACGAACTACAAATTCTCGCAGGCGATGGGCCGGCCCGACAGCTCCGACTACTCCGGCGTGCAAGTCCTGCGCGATCCCGGCTGGTTCCCCGAATGGTTCGGCTCGCTGATGATCTGCCTCGGCATCTTCACCATGTTTTACCTGAAGCCCTATTTCCGCCGAACAGTGGAACGGAGCTCCTGCTCCGTTCAGGACGGAGCGGGAGCCCCGTTCTACCGCACCAATACGAAACAAACCGTTTCCGATTCCAGCGACAAGCCCCTGCAAATCAGCAGCGGAGAATAAGAGGACCTCATGAAAAAGACAGTCGTACTCGCCTTGATCGTCGCCCTCTCGCCGCTCTTCGCGTCGGAAACGCCCGCGTTTGCGCCGCCGCTGAATTTCACGTCGATGGAACGCCTTGCCGTTCAAGAAGGCGGACGCAAAAAAGTCTTCCAGACGCTGGCGCAGGATTACATCGAACAACTGATCGGCCGCTCAGTCTTCGGCTCGAAGCCGTCGCTGATTGAAAAAAGCAGCGGCAGGAAATTCGATTCGATGGAATGGTACCTCTCGATCTGGCTCTTCCCGGAACACTGGGAACACCAGCCGCTGGTGCTCGTTTCGTATCGCCCACTGCGCATCGCGCTGGGCTTGAACGACGCCGAAAAATATTTCTCCGTGCAGGAACTGCGCAGCTCGCCGCGCTTCGCCGAACTGATCTCGCAAGGGATGGAATTGCGCCACGACCAGCGCGACAAGGAATTGACCGACTTGCAGAAGGAAGCCGAGATCGTCGCGCAGCGCCTCGAAGTCTTCGACCAGATCGTCAGCACGGAGAACTGGCTCTCCATCGTGCCGCATCCGAGCAAGGAAGATGGCACGTGGCTGTCGCTGCCCAAATGGGAGACGCGTTTCGCGGACAAGGAAGCCGTGCCCTATTATGCGCGCGCGAATTACGACGTTGTCGCTGCGCAGTGGGCTGCGTTGAAACACGCCTATCGCACACGCAACGCCGAATCATTTGCCGCGAGCACCGCGCAATTGGACAGCGCGCTGCGCGACTTGAGTCCGAAAGTTTATCCTGCGGAATCCGCGCTCACACGCGAATTGACGTACAACAAAAGCCGCCCGTTCGGCCTCGCCTGGCTGCTATATCTGCCCGCGGCGCTGCTGGGCCTGCTGGCGTTGAAGTATCGCGCCAAAGCCATCTACGCCGCCGCGCTGCTGTTTTTCCTCGGCGGATTGAGCATGCACATTTACGGCTTCGCGCTGCGCTGCCTGATCGCGGGCCGCCCGCCGGTGTCGAACATGTACGAATCCGTCGTGTGGGTCGGATTCGGCGCGGTTGTCTTCGGTTTGATTTTCGAACTGATCTACCGCAAACGCTTTTACATGGTCTGCGGCGCCGCCGCCGGCTTCGTCTGTCTGGTCTTGATGGACGAAATGCCCGTGCTCATGGGCAACGTCAACGCGCCCGGTTTCGAATCGCAGATCCGCCCGCTGGTCCCCGTGTTGCGCGATAATTTCTGGCTCACCATTCACGTGCTCACCATCACGCTGGGCTACTCCGCGTTCATGCTCGCGTGGTTCCTCGGCCACGTCACACTCTTCAGCCATCTCTTCCGCCCCGCGCGCAGCGCTGAACATCGCGAGCTGCACAACTTCGTCTACTATGCGCTGCAAATCGGCGTACTGCTGCTCGCCACCGGCACAATTCTCGGCGGCGTGTGGGCCTATTATTCGTGGGGCCGCTTCTGGGGCTGGGACCCGAAAGAAACGTGGGCCTTCATCGCGCTGATGTGCTACCTGATCGTGCTGCACGGCCGCTTCAGCGGCTGGTGGAGCAATTTCGGATTGTCGGTCGGCGCGGTAGTCTGCTTCCAAGCGGTCGTGATGGCGTGGTACGGCGTCAATTTCGTGCTCGGCAACGGCCTCCACGCTTACGGCACTGGCGCCGGCGGCGAAGCATACGTGATCACAGGCGTGGCAGTCGATGCGATTTTTACGGCAGCCGCGATCATTCGGCGCAAAACCTTCCGCGCGGCGAACGCGTCTGAAAAAGTTGCACCGGTATTGATCGAGCGGAAGGCATAGGCTTAATTATTCTTTTTCAATCGACACCACCCACGCCTTCGCTCCGCCGGGGTGCATGGTGCTTTCGAATTGCGAGGCGCGAATGTAATTGATGCGCCAGCCCTGCGCGAACGCGGTGCGCAATTCGGCTTGCGTCACGCGGCGCGGGCCGGGGCCGCTTTCGTGCTCGCTGAAACACATCAGAATCAGCCGCCCGCCCGGCCGAATCACGCCGGCCAGCGAAGCCACATAGCGCGCCCGGTTCTCGTCCGAAAAACAATGGAACAGGCCGGAGTCGATGGCCGTATCGAACGTGCGCTTGAGCTTCGGAAGTTCCAGCGCGTCGTAGACCACAAACTCCGCGCTGCTGCCGCGCTCGCGCGCCTTGATTTTTGCTTTCTCGATCGCCGCGGGCGCGAAGTCGATCCCCAACACGTTGTGCCCGCGCGCGGCGAGATAAATCGAATGCTCGCCCGTGCCGCAGCCGGCATCAAGCACCGAGCCTTGAATCTCGCCGTTTTCGAAAACCCGCACGAATTCCGGCTGCGGATGGCCGATGTCCCACGGCGCGACGCTGGAATACGCGGAATTGAATCGATCCGGCGGCGCGACATCGACGCTGCCATCGATAATTGTGGGAATGACGGGAGTGTTTTGCTCTGACATGTTGAGTTCCTCAAAAATTCGGGGCTCGGCGGCTTCCGTGACTGTCCAGTGTAGCCTCAAAAATTAGAAACTTCTAATTCGCTTTTAATCTCCCGACAATACTTTTAGGCGATACTACACTCATTCGCGGCGCGTTGCCGCTCAACCCATTCAGGAGCCATTTCATGAAGCGACTCATTTTCGCATTTGCCTTGACCACGTTGCTTTTTTCGCCGACTGTGTTCGCCGAAGAAAAGACGGCCGACAAGGAAGTGGACGTCGAAGTCAAGGACCTGCCCAAAGCTGTTGTCGATGGCGTCAAAGCCGCGCAGCCCGGCTGCACCATCACCGCGGCTGAAAAGCAGACCAAGAAAGACGGCACGATCGTTTACGAAGTGGACGTGACCAACGGCGGTAAGAAATTTGAACTTGATGTCGATCCAACGGGCAAGGTGCTCGCGAACGTCGAAGAGAAACCGGATGCGAAGGACGAGAAGAAGGAAGAGACAAAGAAGTGAGCGATGCATTTCACGCAAAGACGAGGAGTTGGTTGCAGTTGCCCTCTCCCCCCGGGAGAGGGCCGAGAGGCGCGGCTGTTTGCGCCTCCGGGGTGAGGGACATTCGCAACCGGACCAACAACGCTCCCCTTTTCTTTTCGTCTTTGCGTGAACTTTGCGCCTTTGCGTGAAATGGGCTAAATTGAACTTATGCGAGTTCTGGTGATCGAAGATTCCACGCGCCTGTCGCAGTCCTATAAAAAGGGCTTGAGCGAAGAATCGTATGCCGTCGATCTGGCGCTCAACGGCATCGACGGCCTGCACATGGCCGAGAGCGGCGAGTACGACCTCGTAATTCTCGACATCAATCTGCCGGGCATGGACGGCTTCACGCTCATTCGCAAGCTGCGCCAGAAGCGTTCCGACGTGCCAGTGTTGATGGTCACCGCGCGCGACGGTGTGCAGGACCGCATCGAGGGCCTCGACGCCGGCGCCGACGATTATCTGGTCAAACCATTCTCCTACGGCGAGCTGCTCGCGCGCATGAGGGCGCTGCTGCGCCGCCCCGGTTCGCGCGGGCAAACGTCGTTGAAATACGCCGACATCGAACTCGATTCCGCCAGCGGGCGGGTCCTGCGCGCGGGACATCAGCTTGCGCTGTCGGCGCGCGAGTTTTCGCTGCTGCGCGTTTTTTTGACGAATCCAAACAAAGTCATGTCGCGCGCGAAACTGTTCGAGTCGGTTTGGAACGCCGAGTACGACGGCCTTTCGAACGTGCTCGACGTGTACGTGAATTATCTGCGCAACAAACTCGAAGACCACGGCATGTCCCGCGTGATTCACACCGCGCGCGGGCGGGGATATCTGCTGGGCGATGAAGCTTCCGTTTAAATCCCTGACGACGCGCATTGTCTGCGCGGTGGCGCTGATCCTCGCCGCGGCCGGCGGCGTGATTGGCACGGCGCTCTATCGCAGTTTTCGCCACGCGGAAACCGAAGAGCTCAAAGCGGCATTGAGCCGGCGCCTCACCTGGCTTCAGGCGTCCGTGGAACTGGATGAGGAAGGCAATCTCGAAGTCGAACCGCGCCAGCCGCTGGCGAGCCTGCCTCAACATTGGCGCGTCACGCTCCCCGATGGCCGCATGCTTTGGCAGTATCAATGGGACTCGGAGGATTCGCCGTTCATGTCAAAAACAGTGACGCTTGTTCTCGGCGATGCAAACGGCAAGCCGCTCGACCCCAGCGAAATCAAACCCAACTCGTCCCCTGGGAAATCCGGGCCATTCCCATCGTATTCAACCGGAAAAAAGCACGCGAAGCTGGATGTGCGCGTGGACGTGCGTGAATCGAGCGCGCGGCTGGAGCGCGAATTGCAGCGCCTGGCGCTCGCGCTTTGGACGATCGGCCCGGCGTCCATCCTCGCGCTCGTGGTGATCCTGGGATTGTTCATTCGCTGGCAGCTTAAGCCGCTCGGTGCGATGTCGAAGCAAGCGTCGGTCATCGGCCCGGCGAACACCGATGTGCGGATCGAACCGGCGGGCAGCAGCGTCGAACTCACGCGGTTGCGCGAATCGATCAACGCGATGGTCGAGCGGCTCGCGAAGGGCATGGCGCGCGAGCGCCAATTCTCCGCGATGGCCGCACATGAACTGCGCACGCCGCTGACTCAGTTGCGGTTGAGCATTGAAATCGCGCTCAATAAAGAGCGCGAGAATGCGGAGTACAAAGAAACGCTACGCCAAGCGCTGATCGATATCGAGCGCCTGCAAAAGCTCGTGGGAAATCTGCTTTTCCTGACGCGCGCCATTGACAGCAGCGAATTGCGTGGCGACGTGGCGCTGGAAAAAGTCGTCGCGCATGCAATAAAATCCTGCGGCTCGCACGCTGCCATCGATTCCAACTTGCAAGCGCTGCATGCCGCCGGCAATCAGGAATTGCTCGAAAGCGCCGTGCGGAACGTGCTTGAAAACGCGGCGCATTATGCGCCCGGCGAACCGCCGCACATTCGCGCCGAAAGCAATGGCACAAAAATCCATCTTTCGATCAGCGACTGCGGCCCCGGCGTGCCCGAAAAAGATCGCGAACGCATTTTCGAGCCGCTCACGCGCCTCGATGAAGCCCGCTCCATCGGCGCGGAACCCGAAGGCTTTGGTTTGGGGCTGACCGTTGCGCGCTACGCGGTGCGCGCCTGCGGCGGCGAGCTGATCTGCAAAGCGCGCTCAGATGGAAAAAACGGGGCTGTGTTTGAATTCACGCTGGCGAAGGCGAGTTGATCGCCAATTGTGGTGCAGGCTTCCAGCCTGCCCGTTGCATCGCTCTACTTCCTCACAAGTGTCACCATCGAGCCTTTGCCTGCCGACTTCACTTGCACGACCGCTTGGTTTGTCCCGGTCTTCTCGTAGGACAGCATCCGTCCCAGCGGCGTGGCAATTTTTACTTCGATCGGAATCTGCGCGCGCCCTTCCGTCACCGCGGGCGTGACGCCCGTCAAGCCTGTCTTGGTCCGCACGTATGTAATGGAATAGGTGCCCGGCGCATAGCCTGGCTTATTTTCCAGCTTCAGCGTGAATTTCTCCGACGCAGCAATTGCGATTCCTTTCGCGCCAAACGTCAGCACCGTCGGCGCAATGCTACTCACTGTCACACTGTTGACGGTGATCGTCACCGTTCCGCCCGACAAACTCGCGGGCGTTACGCCTGTTGGCAATACAACCAGCCCCGTCATCTTGATTTGGTCCTTCGGCGGAACTTGCGCCGTCGGTGCAATCCGTAGCGCAAGCGTTTTGAGCACCAGCACATCCGTGATGTCCACGCCGCCGGTTCCAACGATGATGAGTTTTGATGCCGTCGCCGTCGCGTTCGAATTGTCGGTCACGGTCAGCGTCGCTGAAAAAGTTCCATTCGTCGGATATGTATGCGAGACGGTCACGATGGAAATATCCGCCGGAAAGGCGTAAACGTTTCCATCGCCGAAGTCGATGATGCGCGACGTCAGTGTCCCGTCCGGATCGAGCGAACCGGTGATATCAAAGTTCACCGTCAGCGGTTCAGGTCCTTGCGTTGGGGAGGCGCTCAGCACCGCGACAGGCGGCTGATTCATGTACGTGAAGCCGGCGGTGAGCGTCACCGGCGAACCCGGCACGATGCCGGTGCCGGTCATGGTGATGTCCACCGCGCCCAGCGCGTGCGGCGGCACCGTACAGGTAATGGATGAGGATGAATTCACCACGATGTTCGAGGCCTGTATCCCGTCGAAAAACACGATCGCGTCCGGCGGAATCGCGCTGCCGGCGATTGTCACATTAATGTTCCCCGCCGCCGGCCCGTGATTGGGCGTAACCGAAGTGAGCGTCGCCCGCAGCAGTTTGAAATAAATAAGTTGGTTGCTGTCGAGCACATAAATGTCGCCATTGTCCACATCCCACGCGATGCCCGACGCATTCCCATTATAGCCCGGAATGGCCGTGTTGTTGTCGAGAATGATCTCGTCGAATTTCGTCCCATCGCGGAAATACGAACTGATGCGGTCGGGCAGCAGATTGCCGCTGCTGTCGTTCACCACTGGCTCGACCAGCAGCAGCGTCCCATCCTCAATATCGTAATCCACCGCGACGTTCCCCGGCGCGACCAACGCTGGACTGTTGATCGTGGTCGTCTTTTTCGTGAACGAGGTTGGATCTCGCGAAATTTCGTAAATCTTCGTCTCCGCCGAGCGGTACGCAATCGTGGCGTCGTCCAGAATGGCAATGTCCGCGGTCACGTTCGCGTTCACGTCGAGCGGAATCGTGTAGCTTTCGAGCGACGATTGCGTGGCCCCGTTGAGCGCCGGCGTCTCCGGAATGTTGGCCTTGAAAAGCGTCCCGTCCGTGTTGATCAAGGTGCTGGCCAGCGCCGAAAATCCATTGATCACGCCACCACCATTGGCCCGGTCCACGCGATAGAAGCGCTGCACATTCGGATCGAAGCACGCGCGCGCATTGGCGTCCGTCGGAATGCACAGATATTTCTGATTCGAAGGAAGAATCACAAAAATCAAATCGCATCCCGCCGCCCCAGGTACATTGGTTGCCAGCGGAATGATGCTGACATCGTAATTGCGCTGCTGAAACGAAACCGACGCCGCGCCGGCACTCAGCGAACACCACAGCAATCCCCAAACCGCCCACCGCGCGCGAAATGACAAACCAGCCATGTTTTGCCTCAGACTTTCAGCCTTTGACCTCTACAGATGAGTGTCGCGGGCGTCACGGAAGTATTATATGGAATGGGGCGGGTTGTGTCCAAATTCGTCCTCTTCACCGATTGGACCTTTCCAGATAACCCTTCATTCGCGTACGTGCCGTTGTCGCCGCTTCACCACGTCACCGCGCCCGCGCTGGCGCTGCGCACAGTCCGCGCGTATTTCGCCAGCACGCCGCGCTTCTCGCGGATTTCAGGTTTCGTCCACGCCGCTTTGCGGCGCGACCATTCGGCATCGGAGAGCGCCACGCTTACGACTTTAGCGTCCGCGTCGATGGTCACGGAATCGCCGTCATTCAACAAACCAATCGGCCCGCCGACCCACGCTTCGGGCGCGACGTGGCCGACGACCAAGCCGTGCGTGCCGCCGCTGAAACGGCCGTCGGTGATCAGGCCAACGGAATCGCCGAGGCCCTGGCCAACCAGCGCGGCGGTGACGGCGAGCATCTCGCGCATGCCCGGCCCGCCCACGGGGCCTTCGCCGCGGATCACGACTACGTCGCCGGCTTGAATCTTGCGTTTCTGAATCGCGTCGAAGCATAGCTCTTCGGAATCGTAAACTTTCGCCGGGCCGGTCATGCTGCGTTTTTTCAGGCCCGCGACTTTCGCGACCGCGCCTTCCGGCGCGAGATTGCCGTGCAGGACCACGATGTGCCCGGTCGGATGCATCGGCGCGTCAATGGGCCTTACGACGGTCTGTTTGCGTTTGTAAATGCTCGTGATCGGCGCGAGATTCTCGGCGAGCGTCTTGCCGGTGACGGTCATGCACTCGCCGTGCAGGAATCCGGCGTCGAGCAGCGCCTTCAACACCGCGGGTGTGCCACCGGCGCGGTGCAGGTCGTTCATCACGTAGCGGCCACCGGGTTTCAAATCAGCCAAGTGCGGCACTTTCGCGCCGAGACGGTCGAAATCGGCGAGCGTCCATTCGACGTCCGCTTCGTGCGCGATGGCCATCAGATGCAGCACAGCATTGGTCGATCCGCCAAGCGCCAGCACGAGCGTGTAAGCGTTCTCGATGGATTTGCGCGTGATCAGATCGCGCGGCCGGATGTTCTTTTCGATCAAATTGATCAACGCGCGGCCGGCCATGAACGACTCGCGTTCCTTGTGCGCGGACACGGCGGGATTACTCGCGCCGTACGGCAGCGAAAGGCCCAGCGCTTCAATCGCGGAACTCATCGTGTTGGCTGTGTACATCCCGCCGCACGCGCCCGCGCCCGGGCAGGATTCGCTTTCGATTTTGTACACGCCGGCTTCGTCGAGCTTCCCCGCTTGAAATTGGCCCACGGCTTCGAAGATCGAGACGATGTCCAAATCCGCGCCGTTCTCCGCGGTGCCCGGCAAAATCGATCCGCCGTAGACGAACACACTCGGAATGTTCAGCCGCGCCATCGCCATCACGCAACCGGGCATGTTCTTGTCGCACCCGCCAAACGCGAGCAGCCCGTCGTGGTTCATCCCGCCGCTGACGATTTCGATCGAATCGGCAATGACTTCGCGCGAGACCAGCGAATAGCGCATGCCGAGGTGCCCCATCATGATCCCGTCGGAGGCGGTGGGCGCGCCAAAAATCTGCGGCACGCCGCCGCCCGCGCGGATGCCTTCGATGCCTTTGCGCGCGAGCCGGTCGAGGTGCGCGTTGCAAGGCGTGATGTCCGAATACAGCGACGCGACGCCGATCATCGGCTTGGAGAAATCGTCGTCCAGAAAACCAACCGCGCGCAGCATCGCGCGATTGGGCGCGCGTCCCATGCCGCCGGTGGTGAGCCTGCTTTTCGAATTGGAGTCTTGTGCCATCGTGAGAATCCTCGTGATATTTACCGCATGATAAAGGAGATACGGAAGCAGCGAAAGCTCATTTGAGCACCCTGAATCCCGTGAACTTTTTTCATTGCGGGATGAGAATCGACAGGCCCCCATTATTGTTTGGGCGAAAGCCACACGCTCACGCACAGCACCAGCCCAAAAATAACCGCCGTCCAAAACTCCCCTAACCGCATGTACGGCGTGACGATCTGCGCCCCGCCGCCGTCAATCCGCATCAATTTCGCCAGCCCAGCCGCTTCGGTTTCGGGCGGCAAAATCAGCTCGATGTTCCCCAGCGGATCGACGGCCACCGTGCGTCCCGTGTTGGTCACGCGCAGCAGCGGGCGCCGCGTTTCGATCGCGCGCCACATCGCCGCTTGAAGGTGCGAGCGCGGGCCGTAGGTGCCGTAGAACCAGCCATCATTGGTGATGTTCACCAGCGTGTCCGCGCCGTGAAACGCGTCCTCGCGCGCAATGGCCGGGTGCGTATCCTCCACGCAAATGTTCAGCGCAATGTGATACCCGCCGATGTCGATCACTTCCGAACACTCCGTGCCGGGCACGTAACGGTCCTGCGTCACCGAACGAATCCAGCCCATGATTCTGGATACGCGCCCGTACGGAACGTACTCGCCGAACGGCACCAGCCGCCGTTTGCAATAGCGCAAAATCTCCTTGCCCTTTGCATCGAAAATAAACGCGGCGTTGTGAGTGCGCTTTTCGTCTTCCGCTTTATCGCGGTCATCCGGTTCGAGAAAATTCGAACCCGCCAGCGTCGGCACGCCGACTTTCGCGATCTCCTTTTGGAACTGCTCGCCCCATTCGTCTTCGTACATGCTCCCCGGCACCATCGTCTCCGCCCAGCAGACAAGCGCCGGCGGTTTGCCTTCGTGCGCGGTGATTTCGGCCACGACTTGGCGGTGCAATTCAAGATGCCGGATTGTCTGTTCGTTCAGCATCTCCACGGTGCGGCCGAGTTTCGTTTTGACGTTGCCCTGAATCACCGCAATCGTCGCGCCCGGTTTCAATCGCGGCGCAATCCGCGCGATGCGCTCGTAGCCGTAAAAAAAAAATCCGCCAATCAGCGCCAGCAGAATTGAGAGGCTTCGCCACGCGTGCTTGAGACTCTCGTCACGCCCGTAGAACGGAGCTCCCGCTCCGTTCCGCCGGAAAAATGAACTCACCGCCGCCGGCAGCGCAAACGCCAGCCACGCATTGAACACGGCGATCAAAAAACTCAACCCGTACACGCCCAGCACGTCCGCGCCCTGCCGCAGCGGCGCGTTGACCCAAAGCGTGTGCCCCAGCAGCAGCCACGGAAAATACAGAATCGGAATTACCGACCGCACGATCTCCGCCAGCACCCACGCAGCCGCCACGCCAAACACCGCCGCCGTGCCGCCCGCGCGCGCCAGCCGCCGCACGCACAACAACGCCAGCATGTAGACGAACGCTGTGTAAAGCGCCGCCGCAATCGCGCCTTCAAACGCGTTGGCCCACATGAAGGTGAACGAGCGCGAAGTCCACACGAGCGCGAAGACATACGCATAAAACGCCGCCGCTTTTTTGCTCTTCGCGCGCGCGACGACCCAAAACACCGGCGCAAAGACAACCCACGCCGACAGCGACGAATCCACATCGCGAAACGGCAGCGCCGCCAGCAGCCCGCAGACGCCGCACAGCGCCAGCGGGCCGAGCATGGAAATCAATTTTCGATGAATCGCCACGCGGGGATTTTAATTGACGCGGGCGGAGAGGGAATTGCGAAACGGGCTAATTTCAGTGCCAACGGAGGAACTTTTTTTCAGTGTTTGCCACGAAGGTAGTTCTGTACCTCGTCGTGATCGCCCGCAAAATCAAAAGTCAACAAGCCCTTGCGCGCTTCAAAAATGAGCCGCCATTCCAAACTCGTGCGGCACTCGTAAAGATGTTTGCCAAGTTTCCTGATCCCCAGCCCGGAATGCGCGTGCGGCTTGCCAAAGCCCTCCAGGAGCAGGCGCAAGGTTGCGGCCACTTCTTCTTCCCGTTGCGCTTCCCGCACTATTTTTTTGAACCGCTTGGACAGTTCAACGGAAATCATTTTTGCTCCCGGTGAAGCGTGTCAGCTCGCCGCGCTTCCGCGCGGTTTTGAGTTCCGCGCCGATGCGCTTTTCCGCCGCCGCCATTTCATCCGGCGTCAGCGCGTATTCCTGCAGCGCATAATCCGTCGAAACCACTTCGACCGGGCGCAACGCCACAATCTTGCCTTCAAACAGGAAGCCAATGTCTTCGCCTTGCGCAGCCTTTTTGAGCCAGTAACCGAGCCGCCCGCGGCCCTCGGTGATTGTCAGAGTCTTCATACGCTCATTATAGCGGCTTACGGGAAGATGCACGATATTCTTCTATTTTTTAAATAACCTCGTGCGCGGCCCCAAAATATGACTTTCATAGATGATGTTTACCCTACTCTGACGCTCCAAGTAGGTAACCGGGACTCAAGCCGTGATCCCTGAACCACTGCTTCACTGCGCTCTTGTTTCCGGAGATGGCGTTATCAATTTCGTCGTGAGCGTCCGCCCAGAACTTCCAAGCAAAAAGCCGCGACACCACGACCTTAACGCTGTCCAACTGAGCCTTGGTTAGATCTCGATAGAATGGCCTCACCTTGTCGTCAGAGTCGTGCAAATCAAGCTTAGCCGTCACTGCGTCAACAAGCAGTTCGCTCCATGCCATCATCGATTTAGAAGCGAACATACGATTGAGCTTTCGCTGCTCGGTATCGTCCTCGGGCGCGTTTGCGTTCCAATTGTGTAGGCCCAAATCGTGCAACATGTTCAGTAGGGCGACAACGTTATCGATCTCTGTCGAGCGCTTGTAGCTCTCGGTGAGCATATTGTCTTCAACGGGCTCGCGGTACATAAAACACGAGAAGATGGATTTGCTGAGCATGTCAATGCTGAGAGGCTTCTCGTTTGTGCTCTTATTGGTGGCTGAAACATATTTGCTCGTTTTGTTTTCGACGTGCTCAATTACGGAGTTGTAGAGATACGAACGGAATTGTGCCGTTCGGTCGGCCTTCTTCGTCATGCTGGGATCACGCCGCATAAGCCACTTGAGGAACCCCGCCTCGCTCTTTGAAGTCTCGCCTTCGTCCTTCTTATATTCCTCGAAGTCCGCACCAAACAGGGAGCCAAGCTTCATGACCATGATCGACGAGTAAAACCGCGTTTGCGCAAACTTATCATGCGCGGAAATATTGGTCTGATTCAGTAACCGGATGTCGCAAGTCACATAAATCTTGACTTCAAATTCGCGACGGCCAGCCCAAAGCAACCCCGCGATTTTGTGCTGGCCGTCGAAGAGCTTAACACGATTCGCAACTACACGGCCAATCGAGGGCTGAAGCACGGGGTGCCGTTGGAAGTGTCGGTACAACTCGAAGACCTTCTCCGGGATAAGGTATCGAGGTTGAAGCCCAATACCTTGGTCGGATTCGTCATCGCTTTCGACCAAACTCACCGGCACTATTGCGTAGAAATACTTCCATTTGGTTGTTGGGCACGTGTACAAGTTGTGTTTCGTGTTCACCGACGCACTCCGAAGTTCCACGAGGCCATCAGCTTCCACAACCTCAATTACTTGCCCGAACGAGTTGATATCCTTGCCTTCTTTGAGAAAGGCGAGCAAATGCCCAAGTGTAAGGCGGTCACCACTCCGGAAAAACTCGTCGAGCCGCCGCTTGACCCGGTAGTCTTCCAACGTCAGCGTACCTTTGGCCCGGTTAGTCTCTGCCGACATTGGGGCGATGTTGTTAAGGTCGGTGTCCCCTCCTTCGGCATAGGCATGAATATGGTCGAACTGCACCTCATCATCTTCGGGGATCGGGAGGCCAGTGGCAAAGTCCCGACGCCCGTGCATTTTCATGATTTGCGTTTTTTCGTCATCATTCAATTGGCGACGCAGTGTAATGCTCATGCGAACAGTTCCTTGATTTGGCTTAATTCAACAGGCTGCGGGTCGTACTCGAAATCATTTCAAATATGTTTTGTGCGTCCCGTTTTTTTCGCATTCATTCTTCAGGCTCAAATCAACTTCTCGTATTCTTTGTGTGAGCCGATCCAAAACCACAAAATGCCGTCGTCTTCGGGAGATCCCAACGCGCGGAAATCGTCCGTCACGCGAGCAGACCAGTATGCACCCACTCGCTTTAAACGCAGCGAGGGATGCCGGGGATTGCGTTTTAGCAATTTGAAATTCTTGTCAGCCAACTTTTGAATTTTTGCTGGCAATTGCCGGTAGCATTCCCAGAAGTCCGCGTTCGTATAGTGATTCAAAGTTTCTTCGTCTTCCCCAATTTATGGTCAGCCGCGGCCTTCGCGGCAAGACGGGCGATCGGCGAATTCTTGTTCCTTGAATCCTTTTCAATCTGCCTGTCCCACTGCTGTTCGTCATATTCCAACATCCAGCGTTTAAATTCATCAAAATCGCTCTTCGGCAGCGCTTTGACGGCTATTTCCAATTGCTCAATTTGACTCATGGATTGCATCTGCCTCCATCAAAAGGTCATCCATCCCTCGATTCTACTTTTCCAACTTCTCTGGCTATATTTCGCCGGACGAGAATTGTCAAGGCGGAATAATACGGCGATTCGGTGCCACGCACGCGCGCCACGGCGAATTCGTGAACCTTAAACCTCGACCCCTTGAACTTTGAGCCTTGCCGTCAATACCCTCCCAACACCTTCACCCCCGGCAACTGCTTCCCCTCCAAAAATTCCAGACTCGCCCCGCCGCCGGTGCTGACGTGCGTGATCTTGTCGCTGAGCTTCGCTTTCTTCACCGCGGCGACCGATTCGCCTCCGCCGACGATCGACACCGCGCCTGTGTTCGCGGCGACGGCGCGCGCGATGGCGAAAGTGCCGGCGTTGAACGGCTCCAGTTCGAAGACGCCCAGCGGGCCGTTCCACACGATCATCTTCGCGCCGGCGATCTCCTTGCTGAAAAGCTCGACCGTCTTCGGGCCGATGTCGAGCGAATCCAGACCGTCGGGAATCTTGCCCCAATCGACGACATAATTCGGCGCGTGCGCTTCGAACTTTTCGGTGACGACGTGATCCAGCGGCAGCAGGAATTTCTTCTTCTTCTCCGCCGCCAACTTTAACAGATGTTTCGCCAGATCGACTTTGTCCGGCTCGACCAGCGACTTGCCGACCGTGAAGCCCTGCGCCAGCGCAAACGTGTACGACATCGCGCCGCCGATTAGAATCGTGTCCGCGACTTCGATCATTTTTTCGATGACTTTGATTTTGTCCGACACTTTCGCGCCGCCCAGGATCACGACCATCGGATGCTCCGGGCTGGAGAGCGCCTTGCCCAGATACGCGACTTCTTTTTCGAGCAGCAGTCCCGCCGCTTTTTGCGGAATCAAATTCGCCACCGCGTGCACCGATGCGTGCGCGCGATGCGCGGCGCCGAATGCGTCATCGACGTACACATCGGCGAGCTTCGCGAGTTGCGCGGCGAATGCGGGATCGTCGTCCTCTTCGCCGGCGTGGTAGCGGAGATTTTCGAGCAGCAGCACGTCGCCGTTCTTGAGCGTGGCGACGGCTTTCTCGGCTACTTCGCCGACGCAATCGTCCGCGAATGCGACGGGCTTGCCCATGCGCTCGGCCAGCCGCGCCGCGACCGGCTTGAGCGAGAGCTTCGGGTCGCGCCCTTCGGGGCGGCCGAAATGGCTGCACAGAATCACGCGTGCGCCGCGTTCGGTGAGGTACTTGATCGTCGGCAGCGCGGCCATGACGCGCGTGTCGTCCTTGATCTCGCCGGTTTTCTTATCGACGCTCACGTTGAAATCCACGCGGCAGAGCACGCGCTTGCCAGACACGTTCAGATCGGACAACTTCGACATCGCCATTTTCGGAAACTCCTCTTCGTTAGGTTTCAATACAAATGATTCGAAGAAAATCGTAAACCAATTTATCGAATCGCGCGCGCCGGGCAACAAAATTGCCCCTGCAAACCGCGCCGTTCCTGCGTAAAATCAAACCATGCACGCTGAAAAGCCCACCGGCAATCCCGTCTTCGATTTCAAAGCCGGCTTTCGTGCGAAAGCGCAGAGCCTTCAGCGCATCTCATTTTGCAGCGGAATTTTATTGATTGTCGCCGGTATCGCTGCGCGTTTCATCTCGATTAAAGACGCCGCGCTAGCCGCGACATTGCGCTGGTCACCGGGGCTCGGCGCTGCGGTGATTGTACTCAGCGTGGTTTGGGGATATTTGTGGCGAAGCAAATTGCGGCGGGATTTTCGGAGGGAATTTTCTACTTCCGCTTCTCCTCCGTCGCAATCTTCGCAATGACCGCTTTCCGAATCTCTTCCTCGCGCCAGTTGAGATTTTCGCTGAATGGCGCGCCGTCGCGGCGCAGCGTGATTACGAGGCGCTGCGTTTCTTTCGGCGTGGCGAAGGTGAGTGTGTGCAGCACGCCGGGCGGTTCGTCCTCCTGTTTCGCTGCGCCCAGGGCGATGTGTTCTTCGTCGAGAAACTTGGCGAGCGATTTTCCAATATAGATTTGCAGTTCCGCGGCGGGTGTCGCGACCACTTTCGAAGGCTTGGGCGCGTCTTCCGCATGGAGCATTGCCGCGATCAAAAGCAGCGCCGGCGAAATCAGGTTCGTTCTCATGATTTGCTCTCCGAATTGGGCGAACGATAATGGCGCCGCGCCGCGTCCGCAAGTGCCGCGAGCAGCGCGATGGTCGCGATTGCGCCGGCCCAGCGGATTGGACCGTGTCCGAAAACGACGGTCGCATTAAAGGCCATGAACGCGAGAAAAACCTGAACGATCCATTCGATCACGTGCGAACGCGCCGCGTAGCCGGCCGCATTGCGCCACCACCAGCACGCATCCACGCCCCACACGAGCGCGAAAAGATAATTTAGATAAAGCCCGCCGCCCCAATCGAGGCCCGTCACCGCAGCCGTCTTCCGCGCCGTATCCGCGAACGCGGCGGCGTGGCTCCAATGGTGATAAAAATTAAACGCGCACGCGGCATGAATCGCGAACGCAGTGAAGCCGAGGGTCCACAGTAAACGCGCCGGCCGAGGCCGAGCGTTCAAGCGCATAATCAGCGCGATCGCATAAAGCGCGAGCGCAATGCGAACGGTCCAGCGCGTGGCGAGTTCACCAATTTCCATGCGCGCATCAGTTTAGCCGCTTAATTGCCACTCGCCAATTGGCCCAACCGGCGCGGCAATGGAGAATCCGATGGCGAGGCCTTTGAGGAAGAATTCAGAATACATCGCGCGAGACGCTACTTCTGATCCGGCTCCGGCAGTTTCCCCGGCTCTTTCGGCTCCTTCCATTCCGGGATGTTGGAGAGCACGTTGTCGATCAACGCGCGCCACTGTTCCGTCGTGTCGGAGTTTTCGTCGCCGGTCATGACTACCAGCGTCTTCTTGCAAAGTTTGTGCAGTTCCAGATCGTTCACGTTGCTGTCCATCAATTCCAGCAGGAAATTGGCCGCGGGAAGACTTTTGAAATAGCCCAGAATTTCGAGCAATTCCATCGAGCCTTGTTTGCCGCGCAGCCGGCTGTACGCGCTGATCACGTGCTGCGGTGTGCGCCGATCGCCGATCAACGCCGCTGCCTTGGCCGCCGTGTAGCGCAATTTTTCGTCGCGGTCGTCGAGGATCGCTTCGAGCAGCGCTTCGGGTGCGCCGTGCGTCTTGGCGCGCATGTCGCCCAACGCAAACGCCGCGCAGATTTTTTCGTCGGCGTCGCGCGACGTTTTAAGCAGAGTGACGAGCGGCTCGATCGCGTTTGCGTAGCGCATGTAGCCCAGCGCCAGCGCGACCGCATCGTTCTTGTTGTCGCGGCGATTGAGCATGGTGATCAATTGTTCGCCGGTTTCGGGACCTGCCAGAGCGGCGACTGCTTTCGCGGCCTGCGCGCGTACGGGCGGGGCAGTGTCGTCGAGTTTTGTGCGGCAGGCTTGCACAATCTCGTCGCTCTTGTCGCCAATGTCCGCCAGAACTTCCAGAATCGCGCGGCGCTTGCGCGGACTGTCTTCGGAAAGGTGTTCCAGCAAAAACGGCACGGCGACTTTGCCCGATCGGATCAGGCGATTCTTCAATTCGCGATATTGCTCAGGATTGTCGGTGTCATCGTTGTTTTCCGCCGAAGTCAGAAAGAGTTGCACTTGATTCTTTAGGTCCTTTACGGTTTGCTGAGCGAGTTCAAGAATTTTAAGCTGAAGCGTATTCGTCTCCTCGTCGGTCCACTTCGGAGTCGCCTCCAGACACGCTTTTTGAATTGCAAGTTTGTCTTTGACCGACGCCGTAAAATGGCATTCCTTTCCCGCGTCCTTGATCGTGGCCATGACCACTTTGGGGCTAAGCCCGCCGGAGATCATCTCGATCAATTTGGGGTTATCGAGAATCTCCGAACCCGAACCGCGGGGAATAAACACCATCCACGCAAGCACAAGTGGTAAAAATAGCTTAGAAGAACGCGTCCAAAACATGGTGCCCCCAAATCGGAAAAAAGGTCAAGTAAGACGGGCATCATCGGCGTTTCCTGCTGAAAAATCAATCAAAATGTTTCGTTGGAGTCCTGAGTGCTGAGTCCTGAGTGTTGAGCAACTGCGGCGAAGCGCTTCTCGCTTCTTTGACTCAGGACTCAGGACTGAATGTTTCCTCTTGAATTCCTTCGCGCCTGACGATATAGTCCGCTGCATGTTGCCCCGAATTCTCTTGGCATCCGCCGCGCTGCTGCTTTTGGCCGGCTGCGACACGCCTTACAAAAGGGAGCGTCCCATCGTCGGCGCGCACCTGACCGTCGAGCCAAAGGAATTGGCCGGCTTGTCGGAAAACGATTATCTGATGCGCAAAGCCACGCTTGGCTCGCGCGCCGAACGCATGGAAGCGATCGATGTCATTTCGCGCTCCGGCGACCCCTCCTTATATACGTTCCTGATCGAGCGCCTGAAAGTTGAAGACGACCGCTTCATCCAGATTCGCATCATGCACGCGCTCTCCGACGCCGGCGACGTGCGCGGCGTGCCGGTCTTGCGCCGCATCGCGCGCTGGGACGAAACGCGCGTGGGCATCGAAGCCATCGCCGCGCTGTATGATTTGGGCGACGATAGCATGATGCCGCAGTTGATTGACCTGCTCAAACCCAACGAGGATTTCCCGGACATCCCGCCGCTGGCCTATCAGGCCTTGCGCAAAATGACCAACGCCGACCTCCCGCCGACTCGCCGCGCGTGGCTGGTTTACTACGAAACGCACCGCTTGGCGCCCTATGAAACCAAGGCTTGGTATTGGCCGTTCAGCCAGGAGCAACTGCCGAAAGTGGTCGACGGCACGACCTTGATCGAGCCAAAATTGCGCGGCAAACCGCAGCTTCCCGACCACGACATGCGCATGCGCAAATCGCGCGTGCAGTTCTCCGATTTCTGGAAGAACGAAGCGCCGTAAGAGCAAATTCAAAATGCACTGTTGCTCAATATAACCGCCTAGCCGACAATCATCCATTTAACCAAGAGTTGCTATTTCCAATTGGCTCAAAATGCCCAATGGCATTTCCTTCCAAGTTGTGTTAAACGCTATCTGAAAATCATTGGAGACAGCCCATGTCCGTTCGTCCGATTCCCACTTTGTTTTTCGTTGCAGCGCTGGCTCTCACGGCGTGGTGCGAAGACGCCAAACATCCCATCACTCTTCCCGACGGCCCGTCGCGCGCGGGGTGGGAGGCGTTTGTCAAAAACGATTTCGCCACCGCCGCCACTTCATTCAAACAGGCGCTCGACGCGAATCCCGACGATCTCGACATCCTCGAAGGCATGCGCTGGACCTACGTCGCGATGGGGCGCTACAAGGAAGCGCAGGGCGTGAACCTGCGCATGTTGCGCGCCGGCAAAGGCGACGCGCTCGGCAGCGTCTTCGCGCAGCGCGCGATCGACGCGCTGTTTTTTGTCGAAAGCCGCGCGGAAGTGCTGGGCACTTTCGAAAAACTGGCGCAGGATTCGTCGCCCGTGATTTCGGCGTACTTGCGCGACGAGATGTCCCTGCTCTTGCAGTATTCCGGAAAATACGACGAGGCGCGCAAGGCCATCGAAAGCAACGGCTACGTCGGGCGCTGGGTTTTTGCGGCGGGGCCGTTCGGGGAGAAGGACAAGAACAATCCGATCGAGCGGCGTTTCGCGCCGGAGCGCGCGATCACGTCGCTGGATTTCAAGGACGAAAACGGCCATAAGGTGAAAGTCGTGCGCGACGCAACCAATCTGGACCGCGACCTCGATCTTGACACCATGTTTCAGGACACCAGCGGCGTGTATTACGCGATGACCAATCTCGTCGCGGATGTCGAACGCGACGTGATCCTGATCGTCGTGGCCGACCCGCCGAATAAGATTTTTCTGCGCGGGCGCTTGATCGCGTCCGAACCGGACGACGAGCCGTTCCGCCGCCTCGGCGGGCAGCTTTATCACGTGCGGCTGGCGAAAGGCAACAACCCCCTGCTGGTGAAACTGAGCGTGCTCAAAGCGCTGATCGTGCGCGTGGCCGGCGAGGACTACGCGCCGATTCCCGGCGTGAAAGTCGAAGGGCTTTCCGAAAAAGATTTGGCCGCGCACGAAGTCTCCACCGCGCGCGGTTTTGTGATGGGCGAAAAAGTGGTCGGCTCGACCGCCGCGCTGCTGGTGCGCCGCCTGCGCCTCGAAGGCGAAACCAAGGAGCCGAAAGCGCCCGAGAATGCCGAGCAGGCTCGCGCGCGGCTGCGCGCGCTCGCGGAAGAGGGCGTGCTGACGCTGCCGCAGGCGGCGTGGCTCGAACTCGTGCTGCAGCGCGAAAACGATTCGCGCTCGCGCGAACGCCTGGCTCGGCGCATGGCCGAAACATTCGGCGACAGCGTCGGCGTGCTCGATCTGGCCGCGGCGGCGCTCTCCGCGGCGGGCGCGACGCAGGGCAACAACGAATCGCGCGAAATCGAAGAGGCGCGGCGCATGCGCGAACACGCGCTCAAGTTGGTTCCGGGCAGCCAGCAGCATCTGATCATGCTTGCCGATTTTTTCCGCAACCGCGACTTGAACGAACAAGCTTTTGATCTTGTAAAAAAATGCGCCGACGCCCATCCCGATTCCTCCTTCGCCATGGCCGAACTGGGCCGCGAATACGAGCGCAAACATTTCCTCGTCGATGCCGAACGCTGCTATGAAAAAGCGGCGCAGTTGGACAACGCGCAACTGCGCACGCTCGCGAATTTCCAGGACCTTTACGGCATCCGCGCGCGCGGGCGCGAACTGCGCGAGCAGATGCGCAAGCTGGGCATGCTCAGCGTGGACGAGCAGTACACCGAGGCGCTGGCGCGCGAGGATTACGCCGAAGCTGAGCGCATGATCGAAGCGCAAAAGCGCTGGCAGCCCGAACGCGCCGACGACATCGACGAGCGGCACGTCCACATGCTCATCGCCAAAGGCGATTTGCAGGGCGCCTACGCGCTGCGCCAGAAAATGTACGAAACGCAGACCGCGCGCACCGGCAAGCGCGCGTCGCCGGCGGCGCTGGTCGATCTGGCGATTCGCCTCGGAAAAATGGACGAAGCAAAGGAAATGCTCACGGCGTATCTGGCCAAACATCCCAACGATTACGAATCGCGCCGCCGCTTGAGCGATCTTTCCGGCAGCGACGAAAAACATTGGTGGGCCGAGTACGACGTCAATGTTTCGGATATCGACACGTCGAGCTTCACGAACAAGAAATACCCCTCCGCCAATCACGCCTGGATCGTCGATTTCATGGTGACGAAAATCCTGCCCGATCTGTCGCGCGAAAGTTACGTCCACATCGCTCAAAAAGTGCTGAACTTGCAGGGCATCAACGAACTCTCCGAAGTGCTCGTAAACGCCCAAAGTAAAGACCTCATCTTCATCCGCACGCTCAATCCCGACGGCAGCGCATACATGCCGCAGAACGTCCACAATTTCAATCTGTCGCAGACGGCCAGCTTGTACAAAGTCGGGCCGGGTTCCATTCTGGAGCACGCATATCTCGAACATCTTGACAGCGACGAAAACGATCCTGCCTTCAACATGGGTTTCAATTTCAATGCGATCGACGCGCCGCGCGCCGTCTCGCGCTGGATCGTGATGATTCCGGATTCCGTCAAAGACAAGCTCGACATCACGCGCATCCGGCCCGAAATGGTCGATGAGAAAATCCTGCCCGGACCGGCGGGCTACACCGTGTATCAGTGGACTAACAAGCGCATCGAAGGGATCAAAGCCGAGCGGCTGATGCCCAGCGAATTCGAGCGCGAAGTCATTCCGCTCGTCACCATCGAAACGCGCGACACGCCGATGCACGCGAACACATTTATGATCCGGCGCCGCCGCGACATCATTCCCGATGACGCAATCGCCAAGGCCAAGGAACTCGCCGAAGCGGCGAAAGCCGCGCCGGCCTCGAAGAACCGGCCGGAATACGCGGCGTTCGATGCGATTGTCTTTTGGGTGCGCGACAACATCGAGCAGGGCAACGAGTCGCGCACGTTTGATGACGTCTGGTTCAGCAAGCGCGGCTCGTCGCAGCAAATGACCGTGCTGGCTCGCGAGATGGCCAAAGCCGCGGGCTTGAGCGTGCATTCGGCGCTGGTCAACGGCAGTTACCTGCCCGGCCGCGTGTGGCATTCGAAGACCGCCAAACGCCTGTGGGAACCGTCGCAGTTGGCGGGCTTTGGCTCTGGCGGGCAGCTCTTGGTGCTTGAGCCGCAGTGGGGCACCGAACGCTGGGCGCAGTTCCCATCCGGGCAGCGTCCGAAGTTTTATTCGCCATTCGAAGTCAACTCGATTCAACCCGGCGCCCTTGCGCTGATTGCCGACGATGGCGGCGTGCGGGTCAAGCGTATGCTCGGCGACCGGCTGGGCGAAACGCAGTTCAAACAGAACTCGAAGGTGGTGCTGGAAGCATCCGGCGCGGCCACGACCAGCAACACGCTGGAGCTCTTTGGCATGGGCGCGGGCCGCTTCCGCGAAGCGCTCAACGACCCGCGGCAGAAGGAGCGCCTGCGCGAACAATTCGCGCACATCTGGCCCAATCACACCATCACGAATTTCCAAATCCTTGGCGAAATGGACACCGAACGCCCCTTGGAATTCAACATCGCCGGCCACATCGATAAACTGGCCGAACAGGCCAACGGCGCGTTTTATCTGAATCCGTTCATCGAAAAACCGCGCGCCGTGGGGCTGCTCGGACAGACACAGCGCGAAAACGATCTGGTCTTGCAGAGCGACACGATGGCATCAGAACTCGACAACGCCCTGATTTACGAGGCGCCGGAAGGTTTCGCGTGGACGGAAGTGCCCGACGACATTTTCATCACTACTGAATTCGGTTTCTACGCCGCCGATTTCAACGTCGAAGGCCGCGAACTGCGCTGCACGCGCAACTGCCTGATCCCCGCGCAGCGCGTGACACCCGAAAAATACGGCGAGTTCCTGGATTTCATCAAGCAGATCGGCGAGCACGCCGCGCAGCGCGTCGCGTATGCGAAATACGACGCGAAAGAGTTCGGCAACCGCATCCGCCCCATTTTCTCACAAGGCTATGCGTCGGCGGGCGAGGAAGGAAAGAAAGAGAAGAGCGAGAAGGACACGGAGGCGGAGAATACGAAGGACGCTCCAAAGAAGTAGAATTCGCGAAAGCCATTCGAGGCCGTTGGCGCTAATCAACCCGCATTGGACCTTTGATTCGACCGTCTTTATTTTAATCGTTCTTGGGCACTGGCGGCGGAAGAAGGATGTCGAGCGTTTTGTGATCGATCAGCGGTTTTTCTTCTTTCGCGGGCTGATTATTTTGAATGGGGCGCTGGTTCTCCGGCAGCACGTGCAAGTCCGACAGATCCGGTTTGGTGACGGGGAACAGCGAGCGGCTGAGTTGGAGGATGTCTTCGACGGTGATGAGGCCGGAATCGAGGACGGGTTCCTGAATCGCCGGTTTTGTCGCGTTTTTTTTAATCTCGCCTTTCGGTGTCGTGGCGACGACCGGGAGTTCGACTGTTCGCGGCAGAACCTTCGCCGGCGCATCTGAGTGCGATTGCTCCGCGCTGGCCGCCGCGCGCGGCGTGCGTTTGCCGGTTTCGAACCAGATGTACCCGCCGGCCAGCGCCAGCGAACTGGCCACGGCGGCGATTTTCAGGATTAGGGGCGGGTTGGTCATCGTTTAGAACCCCATGTTTGATGTTGTGTTTACGCAACTCAGACGTGCGACGCGCTGCATTTCTTGCAAAATTCCAGCATCTTCGGGGTCGAATCGCCGTCTCACTTGGCAGGATTCGCTGCATCATTTTAACCGCTCATCCGTATGGAAAGTGTATCTTGTTTGTAAAAAGCGGATTTCGCTGTCCAAAAGAATCAGCGGCGGGGTTAGAATTTACCGGGTTCGGTTTCATAGTTTCAAGGTTTCACAGTTTCACGGTTCATTATGCGCGCAACGATTCTTAGCGCACTCCTTATTTGTCTCTCCCTCGCGTCAGCGCGGGCCGCTCAGCCCGCACCAGACGATGGCCCTGCGCCCGCGCCGGTGGATACGGCGGCGTTAATTGAGAAATTGAAGTCGGAGAATTTCGACGAGCGCTCGGCGGCATACGACAAACTCGCGGCTCAAGGCGAAACCGTGCGCGCGCAACTTGAACAGGCGGCGGCTTCGACGGATTTGGATACGCGCAACGCGGCGTGGCGGCTGCTGGGGTTGCTCGGGAAACCGGGACTGCGCTTTTTGACCTACGATCGCAACGGCAAACCCGTCGAAGGCGCTGAGGCCGGCGTGCAGATGTGGGACATGAGCGACCGCTATCAGCAGGAGCGGCAGAACGTCGTGCTGAAGTTCGACGCGAAAGGCACGGCGGAACTGAAGGATTTGAAACCGGCCTCGTACAACCTTTATCTCACTTGGCAGAAATGCTGGCTCAACGATCAGAATTACATGAGCAACGGCTACAGCTATTCCAACATGGCCGTGACCGTGCGAGCTGGGATGATGCCGTTTTTGTATTCGGTGACGAAGGGCGGCTCGGTCAAAGGATCGGTGCGCGACAAGGACGGCAAGCCGGCCAAAGACTGCGACGTGTCGCTGTATTATTTGAGCAATTTCAACATCGACATGCTGGAGATCAAGAACGATAACCAGAACCAGACTCCGATGCGGCCGGCGTCGTCGGGGCAGGCTGATGCGCTTGGGAATGTCACGATCGACAACGTGCCCGACGGCGTGTACGTGTGCGTGGCGACGGCGATGGGCAATTCACCGGTGGAAGGGCCGACGGTGCGCGTACGCGAAGGACAGACCAGCGAATTCGCGCCGATCACGGTCGTGGCCAATCCGAATGGAAAATGCGTGATCGCGCTGCGCGGCGCGCCGGAGAATACGTCGAAGATGATTGGGCCGATGCCGGAACCGCCGCTGCTGAAGAGCGTGAAATTATTTGTCGATGAGGATTATCTGTTCGACGGGCCGGACGCGGAGAAGAAGTTCCGCAAAGTGCAGCGCGAGCGCGCCAATTGGAACCGCTACCGCCGCCCGCCGCAGTTGGAGACGGACGAGAACGGCAAGCTGACGCTCGACAGCCTGCGGCCGGGAAAGCATCGCATCCGCATCAAAGGCGACGAGTACGCGGCCACGACGCTGACGGTGGACGTGCCGTCGGGCGGGACCGTTGAAGTCAACGACGTGATCTTGAATGCGGGCGGGTCGGTTTCGGGGAAAGTGTCGTGCGGCGACGGCAAGCCGGTTCACGATCTGATGGTCTATCCGTTTTTGGAGAACGAAACGTCGGTGGCGGAATTGCCGCCGGAGATTGTGGGCTTCATCAAGGGGCAATACCAGTGGGATGACGTGCGCAATTACATGAATTGGCAGCAACAGTTCGCGAATCAGCGCGAAGCGCCGTCCGCGGACAAATTGAAGGTGAAGAATTTGCAGCCGGGGCGGTATGCGCTGCTGGTGACGCGCCAATCGGTTTCGCGCGTGCAGCAGGTGTATTTGATCTGCGGCGTGAACGTTGAAGAGGGCAAGACGACGGAAGTGCCGGCGCTAAAATTCGCCGCGCCGATTGTGGCTTCGCGCACGATCAACGGCAGCGATAACGCTCAAATGCGCGGGAAGATCGTCGGGCCGTCATCGGAAACGGTGCAGCGCGCCAACGTCATGTATCAAACCAATCAAGGCTCGACCAGCACGAATTGCAGTTCGGACGGAACGTTTCACATTTATTACAGTGGCATGGGCCCCGGCGGCACGATTCATGTCAAGGCGGCCGGCTACAAGCAGGCGGATTTCGATTGTTCGGCGCCAAACGTGGATTTAAACAACATTGAGATCAAACTCGAACGCTTGAGCTACGGCGAATTGCGCGTGAAAGTGGTGGACGAAGACGGCGCGCCGCTGCGCGGCGTGATCGTCGATCCGTCGCCGTATCAGAATGCGAACTACAACTATTATTACATGCGGCGAATGGGCAACGCGAAGAAGCCCACGAACAGCTCCGGCGAAGTGCGCTTTTCGGGGTTGAGCGCGGGACTGCGGCGCATCACGGCGATGAAAGACGGCTATTATCTGACCGATCCGGTGCGCGTGTCGATTGTGGCGAACGCCGAAGCGACGCTGCTGATCACGATGCGGCGCGGCTTAACCATTTCCGGAAAACTGAGCGCGCCGGAAGGGGCGAGTTTGAATCCGGCGGTCGTTTACGTGCATCGTTACAAAGACAACATGATCTTCAGTGCGCTGGCCAATCCAACGGGCGAATTCTCGATCAGCGGGTTGTCGCCGGACAGCTACTCGCTGTGGGCGGAGACGCCGTTGTTGATGCAGCGCGAGGCGATCGTCGAATTGAACGGGGTGAGCGAGTCGAAAACAGATTTAAAAATCGAACTGGTGCGTAAGGGCGGGATGCTTGCGAAGCTCGATCCGGAGTTCAAAGGGCGCATGGTTTATCTTTACGAAAAGGAGCGCGACCCGAAGAAGAACGCCAAACCCGGTATGACGAACGGAAATTATCGCTGCACCGCGTACGTGGACGCGGACGGTTTCGCCGAATTTTGGAACGTGAAGCCGGGGACGTACCGCGTGTGGTTGAGCGCGACGCCGGCGGTGGGGCGGGCAACTATTAATGGAGTAACGGCCGCCAATCCCGATGACAAGGATGGTGAGAAGTACGCGTCGCGTGTGGAATGTTCGCTGTATTCGGCGGAATTCGAAGTGAAGGAACCGAAATCGCCGGCTGAATTAAAGCCGGCCGACGCGGTCAAAATCGCGTTTCCAAAAGCGGACGCTTCGGCGACAGTGAAGTTCGTCTTTCGCTCCAATTCAGAGGCGCGCAACCAATATTCGCAGACGACTCAATACGTGATGATCCGAAGCGACAATTGCAACGGCTCGTTCACCCGCTCACAGCGCTACCGCGCGGCGTCGCAAGGCGGCGGCATTGCAACGAGCCGCTTACAGGTGCTCGGCACTCTGCCTTCGTATCTGGCACCGACGACGGTGAGTACGCAAACGCTAATCCGCGGACTGGCGCCGGGGAAGTACAAGCTCACGACGTATATGTGGACGTACGACAACATGCGCGGCGTGCAGGAGAATACGGAGGAAGTGGATGTCGCCGAATTTGAGGTGGCGGCTGGCGAACGCAAAGCGCTCGGCGTGATTGTGATCGAACCGCCCACGAATGCGCGCGTGCAGAATTCCACGAACATCCGGCGCACCGGGAACAACACGGAGAATGAGCCGCTGTCGGACGAGGATTTGGATCCGGCGTTTGAGCCTTGAGCAACGCGGGGGAAACATCGCGCGAATTTCACGAAGGGGAAACGTCACGCTGACCTGCGATAATTTCGTTAAGATTCGTGCGATTCGTTGTTAAATCTGCCCTTGGCCCCATCGGCCCCTATAGATAGGCCTATTTAAGTGAGCACCCACCACAAGCCGCCGATTCCACTTGATTTTTCCAACGCCGCCGCCAATACTTAAGCCATTACTTTGCAGCCTTTTAATCGCAAACCGTGAAGGAAGCGTTTACCCATTCGTCTGGTGTTCACAATTCGCCTCACACAGTATTCAGGAGATCTCAGACATGCGCATGTTGAAATACGTTTTCCCGCTGATGCTCGCTTTCGGATTTACCATGACCGCCTTCGCCGCCGACAAACCCGCCGACGAAAAACCGCAGGACCAGACCGGCAGCATCTCCGGCACCATCATGATGCCGTCCAAAGAAGCCCCGAAAGGCTGCGTCGCCGAGCTCCACCAGCCTCAACCGGGCGCCGCCAAAGGTGAAGAAACCGTCTTCTACCTCTTCGCCGACGGAAAGGAATCGAGGCAGTTGAAGGACATCGCCAACAAAGGCGGCATGGCCACGGTCACCGGGATTGTGTCGGAGAAGGGGTACAAGGTGACTTCGGTTTCTAAGGGCGGCGGGAAGTAAGGCGGAGAATAAGCGTCCGCAATCTGCTAACGTTTGGCCACCCGCCGCTGCGCGCGCCGGCGGCATTTGACCCACGCTTGCATCTCCGCTTCCGTCTCCGAAAGCTTGCCGCTGCCGCGGCGGAGGCGCCGGTCGCGCCGGTCTTGGCTCGCTTTCAAATTCCCGCTCACGCCATCAGTTCCTTCACCACTTTCCCATACACATCCGTCAACCGATAATCCCGCCCCGCGTAGCGGTACGTAAATTTCTCGTGGTCGAAGCCCAGCAGCCGCAAAATCGTCGCGTGCAGATCGTGAATGTGGACTTTCTTCTCGACGGCGGCGAATCCGAATTCGTCCGTCGCGCCGTGAACATAGCCGCCCTTCGCGCCGCCGCCGGCCAGCCATGTCGTGAAACCGTGGTTGTTGTGGTCGCGCCCGTTGACTTTGCCTTGATTCGATCCCGGCGTCGGCAATTCCACGGTCGGCGTGCGTCCGAATTCGCCGCCCCAGATCACCAGCGTGTCGTCCAGCATCCCGCGCTGCTTGAGGTCCTTCAGCAGCGCGCCGATGGCCTGATCGCACTGCTTCGCCAGCTTGCGGTGATTGACTTCGATGTCGTCGTGATTGTCCCACGGCTGCCCGGCGCCGTGCCAGACCTGCACGTACCGCACGCCTTTTTCGAGCAAGCGCCGCGCGATCAGAATCTGCCGCGCCTGCGTGCCTTCGCCGTACATGTCGCGGATGTGCTGCGGCTCCCGCGAAACGTCGAACGCGTCCTCCGCATCCATTTGCATGCGGTACGCCAGCTCGAACGACTGAATGCGCGATTCCAACTGCGCGTCCTGCTCGCGTTTTTTCTGATGCTCGCGGTTGAGCGCCATCAGCAGATCAAGCTGCTCGCGCTGCTCTTTCAGCGGCGTGCTGGTGTTCTTCACGTTTTCGATCAGTTTCTGAATATCGGTGTGTTGCGTGTCGATGTACGTGCCCTGATACACGCCCGGCAAAAATCCCGCCTGCCAATTCTGCGATTCCTGAATCGGGTACCCGCCCGGGCACATCGCAATAAACCCCGGCAGATTCTGGTTCATCGTGCCCAGTCCATACGTCATCCACGATCCCATGCTCGGCCGCACCTGCCGCGCTTCGCCGCAATTCATTAAGAGCAGCGACGGCTCATGATTCGGCACGTCCGCGTACGTCGAACGGATCACGCAAATGTCGTCGATGCTCTCCGCCGTCTTCGCGAAAAGTTCCGAGACTTCGATGCCGCTTTTCCCGTATTTCTGAAACGTAAACGGCGACTTGAACGCCGCGCCCGTCTTGCGTTCCGTCTTCGGATTGTCGAACGGCAGCGCTTTGCCGTGATACTTCGTCAGCATCGGCTTCGGGTCGAACGTATCGACATGCGACGGCCCGCCGTTCATGAACAAATGAATCACGCGCTTGGCCTTCGCCGGCAGCGGCGGGCTCTTCGGCGCCATCGCATTCCCGCCGCCAATTCCCCTCGCTCCTTGGGGGTCGTCCGCAAGCAACTCGCCGCACTGCGACATCAGCCCGGCCAGCGCCATCGCGCCAAAGCCGGTTCCGCAGCGGCACAGCGCCTCGCGGCGAGTGAGAAAGTTGTCTTTAAGGCGCGGCATGTGATGGTTCATAATCGTTTCCCGGATGAACGGACTACCCGTATTGCATACACGCCGTTAGGTAGGAGGTCATTGAATTCTCGAAATGCGCGGGCAAACTCATGCTCTCAACTCTCACACTCTCAAACTCTCAAACTGCCCTACGCCCTCGGATCCGGATTCTCCAACACCTTCTTCGTCTGCTCCTCGCGAAATTTCTTCAGCGCCTCCGCAATCTGCGGATACTTGTTCCCCAAAATCGCCGCGGCCATCAATGCCGCATTGATCGCCCCCGCCTTCCCGATCGCCAGCGTCGCGACCGGAATCCCCGCCGGCATCTGCACGATCGATAACAGCGAATCCAGTCCGTGCAGCGCCTTCGATTCGACCGGCACGCCCAACACCGGCAAATGCGTCTTCGCCGCCGTCATGCCGGGCAGATGCGCCGCCCCGCCCGCGCCGGCGATGATGACTTCGATGCCGCGCCCCGCTGCGCCCGACGCATACTCAAAAAGCAAATCGGGCGTGCGGTGCGCGGAGACCACGCGCGTCTCGAAGGGCACGCCAAGCGCCGTAAGCGTCTCCGCCGCGTGGCTCATCGTCTCCCAATCCGACTTCGAACCCATGATGATTCCGACGAGTGCTTTCATGGCGGCCTTTCGATAATGGAAGTCCTATAGGCTAACCCATGCTAGTTGAACGCAACGCGCTTCCAAGTTCAAAGTTGAATGCTCAGAAATCCAGGGTACGCGTCAGCTTGGTTGCAGTTCCCCTCTCCCTCCGGGAGAGGGCCGACGAGAGCGCGGCCGTTTGCGCTCTCGCGGGGTGAGGGGAAGGCGCTGGTCTTGCAACTAACGTGGCACGCAACCGGAAATACAATTGCTGCACAGACACATCGGGTTATCTCTTAACAACACTGGAGACACCGATGCGATCAATCCAACACGCGGCATGTGCCGCGCTCATGCTGTGGCTCGCCTCTTTCGCCGGCGCGGCGGAATCGATGTTCAACGACAAGATCGTCGCCTTTGCCAAAAGCCACATTGGCAAAACTGTCGGCGACGGGGAATGCTCGTCGCTGGCGGACGCCGCGCTCGCCGCCGCCCACGCCAAACCGCGCGAAAAATACCCCGAAAAACCGGCGCCGGAGATTATGTCTGGGGCGAACTGGTCTTCGGCGTGGAAGTCAAATCGGGCCGCGCCGCCACAGAAGGCGCGCTGGCCAAAGTCCAGTCCGGCGACATCGTCCAATTCCGTGACACGCGCTTCGAAGGCCGCAAAGGCCGCGGCACCTACTGGCAAGACGCCCCGCACCACACCGCCATCGTCACCGCGATTTCAAAAGACGGCCAGCTCACGGTCCTGCATCAGAATTGGGAGGGCAACCGAACCGTGCATGAATTGACTTACAATGTTGGGGATATCAAGAAGGGGTGGATCAAGATTTATCGCGCGGGGAAGTAATTCTCGATCATGCGTGCTTTTTCGAGCAACATCAATCACTTGGATTTACGATTTTCGCTTGGTAAAGCCACCCGCGAAGCGCTGCTTTGTTCCGCAGCATCTTGGATTTCTTCTCCGCAGCGCTGTTGCTCAATCCCGTGAAATCAATGACTGCGTGTTCCGGAAATGGCGCTGGGTCCGGGCGCACGGAAAGTTGCAATGCCGCGCACTCATCGACGCTCACAGCGCAGACACCGGCAGATGCAAATCCCAGTATTGTAAAGTGCCGCCACGATGATTCCGGACCGATCAAATCGCCGTCATAGACAGACAATAGACTTTGGTCTTTCGGCATGGGCCGAAACGCTTGGCTGCTGACGCGATTATTCTGGACCCAATTCGGATTGATTTGCCGGTAGAGCAGCGTGGATGGCGTCATGCGAGCGACCTGACGAAGGTTCCGAGCTTGGACCAGCCCTTTTTCGCACTCAGGTCCGCGGTGTCTTCCGCTTCATCCCCGGTTCCGGCGTTAACGGCCATGAGCGATGCTTGATGTGTAACCAAATCGACTTCCGCCGAAATTTCCCACGAGCCAAAATCCCATTCTAATTGCACATTCCCCTCTGGCGTGGGATACGCAAACGGTTCCGGCACGTGTTCAGGACAGTATTTGAGCCACGCGTCTGAAAGCCATTTCAATCCCGCAGCCGCCGGTGCCACGCCAGCGCCGTTCAACCAGCCGCTCTTCAACTGCGCCAGTTCTTTCAATCGCGCCGGCAGGTCATTCGGGTCACGCCGAATCGGTCGCTTGTTCAAATGGGGTGGTTTGGGTGCGAGCGTGGTGGCCATCTGCGGGTTGCTCCAACGACAATGACATGTTAAGGCGCACGATTTGGAATGGCAATTTGAAAACCAAATCTCAAAAAAGCGGTGAGGCGCGCCGTGATCCCACCTTCGGGAGTCATTTCTTGCGCGTCCCCGGCATTTCGCGTCCCCAGCAATTAAACTCAATCGGTCCGTAGTCGCCCTCGCGCAAGTTTTATTATTATCACGATCAAGGCAACGAAGGCAGCAACCACGGTTGCAGAGCGCCAGTTTTGCCACCAAGGCTTATAAACAATCGAAAAAGAGACTGGACTTATTACGGGCATTAATGCGATGAACGCCACCATGCAAAACCAAAGGCAACCAAGAATCAGTCCTAGTAAAGTGCCCCAGAAAACTCCCCGTTTTAGGGTCAGTGAGGCATAATGTCGCCATTCGCATAACATGATCACCCACCCGGCAATTAAAGCGGCGAAGAATACATTGAATAGGATCGCCGTCCATTCCCAGGACGGATTGCGAAATGGTCCGTAGAAAAGTCCCGTGTCCCAGACTCTGCAAGGCCATCCATAACCACTGATCTCGAAGATTTCTTTTCCGCTAATTTCACCCGCGTAGTGCAAAATTGGCAATGTATTCAAATATATGCATGCACCGGCTGCAAACATCAGCACAATGGCCGTCGAGAGACGGACTTGAAAGCGCTTGCGGCGCGGAGGCTCTGGCATGATTGAAAGGCTCTTCATCTAACGAGCAGCATCAAGGCCCAACGTACTGTGCCTTGGCGCCCAACGCGAGTGAACTTCTCAGCCTTCGCCCTACTTCCCCACCTTCACCATCCCCGCCCCATGCGAAGCCACCTTCATCCCAATCTTCCCCTCCGCATTCCCCAAATCCTTCTGCCGCCACAAATCCCTCACCGGCTGCGTGCCGCTTAATTTGATGTCCTCAAACTTCAGCGTCACCTCCGCTTCCTTGTCGCCGAGATTAAACAATCCCGCCGCCCACGTGCCATCGGCGAGTGGCTTCGCCCACACTTCCAGTTCGTCGTCCTTCGACACGCGCGTCGCTTCAATGCCGAGCGCGTCTTGATTCACCGCGAGCACTTCGTCGTTGGTCAGCAAACTCAGCGTGAATTCGTCGAGCTGTGTCATGTCGCAGCCGATCAGCAGCGGCGCGGAGAGCAGGCACCAGAGCGTGATATGGGTGTACTGCTCGTCGGGCGTGAGGCCGGTCGGGTGCAGCTTGGGGCCCCAGCCGACCATGCCCACGACCAGCATGTCCGGATCGTTCCAATGGCCCGGCCCGCCAAATTTGGCCCACTTGTCCTGTGTGAAGCCGATGCTGCTGACGCTCTTCCAATTGTCCTTGATGTCGCCGGTCGTGCGCCACGCGTTCGACAGCCGCGCCCAATCCGCCGCACCTTCGAACGGCGCGTGATTCGACAAACTCAACACCACGTCGCGCCCGCTGTCTTTGAGCGCGTCGAGCATCTCCTGAACCTGCGGCACTTCGATCGGATTCCAATCGTACTTGAGGTAATCGAAGCCCCACTCGGCCCACTGCTTCGCGTCGGCTTTCGCGAACGAATATTTTCCGACGGCCCACGGCAGAATCTTTTTGTTGACGTTGCCCTTCTTCGAAATTGTCGGCTTGCTCCACGCCCCATCGGGCGTCTCCGCGCTGCCGCCCGCACGATTCGCGTACGACGTGACCCACGGCGTCGAATAAATCCCCGCTTTCAAGCCCAGCGCGTGAATCTCGTCGCACAGTTTTTTCATGTCTGGAAACTTTTCGTTACCCTGCAGCGCGTGATCTTTACCGGTACGCGCGCCCTGCCACGTGTCGTCGATGTTGATGTATGTCCAGCCATGCTTGACCAGCCCGCTCTTCGCCATTGCCTCCGCCGCGGCCTGCACTTTCTTCGCATCGACGGCGCCGGCGAAACAATTCCAACTGTTCCACCCCATCGGCGGCGTGAGCGCGATCTGCTCGCCGGCGCGAATCAGCAGCGGCTTCGAATCCTTCCCCAGGGCGTTCGTTGCGGCGAGCGTGACTTTGTAATCGCCCGCCTTTGGCGTGGTCCCGCTGATGCGCCCCAACTTCGCATCCAACGCCAACCCATCCGGCAACCCCTCCGCCGAAAACGTCATCGGCTCATTGCCCGTCGCCGGAATCGTAAACAAAAACGGCCGCCCCGGGCGTGCGCAGAAAATGCGCGCGCCGTTGATGCGAGGCGCCGGCGGGGGTTTGGGCGTCAGAATCTCAGGCGCCGTCGCCGCGCAAGCCGACGCGGCCGCAAACACGCAAAGCAGCACAACAGAAATGTGGAACATCGTTATAACTCCGAATGTAATGCCAGCACATCTTAGCCCAGGGTAAACGCCTTGGCACGCCGACCTGAGTTGGAAGTTCGGGAGCGAACCTTCGCCCTCAAAGGGCGGCACAAGAATTCGCGGTCATGCACGCGATTTCGCCAATGAATTCCGCAAACGTTTTGGACAAGAATGAGTTTTGAATCTTGAACCTTGAATTCGCCGTTACCCACCAATCCTGCTCATGCTCGCAGCCGGAATCTCCGCCCATTCCTTATGTACTTCCGGTTTGATATAAGCCGCCTGCCGGAACGCCGCGAGAATATCCTCGCGCGTTCCGCCGTTGCGCAGCAGCGCTTTGATCGAAATCCCGCCGCCATCCAAGAGACAACTGCGAATCTCGCCCGTCGCCGTCAACCGCAGGCGGTCGCACTTGCGGCAGAACGGCGCGCTCATCGCGCTGATGAAACCCACGCGCCCCGCCGCGCCTTTCAACCGAAAAACTTCTGCCGGCCCGCGCATCCCGTCGCCGGTCTCCAACGGCTCCAGCGCGCCGAAGCGCGCCGCGATGCGTTCCTTCGTAACCGCATTCGACACAAACGTAAAATTCCCCGACCCCATCGCGCAGCCCTTCGCTTCTTCGAGCGGCATGTATTCGATGAAGCGAACGTCCAGCTTTTCGTTCAGCGTCATCGCCGCGAAATCCGCCACTTCCTCGTCGTTGAGCCCGCCCAGCACCACCATATTAATTTTGATCGGCCGCAAGCCCGCGTCGCGCGCCGCGCGGATGCCGTCGAGCACTTCTCCCAATTCGTGCCGCCGAGCAATCGCTTTGAATTTCGCGGGGTCCATTGTGTCGAGCGAAATGTTAATGCGCCGCAGCCCCGCCTCCGCAAGCGGCTGCGCCAACTCCGCCAGACGCGTGCCGTTTGTCGTCAGCGCCAGATCAGAAATTCCCGGCACGCGCGCGACCATGCCGGTGAGCGTCGCGATATCCGATCGCACCAGCGGCTCGCCGCCGGTCAGCCGCACTTTGTACACGCCGCACGCCGCCGCCGCTTCCACGACCGTCACGATTTCTTCGAACGACAGAATCTCGTCGCGCGGCAGCCATTTCATGCCCTCGTCAGGCATGCAATACACGCAGCGCAAATTGCACAGATCGGTGACCGACACGCGCAAATACGTGAACGTGCGGCCGTATTGGTCCACGATCCGTTCCTGTCCGGGAATGAAACCGTGGCGAATCAGGGAGGTCAAAGGCGGAATGGCCGACATATTCTTAGTCTACATTTCTCCGATTGCATAACAATCTTAAACGGTCCGATTCGAAACTCGCGCGACACAATTCCCCTCTCCCTCCGGGAGAGGGCCGACGGGCGTACTCGCCCGCGGGGTGAGGGGATGCGCTCCGCACTGCGCTAAGTCTGTAGCACACTTTGAAATTCCCGCTCGCCAAGCTTCTTCGTCGTGTCTCTTCCAAACCCCATCCACGCCCAGCACCTCGCACGGCTGAAACTTCGCTTTGTATTCCATGCTCCGGCATCCGGCAATGTAATACCCCAGATACACCCAGCGCCGTTGCAAACACTCCGCCAGCCGCGCGCATTGCATGATCAAAAACGTGCCCAACCCGCGCTCGCTACATTCCGGCTCATAATAATGGTACACAGCCGAAACCACGTTCGGCGTGTTCTCCGTAATCAGCACGCCGCGCAGCACGCCCTTCTCCCACACGCTCAGCTCCGTCGATGGAAGCTGGTTGTGCACAAAACTGAACTCATACTCCGCCTGCCCGTCGGCCTGCTGAGGCCACGCTTTGAGTTCGCGCTGCACGCGGTGGTAGCGCCGGTACAATTCCAGCCGCTGCGCGTCGCAGCTCGGCGCGCCCACGCGCACTTCCAAATCCGCATTGCGCCGCAACGCGCGCCGCTGCGAACGGTCCGGCGCAAACTCCGCCGCCGCAAACCGAATCGGCCGGCACATCGCACACGCCTTGCACACCGGCCGAAAAAGCGCCAGCCCAAACTTGCGGCAGCGCCCGTCCATCAACTCTTCGTATTCGTCCGCCGAAAGAAACGGCGCCACCGAATACTGAAACTCCGCCGTCTGCCCCGCAAGGTAAGGACAGGGATGCGGACCGGTGGTGTATTGGTGGATGATTAGCATGGCGTATTAAAGTGCAACTCGCTGCGATTTGCAGTCAGGCGTAAAACACCTCATGGAACCGGTCGCTCAACAATTTCAAAAATGAAAGCGTCTGCTTGATACTCGCCCCATAGCGGACGTCGCTTGCAAGCGGAAAAGCCTGTGCGAGGTACGCTTCGCCTTCAGTCATGCGGCCACACCTTTTTGAATTTTTTAATGTCCCACTCCGCATCGGAGACGATCTTCAGCGAACCTTCCTTTATTCGCTTCCATTCATCCTTTGTCATCACGATCTGTGCAGTCGGAAATGGAAAATCCGAAGTCGGCCGAAACCGAACCGGCCAAATATCCCCGCTGTCCGGAAACAAATCGCTTACCTCAATAAGCTGAACGACTTCCTTCTTGGGGTCGGGCAGATAATAAATCACCAGATCGCCAAGCGCATTATGCGCCCGCACGTACTCTTCGGCGAGCGCCTGCACCGCCTGTTCGTAACTCTCCACTCCGGGATAAAGTGTATCTGTTGACATGATTCAGGCTCCATCCTACAAATACTCTACAGCATAGGAGCGCTAATTCATAGCGCTCACTTCAATTCCTTCAACAACTCCGAAAACGTCGTCCCCGCGTTCACTTTCTTCTGAATCTTCTCAACCTTCCCGTCCTTGCCCACGATGATCGTGTCGCGGCTGCCGGGAGTCAGGCCCAGCGCCGTGGCCAGTTCGCCTTTGGGATCGGTGAGAAGTGAATAGGGGAGTTTGTACTGCTCTTTGAATTTCGCCAGAGTCGCGGCGTCGTCGCGCGAAGCTCCGAAAATCGTGTAGCCTTTGCCGATGTACTGAGCGGCTTCGTCACGGAAGCCGCAGGATTCCTTGGTTCATCCAGGCGTAAATGCTTTTGGAAAGAAGAAAATGATCAGCCCCGTCTTCCCTTTGAAGTCGCTGAGCTTCACCGCCGCGCCGCTCTGATCGGTCGCGCTCAATTCCGGCAGCATCTCGCCTTCTTTCGCCACTTTGGGTTTCTCCTCTGAAAATGCCGGCGCGGCACACAGTGCCAACAGGCCCAGCAGTGCAATTCTGATCATGCTTGTTCTCCTTAAGCTCGTGAAATCGATCGATCAGAGTCTTTACGAAGTACACGCTTCTTTGCATTGCTCATACTTCAAATCGCCGTCGCGCGCAAAGAATATTTTCGCCCTGCCAAACCCATTCGCGTAGATTCGCGCGATTCGTTGTTCAATACGCTTTTCCCCCCTCGATTCCACAAATTCCTGTTAGAGTGACCTGCCATTTGCACCCATCCATTTTGGTCGATGGAGTCCATACATGCACAAACCCCCGTCCGGCCGCAATTTGGAAGCCGTCCCGCCTGAACTCGCCGACGAAACCAAGTGGTACACCGAGCACCGCACGCTCCTCTTCACGACTGGAAAATGGGCCGTCCTTGGCGCCGTGGCGGGAATTTGCGTGGGCTTCGCCACGCGTCTTTTTCTCTGGGTACTCGAGCTCAGTTTCAACCTCACCAAACGCCTCGACGGCCTCGGCGGCCTTAAGATCCGCTACTACTTTTTCCTCCCGATGGCGATGCCGGCTTGCGTCTGGCTGATCCGCAACTTCGCGCCCGCCGCCAAAGGCCACGGCACCGAACAGGTCATCGCCGCCGTTCACCAGCGCTCCGGAAAAATGGATTGGATCATCGCGCCCATCAAACTCATCGCCACCATCCTCACGCTCGCCTTCGGCGGATCGGTCGGCAAAGAAGGCCCCTGCGCCCAAATCGGCGCCGCCGTCACCAGCGCTTTCGCCGACTTGATGCGCCTCAACAACAAAGACCGCCGCAAACTGGTGATCTGCGGCATCGGCGCGGGTTTCGCCGCCGTCTTCGGCGCGCCGGTGTCCGGAGCGCTCTTCGGCATCGAAGTGCTTTACGTCGGGCGCCTCGAATACCCCGTCCTTTTTCCCTGCCTCATCGCCGGAATCATCGCCCATCTGGTCTGCGGCGCGCACGCTCCCGTGCCCGTGCTTCACGATTCGTTTCTGGAATTCGGCCGAGTCTCGCTGGTGCTCTGGTCGCTCTTGTTCGGACTCATCTTTGGCCTTGCCGCGTTGCTCCTGATTGAAACGATGCGCGGAATGGAAAAAGCATTGCGCACGTTCAAGCGCTACCCCTACATCGTCGCCGCCGCGGGCGGCGCGGTCCTTGCGGCAATTTACGCGATCGCCGGAGAATCCTATGCCGGCCTGGGCACCGAAACCATCGAATCCAGTTTGTCAGGCGCCACGCACGTGATGCTCTTCGCGTTTGTGATCAAAACAATCACCACTTCACTGACGCTGGAAGCCGGCGGCAGCGGCGGCATCGTCACCGCCCTCTTTTTCATCGGCGCGACCGCCGGAGCGGCCATCGCCCACCTCTTTCATCTCCCCGAAGGACTCTTTGCATCCTTCGGGCTTGTCGCCGTACTCGCCGCCGCCGCCAACACGCCCATCGCCGCCGCGGTCATGGGCATGGAACTGCTCCCCACCCAAATCGGCGTCTACGCCGCCCTCGCCGCCTGCACCGCCTTCCTCATCGTCGGCCATCGCAGCGTCTACGCCAGCCAAAAGCTGGGCTTTTCCAAATCGTCGGGGTGGATCGAAACATAACGCATTGCTGGCAGAAATTCCTGCCTCCTGCCTCCTGCCTCCTGCCTCCTGCCTCCTGACTCCTGACTCCTGACTCCTCACTCCTCACTCCTCACTCCTCACTACTATCTCCTATCTCCTGTCTCCATCCCTTCTCCATTTGCATCCCTCCGCAAAAAAACATAGATTGCCCGCATCCTCGCCGGAGCCACCATGCGTCCATTTATTCTCGCCCTGCTTATTACAACGTTCGCCCATGCCGAAGACACGCCCGAAGAGAAAAAGCTCGACTGGAGTAAACCCGAAACCGTCGAAGCGTTCTTTAATTTCGCCGCCGATAAATACAAATGGCCCGCCACCGTCACTTCGCACAAAGCCTCCTACAATGCCAAGGAAAAGCCCGCCATCTTCGGCGTGCTGTTTGAAATCGACAAGCCGGTCAAGGACGACATGACCAAAACCACCTACGCCGCCGCCAACATCATCGGCCAGATCATGGCCAAGGGCGCGCCGCTCGACAAAACCGGCGTGATCTTCAAAACCAAGGACGGTTCCACCGCGACCGTGCTGCTGCCGCCGGCCGATTTGAAAAAGCTCGGCGACGAATCCATCAAAGGCGCCAAAGCCGACAAAGCCGCGCTCAACAAAATGGTCGGCGCGTTGATCGCCAAATGCGATTGGAAGGAAGTGGACGCGCTGATCAAGAAAGACATGAAGCCCGCGCCCTAATCGAATTGCCTACGCTTTTTTCAAGCGCCTTAGCATATCCGTTTGCCTATGTGCCCTATTGGCCTTATTGGCCCTATGAGGCCCATTCCGGCTTTACTTCCCGCGCTCGCAAATCACCCCCAACACCGCCGGCAATACCAGCAGCGCCCCAACCGTCGCCCCCGCATAACCCCACAACGACGCCACCCCCATCGACAGCAGCCCCGTGTAACTGCTGGTCACAAAACTCCCGAACCCGATCAGCGTCGTGCCCATGCAATAAAGCACCGAGCGTCCCGTGCGGGACATCAGTTCCCCGATGCGCGGTCGGTTCCGGTCAAACGCAAAAACCATGTACACGCCATAGTCCACTGCCGAACCCAGCAGCAGCGGAAACATGATCAGGTTCACGAAATTCAGCGAATAATCCCAGCCCAGCAGTTGCGAAAGCGGAACGCCGACCAGCATCGCCAGATACGCAAACACCAGCGGAATAAGCGTGAGCAGACACGATGTCAGCGAGCGCAGCGCCGCGATCAGCGACAGCGCAACGCCGATCGACACGGCCAGCGTGATCCAGCCGCAGTCGTGCAGCGTCGAATCTTTGAGTTCGAAGCCGACCATTTTCGCCGCCGTCATCTTCACGCTGAAGCGCGGCGACTCCGACTCCAGCGCCCGCGCCACGTCCGCATACCACGCCGACGTCTGATTGGCGTCCTTCGGCAGCCACGATGTACGCAGGCGCACCGTACCGTTCGTAGTCCCGCCTTTAGGCGGCTCGTTACCGCCTGAATGCGCCCCCATGCCCATTGGCGCTGGCGGTGCTGCAACGCTGACGTACGGCGCCAGCAAATTGCCCAGCGGGCCGTCCATGAGTTCCGCGAGCGTGACCGGATGCGGATCGGCGAGCAGCGTTTTGAAATCGCGCAAATGCCGCAAAAACGGTTTGAACTTTGCCGCACCCGTGACACCGAACCGTTTTTCAGCCGCGCGTTGAAACGCCGCGATCGCGGCATCGATCTCCAACGTCTTCAGCGCCGCAATCGTCTCGCGCTGCCGCTGCTGCGACGGAATGTAATCCAGCACGCTTAGATCGGGCTTGAGTTCTCCGCGTTCAACGAAAGGCTTCGCGCGTTCGCGAAGCTGTTGCAGCCCTTCAAACGCCGCGTCTTCGCTTTCCGCCTCGACGACAACGCTGATATCGGCAAGCCCCACGTGAAAGCGCCGCGTCACCCAATCGCGCAGCGGAATGGCGCGGTTGGTGACCGAACGCAAGTTCCCCAATTCCGGATCGAAGCGCACGCCCGCGACGGTTTCCGGACCGGGATCGGGGCCGAAGCGGATGAAGAGCATCCCACCGATCAGCAGCAGCGCGCTAAACGCAAGCGCGGCAATGCGGAAAGACTTTTTTTCGAGCCAGCGCCCCAGCGTGGGCATGCCCAGCGAAAGCCCGTGCGCGCGGGCCGGCTGGAAGCCAGCGCTCCGAGAAGCGATCGCCGCGGGCAAAACCAGCAGCATCGTCGCGCTGCCGATCAGTGCGCTCACGCCGCCCAGTATGCCGAATTCCGCGAGGCCGCTTAAGCGCGTGAAGCCCACGCCGAAGAACGCGATGGCCGTGATCAACGCCGCGTTGAGAATGCTCGGCCCGCATTGCGCCAGCGCGCGGCCCATTGCCTCATCGGCGCTCAATTTCTCTCTCTCTCGCAAATCTTGAAACGTATTGAACACAAGAATCGCGTAATCGGTCCCAAGTCCGACCGGCACCGCCGTGAACGCGCCGCCCAGCAAACTCATGCTTCCGCGCAGCAGCCCCGCGAACGCGATCGTCAGCCAAATCGTGAAGACGGTCGTCCACGTCACGTTCCACGTGAGCGTCACGCTGCGGTAAAGAATCAGAAAAAGAATCAGCACGCCCAGCAGCGACGTCCCCGTATTAATGAGCATGTCCGATTTGAGCGTGCGCTCGTTCTCGACGTAAACGGCGGGCATGCCGGTGAAGCCCACTTGCAGCCGCCCGGGCGTTTCGCCGGCGGCGAGTTCGCCATACGCGTCGCCTTTGAGCGCCACCGAAAGCCCAGGCTTCGCGGCGCGAAACGCGCGCACGGCGCGGTTCTCCGCGCGCTGCGCCGCGGCCATCAGCGCGCGGTTAAAATCCAACCGCGACGACGGCAGCACCGCGCGCCCCAGCACGATCAGCGTTGTGCCGTCCGGTGAGAGAAAAAAACCGTCCGCGTCCTGCGCCCACGGAGGCGCCAGTCCTTTGAGCCGCTCGCGCAACGCCTGCTCGGCAATCGACACGGCGCCAAGCGGATCTTCGTAAAGCCTGGTCTTCTCAATCGAATTCGCCGGCAAGTCCAGCGCCTCCTGCGCAATGCGCTCCATGCGCGCGGCCAGCGCGTCCGGCTCGAAAAGCTTTTTCAACCGTTCAACATCCGATGGTTCCATCAGCGCGTAAGGATGCTGCCGCGCAAGCGCCTTCAACGCTCTGCTGAGATTTTGCCCCGCGCGGCATTCGACATTGCGCAACCACGCCGGATGCGCGGGCGCCGCAGGCGCTTCATCAAGCGCCTCAGCTCCAGCGCCGCGCACGTCAGTAAGCGGCAATCGTCGCAGCGCCGCAATTTCATCGCGCAACGCCGGCGAAAGCTGCGCATCGTCCTCGTCCAGCGTCCCAACTTTTTCGAGTTCGCTCGCCAGAATCAGCGCAAAATCCTTCAGTTCCTTCACGTCCTGCGCGGAATGTTCGTCCGGAATCCGCGCGACCGCAACCAGCGTCTCGCCGCCAAACGCCTGCGTGATTTCGCGCATGAGCTGCACGCGCTTGAGATCGGGCGAGACTTGATTGAAGAGATTGACATCGATGTTGCGCAGCGCTTTGAGCGCAAACGGCGCCGCGGCCAGCGCGAGCAAGATTGCCGCGGCAAGCACGCGATAGCGGCGGCGCACGGCGAGGCGGCCGTAGGCGGAAAGGAGATTTGAGAGCAATGGGGGGCTATCCATTCGCGCGAATGCAACCTATTCCCGGTTGCCGCGAGGGTTTTCTTCCCGCTTGCGATGATCGTCACGAGCACAAAGCGCGTTTGCGAGAAGAGTGAGTTCCGAGTTTGGCATCCCCGCGTCAGTCCAGATGCTCCGGAGTTTATTAAGATCGGGAACGGGCCGCTTCCCATCGCGCCACGAAATCTCAACACAGTCTCTGGAAGCAAAGATGCGCTGAATGGCATCCTTGATTGTCCAAACAATGCAAGACATGTCCTCTTCGAGCGGCCACACCGACAATCGAAGAATGAACGGGAGTTTCCCGTTTGCCGAAATGAGGCGTACTTGGTCCTCGGCGCCCAATCGAATAATAAACAGTATTCCGGGTTCATTGGGGCGCTGACTTATCGCGTGGTGGAAGTGGAGCACATTTCTAGGCTTATCGATTTCCAACATGAGTTGGAAGAGACGATCGACATCTGAACCGTTGGACTTGGGCATGTAGAATTCTCGACCGCAATAAAGGTCATCTTCGATTTCCCGTATCCACTTTTCTTGCTTGATACAGGCATCTGCAAAATTGTCCGCGAAGATTTCGTCGTGCTTTTCATCGCGAACGTCATACAAAATGATTTGAGATCCAGTTTCATGCTTGATAGCCCAATTTGAGATACCATCGAAGGTGCCGATCAGAAGAAACTGGTGTACGTCGAAATCGTTCCATTCGACTTTTGGCGATACATTCGAAGTCCAGTTGCTTAACCATTCCGCGCGCTGGAATTGGTTCCACGACAATAGACTTTCCGAGAAATCGTCAGTTCGTTCCAACGCAAATAGGTACGTTGAACTCGAATCGCTTGAAACGACACCGTTCGTTTGTAAATAGAGTTCGCGCAGCCAATCGGGGAATTTGAAATTGAGCGATTGCTCAACACGCGCAATCTGTGAGTTTGTCGCAGGCCGATAGAGCTTGATGCTAGGTAACGCGGCGCGAAGAAGGTCGTAAATTGACATTGCTACCTCGCCGATTTTATTTAGCTTTCGAGAGCAAAAAGTGTAGCACGTTTCTAATGCCCAGGCAATCGGATTGGTCAATTCACTCCCAGATGTTCACATTTCGCTTCAACGCCTCCGCAAGCCCTTCACGCTGGTATCCGTCCGGCACCGCGGTCGTGAATTTCGCGAGCGGCAGCGGCGTGTTCACCGAAAGATCTTCGACATCCATGTCCAGTACATAGTCGCCGCCGGGCGTGTGCAGCGCAATGCGGCCGGGCCACGCGGGTTTCGCGTCGGTGGCGCTGCTCTGCGGGAAATGGTAATCGGAGTAAACGATGCGCCCCGCATCCGCGCCGATGCGCGTGAAGAGACGCGTCTGTTCGACGACCGACCGCGACAGATCGAGCACCGTGCGCCGCGTGTAGCGTGCCAGGAATTGCGGCGTCTCGCGCAGATTGAAATACGCACGGTCGTCGATGCGGCAGGAGTCGATGCGCGTGAACGGCGCGGGACACGGCGCGGTCGGAAAAAATAAATCGCGCGCCCCGCCGCAGTGCGCCAGCAGCGTCAAATGGCCGCGCGGATGATTGAGCAAATCCTGGCGCGAACCTGTGATGAAAAGCTCCTTGTCCGGCAAACAGATTTCCACGGCATCGCCGCGCGCGGACATATCAAGCACCAACTGCCCGCCGTCAGTGGTCACGCGCAGCCGCAAATTTCCAGCCGCATCGCCAAGGCACGCGCCGTTGAGCGTGAAGTCCTGCTTTTTTTTTACGTTGTGGAGAGTCAGACGCAAGCGCGCGACAACAGACTGTACGGCTTCATGCCGCGCGCAGAGGCAATTCGTGCAGTCGGAGAGCGAGCGCTCGGCGGCGCTTGAATTCAAAATGCAAAATGCAAAATGCAAAATTAGAAATACAGGCGTGGGAACGATGAATGATGAACGATGAACGATGAACGGAATCCGATTCGCTGCACGCCGGAGCACTAACCGTTCATCCTTCATTATTTAATATGCTCCATTCAACATTCAACATTCCACATTCAACATTCATCGTTCATCGTTCATCGTTCATCGTTCCTTCTTCACTTCACCGTCCCACTGCCATTCTTCCCCGTGTACGTCAACTGGAAATCCGCCTGGTAAATGACATCGTCGGTTTCGACGGTTACCCGCATCGTAAAAGTATACGGCGACGTCACCGATCCGTCGATGCCCAGCCCTTTGAAGACTTGCGCCATGTCGCGAATCGGCACGGCGGGATTGGCCGGATTCGGATGCGTTTTAAGCTTGATTTGCAGCATGCCTTTCTGCAGATTGATCTTGAACTGTTCCGATTTTTCCAGATCGCTCGCATGCCGATCGACCAGGAACGTTTGCAGCGCCTGCGGGACGGCCTGGCCCGTGTTCGGGTCGATCAACCCGACGCTCACCGTGTACTGCTTCCCTTCATACACGCCATTGGCGATGGCGTCGCGCGCTTGCTGCGCGGTGCTGACGAGGCTGGTCACGATCATCGACGCGTCGAGTTCGCACGCGCTGCTTTTATTGAGATTGACTTTGCCCACCGCTTTGTATGGGAAGACTTGAATCGTCGGCTTGCCGACGGTGATCGTGATCGTGTTGTTCGGTTTGGCGCTCTTTCCGCCGATGTCAACAATCACCAGCGACGCGGTGTAGCTGCCCACCGTTTTGTACGTGTGCGTAATTTCAATTCCGGTGCCGGTCGTGCCGTCGCCAAAATTCCAATTGTAGCTGGCAATGTTCCCGACGCTGCCGGCGGCGGAAAAGGTCACGTCCAGCGGGGCGGTGCCTTGCGTGGGCGAGGCTTGCGCGAAGGCGATCAGCGGGCGCGACAGAATCGTATTCGAGCAGAACGCGTACGCCTGCGAACCGCCGGGAATGCTGGTGCCGATGATCTTCACCGTCCACGTGCCGGCGATCGGATTCTGGATGATCGTTTGCTCGATCGGATCGACCGTGTTCGGACCGCTGTTGGTGGCCGCGTTGGTGGGGTTGTTGGGATCGAGCGAATACGGGAAATGCTGCGTGCCGTTGGGATCGATCAGCAGCAAATCGAGATCGTTGACCAGCGCTTTTGCCGCCGACGGATCGCCGGGCGTGTCCATCCAGCACAGCGTTGCTTTGAGATTCTGCGTGTTTGGCGGAATCGTCAGCGCGAAGGATTGCGTGGCTCCATTGTTGACCGTGCCTTCAACGAACGGCGATGCCCCGCCGCCGCTGCCGGAATCGATCAGATTAATCGCCGCCGACGCATCGACAATGCCGAAGCCGTAAATGTAATCCGGTCCGGGCTGGCCAAGGTCCGCCGCCGTTTCACACAGCAGCGCTTTCGCCGCCGCGGCCGACGGTTCGCTCCCAAAAACTGTTTTGTAATGCTGAAACACAAGCGTCGCCACACCCGTGCACGCGGGCGTCGAGAACGATGTGCCCGTATTGCTGATGGTGCCATTGATGCCGGTGTCAAGCGTCACGTTGTCGCCGAACGCGACCAGATCAGGCTTCACGCGCCCGTCGTTCATCGGCCCGTACTTCGCAAAGAACGCGCTGCCGTCGGCGCTGGGCGGGCCGGCCATCGCCTGAGCCGAAGACGCTTCAATGCACAGGCCGTTCTTCATGCCCACGAAAAAATCGATGTGCTTGACATTGGCTGCGTCCGATTCTTCGTTGCCGGCGAAGAAGCAGAGCAGATTGTTGTCGTGAATCGCGCCGTCCCAATTGGCCGAGTCCACTTCGTAATCGCCATAGACGGGGAGTACACCGCCGCCCGGCCCGACTGGGCCGTAGGAATGGTTGGAGACGCGCGAGCCTTTTTTGGCCGCATCGACGACGTCCGCGGTCGCGAACGCGCCATCCATCAGCGAGTAAATCAGCACCTGGCAATTCGGCGCGACGCCTTTGGCGGCGGGCTGGTTCACGCCGCTGGAGGCGATCTGTCCGGTGACGGCCGTGGCGTGCTGCGGCACGTCCTGCGTGGTCGTGTCGCCGTCGTTATCGACAAACGTAACGCGGTTGATGAAATCGACGTGCGATTCCGGCTTGCCGATTTCGCGCACGGCCACCGTCACCCCGGTGCCGTCCAGTTTCGGTCCAAAATCGCGCACGGGGCCAATGTTCGAACTGGTATCCGTGGTCACGTCGCGCGGCGCGACCGGCGGCGAAATATACTGAATGAACGCCGTGTGATCGAGCGCCGCCAGCGCCAGCGCTTGATTGGCGCGCGCCGTCACTTCGAACGTCGGTCCCAGCACGCTCGGCGTCTGCGGCGTGACGGTCGCCTGCGCCAACCCCGGCGCCGACGCGACCGCCGCTTGCATCGCCGCCGCGCTCACTCCCGGCTGCGCCAGCAGCGTAAAGCGCGCGTCGCCCGCCGGCGTTTGCGCGTAGGCTGGCGTCTGCTCCAAATAAACCAGCACGTGCAGCTTGTCGCGCGGATCGATCTGCGCGAGCGTCCGCACGAACGGCAAATTCGCCGCCGCCAGCAGATCGTCTTCCGTGCCGCGCGCCGTCCATGCGTAATTGCTCTTGTACGCGAGCAGTTCAACGCCCGCGGCTTTCAACTGCGCGCGCTGAGCGTCGTCGGGATGCTGCAGGAATTGCATGTAAACGGTTTTCAAGCCCGCATCTTTCTCCGTGCGCTCGCCAAACAATTCTTTCGCCGCCGCGTCATCCAATCCCAGCGGCAAAAAATAGCGCGAATTGAGTTGGACCACGTACGCGCGCAGTTTCGGCTCGATCGAATTCAGGAATTTCGCGGAAACGCCGCGCTCGAAAAATCCCTTGCCATCGAACGCCGCCGAATTAAGCGCATTCCCCCACCGCAAATCTTTCGCAGCGCCGTCCTTCGGAGCGCCGGCTTCCAGCCGGCCCGCTTCACCCGAGCCGCCGCCCGCTTCCGGCCGTGCCGCGTCACGCACACTTCCGTTATGCGTGGATTGATTTTTCGCGAACCGTTTTGAGAGTCCCGGCGCCAGCGCAATCGCGGCGGCAGCCAGCACGACCAAAAATACTATTCCGCCTGTCTTACGCCAATGCGCCATCCGAGAGTCCTTCGTTGCACTAGAGGTGAACAGTCAAAAATAACACCTGTCACCCTGAATTGCAATTTAGTGACCGCGGATTTGCCGGAAGATTATGCCAAAATTTGGAGGGGCGGCACTCCTGCCGCCCTTTTTTTAACGAGCCGCGACCGCAAGGGAGCGGGGCCGTGGCAATCGCAAATTGTGGTGCAGACGGCCCGCCTGCATCTTCCGCCGCCAACGAAAAAAAAACCGGAAACCACTGGGGTTTCCGGTTCTCTTAGACGGTTTGCATGCCCGAACCGTGGGGGGGGTTAAGTCCGGAAGGCACCGTCATCGAGCTTGAGATGTTTTTGTTAATCACTACTGCTTGCGTTGGACATAGTTACTAATACCACATCTACGGCTTCGCGCAAGCGAAAAAGCAAACTTTTTTTGCTAAAGTCTAACTAAATAACAGCAAACAAGTTATGCGCATTATCGGACGTTTCTCTTTCTTTTTTTCGAAAGATTCCGGTGCGAAACTTTAGCGATTTTTTGACAATTCCAGCGGCCTTGCATCCGCACACATTCAAATCTTTGTTTTGCGCAAAGATTTCGTCGCCGTTTCCTCAGCCGCGTCAGCGGCGAAACATGAATAGCCGTGGTCGTAGCGCGCTTGCGCGCAAGGCCACGGTTTCGCGTGCGTACGAATGCAAAGCCGCGTAGCGGCGACACCGAAGATTGCCGCGTTTAGTGCCGCCGCTACGCGGCTTGGGTTGATCGAGCACCTCGTTTCCGTGGCCTTGCGGGTACGCTACGACCACGGCTATTCATGTGCCGCCGCTACCGCGGCTGAAAGTCATGCGTTGTTCAAAACCATTCGCGAAGATTCGTGCGATTCGTTGTTCAACTATTCTGCCCCGCCGCGCCAAGTCTTTTGCATGACATTCATGCCACCCAAATCGGCCGCGCGCAGCATTCAGCGCACTTTTCCCGTCTTAAGAGAAATAAAGAACCTCAATACTCCTCTGTGGTCATTAACTTATCGTGGACGAAAGTGATTTTTAAGTGTAGACTCCCGTGACGATAATTCCGCGCTCATCAAAGGATCAACGCATGACTTTTTCACGCAAATTGAATTTTATCGGTATGACCCTGCTGGCACTCGCCGGTCTATGGGCGGCAAGCGGCTCCGCAAGGGCGGCGACCACGCCGTTCTACTGGTTCGGCGACCACGACAACAAATGGACCACGACCGGCGGCCCGGCGGGAACGAACTGGTCTTCGTCCAACGGCTCGAATCAAGACTCCGGCACCATCCCCAGCAGCACCAGCGACGTATTTTTCGTGCTCTTCGGCGCTGGCCCGCTCTCTGGCGGGACGCTGACCACCGAACTTGGCGCAGCCTTCTCGATCAACAGCTTGAACTTCACCAGCGATGCAGTCAACCCGGTCGTCATTCAAGACACGTCTGGGAACAACTTCCTCGTGACCCTCGCAGCGGGAGGGCTGACCAACAATTCTCCCGCGTTGATCACGATCAACAATGGGCTGGTGCTTGGCGCGACTCAAGTGTGGACCAACACCACCAGTAACGCGACGATTCTCAACGGCATCATTTCGGGAGCGGGCACAAATAATTTGACGCTCCAAGGCGGCGGCGCGTTCACGTTCAACAACGCCAACTCTTACACGGGAACGACAGCGCTGGTGGGAAGCGGTACTACGCTAAATCTTGGAACTGCGAACGGCGCGCTCGCCACCCCGAGCATTACACTGGATGGCGGGACGGTGTTGAATCTCGACAACACCGTAACGAACAACACCAACCGCATTCTCGACACGACGGGCCTCACCTCGAAAGGTGCGACGATCGCGCTTAAAGGCGGCAGTGCGACTGAAACGGTCGGCACGCTGACGCTCACCACGGGTGCCACGCGCGTGAATGTGGACGCGGGAAGCACATTAACCATCAGCAACAGTTTGGCGCGCAGCACGGGCGGAACTATAGATTTTTCCAGCACAGGCACTTCGATTGTGACGACGCAGACCAACGGGTTCAATGGAATAATTGGAGGCTACGCGACTATTGGTAACATCGGAAGCGTGCAACTAGACGCCAACGGCGGCACCAACGTATTGGACTTCGCAGCCGTGAGCGGCACGCAGCAGATTATCCCGCTCGCAACGTATGCCGTGAATGACTTCACCGCCACAACTAATAATACAAAGCTCAACACGTCGGCCACACTCACCGCTGGAAGCACAACGACAATCAATTCGCTTTATATGACCGGGGCGGCCAACCTGACACTCGGTACCGTCGGTACTACGACCACCACTCTGGTCGTTGGCAGCGGCGGCATCATTTCAAATCAGGCCACGATTACTGAAGGCGGCTCGGGTCCGCAAATTAATTATCCAAGTTTCGCGGAACTGGGCAGCGGCGTGGTCAGTGCATCAGGCGTGGCTGGCGGAGCTAATACAGGGACAGTTACTACTGGAACGAATGCCGCGCTCAATAACGATCTGGTAGTCACTACGGCAAGCAATCTGCGCATGGATTGCATTATCGCCAACAATGGCACGACAGTCGTGAATCTGGTCAAGAATGGCTCCGGGGTCCTCGATCTCAGCGACGGCAACGGCACCGCAGTTACTAACACATATGGCGGGATCACAACGATCAACGGCGGTCTTCTTACCATCAAAGGCGACCGCGCGTTCGGCGCGGTTCCCGGTTCAAACACGGCGAACAGTATTACGCTTAACGGCGGCGAAATACGCATGTATGCCACATTTACACTTTCGGGAGCGCGCGGCGTAACGGTTGGCCCACAGGGCGGAACGATCAGCTACAACGGCGGCAGCACAACCCATTTCAACCCCTACCAGATCACCGGCAGCGGTGCGATGACTTTTTCATGCATCCCCAGCTTCAACATTGCGGGTGGTACCAATAAGTGTGCGTTGGAACTCGGATCCCCCTCCGCCGCGAGCAACTATCAAGGACCGACAACTTTTTTCACTCAAGGATCGACGAATACCGGCATTTGCGCGGTCATATTTTTCCAAAACAGCAATCTGGTTCCGGATAACTCTGCAGTCACGGTGACGAACAACGACGGGAAGGGAGTGCTCAATCTCTTTGGCCAATCGGACGTTTGGGGATCACTCGCTGGCAACGGCAATATTTACAACGGAGTCACTACCACATCAAACTTGACCGTGGGTCAAAACAATCTTACAACAATCTATTCCGGAAACCTTGGCACTCCCGGATTAAGTTGGACCGGGGTCGGAAATACAAGCGTTCCGGGCGGAGATGACGTTACTGCCCCTGCCACGACTTCAAGCAACATAACCCTTACGAAAGTCGGCACCGGCACCATGACCATGAGCGGAGTCAATGGTTACACCGGCGCAACGGCAGTCAACGGCGGCGCGCTGCTCATTGGTACGGGAACGACGCAAACCGGCGCGGGCAGTCTGGCAGTGACTCCCATCACAGTCGGCACCGGCGTTTTGGGCAACTTCGCGTTATTGGGCGGCAACGGCACGGTCAACGGCACGGTCAACATTTCGTCCACAGGCCACCTTTCGCCGGATATGACGCCCACAACCACGGCTACGTTCACCATCAACAACAACTTAACGCTAACCACCGGCGCGACGCTCGACTTTAACTTCGGCGCGCCGGGTGCGCTGGACATCAACAACAACCCGACGGGATTTGGCACCGGCGACGTGGTCAAGGTTACCGGCGCCGGTACACTCACCGAACCCAACGGCAACGCGAATCAATCCAGCGCGCCGCTGATCCTCAACGTCACCGGAATAAGCGGATTTGGACTCGCGGCGGGCGCCACGGTTGGCTATTACGATCTGATCGATCTCAGCGGCAGCACCGCGGCATTCCCCACGCTGTCCGGCACGTTCCTGTTCCAGATCAACGGCAGCACCAGTTTCAACTATGCCGTGCTGCGCCCCGGCGACGTGGGTTATCCGTCGTTCGCGAGCAAATCCCTTGTCTTGCAAGTCACCAAAGGCAATCCGGCCTTCACCTGGGTCGGCGGCGACGCGACTCATCCTACCTTCTGGGATTTTGTCACCGCCAACTGGACTTCGGCGGGCGCGGGCAATCTCTACGCCGACGCCTCGAACGTCACCTTTGACGACACCGCCACCAGCTTCACGGCGAACGCCCAACTTGCGGTGTCGCCGAATTCGATGGTTTTCAGCAATGGATCGTTCGATTACATCGTGGGCGGCTCGCCGATCACCGTCACCGGCGCGGCCGGCGTGGCGAAGAGCCAGGGCAAAAATGCGACGATCAACGCCAACGTCAATACGCCGCTCACCGCGATCGCCGCGGGAACGCTGACCATCGGCGGCGGAGCGACGTACACGTCCACAACCGCAAACCTCAACGGCGGCACGCTCGCCGTCAATGGAACGTTCACCTCGCCGGCGCTCACGGTCAAAACAGGGACAAATCTCAACGTCGCAAACACCGGCGCATTAGGCTCGACGACCGGATTGAGCGTCATCGGCACCGGCACCGCCACGTTCAACAACGCCACCCAAAGTGTTGTCACGGCAACCGGCACCGGCAACATCGCGCTGACCGGCACAGCGCTCACGATTAATTCGAACAGCCAGTTTGATGGAGCCATCAGCGGCACCGGCAGCCTCACAGTTGGAGGCGGCACGCTGACCTTGAGCAACGGCGGAAATAGTTACGGCGGCGGCACGACCGTCACTACGGGCACAACGTTGCAACTCACCAACACAACCGGCACCGCCACCGGAACTGGTTTGGTGCTCGTGAATAGCGGCGGAACGCTTGCCGGCACGGGCATTATTGGCGGCGCATTGACTGTCAACGGCACGCTGAATCCGCACGCCAACACCACCACGGCCGGCCTGCTGACGATCAACAGCAACACGATCATCAACGGCGGCTCGATACTGAATTTCAACTTCGGCGCGTCCGGCACGAACGACCAACTCTCCGTCGGCGGCAATGCGACTCTCAACGGCAGCATCACCATTAATGTCAATCAATTGGCTGGATTCGGTTCAGGCAGTTTCACGCTAATTAATGCCACGGGCACGGTGACCAATAACGCGAGCTTTACTTTTAACGGCGTCGGAACGCTGGTTGCCAACGTAAGCACCGGAACCGGGCACCAGCTCATCGTGACTTTTGCGCCGCCTCAATTGGTCTGGAACGGCTCGACCAGTTCCGATTGGAACATCGCCGCGAATTGGACGCCCGCGCGCATTCCGCAGAACAACGACCTCGTGATTCTCACCGGCAGCGGCTTCCAGCCCACTAACTTCAACGTCAACGGCTTGACGCTGGCCGGAATCACCTTCAACAACACCACGACCACGCCGATCACTGTCACGGGAACCGGTGGCGTTACCGACGTATCTTTATTGAGCACACCGATCGCTACCCTGAGCGTGAACGCGGCAGCCGCGCATGTCTTCAATCCAAACATCACCATGCTCTCGCCCGTCACCGCCTCCGCCGTGACAGGCGGAAGCTTGAACGTGGCGGGTGTGATCAACGGAGCCGCCACGAGTTCGTTCACCGCCGCAGGCCCCGGCACCATTACGCTCTCGAACGGCGCCAATGCTTATGTCGGAAACACAACCGTCAGCGGCGGCACGCTCAGCATCGCCAGCATCGCCGACGGCGGCGTCCTCAGTCCGCTGGGCGCGGCTTCCCCGGCCCCGGGCAATTTGACGCTGAGCGGCGGCACGCTGCAGTTCACCGGCGCAACCGGCTCAAGCAACCGCGGCATTACGCTCGTAGGCACGGCCAGCATTATCGATATCGGCGCCAACGCGCTGACCTTGAACGGGCAGCTTGCCGGCACGGGTTCGTTCACTAAAAACGGCAGCGGCACGCTGACCATGACCAACCCCAGCAGCACTTACGCGAACACGACTGAAAACGCGGGACAGATCGTCGCCACGGCCGGCGGGGCGCTGGGCACGGGCAACGTGACATTGAACACAGCCAAGCTCGCGCTCAACTTCACGCAGGGCGCGGGAGTGACCAACTTTGGCGGCACCGGCACGGGCTGGACCTTGAACGGCGGCGCGACAGTCGCCGCCGACGTCGCCACGCTGACCGACGGCGGCGGCAGCGAAGCGCGCAGCCTCTTTTTCAACACGCCTTTCTCCTATGTCAACGGTTTCACCGCCAACTTCATCTATACACCCAGTCCCGCCGGCACCGGCACAGCCGACGGCGTGACCTTCTGCTTGCAGAACGCGCCGGGCGGCGCCGCCGCTTTGGGTGGCTCGGGCGGCGGCTTGGGTTACACGGGCATCACCAACAGTGCGGCCCTGGAGATCAACATTTTCACCGGCGCGGCCGGCGGAGTGGGCATCGCGTACGGAACCAATGGCACGATTAACTCCAATACCGCCGTAACGCCGGTGGTGCTGGATTCCGGCGATCCCATTCAGTTCAAGGTCGTCTACAGTCCGGTGACAAATAATTTCGTGGTCACGCTGACCGACGCGACTGCCGTGACGACAGCCACGATCACGCTCGCCAACGTGAATTTGGGCGCCGCGTTGGGAAGCGGCTCGGCATTCATTGGATTCACAGGCGGAACGGGCGGCTCGGTCTCCACGCAAACGATCGGCAGCTTCAGCTTGACGCAGGGCAATACTCCGGCGTACCCGAACTCGCTGGTCATCAACGGCAATTCAACTGTCGATCTGGCAGTGCCATCGGCGGGCACGGCCTACGCCGTGGGCGGCTTCAGCATGGGCAGCGCGGCAACGCTGACCGTGACGGCCAACGGCGGCGCCGGCAACAACATCGCCTACGCGCTGGCGGCAAGCGGCAACGGCACGCTGGCCGGTACCGATTCGATTAATGTGGCAAGCAACGGCACGTCTCTGGGGACCTTGACGCTCGGCGGCATTCTCTCCGACGGCGTCCCCGCCGGGACGCTGAGCGCGACCGGCCCAGGCGTGATTGCCTTGAGCGGCGCGAACACGTTCACCGGCGGCGTGAACGCCAACGCAGGCTTGGTGCGGCTGGCGAATGCCGCAGCCGGCGGCACAGGCACGACCATCGTAAATCCGGCTGGAACGCTGCATCTCGATGCCGGCGTGACCAGTCCCATCACGCTGGCCGGCGGCACGCTGGAGAATATCGCCAACGAGACGATCACCGGCGGACTGACGGTCACCAGTCCCTCGACCATTCTGCCCTACGACGCGTTCATTGGCGGAACCACTCAATTCGACATTATCGAGAGCGGAATTTTACACGGATCGGGGAACATCAGCGTTCAAACTTTCGCAACGAACAACGGCCCCGACGGTTCCGGTTTCCGCTTGCGCGGCGCCGTGTCGCCCGACTACACCGGCACGATCACCATCGGCCCAGCCGCGAAGTTTGAAATCCAAATTCCCGGCACGACGGGAAGCCCAGCGGGAACGGGAACGCTCGTTCTCACTGGCGGCACGATCAGCACCGCGGCGGCTGGAACGTTTACGGTCACGAATCTGCGTAACAACGGCGGCGGAAGCACGGTTCTGGGAAATAACGTTCAGATGGCGGGAACCGGAACGGCGTTGATGAATCTCCTCGCCGGCGTCACGGGCGACACCATCACGATGGGCACGCTTACAATCGGAAGCAATCAAATCCTCGCGGCAACTGCCACCAACACTGGATTGCAGCAAACTCTGGCTTTTGGGGCGACCACGCTCGCCGGCAACGCGACGTTCCAGGCAGGCATTCCCGGAAATACGAATTACACCATCGCGGATGGCATTGCATTGGGCGCCGTCGGCGAAAGCACAGTCGGTTCTAGCCTCACCGCCAACGGAAAAGGCACCTTGACGCTCACCGCGAACAACACCTACACCGGCCCCACCACCATCGCCGGCGGCACGCTGCAGCTCGGCACCGGCGGGACGGTCGGCAACATCAGCGCGGCGGCGCTCAGCATGGCCGCGAACACCACGCTGCTGATCAATCACTCCGACTCGCCGACGCTCGGCAACGCCATCAGCCTCACCGGCAACACCGGCGGCCAGGCGAATGCGGGCTTCATCAATGTCGTCGCCAACAGCGTCACGCTCTCCGGCGGCAGCATCGCCTCGGCCGGCGAAGAATTTTGGAAAGCCGGCGCGGGCACGCTGGTCGTCAACGAATCCGGCAACACCTACAACGTTTCTAACGTGGTCCAGGCTGGCGTGTTGCAGACCGATACGCTTTCCAACGCCGGCAGCGCCAGCAGCCTGGGCATCGGCGGCATATTTATCGCGCAAAGCGGCACCGGCACGCTGCGCTACTCCGGAGTCAGCGCCACGACCGACCGGCTGGGAGCGTTTGCCTTGCAGGGCACCGGCAGCAGCGCCACGATCGACATTCCCAATGCCGCCACGGTGCTGACCGTGAGCAGCGCATTGGGCGATCTCGCAATTCCGGCCACGCCAAACGGCTTCACGAAGATTGGCGCGGGAACCTTGACGCTGACTGGCACGAACACGTATGCCGGCGCAACCGTGGTTTCAGGCGGAACGCTGAGCGTCTCCTCCGATGCTAATTTGGGCGCGACGGCCACGCCCGCGGGCGTGACGCTGGGCGTGGGAACGACGCTCCAAAGCACCGGCACGTTCAGCACCGCGCGCGTGGTGACTTTGAACGGAAACTCAACCATCGACGTGAGCAGCGGCAATACGCTGACTTTGTCTACGGCGATTCCTGCAAGCACCAGCGCGCTGACCAAAACCAGCGCCGGAACGCTGGTGCTCTCGGGCGCGCAAGGCTATACCGGCACCACGACCGTCAACGGCGGAACGCTGCGCGGGCAGGCGACGGTGCTGGGCGCGATTGCAATCAACAACAACTCCACCGTTTTCCCCGGAACCGCCGCAGCGGTTACAGGTCCAGCGACTTACCCCGATTTGGGTGCGAACCAGGTTTTGGCGGGTGCATCGATCAGCTTCAGTGCGTCGTCGAAACTTCAAGTCGTCATCACCACCGACGGCACGAACCTGCACTCCACGCAAGTCAACGTGACCGGCCCGGCAACGGTGGCCACCGGCGCAACGCTGACCTTCGGCATCATGACGGCGACCTACCCCACGGCCGACGTGGCGCTCCTGACCAGCGGCGGTGCGCCCAGCATCACCAGCCCGTTTGTGCCTGGCACTCCGCCGTTGCCGTTGGGTATGTCGGTCCACTATTACAGCGGTGGCCTGCCCGCGTCCTTGGGCGGGTCCGGCACGGACATCGGCGTGCCATCAGCAATAACCCCGGCGGACACCGTCGTGCTCCATTCAACGTCCGGTTCGGTCACGCCGGTCAAACTCGAAGGCTTCATCGCCTCGGCTCAAGGCGCCGGCACGATGCTTGAATGGACCGCGATCTCCGAATTCCAAAACCTCGGCTTCAACCTCTACCGCCGCGCGGGAAGTGGGGAGTTGAG
>Ga0070731_10000361_pt1 | contig 65701 bp, 63 predicted proteins | sample Coa_R1_2_FD_66448 | JGI IMG/M metagenome (GOLD analysis project Ga0070731, IMG submission 66448) | Surface soil microbial communities from Centralia Pennsylvania, which are recovering from an underground coalmine fire - Coalmine... | ecosystem: Environmental > Terrestrial > Soil > Unclassified ... | reverse complement strand
ATATAGCGAGGGAAAGACAAAGCACGTGGCCAGCCGCCAGAGCCCCTCCACCTGCTCCTCGGGAATCCACCCCGGCATCCGCACGTCATCCTCGACCCGCAACTCCGCGGCGTGGCGGCGGAGCTCCTGCTCGTACGGGGTGGGGTAGCCCGGCATCACGAGCACCGGACGCCGCTCAGCGGGTATGAGCGCGAGCGCCTCGAGCAGCCGCTTCAGGTTCTTCACCGGCCGCTTGGCAGAGAGCGTGAAGACGACCGGTCGCGAGCCCAGCCGCCAGCGCGCGCGGACCTCGTCCTCGGATTCAGGCTCGACGAGGCCGCGCGCATCGCGAAACCCCAGCGGAACCACGTCGACCTTGTCAGGGTCGAGGCGCAGGAACCTCTGAATGTCCGCCGCGGTCGCCTGCGAGTCGGCGATGACGCGGTCCGAGCGACGTGCCGCCAGCGGAACCAGGACGCGCATCCCCAGCGTGCGCAGCCCAAAGTGCGCCTCGGGAAAGTGGCGGTAGATCAGGTCGTGAACCGTCGTCACGCGGGCGAACCGGCCACTGGCGGGTGCGGTGCTCGCCATGCTGTGGAGCAGGTCGATCCGCTCGCGATGCCCGAGACGGGGAAGGTGCACCTGCTCCCCCCACACCCACTCGGCGCGCCGCCGGGCTCGCACCGGAACGACCACCGTACGGATGCCCTCGGCCAGCTCCAGGCCCGACTCGGCCGCCTCACGGTTGATGAAGGCGGTCAGGGTGAGACCAGGCGCGGCGTCCGCGAGTGCGGGCACCAGCTCCCGCGCGTACATCTCCATCCCTCCCGTCTCCCCGGGCACGAGGTAAACCAGGTTCAGGCCGACGTGCATGACGGCAAGAGAGTAGGCCGTCGCTATCGTCGCGCCGATGCCGGGCCGGGCTGAGCTCACGATTGGAATCGATGCGCGCGCGGCCGCGGAGGTCACGGCGGGCCGCGGACGGTTGGTGCGGGAGCTTCTCCGAGCCCTGAGCCAGCGTGACGATCCATATCGCTACATGCTCTACGCGCGATCGCGGTACGACTGCGGGCTCGACGACCGCTTCAAATGGCGACTGATCGACCGGCCCGATCCGTGGTGGCACCTCTACGCGGCCCGCCAGGCCAGCCGGGAGTGCGAGGTCTTCTTCTCCTCCAACAGCTATCTGACCGTATGGTTCCTGTCGATCCCGGCGGTCCCCTTCGTGCACGACATGATCGCCTTCGACCGCTCGCTCGATCCGCGCTGGCAGTCCGCGCTGATCGAGCGGCTGACCCTCGGCATCGCCGTGCGGCGTTCGGCGGCGTTCCTGACCAACTCCAAGGCCACCACGGCGGACTTTGCGCGCCGCTTCCCGCGCGCCGCCGCGCGCATCACGACGGCGCCGCTGGCCGTCGCGTCCGAGCTCACGGAAACCGCGACGACGGCAGCCGACGGCGGCCTGCCGGATCCGGGGTTCGTGCTGGCGGTAGGAACGCTCGAGCCGCGAAAGAACCTCCCCCGCCTCGTGGCGGCATATACCCAGTTGCCGGACGACCTCCAGCGCCAACACCCCCTTATCGTCGTCGGCGAGGTGGGGTGGCAGGCGAACGAAACGCTGGAGGCGCTGGGTTCACTCGGGGAGCGCTGTCGCGTGCTGGGGCGCGTCGCCGATGACGAGCTCGGGGAGCTCTACCGGCGCTGCGCGGTGTTCTGCTACCCGTCGCTGGGTGAGGGTTTCGGGCTGCCCGTGCTCGAGGCGATGTCGTTCGGCGCGGCGGTCATCACCTCCGATCGCTCGAGCCTCCCGGAGGTAGGCGGCGATGCGGTCGAGTACGTGGATCCGCGTGACACCGCCAGCATCAGGGACGGGCTCGACCGACTGCTTCGCGACCCCACGCGCCGTGAGGAGCTGGGGGCCCGGGGGCGCGAGCGCGCGCGGAGCTTCTCCTGGGCCCGTACGGCCGAGACAGTGCTCGGCGTGCTCGCCGCCGCTGCTCACGCTCGATCGAGCGCGTGACCGTAGGCCTCGACCTGGATCTCCAGCGTGCGGCGCAGCGAATGGCGCTCGGCGTTTCGGGCGAACCAGCTCGCGGTGGCGGCGCGGAGGGCTGAGCCACCCGCGTGGACGCGAAGGATCGCGGCGGCCAGATCCTCCGGCGAGGCAGATTTCACGATGAACCCATTCTCGCCCTCCTCGATCAGCTCGACGGCCGCGTTGTCAGGGTCCTTGACGACCACACTCGGCGTGCCGTGAGCGGAGGCCTCCAGCACGACCAGGCCGTAGCCCTCACGGCGGGAGGGGAGAAGCATGCACAGGGCGCGCGCGATCTCCTGATCGACCCGAGAGCCGTCCACGAACCCCGGCGCCTCGATCACCTCCCCGAGCCCCAGCCTCTCCAGCTCACGCAGGAGCTCGGCGCGGTCCGGGCCGTCTCCGAGGATCACGCCGCGGAGCTCCGGGAGATCGGCCCGGGCGGCAGCGATCGCCGGAGGGATCGTGAGCACGCGCTTCTCCGGGATGTGCCTTCCGGCGAACACAACCAGCGGGTCGGCGGTGCGCACGGGCGAGGGCTCGAGCGTCCCGCTCCACTCACCGGGCAGGATCGTGACCTCGCCTCGAAATCCCTCATCACGCAGCCGCTGCGCGTGCAGTCGGGAAAAGCAGAAGGCACGCTGCGGGAGCCGAGCGCACACTCGCTGCACCAGCCAGCCGACGCGTCCCGCGAGCGGACCGAGATACTCGCGCCAGTAGCCCTGGGTCCATACCTCGTGCCAGTCGACGACCAGGCGGTAGCGTCCCAGCGGCCTCGCTGCCGCTGCAGCGAGCAACGAGAAGTAGGGGAAAGAGGCGCAGTGAACGGCCTCGTAGCTGCGTCCGTGGCGCAGGAGATGCCAGAGAACGCCGAGGCCAAAAACGATCGGCGGCAGCACGCGGCGGCGCCCCGGTGAGCTGTAGAGCGGCATTCGGGGACCGGCTGTCACCACCCTGACGCCGGGCACGTCAGCCCGCTCGCCTCGCTCCCATTGCCGCAGCGTCACGTAGGTCACGTCATGGCCGTCAGCGGCCAGAAGCTCGGCCAGGCTGCGGTAGGTCCGTTCCGCGCCCCCGACCGTGTAGGGAAACAGGCAGTCGTAGATCAGGCAGACCCGCACCGCGGAGAGCTCCGTTTCAGGGAACGAGGACCGCTTCGGCGGCCAGGTGTTCGATCTGCGAAAGGGTCAGCGCCCGCATGTCGGCACCGTCGCCGAGCGCCTCGTGCCAATCCACGATGCTGTCGAGCGCGGCGTCCAGACCAACCACCGGACGCCAACCCAGCCGAGCTCGCGCGCGTGAGGAATCGAGCTTCAGCGACCGCGCCTCGGGCGGCTGGGGCAGCACGTCTCGCTGCCAGGCCGGCTGGCCGGCCCAGCGCGCGCGGAGCTGCTCGACGATCCACTGGACGGGCCGGGCGTCGTCGTCCGGCGGCCCGAAGTTCCAGCCCCCCGCGACCTCCGCTGAGGACCACAGCGTCTGCGCCAGCAGCAGATAGCCGCTAAGGGGGTTGAGCACGTGCTGCCAGGGTCGTACCGCGTCCGGGTTTCGGATCTCCAGGGAATGGCCGTCCAGCCGCGCCCGGACGATGTCCGGGACGAGCCGCTCCTGGCCCCAGTCACCGCCGCCGATCACGTTGCCGGCGCGGGCCGAGGCAAGGCGAGCCGAATCCGGGCCTGAGAAGAACGACCGGCGATACGAGGCGCTGACCAGCTCGGCCGCGCCCTTGGAGCTCGAATACGGGTCAGCACCTCCCATGGGGTCGCTCTCCCGGTACCCCCGCTCCAAGCCCCGGTTCTCGTAGCACTTGTCGGAGGTGACGACGAGGACCACCCGCACCCCGGGGCGGGCGCGAACGGCCTCGAGGACGTTGACCGTGCCTATCACGTTCGTCTCGAACGTCTCCCGCGGATCGAGGTAGGACCTCCTGACCAGGGGCTGGGCCGCCATGTGAATCACGACCTCAGGCTCGGCGGCCTCGATCGCGTCTGAGACGGCGTCCGGATCACGGATGTCCGCGAAGGCTTCGCCGGCCATGCCCTCGGTCACGCGGGCGACCTCATACAGGGAGGGATTCGTGGGTACGCCGCGAGATAGCCCGCTGACCGCGGTCCCGAGCGACTGGAGCCAGAGAGACAACCAGCTGCCTTTGAATCCGGTGTGCCCGGTCAGCAGCACCCGGCGATCGCGCCAGAACCTGGCGTCGATACGACCCCGGTCGGCGGTCATGCCCACTGCCGCCAGGGCGCGCGGCCGGAGTCCCACAACCGCTCGAGCTCGTTGCGGTCGCGCAGCGTATCCATCGCGTGCCAGAACCCGCGATGCAAAAAGCAGCTCAGCTCACCGTCGCGGGTCAGGCCGCGAAGCGGCTCCTGCTCCCACACCGTCATATCGCCGTCGAGGTAGCGCGCGACGCCCGGCGAGAGAACGAAGAAGCCTCCGTTCATCCACCCCCGGTCGCCTCGCGGCTTCTCCTCGAAGCTCGTGACCTGGGCGCCGTCGATCCCCAGGGCTCCGTAGCGACCCGGCGGCTGAACCGCGGTGACGGTCGCCGTCTTCCCCTGCCGGCGATGGAACGCGATCGTCTCGCCGATGTCCAGATCGGTCAGCCCGTCGCCGTAGGTGAAGCAGAAGTCCTCGTCACCCAGGTAGGGGAGGACGCGTTTGAGCCGCCCCCCGGTCTGAGTGCCCTCGCCGGTATCGACGAGGGTGACCCGCCACGGCTCGGTACTCGACCGGTGTACCTCCATCTCCCCACGCGCGAGGTCAAAGGAGACGTCGCACGTGTGCAGGTAGTAGTTGGCGAAGTACTCCTTGATCATGTAGCCGCGGTAGCCGAGGCAGATCACGAAGTCCTCGATTCCGTGCGCCGCGTAGATCTTCATGATGTGCCAGAGGATCGGCTTGCCGCCGATCTCGACCATCGGCTTGGGGCGGACGGTGGTCTCCTCGCTCAGCCGGGATCCGAGGCCCCCGGCGAGAATCACCGCCTTCACGTCCCGGCCACCGGGTCAAGCCAGTCGATGTGACGATCCCAGACCCTCCAGGGGGCGTGGCCGGTGGCCCAGAGATCGTTGAGCAGGAGCGCATCCTTGTAGGTGTCCATGCAGTCCCAGAAGCCGTCGTGCCGGAACGCACGCAGCTGCCCATCCGCGGCCAGGCGCTCCAGAGGCTCGCGTTCGAGCACGCAGTCCTCGTCCAGGTAATCGAGCACCGCGGGCTCACAGCACATAAAGCCCCCGTTGATCCAATGCTCTGACTGCGGCTTCTCACGGAAACCGTGGATGCGGCCGTCGCCGGCGATGTCGGTCACGCCGAACGGCAGTTGGGGACGCACCACGGTCATCGTGGCCAGCGCGCCTCCCGACTCGTGGTAGGCGCAGAGTCGGGCCAGGTCCACGTCGGCAACCCCGTCGGCATAGGTGACGTGGAAAGTGGAGTCTGGGAGGTGCTCGGCGGCGCGCTTGATTCGTCCCCCGGTTTGCGTCTCCAGGCCGGTCGCGGCGCAGACGATCTCGGTACCCGGCGGCCACTCACAGTCGTCCACGAACTGCTCGATCATCTCACCCTTGTAGCCGAGGCAGAGGACAAAGCGACGGAAGCCCTGGCAGGCATAGATCGACATCACGTGCCAGAGGATCGGCCGGCCGCCGATCTCCACCAGCGGCTTGGGGATAGCCCGGGTGTGCTCCTGCAGGCGCGTACCGCGACCGCCGCAGAGGATCGCGACCGTGCTCGTGCAGGCGGCCTCCATGTGGGCGCCATTATTACGGGGCCCACTCGGCGGCGGGGTCCAGCACCGGCCGTAGCATCAAGGCGTGCCCTCGGTGTCCTCACGCCCCCAGACGCCGGCCGCTGAGCCTCCCGAAGAAAGCCTCGTGGCCTCCCGGACCGCCGGACCGGCTGCCGTCCGGGGGAGCGTCCTGCGCGGCGCCGGCTATGCGGCAACCATCCTGCTGTCGCTGGTCTCCGCCCCACTCTTGATTCGGCACCTGGGGATCGCGGCCTTCGGCCGCTACACGGCTGTGATCTCGATCGTCACGATAATCGGCGGCCTGACCGACGCCGGTCTGCTGAACATCGCTCTGCGCGAATGGGTCACCCGACGCGGATCGGACCGGGCTGAGCTGGCACGCAGCCTGCTCGGCATCCGGCTGGAGCTGAGCGCCGCCGGAGTCGCGCTCGGAGTCTGGTTTGCCGCCTTGGCAGGCTATGACCGCGTGCTCGTGATCGGGACGCTGATCGCCGGCGTGGGCATGGTGCTGCAAGCGGTGGCGCATCTCCTCTCGGTACCGCTCCAGGCCGACCTTCGCTTCGGCTGGACGTCGGCCATCGATGTCGCGCGGCAGCTCGTGTCGGTGCTCCTGATCGTCGGGCTCGTCCTGATCGGGGCAACGCTGCTCCCGTTCTTCGCGGTAACCGTGCCCGCCGGACTGGTCATGCTCGTGGTCGCCGCGGTCCTCGTACACCGCAGCATGCCGCTCACGCCGCGCTTTCGGGGGATGGCCTGGTGGCCGCTGGTGCGCGACACGCTGCCCTACGCAGCTGCGGTCGCGATCAACACCGTCTACTTCCGAGTCACGATCGTGGTCATGTCGCTGATCGCGGCCGCCCAGCAGACCGGCTATTTCGCGACCTCGTTCCGGGTGACCGAGGTGCTGGTGGGGATTCCCGCCTTCGCCGTCGGCGCGGCGTTTCCGATCCTCTCGCATGCAGCTGCGGCTGATCGCCCGCGCTTTGCCCAGGCCAGCGAGCGAATCTTCGAACTGGCGCTGATCGCGGGGACCGCGATGGCCTTGCTCGTCGTGCTCAGCGCGCCGTTCGTGATCGATGTCCTGGCCGGGGCCCACGGCGCGCCGGCGACGCCGGTGCTTCAGATCCAAGGGCTCGCGCTCGTGGCGACCTTCCTGGCGGCTGCCGCCGCGTACCCGCTGCTCTCGCTGCGGCGTCACACGGCGCTGATGGTCGCCAACGGTGCCGCCCTGGCCATGAACGCGGTGCTCACGCTCGTCCTCGTGCCCCTCGATCAGGCGAAGGGAGCGGCGATCGCGGCCGTCCTCGCCGAGACGTGCCTGGCCGTCGGTCAGGTGGTGCTTCTGGTGCGCTCCGGCGAGACGCGCCTGCCCTTCGGGTCAGTACCGGGCGTCGCACTCGCGGGCGCCGCGGGCGCGGCGCCGCTCCTCCTGGACATCCATCCGGTGCTCCGAACCCTTCTCGGCGCGGCCATCTTCCTTTCCCTGATCACTGTCTTCGGCATGCTCCCGCCCGAGCTGCGGCATCTCGTTCGGACCCGCCGGTCGACATAGCTCTCCGCTAGCCTCGGCGCGCGATGACCAGGGTCTGCCGGTTCTGCGCGGCGCCGCTCGAGCAGGTCTTCGCCGACCTCGGGATGTCGCCGCTGGCCAACAGCTACCTCACCCCCGAGCAGGCCAACGCCATGGAGCCGTTCTACCCGCTCAAGGCGTTCGTGTGCTCGAGCTGCCTGCTCGTGCAGCTCGAGGAGTTCGAGGCTCCGGACCACATCTTCTCCGAGTACGCGTACTTCTCTTCCTACTCCTCGAGCTGGCTCGAGCACAGCCAAAGCTACGTGGAGCAGATGATCGACCGGTTTGGGGTCGACGAGCGCAGCCACGTCGTCGAGCTCGCCTCCAACGACGGCTACCTGCTCCAGTACTTCCACCGACGCGGGGTGCCCGTGTTGGGGATCGAGCCCGCCGCCAACGTGGCGAAGGTGGCGATCCAGAAGGGCATCCCGACGCTGGTTGAGTTCTTCGGAGCCGAGTCTGCGCGCTCGTTGGTCGCGGAGTCGGCGGCGGATCTGCTGATCGGCAACAACGTGCTCGCCCACGTCCCCGGGCTCAACGACTTTGTCGCCGGGATGAAGATCCTGCTCAAGCCGGAGGGCGTGATCACGATGGAGTTCCCGCACCTGATCCGGTTGATCGAGGAGAACCAGTTCGACACGATCTACCACGAGCACTTCAGCTATTTCTCGCTGCTCTCGGTGAGCCGGGTGTTCGCCGTCCACGGCCTGCGCGTGTTCGACGTCGAGGAGCTCCCGACCCACGGCGGCTCACTTCGGATCTATGGCTGCCATGTCGAGGACGAGACCAAGCCGGAGAGCGAGCGCGCGAGCGAGCTCGCCGCGCGCGAGCGACAGGGCGCCTATGACCAGCTCGAGACCTACCGCGCCTACGCGGGGCGCGTCCAGGAGGAGAAGCGCGACATCCTCAGCTTCCTCATCGACCTGAAGCGCCAGGGCCTGTCGATCGCCGGCTACGGCGCACCGGCGAAGGGCAACACCCTGCTGAACTTCTGCGGCATCGGAACCGACTTCCTCGACTACACCGTCGACGTCAATCCGAGCAAGCAGGGCCATCTGCTGCCGGGCAGTCACATCCCGATTCGCGCGCCCGCGGCTCTGCGTGAAACCCGCCCCGACGTCGTCCTGATCCTTCCCTGGAACCTGCGTGAGGAGATCACCAAGGAGCACGCATACGTGCGTGAATGGGGCGGTCGATTCGCCTCCCGAGCGCCCGCGATGAGGATCCTTGAGTGAATGAGCCCTGCCCGCTGTGCGGCGCACCCTCGATTCCCGCCTTTGCCACTCCGGACCGCAATCGCCGCCTGAGCGAGGTGGAATTCCGCTACCGGGAGTGCACGGGGTGCGGCGTCACCTTCCTGCAGAACGTGCCGGCGGACCTCGCCCGCTACTACAGCGCTGATTATCACCGTGCGCCGGTCGCGTCCGAACTCGATACGTGGGCGGCGTACGAGGCGTACAAGCTCGAGCTGATCCGGCCCTACCTCGCAGCGGGCAGCATCGTCGACATCGGCTCCAGTTACGGCGCCTTCGCCTACCTGGCCAGCCGGGCCGGGTATGACGTCACCGTGGCCGAGGTCGATCCCGACGCGTGCCGCTTCATCGAGGAGGTAATCGGGGTGCGGGCCATCCAGACGGCGGCGCCCGAGGAGGCCCTGAAACGGCTCCCTGAGCCCGACGCAATCACGCTCTGGCATTCGGTCGAGCACCTGTCCCAACCGTGGGCGGCCGTGCAGACAGCCGCTGAGCGCGTGCGGCCGGGCGGGGTCGTCGTGGTCAGCACGCCAAACCCGGTCGGCGTTCAGGCCCGCGCCCTGAAGGGGCGGTGGGCCCACGTCGATGCGCCGCGGCACCTCTTCCTGATACCGCCCGAGGCGCTGCTCCGACGAGCCACGTCATACGGCCTGGTCCCGCTTGCCGTGACCGGGACGGACATCGAGACGCGTCGCTGCAATCGGATGGGCTGGCAGCGGGGATTGGAGGAACTCGGCTTGCGGGTGCGTGGCGTGTGGGGCGCGGGGGCCGCCCTGGCCATCGCGATGCGGCCGCTCGAGAGCCGCCCCAACCAGGCCAGCGCCTACACCGCGGTGCTCCAGAAGCCGAGCCGATGATCTTCCGCGCGACGCCGATCCCGGGGCTGGTCGTGGTTGAACCCGAGCGTGCCGCCGACGAGCGCGGTTACTTCACGCGCACCTACAGCGCCTCTGAGTTCCGCGACCACGGACTGGAACCGGCGATCGCGCAGTGCAGCACCTCGTTCAACACTCGCGCCGGCACGCTGCGCGGGATGCACTACCAGGCCGCGCCTCACGCCGAGGCGAAGCTTGTGCGCTGCACGCGAGGCGCGATCTATGACGTCGCGCTCGACCTCCGTGCCGAATCTCCCACATACCTGTCCTGGCACGCCGTCGAGCTGAGCGACGAGAACGGCCTGGCCCTATTTGTCCCCGCCGGCTGTGCACACGGCTTTCAGACGTTGCGTGACCGCAGCGAGGTCCACTACCAGATCTCGGTCGCCTATGAGCCCTCAGCCGCGCGCGGCGTGCGCTGGAACGACACCGCGTTCGCGATCGATTGGCCCGATCCACCCGATGGAGAGCGGACGATGTCCGAGCGCGACGCGACGTTTCCCGACTACTTGCCGTGAAGCGCGTCCTCGTCACCGGCGCCACCGGGTTCATCGGCCGCTGGACGCTCCCGCGTCTGGTCGCGCAGGGCTACGAGGTCCACGCGCTGTCCAGACGCGGCGGAGGCGCTGCGGGCCCGCCCGAGGTGCGCTGGGAGACGCTGGATCTGCTCGATCCGGCGACGGCGGGGGAGCTGATCGAGCGAATCTCCCCGACCCACCTCCTGCACCTCGCCTGGTATGCGGAGCCGGGAAAGTTCTGGCACTCGCCCGAGAACCTACGCTGGGTGGAGGCCAGCCTTCGCCTCCTACGGGCGTTCGCCGCGGGCGGCGGCGAGCGCGTCCTCGCCGCCGGCACCTGCGCCGAGTACGAGTGGCAGGCCCGAGTCCGGTGTCTCGAGGATGAGACGCCGTGTCGACCCGCCACCGTGTACGGCGCCAGCAAGCATGGCCTGCACCTGATCGCGCAGAAGTTCGCCGAGCGGGAGGGTCTCAGTCTGGCCTGGGGCCGGATCTTCTTCGTCTTCGGTCCGGGCGAGCACCCGCAGCGGCTGGGAGGCGGGGCAGCGCGAGCGTTGGCTCGGGGCGAGCCGGCAGAGCTCTCGCATGGGCGCCAGGTGCGGGACTTTCTCTATTCGGAAGACCTCGCCGACGCGTTCGTCGCCGTGCTCGACTCGGGAGTGGAGGGCGCGGTGAATCTCGCATCCGGCCAAGCTACGACGATCCGAGAGCTGGTGGAAGCGCTCGCCCTCGCCGCTGGGCGGCCTGACCTTCCGCGGTTCGGAGCCCGGGACCCCGCTCCCGGCGAGCCGGCCGCGCTCACCGCCGACGTGACACGGCTACGCGAGCAGGTCGGGTGGACGCCGCCGGCGAGCCTTCAAGAGCGTGCGCGGGACACGATCGCGTGGTGGCGCACGCAGCTCACTGGAGACGACCAGCGCCAAGGGCCCGCGTGAGGCGGTCGTAGAGCGCCCACACGCGCCGGCCTCGCGGGCGGCGCGCCAGCTTGATCACGGCCGGCGTCACCAGGTGCCAGGCGAGCGCCCGCCACCGGATCGAGGCCAGCGCCCCGCGCGCCCCGAGGACGAGCCGTGGGGCTGCGCCGAGGTCGCGGTAGACCGGGTGTGCCCAGCCGATGTCCCGAAGGAGCTGGAAGGCGATGACCAGCTGCGGGAGGCGGACCTGCCAGCCCGGCTGCCCGAAGCTCGCGAGGATCGACTCGATGTTCGCGCTGGTCCCGCCGAGCTCCCGATGGATGCGAACCTCATCGAGGGTGCGGAGGTGACCCTGGCGGGCGATCCGCGCCACGTGGAGCCAGTCGTTGCCGAGGACGTTCGGAAGCGGCGAGGCGTGGCGAAGCACCTCGCGCGGCATCAGTCCGTAGAAGACGCCGTTGTCGTCGACGCAGCGCAGGTAGTCGACGACCCGAGCCGCCGGATCGGCTTGACGATGCTCATGCCGCACTCCGTCGCGGGCAAATCGCTCTTCGCTGATGTAACGCGCCCGACCAGCGACCAGGGCGGCCTCGGGATCTGCTCGCAGCGCGGCAAGACACAGCTCGACGTAATCCGGATCGAGCCAATCGTCGTCCGCGAGCATCATCACGTACTCGCCCCTGCACGTCTCAAAGAGACGGTTGAAGTTGGCGGTCGACCCGAGGTTCTGGTCGTGTCGCAGATAGCGGACCCGCGGGTCGCGCTCGGCCAGGGCGCGGGACACCTCCTCGGTTCGATCGGTCGAGCCGTTGTCGGAGATGACCACCTCGAGCCGAGCGTGGGTTTGCCTGAGTGCCGAGGCCACAGCCCGCTCGAGCGTCGCCGCGCGCTGGTAGGTCGGCACCCCGATGCTGACCAGCGGAGCGTCTGAGTTACCCGTGATTACGATCGTCTGCGACCGATGAGCGGAACCTACGTCGTATACCTAGTCTGGGGCCCGCTCGGCGCCGGACCCGTCGAGCGATTCGCGGCATCGTACCGGGCACATCCGGCTCGGCATGAGCACCGGCTGGTGCTGCTGCTGAACGGCATCGACACGCCAGACCTGCGCAGTCGGTGTGAGACTGTGGCCGCCGAGCTCAGGGCCGAGATCCTCGAGCTGCCGGCTCGCGTGCTGGATCTCGACGCCTATCGGGCGGCCGCAGAGCGCGTAGAGGGGGAGGCGTTCCTGTTCCTAAACACGCATAGCGAGATCCTGGCCGATGGCTGGCTCGGGTTCCTCGCCGCCGCGCTGATGCGCGATGGCGTCGGCCTTGTGGGGGCAACGGGCTCGCTGGAGAGCGCGCTCTCCGCGGCGCCGCGCCCCCTGAAGCCGTTTCTGCGCAGCCGCTGGCCGAAGTTTCCGAATCCCCACCTGCGGACCAACGCCTTCATGTTGCGGCGGAGCCTGATGCTGAGCCTGGATTGGCCACAGAGCGCGACCAAGCGCCAGGCCCTGGCTCTGGAGAGCGGGAGCCACAGCATCACGCGCCAGGTTTGGGATCGTGGAATGGAGGTGGTCGTCGTCGACCGTGACGGCCGCTCCTATCGAAGCGAGCAGTGGGTGCAGAGCAGAACGTTTCGCAGCGGCAACCAGGAGAAGCTCCTCGTGGCGGATAACCGAACGCGGCAATACGCCACGGCGTCGGCGCGCCGGCGGGACGAGCTCTGCCGGTATGCCTGGGGGATCTCCGAGGCCGCCACAAACGCCCCCACACCCGCTACCTTCGGCCAGAGCGCACGTTTTTCCCGATAGACGTCCAGGCGAGGCGACGGCGCATGAGCACGATCGAGCGACAAAGTCCTACTGACGCGCTTGCCGAGCAGGCGGTCATCGAGGTCTCGGTGGTCATCCCATGCCTGAACGAGGCCGAGACGATTCAGGAGAGCGTCCGGCGCGCCCGCGAGGCCCTGGCCACGAGCCAGATGCCAGGCGAGGTGATCGTGGTCGACAACGGCTCGAGCGACGGCAGCGGCGAGCTCGCATCCGAGGCCGGCGCCCGCGTGGTGCTCGAGCCTGAGCGGGGCTACGGGAGCGCGTACCTCACGGGCTTCGCTCACGCGCGCGGCCAATACGTGGTGATGGCCGACGCCGATCTCACCTACGACTTCGCTGAGATCCCACGCTTCGTGGCTGAGCTCGAGCGCGGCGCCGACATGGTCATCGGCAACCGGATGGACAACATCCATCCGGGCGCGATGCCCTGGCATCACCGCTATATCGGAAACCCACTGCTCTCAGGCCTTCTCAATCTCCTGTTCCGCAGCGGCGTGGACGACGCGCACTGCGGGATGCGCGCGTTCCGGCGCAGCGTCCTGCCTCAGCTCGATCTCCGTACGACGGGCATGGAGTTTGCCTCCGAGATGGTCATCCGGGCGGCCAAGGAGAGGCTCGTCATCCGTCAGTTCCCGATCGAGTACCACCCGCGTGGTGGCGAGTCGAAGCTCTCGAGCTTCAGGGACGGCTGGCGCCACCTCCGCTTCCTGCTCGTCCACTCGCCCAACCATCTGTTCATCCTTCCCGGGGCGGTGATGGCGGCACTGGGCGGGATCGTCGAGCTGATCGTCGTCAGCGGGCTGCCCGTGTTCGGCCGCCACTGGGATATCCATGCCCTGATCGCCGGCGCCCTGCTGGCCATCGTCGGCACCCAGATCGTCGCCCTCGGCATCTGCGCGCACGCCTATGGCACCTACTTCATGGGCGAGCGGGACCGCTGGTTCGACCGCATGCGTGCGCGCTTCAGACTCGAGCACGGGCTGATGCTTGGAGGCAGCATCGCGCTGGCCGGGGTCGTCCTGGGCGGCTTCATCGTGATCGACTGGATCAACAACGGGTTCGGCGCCCTGGCCTACGAGCGACTGGCCGTGCTGGCCGCGACGCTGATCATCGTCGGGATCCAGATCTTCTTTTCATCCTTCCTGCTCTCGATTCTGGGTTTGCGTCGCCGGGACCGCTGAGCCGCGCCGGGTCGGCCAAACCCCGTTGCTAGCGTAGGTCCGCCTTGACCACGACAACCGAGACATCGCCGGAGGCGCCAGGGCGGCCAACTCCCGGCTCGGCCCCACCGGCGATCTCCGTCGCGCATGTCAGCAAGGCGTTTCGCCTCCCGCACCAGCGCTACCACACGCTCAAGGAGCGGGCGCTCCACCCGCTGCGCTCAAGCAGCTATGACCTGCTCCAGGCGGTCGATGACGTCACCGTCGAGATCACCCGGGGGGAGTTCTTCGGGATCGTCGGTCGCAACGGAAGCGGCAAGAGCACGCTGCTCAAATGCCTGGCCGGGATCTACCGGATCGACGAGGGGGAGCTGACGATCTACGGGCGACTGTCGCCGTTCATCGAGCTGGGCGTCGGCTTCAACATGGACCTCACCGCCCGGGACAACGTGCTGATCAACGCGATCATGCTCGGGCTGTCGCGCAAGCAAGCCCGCGAGCGCTTCGACGCCATCATCGCCTTCGCCGAGCTCGAGGGATTCCTCGACCTGAAGCTCAAGAACTACAGCTCCGGCATGCTGGTCCGCCTGGCGTTCTCGGTGGCCATCCAGGTGGATGCGGAAATCCTCCTGATCGACGAGGTCCTCGCGGTCGGCGACGCCTCCTTCCAGCAGAAGTGCTTCGACGAGTTCGAGCGCCTGAAGGCGTCAGGACGAACGATCGTGTTCGTCACCCACGACATGAGCGCGGTCGAGCGCTTCTGCGACCGGGCGATGCTGATCGAGCACGGAAAGATGCTCGAGATCGGCGAGCCCGGCCACGTCGCGCGCCGCTACCGCGAGATCAACTTCGGCCGCCTCGTCCACGAACCAGCCGAGCCCGGGCGCCCGGACGGCGGCGTAACCGCGTCGGCGGCGCAGATCGTGGGCGCCTGGTTCGAGTCCGCAGATGGGGCGCGCATCCGGGCGGCTGCGCACGGCGAGCCCGTGGTCGCCTGCCTCGAGGTCGAGTTCCGTGAGGCGCTCGAAAACCCGGTCTTCGGCTTCACCCTGCGCAACGACGTGGGAGCCACCGTGTTTGCCACCTCGACGGCGTTCTCAGAGCTGCGCACGGGTCGCTTCAGCGCCGGCGAGACGGCGGTCATTCGGATGACGTTCGAGAACTGGCTCACCGCCTCGCATTACAGCCTCACGCCGTCAGTGGCGCGCGCCGAGGCAGGAGGCGAGGTGCTCGACGTGCAGAAGGACCTGGCGGAGCTGACGGTTCACGGTTGGCACTTCACCGGCGCCGTCACCAACCTCCCGCACGCGTTCGAGGTCAGCGCGCAGTGACGACGCAGGCTGTCGGCCGCCAGTACGGACCCGCCGCGATCGAGGATGACGCGCGGCGCTTCCTCAGCCTGACCCTGACGCTGGCCACGACCGACTTCAAGCTGCGGTACTTCGGGTCCGCGCTCGGCTACCTGTGGTCCCTGATGCGGCCCCTGATGCTGTTCGGCGTCCTCTACGTCGTCTTCACCCAGGTGTTCTCACTCGGGAAAGGTGTCCCCCACTACCCGGTATATCTGCTCACCGGGATCATCCTGTGGACTTTCTTCGTCGAGACGACATCGAACAACGTGCAGAGCCTCGTCGTCCGGGAGGGGCTGCTCCGGAAGATGCGCTTCCCGCGCCTGGTCATCCCCCTCTCGGTCGCGCTCGTCGCCCTGTTCAACCTGGGCATGAACATGATCGCCGTCGTCGTGTTCGCCCTCGCCAATGGCGTATATCCGCACTGGAGCTGGCTCGAGATGCCGGTGCTGATCGTGCTTCTTGGCTTCCTCGCGGTGGGCGTCGGGATGCTCCTGTCCGCGCTCTACGTCCGTTACCGTGACATCCAGCCGATCTGGGACGTGGTCTCGCAGGCGCTGTTCTATGCCTCGCCGGTGATCTACACCGCGTTCCAGTACAAGACGCTCAAGCACGTGGCGATGTTCAACCCGATCGGGGCGATCCTGACTCAGATGCATTACAGCTGGGTCGGCGGAGGGACGATCGTGCGCGACGGCCACGCGTATCCCTACGTCGTCCACGACGCGGCGACGACGGCCGGCGGAGCGGTGTTCCTGCTCGTCCCGCTGGCCATCATCCTCGGGCTCTTCTGCCTGGGATTGTGGTTCTTCACGCGCGAGGCGCCACGGATCGCCGAGAACCTATGAGCGCAGGCAGCGATCAGATGTCAAGCACCGATACCGACCCCCAGACCGAGGTGGCGGCACTGCGAGCTCGGGTCGCCGAGCTCGAGCGTGAGCTGGTCGAGCGCGAGGCCTGGGCCAACCGCGCCGTCGCCGAGGCCCAGCAGCGCGTGTACTGGCTTGACCGCTGGGGCATCGACCTAAACGCGCTGATGCAGCGACCGGGCGCGAGTCAGTTCAGGGCTGGGGTACGCATGGTCCGCGGCGTCTACCGCGTCTTTCGCCGGACCAAGCGGCGCCTTCAGGGCTAGTGGGCGGCTTCAGCGTCGTAATTCCCGTCAAGGACGGCGAGCGCTACCTCGACGAGGTCCTCAGCGCGGTCATGCGAGAGGAGCCCGACGAGGTGTTGGTGATTGATTCCGGCTCCACGGACGGCTCGCTCGAGATCGCGCGCCGAAGCGGAGCGAACATCCTCACGATCGATCCGGCGAGCTTCGGGCACGGCCGCACGCGCAACCTCGGCATGGAACGCACGACCGGCGAGCACGTGGGTTTCCTCACCCAGGACGCCACGCCCTGCCCGGGTTGGCGTGCCGCGTATGACGAAGCGTTCGGAATCGATCCGCGGGTCGGCGCCGCGTTCGGGCCGCACCTCCCCCGGCCTGGTACGAGTCCGATGATCGCGCGGGAGCTGAATGAATTCTTCACTGCCTTCTCCCCCGACCGCCGGCCGCGCGTTCAGCGCGCCGGCGACCCACCGTTTCTCTCCAACGTCAATGCCTGTTACGCCCGGACATGCTGGGAGGAGATCCGTTTCCGCGACATCGCCTACGCCGAAGATCAGGCCTTCGGCGCCGACCTGCTGGCTGCCGGGTGGTCCAAGGTCTACCAGCCCGCAGCCGCGGTTCTGCACGCGCACGACTACCCGTTTGCCGAGTTCATGCGGCGGTACTTCGACGAGTACCGCGGCCTGAGGACGTCGCTTGGCCACGTCGAGCAGTTCGGCTTGCGTTCCACCCTGCGCCACGTGGCGGGCAATGTCGCCGCCGACCGTCGGTGGATGGCTGAGCAGGGGATCCGCGGCAGCGCCAGCGTCGGCTGGACGGCGCGCGCCGCCATGCATCACGGAGGGCGACGCGTCTTCGCGGCGCTCGGATCGCGCGCCGAGCACCTGCCGCCGGCCGTGCAGCGCAGCCTGGCGCATGAGCGCCGCCCGGAAGCGGATCGACCGGCCGAGGCTTCTGGCGGCGGACCGGCCGTCGCCGCGACGACGCCCGTGCCGGCGCGCCTGAACCGCGAGAGCTATGAGATCGCGGCGCGCGTGTGGAGCGAGGGGGAGGCCCCCCTGCGCGATGTCCCACCCGGACTCGCCGAGCGGGAGCGGCTCAGGATCGCCATGGTCATTCCTCCCTTCCAGAAGGGGAGCGGCGGTCACAACACGCTGTTTCAGATCCTGGCCCGACTCGAGCGACGTGGGCATCTGTGCACGGTCTGGCTGCACGACTACTACGGCGCCGCCGCCTACGTCCGGCCGGGTCGGCTGCGGCACGACATCCGTGAGTACTTCGCGCCGATCGAGGGTCCGACATACAACGACTTCGCGGCCTGGCACGGGACCGATGTGGTCCTGGCCACGGGGTGGGAGACCGTTCACCCCATTCTCCGTCTGCCCGACACCCACGCCCGCGTCTACCTCGTGAACGACCACGAGCCTGACTTCTTTCCGGCCTCGGCAGAACGCAGCCTGGCCGAGGACACCTACCGCCACGGCCTCCACTGCATCGCGGCGAGTCCCTGGCTGCGGGACCTGCTGCGGGACAGGTACGGGGCCTCAGCTGACGCCTTCCAACTCGGCGTCGATCACGACGTCTACCGGCCGCGGGACATACCCCGGCAAACCGACTCGGTGGTCTATTACGCGCGTTACTCCACCCCGCGGCGGGTGGTGCCGATCGGGCTGATGGCCCTGGCCGAGCTTCACCGCCGGCGCCCGGGCACGAGGATCACGCTGTTCGGGGCAGCCGACCCCGTACCAACGTCCTTCCCCTATGAGCATGCCGGGGTCCTCGGGGGCGAAGAGCTGTCGTCGCTGTACTCGGGGGCGACGATCGGGCTGTGTCTTTCGCTGACCAACTTCTCGTTGATGCCCAAGGAGATGCTGGCCTGTGGCCTGCCCTGCGTCGAGCTCGCGGGGGTGAGCGCAGAATCGATCTTCGGGCGAGACGGGCCGCTTGAGCTGGCGCCGCTTGACCCGGCGCGGATCGCCGACGCCATGCAGAAGCTGCTTGACGACCGCGAGCTCTGGGCACGCCGGTCCGAGGCCGGGATCCGCTTCGTGGCCTCGCATACCTGGGAGCACGCGACCGACGAGGTCGAGGCCGGCATCCGCCACGCGCTCAAGCTCCGGGAGCAGGCCGCGAACGTGCCCAGTCCGAGCGGCTAACCGCTGCCAACCGGCGACCCGGCTGAGTCGCCGAGCGAGCCCGCGCCGATCAGCTCGATCCAGTTGGCGGCCACCGAGCACAGGGAACGCCATCGCGCCACCGGGACAGCGATGAAACGCGGCCGCTGGCGCGCGTCAACCAGAGCCACCGCGTCGATCTCCGCCTGGGTGTTCCCGTCTCCCGGAGCCGGGCCGGCGCCACCGCGGCGGATGCCCAGGAGGTGACTGCCTGCGGGGAGGGTCGCGACGCCGGCGCTCAGCCAGCCGCCGGGGCTATCGGTGCCCTTCACCGAACCGATCGTCCGCCCGTCCAGAGTGACCGACACCGTGCGCGGAAAGTCCCCTTGAAGCCAGATGCGGTAGGGCCCGGCGGTCGCCAGGTCGACCGTTTTGGCCGCCTTGCCCGGGGTCAGGGTGACGACGCCGCCCGGTATCGAGCCGCTGGGGAGCCAGCCCGGAGAGCGCGAGCTCGCGCTCATGGGCTGATAGCCGGCGACAGTCGGCAGCGACCAGGCCACGAGCCGCGTCCCGGCAGGGGCATGGCTGACCACGGAGCGCAGCACCGAGCACCTGGGACGGGCGTTGGCGACGACTCGCTGTCCGCCCGTCGGAACATGCTCGTAAACATGCGGGAGCGACTGCCGTGCCCACAGCTCGTAGAAGGCGTTCTCGAAGAGCAGGCGATAGTTGGCGGGTGGCCGGCTGCTCACGGGCGATCGCCGAGTGAGCACGTAGGGAAAGGACTCGATGAAGTAGAGCGTTTCCTGATTCAGGTCGAATGAGCGGTCGTACTCCGGCGCGGGAACGCGCAACTCGAGCTGGATCGGCGTGGGAGCGTCGGGGCCGTCGATCACCCGGGCGGGCAGCATGAAGTACTTGGCGAACTGCTCGAACTCGCTATCGAGCACCGGGCCGCGCGGTCCCAGGCGCTGCCCCACCTGTCGAAGTGCGACCAGCCGGTTGACCGGCGCCACCGGGAAGTCGTGGTAGGCCAGGGAATCCGAGGCCAGCACCGTGCCCCCGATCACAACCCCCACGAGGATCGCCACCAGGCTCACGGCCCGCGAGCGGAATCCCGATAGCCCTTGGAGCGCGACCAAAACGACGATCGGGCTGGCGATCGCCAGCAGCTTGGCCTGGGCGTAGGGGACCACGCGCGGAAAGACCACGACCAGCACGAGGACCATTGCCCCCAACGCGATCGCCGGACCTGGCTCCTGCGCCTTCCACAGCTTCCATAGCGCCGGAACCACGAGCGCGAACACCATCACCGTGACGATCACCGTCACGGTCCCGGCGGAGCCCGAGGGAACCGGCGAGCGATAGTCGCCGTAGAGCCAGACCCCGCTGATCTCACTCAGCGGCAGCGGCCGCAGAAGCGGCCCCAGCACCGGCGCCGCCGGGTGCGAGGCGTTGAACCCACCCGAGGCGACGTTGAAGAAGGTGCCGATGGTGAGCAGCGCGGGGATCGAGAAGACGGCAAGCGCGAGCACGCCCGCAGCCGCGGGCTTGACCCACTGCGGACGCGGCCACTGCCGGCGCACGACCAGCATGACGAGCAGGCCGACCCCGGCCAGCGCGCCCACGTACGGCAGCCCAGCCGCGCTATAGACGGCCAGGACCGCGGCCAGCGGAAGGACCACGAGAACCGGGGCGCGAACACCGCCCAGCGAGACGATCGCGTACCTGCCGACGGCCAGGGCGCAGAGCACCGCCGCCAGGACCGCGACCTCCTTGATCGAACCCTGGAGCGCGTACTGGTAGAAGAGCGCGCTGCCCAGCGAGATGAAGGCCACCAGGGCGGCCAAGCGCGGCGAGAAGGTTCTCCCGGACAGGCACGAGGCGGCGAGCGCTCCCAACGCGGCGAGCGCACTGATGAAGCCCTGCCACAGAGCGGCGGCGGAAACACCGAGCAGGCCGCTGAGCACGCCCAACATCGAGAGACTGCCCAACGGATAGCCGGTCGCGAGGTATTGGGAGACCACGGTCTGAGTCGTGCTCACGGGGCCCGTGGTGGCCACGGTTCCGTGCGCCTGCAGGTGCGAGACGAGCACGAGCTCGTAGGCCGAGTCGTTGGTGAGGTTGTAGCCGGTCCACGCCCAGTGTCCGGTGGCGATGACGCTGAGATCGAAGAGCACGAACGTCGCCAGCGCCGCCACAAGCGGCCAGCCGGCGTTCAAGCGCCCGGGAAGCTCGCGCCAGGCGATGAGGACACCGATCGCCGCCAGGGCCACGACCACGGGCACGGCCACGGCGTCACCGGCGCCGATCTCGTAAGCGGCCAGCGAGACTACGAACGCGCCGCACAACCCCACCGCCACAACAAGCGGATTGGGAAGTCGGAGGCCGGTCAGGCGCTCGATCAGCAGCCCGTGGCCGACCGCGATAATCCACAGGGCAATCGGGGCGACGACGAAGGCCGCGATGTTCTCCCACAGTCCGGTCATCGGCTCGGCGATCGGTCGCTCTACTTGCTCGCGGGCGAGCGGCTAGGCGCGTTCCAGGACGTAGAGGTCCTGGTTGCCGGCATTTCTTCCGGGCACGAACTCAAGGACTCTCCAGCGTGGACACAGGTTGGCCAGCAACCACTCCGGACTGAGAAACGCGGTCCCCCACGCCGGGTTCACGACTCCCCAATCGCCTCGGTCTCCGAACTCGGGCGCATACCACCAACCATGCCGGTACAGAGCGTCTGCGATCTCCGCGCATTGCTCGGCGCTGCGCAGGCCGTTGCCGGCGTAATGCGCCACCGAGGCAAGCCCATGGGTGGTGATCACCAGATGCCCACCGGGACGGAGAAGACGCCTCATCTCCTCGAACCATTCGAGACCCAGTCGCGGTTCGAAGTGAGACCAGATCGAGATGGCGAAGACGAGGCCAAGCGACGCCGCCGGGAGCTCGAGGGGCGGTTGATCGCCGCTCACCAGGAACTCGATCCCCGGCAGGTGCTCACGGGCCCACGCGATCGCGCGCTGATTCGGATCGCATCCGAACCAACGCACCTGCGGGAAGGCGGCCGCGAACACCCGTACCACGCGGCCCGAGGAGCAGCCGAAGTCGAGAGCCTGACCGGCGTCGGCGATCTGGCAACCGGCGCTCCGCAGCGCATCGGCGACGAGGTCCGCCTCGTACAGGCCTCCCGCGGCGGCGAGGGGACCGCGGGCCATCGCGTGCACGTCCTCGGGAGGTTGTCGCCGGACCAGCCCGGTCCGCTCGGCGACCGACTCGAGTCCCAGCCACATTCCGCAGTGCAGCGCCAGCATCCGCTCCAAGGCCGGGTCGACAGGGCCCGCCATGAACCCGGCGAACGGCTCGGTTTCGGGAAGGAGCTGGCCGAGCTGGGCGAGCTCCTCGGCGCCCAAGCGCTCGTAGAGCATGCGGCTCACGCTTTGCTCCTCGATAGCGAGTTGGCCCGGCGTCAGCTCACGGCTGAAATCCCCAGGCGCGGAGCGCAACGAGCGGTTCGCGCCGGCTGTGACCGGTCCTGAGAACCGCGCTTTCCGAAGCGAGGCCGAGACTGCGGACGGGCGGCGGCGCCGGAGTCGCTCGCTCAGCCGAACCATTCGCATCCAACCTAGCAATCGTTCTCGCAGCGCGGCCTCAGCGATCCGCGGAGCGCTCCAGCCCGCTCAGCACCTTCCGTAGCCCGTCTCGTAGCTCGACGTTCGCCTCCCAGCCGAGCTCGGTGCGCGCGCGGCTCGGGTCAAGGCAGCTTCGCAGCACCTCGCCGTCCCGGGCGGGAGCGAACACGGCGGGCTTCAGCGGGCCGCTCTGGCTCACCTCGTTCAGCGCGTCGACCAGCTCGAGCACGCTCGTCTCGCGGCCGCAGCCGATATTCAGGGGTCCGGTGACATCGGACTGCGCCGCGAGCAGGTTGGCGCGTACGACGTCCGCCACCTCCACCCAATCCCGCGTCTGGTGCCCGTCGCCGAACACGGTCGGAGCACGGCCCTCGGACAGGCATCCGGAGAAGATCGCCACGACCCCGCCTTCACCGTGCGCGTCCTGCCTGGGTCCGTAGACGTTGCTGTAGCGCAGGGAGACTGTCGACAGACGCCCGCTGCGTGCGTAGAGATCGCAGTATCCCTCGGCGGCGTACTTGCCCTGCCCGTACGGGGAGATCGGGCTGGCTGGGTGCTGCTCGGGGGTGGGAATGACCGCCGCCTCGCCGTACACCGCCCCACCGCTCGAGCTGTTGACCAGGCGCTCAGCCCCGACGGCGGCGGCCGCGCCCAGGACACCGATCGTGCCCAAGATGTTGGTGAGCGCATCCTCGCGCGGCTCCTGCACCGAGCGCCGCACGTCGATCTGCGCGGCGAGGTGGAAGACGACCTGCGGACGCGCCGCATCGAGGTAGTGCGCCAGTGCCCCGTCGTCGCGAAGGTCCATGGCATGCAGGACCGCCCCGCTCCTGAGCGCGCCCTCGAGGTTCTCCCGCCTTCCCGTCGAGAGGTTGTCGAGAATCGTCACGCGGTCTCCGCGGGCCACCAACGCATCGACGAGGTGCGAGCCGATGAAACCCGCTCCACCCATGACCACACAGTTCATCGGCCGCGAGGCTAGCTGTTCACGGGCCAGGCTCCCGCCCAGCTGCGATAGTGGCGGCGTGCCGGCACTCGCGGTGACGATCGACACCGAGTTTCCCGACCACCCGGCGAAGGATCCGCTCGGAACGCTGGATCGCCTGCTTGACCTTCTGGAGCGGCGCAATCTCCGGGTGACCTTCTTCATCCTCGGGGCCTGGGCGCGCGCCTACCCGGACCGGGTCAGCGCCATCCGGGAGGCCGGTCACCACATCGGCAACCACAGCTTCTCGCACTGCGCGCTGACTCGAATGACCGAGACCGGAATCATCGAGGACCTGGTCGCGTGCCACGACGTTCTGACCGGTCTCGGCATCGAGTCGCGGCCCTGGTTTCGCGCCCCCTACGGCGAGCTGACGCATCCTCAGCTCGACGTCGAGCTGGCCATCGGGCGAGCCGGCTACCGCCACGTCCACTGGCACGCCGATGGCAAGGACTGGGCGCCCGGCGCCTCTGCAGACTCGGTCGCCGCCGCGCTCGTTGCGGATGTTCGCGCGTGCTGGCCGCGGCCCGCCATCGTGCTCCTCCACTCCTGGCCGGACGCGGCGCCGGCCGCGCTCGAGCGCGTGATGGATGCCCTCGAGCCGGACAACGTCAGCTATCTCACCGTCGAGGAGGTGGACTCCCACGTGCCGTCTGCAGGAGCCATCGGCGATCTCACGAACTGACGGTCGTGACCCAAACGCGGACAAGCGACCGGGCCCACGCCGCGGGACGGCGCGGACTCCGGCCGCCGGACGGCCCTGGTAGGGCTGGGGGCCGTCCCCAAGCCCGCGAGAAGGGGGCGATGCTCGCGGGCCGCTGTGACTTCCCTGTCAACCAAGAGAATAGCGATGCCGAGAGGCCGGATAGACCAGCTTGCCTTCCCTCAACCGCTAATTTAGGGTCAACGGCGTAACTAAAGAGGCTTTATGCCGTTTCCGATTGGTAAGCGTTTGGGTGGCCGCGACGGTTGGCGGCCGTTTGTCTCGGAATCGTTTATGGAAGGCCACTCACAAGAAGCTATGCGTCCCGAAGGCTCGCTCCAGCCCCGTCTCAGCACGGTCAGGCTCCCGCGCACCGTCGATGTCGTCGGCGTGCAGCTCGCCGTGACCGACTACGACGCGATGCTCGACTGGATCGACGCCTCGGTCGCCGACGGCGCGCGCGGCTATCTGTGCGCCTGCAACGTCCACACGGTGATGGCGTCGAGAGAGGATCCCGAGCTGCGGGCCGCCCTCGACGCGGCCTCGATCAACGTCCCAGACGGGCAACCGCTGGTCTGGGCCCTGAATGCGCTCGGTCATTCGCTCCCCGGACGGGTTTACGGACCTGAGCTGATGTCTCGGGCGTGCGAGCGCGCGGTCGATCAGGGCCACCGCTTCTACCTCTATGGCGGACGCAACCAGGGTGCGCTCGTGCAGCTCGCCCTGAACCTCCGGCGACGCTATCCCGGCGTGCGGATCGTCGGCGGCTACTCTCCGCCCCATCGGCCGCTGACTCCGGAGGAGGAGGGCGCGATCGTCCAGGAGATCAACCACTCACGCGCCGACGTCGTCTGGGTCGGTATCGGGGTGCCCAAGCAGGAGAAGTGGATGGCGCGGCTGCGACCCCACCTCGAAGCGCCGGTGCTCGTCGGCGTGGGTGCCGCATTCGACTTCCACGCTGGTCTCGTGCCCCAGGCCCCGAGCTGGATCCAGGAGTCAGGTCTGGAGTGGGCCTACCGCCTGGCGCAGGAACCTCGCCGCCTCTGGAAGCGCTATCTCCGCTACAACCCGAAGTTCGTGGCGGCGTTCGCCGCCCAGCTGGCGGCCGACCGCCGCCGCGCCGCCGCTGGTCGTCGCTCCGCTCCTCGCTGACGCCCGGCTCCTCGGCCGGAACGCAACGACAATGTCAGCCGTGCCGCCGACGCCTCCGGCCTCGATCGTCATCCCCACCCTCGGACGCGCCGACTATCTCGAGGTGGCCCTGGGCTCCCTCCTGCCACAGGTGCATGCCGCGGGGGCCGAGGTCGTGGTGGTCAACGACGGGGGGGATCCCGAGACTGAGCGCATCGCTGCTCAGGCCGGCGCCCACGTGGTTTCCCATCCCGAGCGGCGGGGCGTCAACGCCGCCCGCAACGCCGGGATTCGCGCCAGCCGAAGCGAGCTTGTGATCCTGCTCGATGACGACGTCGAGGTGGCCCCACGCTGGCTCGAGGCCATGCTTGCCGGCGCCCGCGAGAACCCTGACTGCGACGTGCTGGGCGGGCCGATCGCGGGACGCCTCGAGGGCGGGCCGAGGAGCTGTGGGCGCGAGCCACCGCCGATCACGACGTATGACTTCGGGCCACGGGACCGTGACGTTCCGTTCATCTTCGGCGCCAACATGGCGCTGCGCCGCAGCGCCTTCGAGCGGATCGGGTACTTCGACGAGGAGCTGTCCGGCCGAGGCGACGAGGAGGAGTGGGTCCGGCGCTACACGGCGGCGGGCGGTCGCATCCGCTATCTGGCCCGGGCGCTCACGATCCACCGCCGCGCGCCGGACGACGCTCGCCTCGGCGCGCTCACGCGGGCGGCGTATGCGCAGGGCAGGGAGGCGCGGCGACATGACATCCGGGTCGGCGCGGCGCGCTCGATTCCGGCCGAGCTACGGATCCTCGTCGGGTGCGCCTGGCACACGGCCAGGCGGCGCTGTGCGTACGGGATCGTGATGGGGGCTAAGGCGGCGGGAAGCCTCAGGGAGGCGCTGGCGGAGCGCGGCGCGTGACCGTCCCGGACGACTTTCTCTCCGGAACCAGCGGGCTCGTCTTCGGCAAGCGGGCGACGGGCCGAGCGTTGGTCGCCGACGCGCTGGCGGACGCCCGCGTGCTCCTGACCGGACAGCCGTGGCGGCTCCGGCGGGCCGCGCGCTCCGGCGCGGGCCGCCGCGTTCTGGCGCTGGGGGTGGAGCGAGAAGGCGAGGCAAACCTCCTGGGGCGGGCCCGCGCCGAGCTTGCGCGCTCACGCCACGACGTGAAGTTCGCCACCACGACCACCCAGGGGCGCGGGAAGTTCGAGAACCTGAACCTGTTGCTGGCCAGCAACCCCCCGGCCGGGTTCGACTGGGTGCTCCTCGTCGACGACGATGTCCTGCTCCCCGCCGGCTTTCTCGACGTGTTTCTGTTTCTCGTCGAGCGGTTCGGGCTCCAGCTCGCGCAGCCGGCCCATCGCGCGCGCTCGCACGCCGCTTGGCCGCTGACGCGCCGGCACTCGGGCAGCGTGGTCCGGGAGACCGGGTATGTCGAGATCGGCCCCGTGCTTGCGCTGCACGCCGCGACGTTCGGCGTCCTCCTGCCGTTCCCCGCGCTGCGAGCCGGGTGGGGACTCGACGCGCACTGGGCCGCGCTGGCCCGTAGCCATGGGTGGCGTCTGGGCATCGTCGACGCCACCCCGATCCGTCACCAGCTGCGGCGAACCGCAAGCTTCTATGACCGTGACGCGGCGGTCGCCGAGGGGCGACGGTTTCTCGCCAGCCGGGACTATCTGGGTGCGGCCGAGTCCCAGCGCACGTTCGTCTCGCACCGGACCTGGACTTGAAGGTCCTGATCGTCGCGGAGTACTACCCCCGGGCGGCTGACCCCGTGCTCGGGGTCTGGGCGCACCGGCAGGCCGTCGCGGCGCGCGCAGCCGGGGCCGAGGTCAGAGTGCTCGTCCTCCACCGCCCCATCCCCCCCTTGGGCGCGCTGCAAGCGCGGCGCCTCCGCGTGGCGACGGCGCCGCTGCGCCAGCCGCCGAGCACCAACCTCGACGGTATTGCCGTCGAATACGTCCGCTATCTCTCGCCGCCGCGCCCCGTTAGCTACGGCTCGTGGGGAGCCTGGGCCGCGCCCGCGCTGGCCCAGGCGCTCAGGCGCGTCCGGCGCAGCTTTCCCTTTGAGCTGATCCATGCTCACTACGCGGTACCCGCGGGCGATGCCGTCCGGCGGGTCAGCCGGCGCGTGCCGATCGTCGTCTCGGTGCACGGGCACGACGTCCAGGGCCCCCGGGCGGGTGGAAGGGCCGTCCGCGCGGCGCTTCGACGGGCCGACCTCGTGCTGGCCAACAGCGCCGGCACCGCTGCCCGCTGCGACGCCCTCGGCGCGCGCAGCACCCGCGTGGTTCATCTCGGCACCGACGTGCCGGCCCAGCCGCCGGCACGGCCGCTTCGCCCAGTGCTCGTAAGCGTGGCTCACCTGGCCGCGCGCAAGCGCCACGCCGACGTGATCTCCGCCCTGGCGCTGCTTCGGGGTCGCCATCCAGGATTGCGCTACGTGATTGTCGGCGACGGACCTGAGCGAGCGCGCCTGTCGGCGCTGGCTCATTCGCTCCTCGTCGACGATCTGGTCGAATTCCGCGGCCAACTTGACCCGGCGCGCGCGCTCGCGGCCGCCTGGGGGTCGAGCCTGTTCGTGCTCCCGAGCGTCGAGGAAGCGTTCGGGGTGGCCTATATCGAGGCGATGGCCGGCGCGGTTCCCGCCATCGGCTGCCGAGGCGAGGACGGGCCGGAGGAGATCGCCGCTTCGGGCGGCGGGATCGTCCTCGTGCCGCCGCGGGACCCCGCAGCCCTCGCCCTCCAGATCGAGTCGCTGCTCCGAAACCCGGCCCAGCTCGAAGCCCTGGGCGCCGAGGCGAGAAGAACGATCGAGCGTGAGTTCACGTGGACGAAGTGCGGCCAGGAGACCGTCGAGGCGTACGCCGACGCGATGGCCAGCCGCTCATCGAGACAGACCGTCGAAGCGTGAGCGCGTCCCGTGAGAAACCCGGGACGGCGGTTGGCTCCGAGCCGTTCCAAGCCGGCAACCTGTTGGACCGCCTCACACGGCAGTCCACCCTCGAGAAGTTCTACGACCACCTGCTCGAGCGCGAGCGAACGATCCTGGCCCGCCGACTTCCGCTTTCGGGCGGCGAGGTGGTCTCGATTGGCTGCGGATGGCACCCCGGCCGCCATCTATTTCCCGCGCCGGCGTTTCGCCTGGTTGGCGTGGACGCGGACGGCGACCGCGTCGCGGCCGTGCTTGCCGAGGGCCGCGCTGACGATGGCGTGGTCGGTTACGCCGGCCGCCTCGAACTCCCGCCGGAGTCATTCGACGTCGTCCTCTATCGACTTGTCCTGCACCACCTCGTCTTCCAGGGGCCGCTCGAACCGATCTTCACGGAAGCCAGCCGGCTGCTGCGCCCCGGCGGCACCCTCGTGGCCATCGAGCCGGGGCTCTGGCACCCCGTGGGCCTGGCGCTCGCGGGCGCGAACCGACTCGGGGTCGCCACCGCCGTCCACGGCACTCCCGATGACATCCCGCTCTCGCCTCGTCGCCTCGCGGCTCACGCCCGGGCCGCCGGGCTGGCGCCCGAGGTTCACGCTGTCACGTACAGCTGGCGGCGTCTGCCACCACCGCTTCAGACCGCGCTGCGGCCGCTCGACCAACTCGGGACCCGGCCGCGAGTGGCGCGTTTCGGCCATACGCTGATGTTGCTTGGCCGCAAGGAGCGATAGCCTCGGCGTCACTGTGTCGTCTGTAGTCACTGCGCCCGGGGGGGCCTCCTCGCGGCCGAGCCGGACGACGCTCCCGACCATCGTCAACCGACGGCGACCGACGATCGACGTGGCCCTCGGCACGCTCGCGGCGCTGGCCTTTTGCCTGATCGCTTTCCTGGCCTCCGGAGGCGTCAATCTCGCGCCCAACACATGGGTCCAGGTGGGGCTGATCGCGGGCGCGGCGGCGACGGTGATCGCACTGCTCTTGCTCGGCAACCGTGGACGAGCCTGGGGCGGCTTCACGTTCTCGTGGTTTGCCGCGCTGGCGGCATTCACCTACGCCTCGATCGCCTGGTCGGTGCAGCCCGCCAACTCCTGGCTCGAGGCCAACCGCACGCTGTCCTATCTCGGCGCTTTCGCCGCCGCTCTGGTCCTGGGGCGGCTGTTCCCCGGACGCTGGCGAGCGCTGGTCGGAGCCGCCGCAGTGGCGACCACTGTGGTCTGCGGCTACGCCCTGCTCGTCAAGGTCTTCCCGGCCACGTTTGACCCCGGCGATCCGTACGGTCGGCTGCTGGCGCCCTACGGATACTGGAACGCCGTCGGGCTGATGGGCGCCCTCGGGCTCGGTCCGTGTCTGTGGGCGGGCGCTCAACGCGAGGGGCCGGTCCTCGTCCGAGCGCTGGCGGCGCCATCGATTGCGGTCCTCCTGGCCGCTCTTCTGCTCGCCTCCTCGCGGGGGGCGCTGCTCGCCGCGGCGATCGGAGCGGCGGTCTGGTTCCTTCTGTCTCCGCTTCGGCTGCGCGCTGCGCTTGTCGTGGCCGTCGGAGCCGCGGGCGGCGCCGCCATCGCCGCCTGGGGCCTGAGCCGGAGGGGGATCTCCGCCGACAGCGTGCCGAGCGCGCTCCGCGTCAGTGCCGGGCACACGTTCGGCCTCGTGATCGTCCTCGCGCTCTGCCTGACGGCGGCGGCAAGCCTGCTTGCCGTGTTTGCCCTGGATCGCGTGCAACTTTCGGCGCGGGCCCAGCGCCGCGTCGCGATCAGCCTGCTCGCGATGGTGGCACTCATTCCTGTGGCCGCAGTGGCCGGCCTCGCCGCCTCACGCCGAGGCCTGACCGGCCAGGTCTCGCACGTGTGGCACAGCCTGACCAACACGAATGGAAGCGTCGGGGACCAGCCGGGGCGGCTGGTCGACCTCTCCAACAGTCGCCCGCACTACTGGAGTCAGGCCATAACCGTTGGCGAGCACCACCTGCTCGCCGGGGTGGGAGCAGTTGGCTTCGCCACAGCGCAACCGAGCTCCTCGGGTCCCGTCTGGGACCCGCAGCACGCTCATGTCGTCCACGCCCACGGCTACGTGGTTGAGACCTTCGCCGACTTCGGGCTCCTGGGGCTGGCAATAAGCCTCGGATTGCTCGGAGCCTGGTGCGTGGCCACGGCGCGGACGCTCGAACTGCGATGGCTGCGTGGACCCCGCGCGCCCCCCGAATCAGCCTCCGCGGCGATCGGGCCCGCACGGGCATCGGTGGCCGAGCGGGCGGGGCTGATCGCCCTGCTCAGCGTCGCTGTCTCCTTCGGGGTCCACTCGCTGATCGACTGGACCTGGTTTATCCCCGGGACCGCGGTTCCGGCGCTGGCCTGCGCCGGCTGGCTCGCCGGACGCGGTCCGCTGAGCGCGCCGATCGGACGCCTCCCGCGGAGCCGGCGGCTGCGACGCGCTCCCGGAGCCACGATGGCCATCGCCGTCACCGCTGTGGTCGCCGTTCTCGCGATCTGGGTGATCGTTCAGCCGCTGCGCTCATTCGACTCCTACTCAGCGGCCGAAACGGCCGCGATCGGCGGCAACGCGGGCGCTGCCCTGAGCCAAGCCCACGCCGCGGCCGTCGAAAATCCGGTCTCCGTCGACCCGCTGTTCCTCCTCTCGGTGGTCTACAACCGTCTCGGCAACCCGACCCAGGCAAGGCACGAGCTGGTGCTCGCCACGTCCCGCCAGCCTTCGAATCCGCAGACCTGGCAGGAGCTCGGTTGCTACGACTACGCCCATCACAGCCCGGCGGCCGCGGCTGAGCTCGACCGGGTGGTTCGGCTCCAGCCTGCATCCAGCCCCGCCATCGGCGACCCGGCCGCATTCTGCGCCGGGGCTCCCGCGTGAGGTGACGCGCGGCCGGTGTCCGCCTATGTGGACATCCACGCTCACGTCCTGCCCGGCATCGACGACGGGCCCCGCGATCTCGAGGGCGCGCTCGAGTTGGCGCGTGCGGCCGTGGCGGCGGGAACGACCACGATCGCGGCGACGCCTCATCTGCGATCGGACTTTCCCGACGTTCACGTCACCGAGCTCGCGGATCGCTGCCGGGAGCTACGCGGCGAGCTCGAGCGTGAGGCAATCCCGCTGAGGCTCCTCGGCGGCGCCGAGGTCTCGCTGAGCTGGGCTCTCGACGCCAGCGCGGCCGAGCTCCGCCTGGCCAGCTACGACCAGCGCGGCACGGATCTCCTGATCGAGACGCCGTCGTCGAACGTCATCGGCATCGATCGCCTGCTCTACGAACTGCGCTCGAACGGTTACCGGATCATCCTCGCCCACCCCGAGCGCAACCCGCAGTTCGCTCGCCACGGAACGCAGCTGCGCGCCCTGGCCGAGCAGGGCGTGCTGCTGCAGGTCAACGCCGAGTCGCTGCTCGGGGCGCCCGGGCGCTCGGGGCCGCGGCGTTTCGCGCGTCAGCTGTGCACCGAGGGCCTGGCTCACGTCGTCGCATCAGACGGGCACCGAGCGGCCCGGTGGCGGCCCGTCACCGAGCTCGGTGAGGCGGCAGATCCGGCTGAGCGGCTCATCGGCGCGGCCCGCGCGGAGTGGATGATGAGCCACGCCCCCCTGGCGATCCTCGAGGGGCGTGAGCTGCCCGAGCCGCCGCCCGTGATACCCGAGCGAAGTGGTTGGCCGCGGATCTTTTCCAAGCTCGCGGGTCCCTCCCGCTAGCGGCCCCTCAGCGGACCGCACGCGCCAGGATGAGATGGCGAAGCAGCGGAAAGCCGCCGGCCTGGCGAACCTCGATCTGCGTGAACCCGAACTCGCCCAGCAGCCGCTGAAGTGAGCGACGGGTGTAGAGGTGGAGGTGGTCACCCAGCGGATCGGAGAGGCGTTCGAGCCCCTCCAGGGCGACTCGGAGTCGACCGTGGTCCGGTGTCGTCAAGAGCAGACGCCCGCGTGGGACAAGGACCCTGATCACCTCGGACAGCCATCGCGCCGTGTCGGCGACGTGTTCGATCACCTCGCTTGCCCAGACCACATCAAACGCGTTGTCCTCGAAGGGCAGCGGACCGTCGATCGCCGTCAGGCGAAACGCGAGCTCCGGATACCGGGACCGCGCCCGCTTCAGCGCCGATTCGGCGACATCGGCTCCGACCGCCACGGCGCCGGCCTCCGCCATGACGGCTGTGAACTCGCCGGCGCCACAACCAAGGTCGAGCGCGCGCTCCCCCGGCCTCAGCTCACCGAGCAGAAAACCGCGGCGCAGCTCCCACTCAGGCGGCGCGAGATCGGCCGGGAGCCGCTGCCAAAGCTCCTCGTAGTAGTCGCGCACCGGCGTTCAGAACCACACGCAGAGCGTCGCCCAGCGTCGATGAGCGCTCACGCGCAAATGCTCGCAGGCCGCGCAAACTCCGGCCGCCCACCTGGGTGGCGCAATGCGCCCGTCTCCGCAAGCTGCAAAGATCCGACGACGTGAGGGTCGCGTTCGATAGCCGCCCCGCCCGCCAGCCGCACGGGATCGGCCGCTACACCCGCTGCCTCCTCGAGGCGCTGCGTGCGAATCCGGAGGGCGAGATCGCCGAGACGCATCGTCCCCGGCGCTGCGACGTGTTCCACGCTCCGTGGCTCGACGGCGCGCCGTTGCGGCCCGTGGCCCCGACCGTCGTCACGCTCCACGATCTCTTCCCGCTCAAACGCCGCGGCGAATTCCTGCGCGCGGGCCTGCGCTTCAAGCTCCGCTACCTGGCGGTCCAGCGCGCGACTCGCGTGATCGTGCCCACCAATGCCGTCGCGGCGGAAACGGTCGAGGCGCTCGGGATACCACGTGAACGGATCACCGTGATCCCGGAGGCCCCGGCCCCCGAGTTGCACCACCGTCCTGAATCCGAGGTTCAGGCCGTGCGCAAGCGCTATGGCCTGCCCAAGGAGTATCTGCTCTGGGTGGGGCGTCTGACGACGCCGGATCCGCGCAAACGCGTGGCCGCGCTCGTCCGGACGCCGCGGCGCATGCCCCTGGTGCTCGTCGGCGCGGCCGGAAGCTGGGCCCGCGAGCTTCCCGACGTCACTCTCACCGGAGCCCTGGGAGACGATGAGCTGGCGGCGATCTACAGCGGTGCTCACGCCCTGGTCTTCCCCAGCGAGGATGAGGGCTTCGGGCTGCCCCCGGTCGAAGCTCTCGCCTGCGGCACACCCGTGGCCGCGTGTGACCTTCCCGCCCTCCGTGAGGTTCTCGAGGGTCGGGCCATCCTCCGGTCGGTGGATGACCTCGATGGCCTCGTGGCCGCTGCCGAGGCGGCCAGCCGACCCGCTCCCCCGCCCCCCGCGTGGACCTGGGACGACGCCGCGGCGGCCACCTGGGAGGTCTATTCGCAGGCCGCCCGCCAAGCGTTCCTCGCGCGCCCGGTGCGACCCAGGCGGGAACTCAGCCGTGTCGGCTCTCGACGAGCAGCGTGACCGGCCCGTCGTTCACGAGCTCGACCTCCATCAACGCCCTGAACTCACCTTTCCCCGCCTCGAGCCGCGCACAGAAGCGGTCGTAGAGCGGCTCGGCGAGCTCAGGAGGTGCCGCGTCGACGTAGCTGGGGCGGTTGCCGTGCCGGCTGTCGCCGTAGAGGGTGAACTGGCTCACGCAGAGAACCTCCCGCGCGCCGAGCGGTTCATTCATCCGTCCCTCGGCGTCGGGAAAGACGCGCAGCGCGCGTACCTTGTCGGCCAGCCAATCGCCGTCGCGCTCGGTGTCGTCGCGGTGCACCCCCAGCAGAACGAGCAGGCCGGGACCGATGGCCGATATCTCCCGCCCTCCGACCCTGACCGAGGCGCGGGACACGCGCTGCACCAGGGCGCGCATCAGAGGGCGCGTAGCTCCTCGGCCACCTGCTCGGGGGCGACGATGTTGAGGTTCACCCCAGCCCCGAGCTCGAGCCCCGCGAGGTGCGTCAGGCGGGGGAGGATGTCAATCCGCCAGCAGAAGTGCTCAGCGTCGCCGGGAGCCGTTCTCACCCACATGTTGAGCGGCGGGCTGGCGCCCAGCCGCTGCTTGAGCCGGCGGAGCGCGTCGTGGAGCATCCGCGCGCCGCTCGGTCCACCGTCCTCGAAGCGCAGCCGCGGCGTTCGCGGCGCGATCAGCAACTGGAAGGGAACTCGCGCCGCAAACGGCGCCATCAGAACCGTCTCCTCGTCGATGGCGACGATCCGCTCGCGCCTGCGGACCTCTTCCTGGACGAGGTCGGCGAGCAGGTTCCCGCCCATCGTGCGAGTGGCGTAGGCGCCGAAGCGTTCTCTCTCCCGCGCCACCGCCGCGGGCACGAAATCAAGCGCGTACAGCTGCGCGTGCGTGTGCGGCAGCGACGCCCCTGCTTCCCTGCGCTCGTTGACGATCATGTGGACGTAGGCGGCGGCACTGTGCTCGCGCATCCTCAGGCGCCACACCTCGACGGCGTCACGGACCTGGTCAGGTCGCAGATCGGCCAGCGAGAGCACCGGGTCAGGAGCGTTGATCACGACCTCATGCGACCCGACGGCGGCGGCGCTCCAGAAGAGGTCACGGTTCGGATCAGGCGTGACCGGCGCCGCGTCCTCACGGAGCGCGGGGTAGAGATTGGGGACGACCCTCACGCTCCATCCCGGCGTGTTCGGTGCGCCTCCGTTCGGCCGCACCGCGTACACCTCAGGCGGGGTTCGATCCTCGTGACCCTCGGCGAACGGATCGGACTCAGGGTCGATGGGGTCAGCCGGCGGAGCCCTGAGCTCACCGCCTGGGCGGCCGGCTCGGCTTCCGGCGATGATCGCCCTCTGGCCCGTGAGCGGGTCGATCCGGAGCTCGGGTGAGCGGCGCGGGGCATCCTCGCCTGCGGCCGCCGGCGAACGTCCGGGCTCCGGGCTCACCTGGGGGCTGGCGCTCCGCGCCCGCTCAGGAGAGCTCCTTCTCCATCGCGATGTGCTCGATCCCGGCCTCCCGGAATGTGCTCCCCCGCGCCTGATATCCGGCGCGTTCATAGAGCGGTCGCGCGTACGTCTGCGCGTGGAGCACGATCCGCCGAGCACCGGCGGCGCGAGTCTCCGCGTCCGCGGCTTCGAGCAACGCCGTGGCGATGCCCTGGCGCCGCGCCGAGGCCCGGACAGCCAGCCGGCTGAACTGAACCGTGCGGCCGACGAAGACAAGCCGGCAGGTGCCGAGCAGCTCGCGGGCGGCGGTTTCGCTGGCCTCGTCGACGGGGACGGCGACCAGGTGCATACCCTCGTGGTCGCGACCGTCGAGCTCCTCACGCTCGGGCACACCCTGTTCCAGACAGAAGACCTCGTAGCGAAGCTTCAGAGCCTCCGAGAGCTCACGCCGGGTATGCGCTCGACGAACCATGAACCTGACCGCGGTGCTCATCTGGAGGGAAGCTTGCCAGAGCAGCCTTTTTCCCCGCCGACCCGCTAAACTGAACTCATCCTCTTGGACGAGGCGGCGAGGGAACGTGGGCGACTGACGCAGCCCTTGCCGCGTCGCTCTTAGCTGAGGCTTTGCTGAGCCGTCACCGCAGAGCCGGCGGCTCGCGCGCACCGCAACGGCACCTTTCCGATCTTCATGGGTGATTCCACCCCGCTTCCTATTCATGGGTAGTCCCGCCCGCTTTTCCCGCCATGGCTGAGACGATTTCATTTCCCACGCCGGCTGCCACCGCTCGGGCCGAGCTGTTCACACGTGAGCAGTTCGTGTACGAGGGCGAGTCGCTGGAGGAGGCGCTCGCTCCGGGCTCGGCCCGCCGGCGCGCGCTTGACGCCGCCCTGGACGAAGTCGAGGCTGGAAACAAGCAGCCGTCGATCGCCTGGCGTCGGCGCTTCTCCCTGCTTCTGGGACTCGAGCGCCTGCTCTCTCAGGAGGAGCCGCACCTGGTCGACGGGACGGTGCTCTCGGCGCATCAGGTGGACGCGCTATCGGGCACGCTGACCGCGCTTCTGGCCGAAGCTCAGCGCAATGGGAGCAACGGGAACGCGGCGGCCGGGAACGGCAACGTCGCGGCCGCCGAAGCGCGGCCCAACGGCGCGCTCGCGGATGTCGAGGAGGAGGATTTCGACCTCGAGGACGAGGAGGAAGACGAGGACGAGGAGCCGCAGGACTGGCAGGACGCCGACGACGAGCTCGATGAGGATGTCCAGCTCGCCGAGCAGCCCGAGGATCCCAACGCGGCGCGAAGGTTCTGGTTCGAGCACGCCACCGGCGCCGGTAAGACCGTGGCCGCGCTCGGCTTCGTCGAGGGCTCACGCACCGGCGGGACCCTGATCCTCACCCACCGGCGCAACCTCGTCGATCAGTTCAACGGCGAGCTTCGCGACCGGGGTTATCGGGACCGGATCCATGCCCCGCTGCTGGCCGGGCAGGACGCCGCCAACGGGCCCGTCACCGTCGAGACCTATCAGTGGTTCGTACGCAACGCGGGCAGGATCTCCGACGCCTACACGATCGTCATCTGCGACGAAGCGCATACGGCGCTCGGGGAGAAGACCTCGTCGGCGATCCGCAGATGGTCAGGTCCGATCTTCATCGGGATGACCGCCACGGGCGCGCTGATCGCGCGCCACGTCACCGACCTGTTCCCCACCCAGACCTCCCGCTTCGATCTCGCGCAGGCCGCGCGCCGTGGGGTGATCGCACCCTTGCGCTGCGTGCGGATTCCGCCCGGTCCAGGCGTTAGGACGATCGCCAAGGTCCCCTTGCGCCGCGGCGAGGTCGACACCGAATTCGATCAGGAGATGCTGGCCGAGCTGCTCGACCAGACCCCCTTCAACCTGGCCGTGGCCGACCTCTACAAGACCCGCTTCAACGGAATCCCGGGCGTCGTCTACGCCGCCGGTGTGCGCCATGCCAACAACGTGGCCCAGGCATTCCGCGAGCTCGGGATGAAGGCTCAGGCCGTGTCCGGCGAGACGCCCAAGCGACAGCTGGCACGGATCCTGGCCGACTACGAGTCGGGGAAGATCGACGTCCTCGTCAACGCGATGCTCCTCGCCGAGGGGTGGAACAGCCCCCGCGCCACCGTCTGTATGCACCTGGCCCCCACGGCGTCCAAGCGTGTCTACCAGCAGCGGGTGGGACGCGTGACGCGGCGCCACCCCGGCAAGGAGGCGGGGATCGTCGTCGACTTCGTTCACCCCGCGACCAAGCACGACGATCCGGTGGTGACGCTTCACTCGTTGCTCGATCGCGATGTCTACCGCGGGGGCGCGATCGTCGTCGGCCCTGTGCGGCGCGGGCGTGGCCGCCGCGTGCGGGTCGAGCGTCGGGTCCTTCCTGTGACCCCGGATCCAGAGCGGCGGGCACAGGTGTTCGAGCGGGAGCTGTGGCGGATCGCGGTCGAGCACCTCGACTATGGCGAGCAGCACGTGTGGGCGGCACTGGCCGGCGCCCGCGTGGCCCCGAACGGGTGGCGCCGGGCCAAGGCGATGCTCCATTTCGACCGCCAGGGCGAGCTCAAGCGCCGCTTCCTGCTCACCGCGGTGCAGCGAAACCGCAACTCCCAGCTCCGGCTGCGCGCCCTGCAGGAGATCGCCGCCTCGCGCGACGCGGAGGCGTTCGACACGGCGATCGACATCATGGCCGGCTGGCCGCGGGACGAGCGGCGTGAGGGAGTCAAGATCATGCTTCAGGCGCTGGCGGAGCGGCGGATCGGCCGCCGCGATCAGGCCAACGCCTGGATCTGGCGGATGGCCGAGTACACGCGTGAGGTGCACGAGGAGTACGCGGTCCAGCGCTGGCCGGAGACCAAGCGACTGCTCGGCCTGCTCGTGAACTCCTCGGGCGCCGCGCACGCCCGGAACGCACGGCGCCTGGTCCACGCGGCGCGCAAGGAGGACCGGCGCCTGTCGGCGGCGCTGCTCGCCGCGGCCCTGGCGCACACGCCCGAGGCCGAGGAGGCGTTGCGGGGAGCGCGGACGCGAATGGCCCGCAAGCCGGCGGCCTTGGCCCGTGAGCTGCTGCGCAACTTCCCCAAGGGCCGCCGCGGCAAAGGACGACGCAAGCGCTCCAAGGCGGCGGGGGCCGACGCGGCCGCGGCGGGCGAGAGGGCTGCGGCGGTCGCGAAGGCTGCTGAGGTGTCGCCGGAGGAGGAATTCGAGGAAGAGGGTCCGGTGGCTGAGGATTCGGTGGAGGACGACGCGGTTGAGGACGTGGACGACTCCGCTGAAGAGGTGGACGATTCTGCTGAGGACGACTACGAGGATGACTCGGCCGACGAGGACGAGGACGACTCGGCCGACGAGGACGAGGACGACTCGGCCGACGAGGACGACGATCCCGACGAGGACGACGATCCCGACGAGGACGACGATCCCGACGAGGACGACGATCCCGACGAGGACGACTCCGACGATTCGGGCGACGAGGATGACTCCCCCCACGAGGACGAGACTCTCGCCGAGCCTGAGGGCGAGAACGACGACGAGGACGAGCCCGAGGCGCGCGAGCACGAGGCGGCGGCCTAACAGCTGGTCGCGAAAAAAAGCGTCCGGAACCTCCGTGCCCTCGACTTGGGGCACCTTTTGGCGTTGTGCGCGACAAAATGCGCCCGCTACGGCAGTCTCCGCGATCGGGGACGCGTTTCTTTCCCGCCACCGCAAACGCGCATCCTTCGCGCGATTCGCGGATCAGGCGCACATTGACCCGCCCTGGCGCCGCAAACGCGCGCCGGAGCGGCTGTCGCGCGCAGCGATGCGCGTTTGCGGTCCGTGGGTCGCTCGGGCGGGCCGTGGGTCGCTCGGAAGCTCAGCGCGGCCTCACCCCCACGCAGACGCCGGCGGCCCTACATCCGCGTCACCAGCAACCCCGCGGCCAGCAGCACCAGCGCCAGCCACAGCGACGACAGCGCTCCCTCCAGCGGAGCGGACAGGCGGGCGCGATCTAATGACACCACGGTTCCATCGGCCAGCCGCTGCTCGCCGCTGACGGCGGCGGTCCGGCGGCGGAGCTCCCGCACCGGCGTGCTGAGCCGGCGCTGGGCGAGGCTCAGCAGGTAGCAGGCGGCGGCGACCAGGACCCCGGCCGGCCGCACCTGAAGCGTCTGGACGAAGTATCCAGTGAAGGCGGGGAAGGCCCCCCATGCCAGTGCGAAGCCGTGGTCGGAGTGCAGCCGTCCGCCGAACAGCTCGAGGTTGTAGGCGGGAACGAGCAGCGCCCCCAGCACGATCAGCGGCGCCAGCCACGGCGAGACGACCACGCACCCAAGCACGCCGATGGCGACCGCGCCGGCCAGGCTCGTGACCGCCAAGCCGACGAGCACCCCGTCGCGGAGCCTGGTCTGCAACGGGCGGCCGCGCAGCTCATCGAGCGCGTGGGCGCTGATCCCGACGGCCAGAAAGAACGCACCAAGCGCCGCGGCCAGGCGGTCGCCGTGGATGACTCCCGGGGACGCGGCGGTTCCGAACGCGACGTAGCTGAGGTGCCACGCCGTATACGGCGGGTGAAGCAGCGTCACCAGGTCACGCCACCCCCCGGCACGCAGGGCGTAGAAGGCAGGACGTGAGAGCTCCGATTCCCGATGCGCCGTGCTCATCCCCGCACTCCCCACATGACCAGGCCGGCGCCGCAGCTCATCCGCCGCTGCGAAACCTGCTCGATCCCGGCCCGTTGCCAGAGCGAGGCCAGGTCCGGCTCGCTGGCGTGGAACTCCTCGATGCTCGGGCCCAGGAAGCGTCCCACCTCGTACCAGGCCGACGAGGCCACGCGGCCAACCGCGGGCAGCACCAGGCGGGTATGGAGGCGCCACAGGCGCCGCAGCGCAGGCGAGTCGGGGACGCCGAACTCGAGCATCCCGATTCGCCCTCCGGGTCGCACAACCCGCGCCAGCTCGTTGAGGGTCGCCTGGGGATCGTCGACGTACCGGAGCAGGTAGGTGAAGCTGAGCGCGTCGAAGTGCGCGTCGGGAAACGACAGCCGCTCGGCCTCGCCTCGCAGAAACGTGACACGCCCGGCGAGTTGCGGCTCACGCTCGAGCTTGGCCCGCGCGCGGGTCAGCATCGCCTCGCTCTGGTCGACACCCACGACCTCGCAGCCACTGCGGGCGAGCGCGAACGCAACCATGCCGGTGCCCGTCGCCACGTCGAGCACACGCTGGCCCGCGGTCGGCGCGATCACGCGCACGAGGGACCGCCGCCAGCGCGGGTCCTGACCGAAGCTCATGACCGCTCCCATCCGGTCGTAGCGGCCGGGAAGCCCGCTGAACAGGGCGAGCGCGTGTTGCTTGCGAGCTGAGCTCACCGACTCAGACAAGGTGAACCTCCCCCGCGTCGAGACCGAGACGGCCGGCATCGGTCACCACGACCAGGCGCCCCGCGGAGTCGATTCCGGCCGCCTCTCCACTGCCGCCGTACCAGCGCACGCGGTGACCGAGCAGGGCGTCGCGGTCCCGCAGCCGGTCCAGCAACGTCTCTCGCGGGGCGGCCAGCCAGGTCTCGAGCCGCCCCAGCAAGCGCTCGAGCGTCGGCTCGAGCTCGCGCGGTGAGCGTCCCATCGACGCCGCCCGCTCGGCGACGTCGCGCGGAAGCTCGTCCACCCGAACCGCCACATTCAGACCAATGCCAAGCACCGACCATCCTTCCTGAGGCCGCCCCTCGACGAGGATGCCGGCCACCTTACGCCCCTCGAGCAGGACGTCGTTGGGCCACTTGACGAGCGCGTGCGAACCGACCTCCTCGGCGACGGCGATCCCCGCCGCCAGCGGGAGCAGCCGTGGAGGATCTCGCACAATCACCGAACACAGAAGGGCCTGGCCCGGCGGAGCCGACCAGGTCCTCCCCTGTCGCCCCCGGCCCGCGGACTGCGCCCGAGCCGTGACCATCGCTCCATGGGGCGCGCCACGCTCCGCCAGCGATCGAGCGCGTGCGTTCGTGGAGTCCACGACCCGATAGTGCACGCGCGGGAGACCGAGGGTCACGTCGCGCTGATCCGCAGGCGGTCACCGACGTGCGTGCCCAAAAGCTCGGCCGCGTTGCCGTGGCTGACGGCCACCGCGAGCCGCCGGTATGCGTCCTCATAAACCATGAGCTCTCCCTGAGCGACGTCCGCGAAGGTGCGGACGTAGTTGACCTCCTGGTCCCCGCTCCCGGTGTCGAGGCGGACCGGCCGCCCGAGCTTGAAACCGAGCTGGGCCAGCTCGCCGTGGCTGACGTTCAGGCCGATGTTGCCGAAGCGGTCGACATACAGGGCGTGCGCCAGGACCCGCCCATCGGCGAGCTCGGGCTCTGGGAGCGAGAGCTGGACCAGGCCGTCGGGATCACACGGATCCCCGGCATCGGCGAGGGGCTCGCCCGCGGCGAGGCGGGCGGCCACGGGCGCGAAGATATCGCGGCCGTGAAAGGTGGCGGACACAGGCTCGAGGCGAAACCGGGAGTGCGCGATATCGACCGCCTGCACGACCCCGCCCGCGCGGCGGGCGGCCAGCGACAATAGGCCGTTGTCAGGGCCAACCAGGATTCGGTCGTCCGCCACTCGCATGGCCACCGCCCTGCGCGCTGCCCCGACGTCAGGGTCGACGACGGCGACGTGGACGCCGACCGGCAGGTAGGGAAGCGCTCCGTCCAGGATCAGCGCCCCCGCGCGGACGTCGTGCCGGCCCACGCCATGGGTGAGGTCGATGATCCGGGCCGAGGGACAGATACCGGCCATCACGCCGTGGCAGACGCCGACAAAGTCATCCTGGACCCCATAGTCGGAAAGGAAGGTGATCACGGGGCCGCTGATACCCATCGGCCCGGTCATGTTGGCACGCCGTCGCGCCCGCTAATCTCGCTCCGGCCGCAACCCTGCGGCTGGCCGGGTGTTGGGGGAGCGAAGCTGACAAGGGAGACCAGTGAGCATGAGCCGAATCGAAGACGCTGTGATCAGGGGGACGCGGTGGGTCGTGCCGCTCGGAGCCGGTCTCGTCGCCCTCGCCCTCGCCGCGGTCGCCGTGGCCGCGCTGGCCAAGCCGGCGACGGTTACGACGCATCAGACCAAGCGCGGCAAGGTCCTCGCGGCAGCCAACGGGCATTCCCTCTACCTCTTCACGGCCGATGTCCACTCGAAGAGCAGCTGCTACGGCAGCTGCGCCGCGACCTGGAAGCCGCTCCTGACCAGCGGCCGCCCGGTGGCGGCCAAGAACTCCGGGGTCAACGCGAGCCTTCTCGGCACGACGCGGCGGACCGATCACACCGTCCAGGCCACCTACCGAGGCCATCCTCTCTACACCTTTGTCCGCGACAAGAGCGCCGGGCAGATCAACGGCGAGGGGGCCAATCAGTTCCATGGCCACTGGTACCTGGTGAACACCAGCGGTAACGCGGTCAAGCCAAAGTCCGGCGGAGGCGGAGGCGTCTGCAACCCGCTGTGCCAGGGGTACTAGGCCCCGCCGCGACAACGCCAGCCGAGGGCACCCGAGCCGACGTGATCCGCCGGATCTGGTTGCTGCTCGCGACGGTCGCCGCGCTCCTGGCGGCGTGGCCGGCAGGCGCTGCGCTGGCGCAAGGCTCCCCGCAGGTCTCCGTGTATCCGTCGCCCGGGACGACCTACAACCTGCCGGGCACGCAGATCACCTTCCGCGGGATCCCGCCCAGCCAGATCGGCAACGTGACGGTCACGGGCTCAGCCAGCGGCGCGCACCGGGGGCGGATCGCCGGCGACTCGGACGGCGGCGGCGGAAGCTTTCTCCCCAACACTCCCTTCCGGGGTGGAGAGACGGTCACGGTGACAACCTCGCTCAGCATCGTCGGGGGCCAGAACGGGACCTTCACGTTCAAGATCGAAAATCCGTCGCGCCCGATCGGCCCCGGACCGCTGCCGCTTGTACAAGGGGGCGCCAATACGGTCCAGCACTTTCATTCGCGACCGGATCTCCAACCCCCTGCCCTCGCGGTGACGAAGGCCTCAGCGCCCGCCTCGGAGGGAGACATCTTCGTGGCGCCCCAGTTCGGGCCGGTTCAGAACGGCCCGATGATCCTCGACCCCAGCGGCCACCTGCTGTGGTTCGACCCGTACCCGGTGACCGAGAAGGAGTTGGTCACCGACTTCCGCGTGCAGAACCTGTACGGCAAGCCCGTCCTGACCTGGTTCCAGGGCACGACCAACCACGGGACCGGGGAAGGCGAGGGCATCATCCTCGACCAGAACTACAACCAGATCGCGACGGTGAAGGCTGGAAACGGGCTGCAGATGGATCTGCACGAGTTGCTGGTAACCCCGCAAGGCGACGCCTACATCCTCGCGTTCTCACCCGTGAGCCTGCCCAACGTGGTCCACAAGCCGCTGCTCGACTGCGTCGTCCAGGAGATCGACATCAAGACAGGTCTCGTCCTGTTCGAGTGGCATGCGCTTGACCACATCCCACTGAGTTACTCGAACTTCAGCACCAAGACCGGCGGTTATGTCTATGACCCCTATCACGCGAACTCGGTCGGGCTGGACAGCGACGGCAACCTGATCGTCTCGTTGCGCAACACCTCGGCCGTCTACAAGCTCAACCGTTCCACGGGCAAGATCATGTGGGAGTTCGGAGGCAAGCACTCGAGCTTCAAGATGGGCTCGGGGACGATCACCGCCTTCCAGCACGATGCCGTCGTCCAGCCCGACGGCACGATCACGATCTTCGACGACGGCGCGGGCCCACCGAAAGTGCACCAGTACGCGCGCGGAATCCAGGTCGCGCTGGATACCGGGCGGATGACCGCGAGACTCGTGCATTCCTACGCGCACTCGCCACAGATTTCGACCAACTTCGAAGGCTCGGTCCAGGAACTCTCAGGTGGCGATGTGTTCATCGGCTGGGGTCAGCAGCCGTATTTCTCCGAGGTCAACGCCGCCGGGGCGCAGATCTTCGACGCCCATTTCGTCGAGCCGAGCTCAAGCTACCGCGCCTACCGCTTCCCCTGGAACGCGCAGCCGCCCACCCAGCCGACCGTCGCGCAGGGCTGGGCCGCAGGAGATGCCCCGGTTCTCTACGCAAGCTGGGACGGCGCCACCGACGTCGCGGCGTGGCGGCTGCTTGCCGGGACGTCGCGCAACGCGTTGACACCGATTGCACGAGCCTCCAGGAGCGGCTTTGAGACGAGCATCGGTGCAGACACCGAAGCCCCCTACCTCCAGGCGCAACCGCTGGATGCTCAGGGCCACGTCCTGGCCAGCTCGGGCGTGGTGAGCGTACCCCGGCACGTGGAAATCTACGGCGCCAGCGCCTTCGTTCCGCCCTCGAGTGGCTTCGGCGGCCTTCCGGTCGGCTGCTTCACCGGCAAGGCGTGCCGCCTGACCACGAAGATCACCTCGGGCCGGACGGTGCTGGCCGCGACCGGCACTGAGCGGATGGGCGCTGGGGCCACGGGGCTTGTCTACTTCCAGCTCTCGGGTGCAGGGCGGGCGATGCTGAGCCGCGCCAGGTCTCACCGCCTCCCGGTGACGGTCAGGGTCACCGACAGCTCCGGGGTGTGGAGCAGCCGCTCGATCAACCTCGTGGCGTTCTCGACCCGGGGATCCGGCCCCCGACGAAGCGCCTCCGGCTCACCGGCTCTGTCACTCGTTGGCAGCACCGATTTCGTGAACTCGCACGGCGTCGGCGGGATCCTGGCGGCGTGCCATTCCCCGGTGGTGCCGTGCGCCGTGAACCTGACCGTCTCGGCCGGGAGCACCGTGATAGGACGAACCGGTCGTGAGTTCATCGGAGCGGGCGACCTCGGCTATGTGATCTTCTCGCTCACCTCGACCGGTCGCTCGATGCTCTCCCACGCCAGCGGGAACCAGCTCGGAGTTCAGGTGAAGCTGACCAGCGGCAGTCAGAGCGCGAGCGGACAGCTGGCCCTGGTCGGCTTCAGCTGACGCTCGACGGCGCCGCGCGGCGAGGTCCGACGTCGGCGACCAGCGCCTCGATCAGCCCTTCGATGTCGTGTCGCGTCGCCTCGACGTCTGGCTCGAGTCCGTGTTCGCGGAGAGCCTGGCTCGTCACGGGGCCGATGCTGACCAACCTTGCTCCCTCCGGCGGCGGCCCTCCCATGCACGCGATGAAGTACGAGACGGTCGAAGACGAGGTGAACGTGATGTAGTCGGCGAGACGCACGGCCGCGCGCTCATCCTCGTTCAGCGACTCGGCCACGGTCTCATACAGCGGGAGCACATCGACCTCGGCCCCGCGGGCGCGTAGCGCCTCGGGAAGCACGTCCCGGGCTTCGGCGGCACGCGCGACGAGCGCCCGCTCGATCGGCACCTCCGCCAGGGCTTCGACCAGACCTTCGGCGACATACCGCGTGGGCACGACATCGGCCCTGATCCCATGCTCGGCGAGCGCCGCGGCGGTGCCAGGACCGATCGCCGCGATGCGGCAGCCGGCCAGCGCGCGAGCGTCGAGGCCATGCGCCTCCAGCCGAGCGAAGAGGCAGCGGACGCCGTTGGGGCTGGTCAGGCAGACGAGGTCGTAACGACCGAGCTCGGGCGCCGGCCCCTCGCGAGGCACGATCCGGATCGCCGGCGCCTGGACGACGACCGCGCCGAGGTCGACGAGGCGAGAGGCGAGGCCGCTGGCTTGCTCGCGGGCTCTCGTGACGGCCACCGTGAGTCCAGACAGTGGGCGCAGCTCAAACCAGCGCAACCGCTCACGGAGCTCGGCCACAGGGCCCAGCACGGCGATGGCGGGAGCGCGAATCTGCGCCTCGGTGGCGGCGTGGGCGATCCTCGCCAGGGTGGCGGTGATCACCCGCTGGTCAGGAAGCGTCCCGCGCTGGATGACGGCGGCTGGCTGGCCGGGATCGCGCCCGGCAGCGATCAGGCTCTCCGTGATGGGGCCGAGCTGACGCACTCCCATGTACAGAACGAGCGTGCCCGGAAACGCGGCCAGCGCGCTCCAGTCGAGCGCCGATTCGGGCTTAGCGGGATCCTCGTGGCCGGTCAGAAAGGCCACGCTGCTGGCCAGGCCTCGGTGGGTGACGGGAATGCCGGCATAAGCGGCGGCCGCCACTCCCGCACTCACACCGGGGACGATCTCGAACGGGATCCCCGCCTCCTGAAGCGCGTCGGCCTCCTCGCCGCCCCGCCCGAAGACGAACGGGTCTCCGCCCTTGAGACGAACCACCAGCCGCCCGTCGCGCCCGCGATCGAGCAGTAAGGTGGTGATATCGCTCTGGGACATCGAGGGTCCGCCGCCCTCCTTGCCCGCGTAGATGAGCTCGGCGTCGCCCCGCGCCTCGGACAGCGCCGTCGGGGGGATCAGGCGGTCGTAGACGATCACGTCGGCGCGCGCGACAAGCTCCTTGGAGCGGGCCGTCATCAGACCGGGATCTCCCGGACCGGCACCGACCAGGTAGACCGTCATGCCCTGACCTCCCCGCCGGCGCGCGCCAGGAGCTCGGCGGCCCCGACGGCCAGCATGCGGGCCGCCACGGCTGTCCCGAGGTCCGACGCGGTGCCACGCAACCGGTCGGCGATCCATTCCGAGCCGTCGGGGAGCCCAACCCAGGCGGTGAGCTCGAGCTCGGTATTCCCGACGCACCGCGCGTACGCACCCACGGGCGTATGACACGACGCCCCCAGCGCCTTGACCAGGGCGCGCTCCGCCCGCACGCACGCAGCCGACTCGGCGTCGTCGAGCTTCGCGACCACCTCCGCGGCGAGCGCACCGGGCCGCCCTTCGATCAGGAGTGCGCCCTGCCCGGCGGCGGGCACCAGCTCCGTCAGCACTCCCCCGGCAGCATCGGCGCGGCCGAGCCGCTCGAGGCCTGCCGCCGCGAGCACGATGGCATCAAATTCACCCTCGCTAAGCCTGCGGAGCCGGGTGTCGACGTTGCCCCGCGCCGGAACGATGTCGATGCCTTCCCGCGCCGCGCGCAGCTGGGCCATGCGCCTCAGGCTGCTCGTACCGACGCGCGCGCCGGGCGAAAGCTCCTCGAGCGAAGCGGCGCCGCAGAGGACGTCACGGGGATCGGCACGGACCGGGATCGCCAACACCTCGAGACCCTCGGCGAGGTCGGCCGGGACGTCCTTGGCCGAGTGCACCGCGATGTCGACGCGATCCTCGAGGACAGCCTGCTCGAGCTCGGCCACCCAACGCGATTTGTCGTCGGCCTCCTCACGCCGGCGATCGCCTCGCGTGGTGATGGGGACAAGCTCGGCTTGGCCGCTCAGCCGCTCGGCGACCCAGCTTGCCTGGGCCAGGGCCAATGCGCTGCCGCGCGTGCCGATCCGGATCAACGGGGCCGCAGCTCGCGCACCTGGGCAAGCTCATCCACCGGTTCGGGCACCGTCCGCTCGGGCGTGCGCTCAGCGGGTACCTCCTCGGCTTCGAGCCCGAACAGCTCACGGATCAGCGCCATCCGCGTATGAACCCGGCCGTCGCGGCGCTCCTTCATCCTCAGCGTCGGCTCGTGGAGGACCCGGTTGACGATTGCCCTCGCCATCCCCTCGACCCGCCGGAGATCCCGTTCCGAGGCTGATTCCCACTTAGCGCTGTTCTCCCGGATCACCTGGTCGGCGATCTCGGTGGCGTGTGCGCGCAAGGCGGAGATCGTCGGGAGGACCTCGAGCGATCCGAGCCACGCCGCGAACCGCTGTATCTCCTCCTCGATGATCCCCTCCGCCTTGCGCGCCTCCGCCTGGCGGACGCGGCGATTGCGGGCCACGACGGCTTCCAGGTCATCGACATCGAACAGCGAGACCTCGGCAATCTCGGCGCACGCCGCGTCTATGTCCCGCGGGACGGCCAGATCGATCAGGAGCATGGGGCGGCCCGGGCGCGTCGCCATGACTTCGCCGAGCTCCCGGGCCTCGAGGAGGAGGTGGGGCGACGCGGTGGCCGCGACGACGATGTCCGCCTGCTGAAGGGCCGTCGGCAGCTCGTCAAAGCTGACGCTGCTACCCCCGAAGCGCCGGGCCAGGCTGATCGCTCGATCCCGCCGGCGACTGGCCACGAACACCGTGCTGCACCCGCTGTCGCTGAGCGCGCGCGCCGTGAGCTCGCTCGTCTCTCCGGTCCCGACGAGGACCACCGTGCGGCCCTCGAGCCCAGGGCCAACCCGCTCTCGAGCCAGCGCCGCGGCAACCGCCGGCACGCTCAGCTGGCGTTCGGCGATCGCGGTCTCGCGGCGCACGCGCTTGCCGGCCTGTAGCGCGGCCTCGAACAGGTGGTTGGTCAGCGGCCCGGTCGACTCGCGCTGCAGCGCCGCCTCGTAGGCCCGCTTGAGCTGGCCCTGGATCTCGGCCTCGCCGATGACCATCGACTCGAGGCCCGCGCCCACCCGGTACAGGTGCCGCGCCGCATCGCAGTTGCGATGCGAATAGATCGAGCCCGCGAGCTCGGTAGGGCGGATTCCGGCCTGGCTCGAGAGCATCGAGAGGACCCGCGCCTCAGCCTCCACCGGGTCACGGACGACCAGGTAGAGCTCCGTCCGGTTGCAGGTAGAGATCGTGACCGCCTCGTACACGTCTGCCGTTCCGCGCAGGTCACGCACGAACTCGCTCGCCCTCTTGTCAGGCAGCGCCAGGCGCTCGCGCACCTCGACCGGGGCCGTCTTGTGCGAGATCCCGAGCACCAGCAGCTCGCTCATGCGCGCCCTCGCTCCGCGTCCGGGGTGGCCACAGGGCGGGCGCGGGCCAGCCGCCCGCTCGCCACCTCGTCGTGGTTTTCCTCGGCGCCGGGGTCAGGGCCGCGAGCCGCCACCTCAGCCTGCAGCTCGGCCAGGTCCTGCTCGGTGCGGCGCAGCCGGATGGCCATGATCGCGACATAGACGAGGATCAGGACGACGAACACGATGTACGCGGCCGCGACGTACTTCCCCGCGCTGTGAAGGGGTAGGGCGGGGGCGGTTGCCCAAACTGTCATGACGGCGCGGCGCTCCTCCCCAGGGGCCGGACGGCGTCATCACCCAACGCAACGCGCCGCAGCCGCCTCACCTGCATCCGCGTGCTCTTCGCGGTGAGCTCGTACTTCCATAGCGTGGTGAACAGGAGCGCGATGGCGATCAGGGACACCGCGAAGGTGAGCTGCATCGCGCCGGGCAGCCGGCCCCCGCTCAGGGTGAGAACCCTCGGGTGGACAAAGCCCTGGGAGAGGCGCACGGCGATGAAGTTCATGGGCACGAACGCTGCCCCCACGACCGCGAACACGCTGGCATAGCGCGCCTGGCGCTCAGGGTCCTCGATCGAGAAGCGCAGCGGCTGATAGGTGGCGAAGAGGAGAAACACGATCAGGTAGGAGACGAGGGTGGGGTCGCTCCACTCCCACCAGTGGCCCCACGACGCGCGGGCCCAGATGGATCCCGTGATCAGCCCGCCGACGGCGAAGATCAACGACATGTGGATGGCCACGTAGGAGCGCATGTCCCATTTGGGATCCCGCGTGCGCAGATGCCCGGCGGCGAACAGCCCCCCGAGGACAAAGCCGCACAGCGAGACGATGGCCAGCGGCACGTGGACGTAGAAGATCTTCTGGATGAAGCCCTGGTCGGCATCGAGCGGCGCGTAGAAGAAGACCAGGGCCAGGCCCGCGGCGAGCGTCGCGGCGGTGGCGGTGGTGAGACCGCGCAGGCCGCGCGAATAGGGGGTCAAGACCGTTAGTCCTCCAGCAGAAAATCGAAGACGGCGTGGGCCAGGAGGGCGAACACCAGATCATAGAGAGCCAGAATCGCCAGCCATCGGCCTTCCGGAAACCGGTGGGCGTGGGCGCTGAGCAGCGGCCCGGCGCCCTCGGCGGTCGCGATCAGGGCCGGGATGAGCAGGGGGAGAGCGATGATCGGGGCGATCAAATCCCGCGCCCGGGTGTGGACCGCGATCGCCGAGACCAACGTGCCGATCACGGCGACCGCGACATCGGCCAGGGCCAGCAGCACGATCAGACCGCCGAGCGCCGGCCCGAGCGAGGGGCCGAGCAGCAGCAGGGCGAAGGCGGGGAGCGCGACCACCTCGAGCACAGCCAGGAAGATGAACAGCGCTGACGCCTTGGCCAGGAGCAGCGCCGAGCGGTCGACCGGGGCCAGCATGAACGCGTCGAAGCCGCCCTGCTCGCGATCGGCGACGAACAGGCGGTTGACGCCCAGTAGCCCGGCGAAGAGCACGGTTGCTGTGAGCACGCCAGCCGCCAGCTGACCCCCGATGCTCGAGCGGTTCAGCGCGAAGTGAAAGACAACGAAGGTCGAGACCGCGAACAGGATCATCGCGGGCAGCGTCTCGAACGTCCGCAGCTCGAGCAGGATGTCCTTGCGCAGAACGATGAGCGCCGTTCTCATCGGTACAGCGCCTCGAGTTCGCTCGCGCCGACCTGATCGGCTTGGCTGCAAAAGGCGGCGCGGCCGTCGTAGAGCCCGAGCACGAGATCAGCCTCGCGCAGCGCCGCCGCCGGGTCATGGCTGGTAAGAACTCGCGTTGTCTCCGACCGGCGTCCGATCAGCGGCTCGAGCAGATCGCCCGCCCCGGGATCGAGGTTGGCTCGCGGCTCGTCGAGCAACAGGACCTGAGGATGGTGCAGCGTCGCCCGGCAGACCGCGAGGCGCTGAACCATCCCCTGCGAAAGCGTCCGAACCGGGTCATCAGCCCGGAGGCGCATCCCCGCGATCTCGAGCAGCTCGTCAACCCGCGTGAGCGGCACGCGATGAAGCCGTGCGTGGTAGCGCAGGTTCTCCCGCGGCGTGAGATCCCGGTAGAGGAGTGGATCATGGCCCAGATATCCGACCCGTCCGCGCACCGCGAAGCCACGGCTGGGCAGCGACTCGCCGAGCACCGTCACCTCGCCCGCGTGGGGTGAGAGCAGCGTGGCGAGGACCCGCAGCAGCGTCGATTTGCCGGCACCGTTGCGACCCAGCACGGCGAGCGTCGCGCCGCGCGGGACCGCGACCGAAACCTCCCGCAGCACCGTCCGCTCGCCGAAGCGCCGCGTCAGGCCGCGCACCTCGATGGCCGGAGCGACGGCGCTCAATGACCGGTGGTGCGGGTGCCGGGCTCGCGCTGCAGCGTCGCCACGACGTGCTCAAGCGTCGGCGCGATCACCGGGAAGAGCTGGCTGATCGCCTTCGGATTACCGGGAAAGTTGACGATCAGGGTCCGCGCCGCGATCCCGGAGATCCCGCGCGAGACGATCCCCATTGGCGTGTACTTCAGCGACTCCGCGCGCATCGCCTCGGCGAATCCCGGAGCGTCGCGGTCGATTACGGCGCGCGTCGCCTCTGGGGTGACGTCGTCCGGCGTCAATCCGGTGCCTCCGGTCGTGAAGATCAGCGCCACCCCGTCATCGACGTGGCGATGCAGGACGTCCGTGATCGCGCGCTCGTTGTCGGTCACGACCTCGGTGGCCACGATCTCCGCTCCCGCCTGGCGCGCCAGCTCGGCCAGGGCTTCGCCGGAGACATCGTCGGTCGAGCCGGCGGCCACGGAGGTCGAGACGGTGACGATCGCTGTCCTCATTCGCCCCCGTGGCGCCATTCGCCCGAGCGCCCGCCTGACTTCTCCAGAAGCTCGACCCCGGCGATGCGTGCTCCACGTTCGAGGCCTTTGATCATGTCGTAGACGGTCAGGGCGGCGACCGCCGCCGCCGTCAGCGCCTCCATCTCAACGCCCGTCGGCCCGGTCGTCCGGGCCTCGGCGGTAAGCCGGATCTCGCCCGCGGCCGCGTCGATCTCGCCCTCGACTCCGACGAACGAGAGCGCGAGAGGATGACACAGGGGGACGAGCTCCGAGGTTCGCTTGGCGGCCTGGATGCCCGCAATTCGTGCGGTAGCCAGCACATCGCCCTTGGGGGCGTTGCCGTCCTCGACTGAGCGCGCCGTATCGGCAGACATCTGGACCACGGCGCGGGCGACGGCGCGGCGGTCGGTGGACGGCTTGTCTGAGACATCGACCATCCGGGCGCGGCCGGTCGCGTCGAGATGAGTGAGATCTGACATGGCTAGACCGGCGCGTAGGCGCGCTGGGCGTCGGCGATCAGCTCCCGGACCGCCGGTACGTCGCCCTCGCGCAGGAGTTCGATCGGGTCCGGATCGCCGTTGACGATCGTCTCGAAGAACTCCTTTCGGTCCCGGTATGTGGGGAGGGTTGCCTTGGCCCACCCCCTGGCCTCGTTCAGGAGGATGGCGAGGTTCGCGTACGGCTCGCCGAAGAGTTCGCCAATCTCGCGCTTCATCCGCTTGGCCAGCGCCGGAGAGGCGCCCGCGGTCGAGATCGCCACCGCGAGTGGTCCCGTGCGAACAATCGCGGGCAGGATGAAATTGCACAGAGGCGGGACGTCGACGACGTTGACCAGCATTGACCTGGCCTCGGCGTCCTCGAAGACGCGAATGTTCACCTCGGTGTCGTCGGTGGCGGCGATCGCGAGCAGCGCTCCATCGAGATCCGTGGGCTCATACGCGCGTTGCTCCCACCGGATCGAGCCCTCCAGCGCGAGCTGTACGAGCTCAGGTTGCGCCTCGGGCGCGATCAGCGTCACCTCAGCGTCGCAGGCCAGGAGGCCCTCGACCTTCTCGAGTCCTACATCGCCGCCGCCGACGACGACGCACCGCCGTCGGCTCAGGCGCAGACACGCGATGTAGAAGGGCGTCTGGAGCATCCCCTCGACGCACGACTGGTCACAGACGCCGCGCCGCAGCTGACAGACGCATTCCTTGCCGGCATAGGCCTGAGCAGGCATATTCAGAGGGTACTCAGGCCGGGCGGGGCGAAACCTCGTCGGCCCCGCCCGCTAGGTCGTGCTCTCCCTAGCGCCGAAGCGCATCGGCGACGAGCCGGGCACCCACCTTCAGGAGCGGCCCCACGCCGTCCCGGAGTGCGGCGGCACGGATCGACGGCCGGCCGTAGAGGATCTTGGCGCTCTGGCGCAGCGCTTTGCCCAGGGTCTCGTCATAGGGATGCCACCACGCGTTCCGCATGGCCGAGCCCTCCCATACGCGCAGCTTGATGTTCACGCACTCGTAGAGGCCGAACTTCGAATGGGTGCGTCCCAGCCCCGACTCCTTGACGCCGCCCCACGAGCACTGACACGCCCCGTGGCTGAACATGTGGTCGTTGATCCACACCATCCCCGCCTCGAGCTCTCGCGCGATGCGCTCGCCCTTGCTGCGATCGGATGTCCACACCGACGCACCGAGGCCGAAGTCAGAGTCGTTGGCCAACGCGACCGCCTCATCCTCGGAATCGACGGTGATGATCGGGAGCACCGGACCGAATATCTCCTCCCGCATGATGCGCATGTCGTGGGTGACCTCGGTGAGCACGGTGGGCGCATAGAACGCCCCCGCGTCGAGCCCCGGCGGCGACTCGATCGGGCCACCGCAACGCAGGGTGGCGCCGCCCGCCACGGCATCGTCGACCAGCTCCCGGACCAGGTCATGTTGCTCACGAGACACCATCGGACCTATCTCGGTGTCCCAGCTCATGGGGTCCCCCACCCGAAGGCGCTGCGCGCCGGACACGACGCCGGCGATGAACCTGTCGGCGACCTCGCGCAGCACGTAGACACGCTCGATCCCTGAACAGGTCTGGCCCGCGTTGGCAAAGCCGCCCCAGAGCGCGCCCCCAACGGCGTGGTCGATGTTCGCGTCGACGAGCACGAGCATCGGGTCCTTGCCCCCGAGCTCGAGAACCGAGCCTTTGAGACGCCGAGCCGCCCGCTCGGCGACGCTCCGTCCGGTCTCCACCGACCCCGTGAAGAACACCTTGGCCACGCCCGACTCCACGAGCGCCGAACCTGTGCCCGGCCCGTGGATCACTCGGACGAGGCCTTCGGGAATGCCCGCGCGTTCGAACGTGCTCCGGATCCGTTCGCCGATCAGTGGCGTCAGCGAGGCCGGCTTGAGGACGACCCCGTTACCCGCCATCAGAGCCAGCGCCACCTCACCGAAGGGAATGCTCCAGGGATAGTTCCAGGGGGAGATGATCCCGATGACTCCGAGCGGCTCGTAGGTGAAGGCTGAGGCTTTGGTCTTCAGGAAGAGCTGGGGCATGGGGATCTTCTCGTCGGCGAGGATCTCCTGTCCGGCGCGGGCGATCCATGTCAGGGCGTCGATGGTCGGCAGGAGCTCCATCGCGAAGGCCTCGTTGCGCGGCTTCCCCTGCTCGCGCACGATCAGGTCGCGGATCTCGTCGGACTCGTCGATCAGGACCTGGGCGGCGCGCTCGAGGTAGCGACCGCGATCCTCGAGCGTCAGCTGGGCCCAGAAGGGCTGCACCTTGGCCACCGCCTCCACTAGGGCCGGGACCGCGTCGGCCCGAGTGATCGTCACGTCCCCCAGGCGCTCGCCGGTCGCGGGGTTGAAGGATTCGAGCTGGTCAGCAGGCGCGGTGATGGTCATTCGCGCAGCGTATCCGCCGCTTCGGCGCGGGCGCGAACTACGCGGCGCGATCTCGGCCGCGCCGCGCGGCGGCCGCAACCAGTGCCTGCCTCAGCAGGCCAGCGATCTCCGCCGGCGCCTCCTCGCCGACGACGAGCAGGTCGGGCTCAGCCGCTGCCTCGAGCCGGATCGCACCCACGCCCAACACGGCCTCGGTCGAGCCGCGCAGCCCGGCCGCGCAGAGGACGTACCGACGGCGCGGATCGAAATGAACCAGCCGCGCAGCCTCGACTTCGCCCCGACCGAGCTCGTGATCCTCAACCAGCCGCTTGATCGCCGCGGCATCGCTGGCTCGGGCCAGGCGCAGACGCACAGGAGCGCCGCCCCCGAGGGTGTAGACGTGCCCCAGCACGGGATTTGAATGGAAACCTTCGGCCATTCCTACACCGTAGTAGCTTCGAGGGCGGGCCTCGCTGAGCGCGCGTCTGAAGGTCAGAAACCAACCTGCCCGTGGAGGCTGTGGCGGGCCTGCCTAAGGAATCCGCCCAGACCTACCGCAAACGCGCAAATCCCTCGCCAGTGTCCGAGCGTTTGCGCATTGACCCGCGTAGGAGCCGCAAACGCGAACACGAACGGTGGAACGGCGGGCGTTTGCGCGTTTGCGGGAGGAAGTCTAGGCCCGGCCGCGCGCCTGCCTGACCTGGTCGAGGCGCTCGCGCAGCAGCGCCTCCGCCTCGTCGGGCTCATAGAAGCGCTGGCCGATGGCGGAATCCGGCATCAGCTCCTGGGGGGAGAAGTGCCCAGAGCGCTTGTGCGGGTTGTCATAGTTGCCATCACTCCGGGTCGACGAACGCAGATGGCGCGGGGGGGCCTCGGCGCCTTTCTCGATCACCCATTCGCGGGCCGCGCTCACGGCCCGTTTGGCGGCGTCCGATTTCGGCGCCAGCGACAGGTAGATCGCCGCCTGGGCCAGGGCGAACTGGCACTCCGGCATGCCCACGTGCTCGACCGCCTGCGCAGCTGCGGTGGCCACGAGAAGCGCCTGGGGGTCGGCGTTGCCGACGTCCTCGGAGGCCAGCACGATCATCCGGCGCACGATGAACCTGGGATCCTCGCCCCCCTCGAGCATGACGGCCAGGTAATACAGCGAGGCGTCGGGGTCCGAGCCCCGCGTCGCCTTGATCCAGGCGGAGATCGTGTCGTAATGGCGATCGGCCTGCTTGTCGTAGAGAAGGGCTCGCTGCTGGAGGGCCTGCTCGGCGTGCTCCAGCGTGACGCTCGCGCCCGCTCCGGCGGTGTCGCACGCGAGCTCGAGCGCGTTCAAGGCGATGCGGGCATCGCCGCCCGAGCGCTCGGACAGGAAGGACAGGGCCTCCTTACTCACCGCATCGGCCGGCTCATGCTGACGCTGCGCGAGCGCGCGATCGAGGAGCACCCGCACCTGCTCCGCGCTCAGGGCCTCGAGCTCGTAGACCCGCGCGCGCGAGAGAAGGGCCGAGTTGACCTCGAAGTAGGGGTTCTCCGTCGTCGCACCTATCAGCGTGACGAGACCCTCCTCGACCGCCGGAAGCAGCGCGTCCTGCTGAGCCTTGTTGAAGCGATGGATCTCGTCCAGGAACAGGATCGTCCGCTTCCCGCTCGCCGCCAGCCGCTCGCGCGCGCGCTCGATCACCGCCCGGACCTCGGCGCGGCCGGCCTGAACCGCGCTCTCTTCCTCGAACGCGGCGTCAGTGCTCGCGGCCAGAAGCCGCGCCAGGGTCGTCTTCCCGCTCCCCGGGGGCCCATGAAGGATCATCGAATGGACGTGGCCCTCCTCGATGGCTCGCCGGAGCGCGGTTCCGGAAGCCAGCAGGCGGTCCTGGCCTACGAACTCCTCCAGGCTCCGGGGCCGCAAGCGCGTGGCGAGCGGCGCGCCGGCAACGCTCTGGCGCCGGTCGCCCGGCGCGGGCGGGTCGCCGGTGTCGAACAGCTGTTCCATGTGTGCACCAGTATGGCTTGGAGCGCCGGGTTTTCCGCTAACCGCCGAGGATTTCCAGCACCGCGTCGTGGACCAGGCCATTGGTGGCGACAGCGTTTCCGCCATCCAGGCGCGCCGTCCCGGCGAGATCGCTGAAGCGCCCGCCGGCCTCCTCGACGACGACCTGCATCGCCGCCAGATCCCATACCGAGGCTTTCGGGTCAAGCCCGATTTCGAGCACCCCCTCGGCGACGAACATGTATGACCAGAGATCTCCGTAGCCCCGCGTCCGCCAGCAGCGGCGCTCGAGCTCGAGGATGGCATCGAGACGGCCGATGGCCTCCCACTCGGTCGCCGCCGACAGACACAGATGCGCGTCTGCCAAGTCGGCCACCGCCGAGACGTGAATCCGGCGCGGCGCCACCGCGAGCCCGTCGTTCAGCCACGCGCCGCCGCCCCGCGCCGCCCACCAGCGGCGGTGAAGGGCCGGCGCGGAGACCACCCCCACGGACACCTCTCCGCCGTCCTCGAGCGCGAGCAGGGTCGCCCAGAACGGCAACCCCCGCACGTAACTCATCGTCCCGTCGATGGGATCGATGATCCAGCGCCGGGCGCCGCTGCCGGAATCCCCGTACTCCTCGCCCAGCACCCCGTCCCGGGGGCGGAGGCTTTCCAGGCGGCCGCGGATCGTCCGCTCCACGGCGGTATCCGCCTCGGTGACCGGAGTCAGGTCGGGCTTGGTGGCCACCTCGAGGTCGCTGGCGCGGAAGTGCTCAAGGGTGATCGAGTCGGCGAGATCGGCCAGCTCGAGCGCCAGCGTCAGGTCGTCGGGGTCCGCGTGCACCGGGGCTGGATCCTATGGCGGCGGGTAGCCTGCGCGCTCAATGCCCGAGGACCTTCAGCGAGAAGCCGCCGAGCTGCTGGCGCAACTGATCCGCTTCAACACCGTGAACCCGCCCGGAAACGAGCGCCCGGCCATCGAGTATCTCGCCGCGCATCTCGACTCAGCCGGGCTGGACGTGGAGCTTCTGGCCGCTGAGGACGCGCGGCCGAACCTGGTCGCCGACCTGAGGGGCGGGGGTGATGGTCCAACGCTCTGCTATCTCGGCCACGTGGATACGGTGCTCGCGGATCCCACGGAGTGGGCGCATGACCCGTGGTCCGGCGAGCTGGTCGACGGCTTCATCTGGGGCCGGGGAGCGCTCGACATGAAGTCGCAGGTGGCGGCCGAAGCCGCGGCCGCCGCTGGGCTCGCCCGCCAGGGCTGGCGACCGGCGTCGGGATGCCTCAAGCTCGTGTTCGTCGCCGATGAGGAGACGGGTGGAGACGTCGGCGCGCACTGGCTCACCGAGCAGCATCCGGACCGCGTCCGTTGCGACATGTTGATCAACGAAGGCGGCGGTGAGCATCTGAACTGGGACGGCACGCGCTACTACGGCGTCTGCTGTGGCGAGAAGGGCGTCTTCCGCTTCAACCTGATCGCCCGCGGTGTCGCCGGGCACGCATCACTTCCGCGCACCGGCGAGAACGCGCTGCTCAAGCTCGTCCCGGCGCTTGAGCGTTTCAGAGCCATGGAGCCCTCATTTGAGCTCACCAACGCCGCCCAGGCACTGCTCCTGGGGCTGGGAGAGGACCCGGCCGACCCCGCCGGCGCGCTGCAGCGCATCGCGGGCCGAGACCCCTCTCTCCTGGTGCTGCTCGAGCCGATGCTCGGAGTGACGCTGACCCCGACGATGGTGCAGGCGTCGGAGAAGATCAACGTGATCCCGTCCCGGGCGCAGCTGCGCGTCGACTGCCGCGTCCCCCCCGGGCTGGGCGAAGAGGCCGCGCGGCGCCGGATCGAGGAGGTCTTGGGCGAGGTCGCGGAAGAGCTCGAGGTCGAGTTCACGCACACGGTCGTAGGGAACCAGTCCCCGGTGAGGACCCAGCTCATGGATTCGATCAGCCGGTGGGTCGCCGCCAACGACGAGGGCGCCGACACGCTGCCGGTGATCCTGCCCGGCTTCTCAGATTCGCGCTGGTTCCGTGACGCCTTCCCCGAGTGCGTGGCCTACGGGTTCTTCCCGCATCGCTACATGGGACTCGAGGACACGACGCCACTCGTGCACAGCGCCAATGAGCGAATCGACGTTCGGGACCTGGGGTTCGCCGCCCAGTGCTATGCCGAGCTCGCGCAGGACGTGCTCGGCCGTCCATAGACTCCGCTCATGACGACGGAGGCTTCGACTCGCCGGCGCCTGGATCACGAGATCTTCCGTCTCCCGGTCGACCGGATCCGCCACGGCTACTACTCCGACGCGTATTTCGTCTACACCAAGCAGCTGCTGGAGGCGGAGGGCTATCACCCTCACGTGACGATGCAGGTGTTTCAGAAACAGCACTCGGTGCTGGGCGGGATCGACGAAGCGATCGCCGTGCTCAGGCTGTGCAGCGGGCACGAGCTCGACGGAGAGTGGGTTCCGGGCTGGGAGAAGCTGAGCGTGCACGCCCTCCACGAGGCCGACGAGATCGCGCCGCGGGAAACGGTCATGACGATCGAGGGCGACTACAGCCTGTTCGCCCACCTCGAGACGGTCTACCTCGGCTCACTGGCGCGTCGCTCACTGATCATGCGCAACGTCCGGGAGGTGGTCGAGGCGGCCCGCGGCAAGCTGATCTTCTACTTCCCCGCCCGGCACGACCACTGGCTCGTGCAGACCGGAGACGGTTACAGCGCGCACGTGGCCGGCGCGATCGGGGTTTCCACCGATGCCCAGGCTTCCTGGTGGGGCGGCCGCGGCATCGGCACCGTGCCGCACGGGCTGATCGCCGCCTACGGCGGGGACACGGTCAAGGCGGCCACCGTGTTCGCGGATCGCTTCCACCACGAGATGAACGTCACGGTGCTGGTCGACTTCGAGAACGACTCGATGCGCACCGCGCTCGAGGTCGCCGATGCCTTGGGACCACGGCTCTGGGGGGTCCGCCTGGACACGAGTGAAGACATGGTCGACCGCTCCCTCCTGAACGAGCTTGGGGGCTTCAAGCCGACCGGGGTCAACTTCCGGCTGGTCGAGAAGGTACGCCAGGGCCTCGACACGGCCGGGTTCACCGAGGTGCGCATCGTGGCCAGCGGGGGGTTCACCGCGGAGCGGATTCGTGAGTTCGAGCAGCAGGCGGTGCCGGTCGACGCCTACGGCGTTGGGTCCTCGCTGATTCGGGGCGCCAACGACTTCACCGCCGACGTGGTGCTGCTCGATGGTCAGCCATGTGCCAAGGCCGGCCGGGGCTACAACCCCAATCCGCGGCTCGAGCGAGTCGAGTAGGGCAGCCTCGCCCTCGGCGTCCGGCTGGGGTCCAGACCCGGTTGACTGATCGCTCCGATCTGCCGATGATTGGTCAGAGCCCATGGTGGAGGCTTCAGCGCTGATCAACGGGGGCGGAGCGGTCGACACGGTCCGGCACGTCGTGCTGCCCGTGTTGCACGCCCCTGGGACGTTCCTCGGCTACCCGGACTTTCTCTCCTGGCTGCACGACTGGCTGCCCATCATCCTGATGGCGCTGCTGGTCATCTCGGTCTTCTCGCTGATGCGGTTCATGCCACGCACGCGGCCGCAGAAGATCCGCCCGGAAGCCTCGCCCCCGATCGGCTGGAGTGACATCGCCGGCGCCGACGAGGCCAAGGACGAGTTGCGGGAGGTCGTCGACTACCTCCGTGACCCCAGGCGCTTCAAGGAGCTCGGAGCCAAGGTTCCCAAGGGGATCCTCCTGCACGGCCCGCCCGGCACGGGTAAGACGCTGCTGGCCAAGGCCGTGGCCCACGAATCCGGCGCGACCTTCTTCTCGCAATCCGCCTCCTCGTTCGTCGAGATGTTCGTCGGCGTTGGCTCGGCGCGGATCAGGCGGTTGTTCCGGGCCGCGCGCAAGCAGGCGCCGGCCATCGTGTTCATCGACGAGCTCGATGCCGTCGGCGGACATCGCGGCTTCGACATCACGGGCGAGCGTGACCAGACCCTCAACCAGCTCCTGGTCGAGCTCGATGGCTTCACCAGCTCGAAGAAGGACGTGGTTGTGATCGCGGCCTCGAACCTGCTCGAAAAGCTCGACCCCGCGCTCCTGCGGCCGGGCCGCTTCGACCGCCAGATCTTCGTCTCGCCCCCCGATGTCACCGGACGCGAGCGGATTCTCCGTGTCCACACGCGCAACAAGCCCGTCGCCGACAGCGTCAACTTCAACCTGCTGGCCCGTCAGACCTCGGGACTCACGGGCGCCGATTTGGCCAACATCTGCAACGAGGCGGCGATCTTCGCCGCCCGACGCGATGCCTCGTTCCTGGAGATGGGCGATTTTGACGCCGCGATCGAGCGCGTGGTCGCGGGCGTCCAGTCGCGTCGCGCGCTCACCGACCACGAGAAGCGGGTCGTCGCCTACCACGAGGCCGGTCACGCGCTGTGCGGAGAGCTGCTGCCCTCCGTCGACCGCGTGCATCGGATCTCGATCGTCCCCCACGGACGTGCCCTCGGCTACACGCTGAACCTGCCCGAGGAGGACCGCTATCTGAAGACCCGAGAGGAGCTGATCGATTTCATGACCATGCTCCTGGGCGGCCGCGCCGCCGAGCAGCTCGTGTTCGGGTCGATCACAACCGGTGCCTCGGATGACCTGCGCCGAGTGGCCGAGATCGCGCGGGCGATGGTCACCGAATACGCAATGGGGACCGCCTCTGGCGCGATGCGCAGCGCCGACGACACGGCGTCGGAGTCCGCCCGCCGGGTGCGGGACGTCGAGGTCCGCGAGCTGGCCGACGAGGCGTTCCGAAACGCGCTCGCTGTCCTTGACTCCCACCGCACGCAGCTCGATGCGTTGGCCAGCACCCTGCTGGCCAACGAGGTATTGGAGCGTGACGACATCGAGAAGATCATGGGTGACACGCCCCCTGCCGCCCCGCGGAGGGTGGGCGAGCTCTCGGTGGCCGCGGCAACGGCGCTGAATCCCGCCGCACGTCCGCGCCGGCGCTGATACGGCACGGGACTTACAGAGACAGGGGCGAAGGACCCAGCAGGGCGGTCTTTCATATCCTCACCTGCCGGTGCTGTCGGCAATCGATCATGTGGGCGTGGCGGTCGAGAACCTCGATCGCGCCCTGGCTCTCTATGCGGAGGTTCTGGGGCTGTCGCTGGTTCACCGCGAGACGATCACCGAGCAGGGCGTCGAGGCCGCACTGCTCGACGTGGGCGACGGCCACATCGAACTGCTTGCCCCGCTCGGCCCTGAGACCTCGGTGGGAAAGTTCCTGGCCAGCCGAGGTCCCGGTCTGCACCACATCGCCTATCGGGTGAGCAACGTGGAGGAGGTCCTGGAGCAGCTCGCCGCGGCGGGAATGCGCCTGATCGACGAGCGCCCGCGCACGGGAATTCGCGGCTCCCGCGTAGCCTTCGTACATCCCGCCGCCACCGGCGGGGTCCTGACCGAGATCGTTCAGCCTGCCCCCGAGGAGTCGTGATGGCAGACGAAAAGCCCCAGAAGGTAAGCGTCGGATTCATCGGCAGCCAGGTGCTGAGCGGCCGAATCGCTCCCTCTGAGCTCGCAAAGCTCCGTGATGCGCTCGGCTCAGACGGGTGGCGAGATGTCCGCTTCGAGGACGGAACCGTGGCCCTCGACCTCTCCAAGGTCGTCTACATCCTGGTCGAGGACGAGGAGCACCGGGTCGGCTTCGGCGCCTGAGCTCGCTGATCCTTGGCACCCGCCGGCGTTGACAGGAAGCTGCTCCTGTATGCGCGCACACGCGGTCATCCGCGGTGGGCGGAGAAAGCCGTGGCCGGATATTCACGAACCGGCGAGCACGCGGCGATCTGGATCGGGCTAGGCCTGGCGGGGGCGGCACTGAGCGCCGGCCCGGCGCGCCGGGCGATCTGGCTGCGCGGCGTTCGCATCGTCCTCGCCGCATACGGAGTCAACTACGCGGTCAAGGTCGCGGTCCGCCGGCGCCGTCCGCAATTGGACGGGCTGCCGCCGCTCACCCCGACCGTGTCGCGGCTCTCCTTCCCCAGCGCTCACGCCACGACTTCGTTTGCCGCCGCGCGCGCCTACGGCCGCGCGGTCCCGCCGCCCGCCCTCTACGCCGCCGCGATCGTGTTCGCGCTGAGCCGTCCCTACCTCGGCGTCCACTATCCGTCCGACGTGCTGGCGGGGGCGGTCTTGGGGACGGCGGTCGCGGAGTGGTGGCCGGAGTGAAGGTCGGGATCGTCGGGCTTCCCAACGCCGGCAAGTCATCGCTGTTCTCCGCCTTGACCGGCGTCGCCGCCGAGGCGGCGAGCTACCCGTTCACGACGATCGAGCCCAATCTCGCCGTCGTCCCCGTGCCCGACGCCCGGCTCGATGCCGTGGCGCGAGTCATCGGCGCCTCGAAAGTCGTCCCGGACACGATCACCTTCCACGACATCGCCGGGCTGGTCGCGGGCGCGCATCGCGGTGAGGGGCTCGGCAACCGCTTCCTGGCCAATATCCGGGAGACCGACGCGATCGTCCACGTCGTCCGCGCCCACCACAACCCGAACGTGGTCCATCCCGAGGGCAGGGTCGACCCCGTGGCCGACATCGAGACCGTCGAGACCGAGCTGATCTACGCCGATCTGGAGCAGGCCGAGCGCCGACTCGAGCGCGTCGAGCGTGCCGCCCGGGGCGGTGAGCGTCACGCCATCGCCGAAGCCGGGTGGCTGCGAGCCCTGATCGAAGCCCTCCAGGCGGGCCGTCCGGCGCGGACAGTGCCGCCCCCGGAGGATGCCCCGGATGCGGCCGCGCTACTGCAACCGCTGACGGCAAAACCCGTGCTCTATGTCGCCAACGTCGAGGAGGGAGCGGTCGAGATCCCGGCCGAGATCATGGACTACGCCCGCTCCCACGACGCGGCAGCGGTGGCGGTCTCCGCGCGGGTCGAAGCGGAGCTCGCCGAGCTCGACCCGCAGGAGGCAGAGGCGATGCGCGGCGAACTGGGCCTCACGGAGTCGGGGCTGGGCGCGGTCGTGCGGGGGGCCTTCTCGCTGCTTGATCTGATCGCCTTCTTCACGGCGGGCGAGGACAAGCCGGCACAATCGTGGCATCTGCGCCGCGGGCTTACGGCCTGGCACGCGGCCGGGCTCATCCACTCCGATATCCAGCGCGGCTTCGTGCGCGCCGAGGTGATCGGATGGGATGAGCTGGTCGACGCGGGCGGATACGCCGCGGCTCGTGAGCGCGGCACCCTGCGCGTCGAGGGGCGCGACTACCTGATGGCGGACGGCGACGTGATCACGGTGAGGTTCACGCCCTAGCTAGAGCTCGCTCACGTCCTCGGCGGCCTCGAGTCGCTCCGCGAGCCGATTCAGCCCCAGGCGCCGAGCCGCCGCGGCGCCACCCTTCAAATCGGTCTCCCGGTCCGCCGGGCGCTCCACATCCACCATGCGCAGGGTGGCGATGTCCTTGAACGCGCGCAGTTGATCCGCGTGTTCTGTCAGCGCAGCCGTGACGCGCGGGCGTTCGCGCACGGCGCGCGCGATCGCTTCCTCGAGCGACCCGTGCCGCTCGAGCAGCTCGGCCGCGGTCTTGGGGCCGATGCCCGGGGCACCGGGCAACCCATCCGAGGGGTCCCCGCGCAACGCGATGAAATCCGGCACGAGCTCGGGACCGATCCCGTAGCGCCTTCTCACCTCGGTTGGGCCGACCAGCTCATAGCCCACCTTGCCGGGCTTGAGCAGAACCACCCTGGCGTGCTCCCCTGCGCACTGGAACATGTCGCGGTCGCCGGTCATGATCAGCGCCTCACCGCCCGCCTGCACCTCGACGTCCGCGAAGGACCCGAGCAGGTCGTCGGCCTCGAACTCCTCCTCGTACTCGCTGGCCCAGCCAAACGCTTCGAACAATTCGGGCGCGCGCTCAAACTGCCAGGCCAGCGGCCCTGGCACCGCCGGACGCGCCGCGTGGTAGTCGGGATAGAGCGCGACGCGATAGGGCGCGGCATCGGGCCCAAAGCAGGCCACGACGGCGCGGGGTCGTTGCTCCGCAATGATCCGCAGCAGGATGTTGACCGCCCCCAGCAACGCGTTGACCGGACGGCCGTCCGCCCCCTTGATGCTGTCCGGGAGCGCGAAGAACGAGCGGAAGAGCACGTATGGCGCGTCGACGACGAGGAGCGGCCCGGGCATTGCCGCCAGAGCCTAGAGGGCTCAGGGCAAGCTGACCGTGGGGCCGATCACGCCGCCGTAAACGACGCGATAGGTCCCGGTGTCAGGCACATCGGCGCGGTATTGAGCGCCGGGGCCCACAGCGACCCGCATGAGCCTGCGCCACCGGTCAGCCCGCCTCACCTCGATCGTCACCTTGGTACGCGGGCGAGCGGGAAACACGCTGCCCACGAGCGTTCGCAGAGCCCACGACTGGGTGCTCATGTGCGCAACCGTCCGGCGGCGGATCGTCCTGGCCGAGATGGTCGTGAAGCGCATGTAGGTGGAGAGGAGGCCGAACACGCTCTGGAGCTGGGGCCCGGTGACCTGTGTGGTCCCACGCGTGCCCATCACCTGCGCGTAGACGACGCGGGGCGAAACACCGCGCTTGATCAGCCGGATCCCGCGCAGGCGGCCGCGAACCAGGCGACCCAGCTTCTTGTCCGCGGCGGCGATGCTCAGCCGCACGGACCACCGGTAGTACGGGTTCCCGCCGGCGGCGTCATATGGATCCGGCACCCCGCGGAGCCACGGCTCGGGGGTCGCGCCGAGCCACACATTCTCAATGTTCTCCGTGTGGCCGCCCGAGCTGGAGAAGAAGTAGGTGATCGCCGGATTCCCCTGGTAGGTGACGATCTGTCCGCTGGTTGCCGCCACAGCGGCATCGGTGGGCGGCGTCTCGGCAGCCACCCCGCCGTACATCTGCGAGCGCGTGTCGTCGTAAAGCTGATAGCCGTTGCCGGCGACATCGGTCGTGATGGCATACGTGCGTGCCGCGACTGCCTGCGCCTCCAGGGCTGCCGGCGGCCAGCTGGCCGGCATCTCGGCGCTGATCACGCCCCGCACGTAGTCGTCGAGACCCACCGCGTTGACCATCTGGACCCGGCTCCCGGCGGCGCGGAACTCGAGCGCCCCGCGGTACTGGCCGCGCCCAGCCAGAGTCAGCGGACCGGGGCCCGTGACGCTCAGCGTCGTCGAGAACTCGGCGAGCTTCTTCCCCGCGGGGCTGTAGAGCGCGAGGCCGCCCGCCGGCAGAGCGCCAACCGAATAGGTCACGCTCGGGTCCAGGTTGTGGCCGCCGGCGTCGCTGGCGCCGCTGAACTGAGGCTTTCCGGTGCCGAGCAGGACCCGCACGACCTGGTTTGGATCGGTGTTGCCGAGCGCCGTCCCCTCGTAGTAGTGGGCGAGGATGAACTCGTAGGACTGGCCGTGCGCGGCGTAGCCATAGGCTCCGTACTGGCTCATCCCGATGCCGTGTCCGTCACCACCGCCGCGGATCTCCAACGTCGTCGCGGCGCGCGCGGTCGAGGCGGCGCCGAGCGCCACCACGACCCCAATCAGGCTGACGTACCTACGCATCAGAGATTGCCCCAAACACGAATCCGGCGAAAACGTTGCGGCCGGCGGCGCGGACTCGCCGGCGCGACAGAGCGACTTCGCTCCACCGGCGAGGTTAGCGCCGGCATTGGATAGGGTGATCGCCCGTGGCAGAACGCAAGGCGTCCGAGGTATTCGTCGAGTGTCTGGAGGCGGAGGGAGTGCGCTATGTCTTCGGCATTC
>Ga0070731_10000360_pt1 | contig 65750 bp, 74 predicted proteins | sample Coa_R1_2_FD_66448 | JGI IMG/M metagenome (GOLD analysis project Ga0070731, IMG submission 66448) | Surface soil microbial communities from Centralia Pennsylvania, which are recovering from an underground coalmine fire - Coalmine... | ecosystem: Environmental > Terrestrial > Soil > Unclassified ... | reverse complement strand
TGTTACCCCTGTATAACCGGTAAATCCCGTAAAACCAGTCGCACCAGTATTTCCAGTAGGCCCTGTTACACCTGTATAACCGGTAAATCCCGTAAAACCAGTCGCACCAGTATTTCCAGTAGGCCCTGTTACACCTGTATAACCGGTAAATCCCGTAAAACCAGTCGCGCCAGTATTTCCAGTATCTCCGGTTGCCCCTGTAGAAGCAGCCGCTCCATGCATTCCAGTGGGTCCAGTATTTCCAGTAGGTCCCGTAAATCCCGTTGCCCCAGTATTTCCTTTAATTTCTTGCCAATCAATTCCATCTCCAAGATAAATAATTTCAGAAGTTTGATCATAAGCGAGACTGCCTGCATAAGGAATTTTTGTTCTTAAAGAATTATTTGCTAAATTATTTCCTATAGGAACTATTAACGATGATAATGCCGTAACATTATCGTTAATAGTTTGATTTTGCATATTTATTATTAAATATGTTTAATAATAAAAATAATATTTATAAAATAACCAATTTGCAATCTATCTCAATAAAAAGGAGGAATTAAATATTTTTTTCATGAAATATGAACACTTTTTATTTTTTAATTAAAAAATAGAGAAAAAATTAAAAAATATTTTTTCGGATTAAAAATACAAAAATTTCTTCGCTCTTTGAGTGAAGAAATTATAAAAATTATATAAAATGTAAAATTATTTATTCTCTGTAATCGTCATATATTTCGATTTCGTTGTTATTTACGATAATTTGTCCCCATTTATCACTAAAATCTACTAATTTTTGTAGCGAATCCATTTCTATAAATACCTGTTTATCTTTGTCCATAGTATATGGAAGCTTTGTATATCTAAGTCGATCATTTAAATGAAATTCGAAACCTAAACTCTCTAATTTTATTTTTTGATCTTCTCCATAATGGCGTCCGTTGTAACTAATAAAAATCTCATTAAAAAATATTTTTACAAAAGAAGTTTATTTTATTTTTTAATTTTTTTTGTTTTTAAAATTCATTTTTTTATTTTACGAAAATTCGTAAATTAAAAATTTAAGAAAAATTTAAGAAAAATTTCAAAGAAATTTTGAGTATAATAAAAAATAATTAATTAATTCGTTTATTTTATATATCTAAATCTATTTTCTCCATACCAATCTATTAATTCTCTTATATTTTGAATAAAATCTTCGTCATTTATACCACATTTTGGTTCCCAGCCTAATAATTTTAATTTTGTTGAATCCACATAATATCTATGATCATTAAAATTTCTATCTTTTGTGTATATAATTGTATTATCTATTTCTTTTTCAAACAAATTACAAATAATTTCTGCTATTTGTCGTACAGTATATTCGCATAATTCAGGGGCAGAAATATTATACATTTCTCCAATTATTCCATGTTCTATTATCGTTTCTAATGCAGAGATTACATCTTTTACATGGATAAAATGTCTTAATTGTGATCCACTTCCCTCTATTGTTATTTTTTCATCGTTTAATAGTTGACAAATAAATTTTGGTATTATTTTTTCTGGATATTGATTTATTCCATAAACATTATTCGATCTGGTTATTATTATAGGTAATTTATATGATTTAAAATAAGATTTAACAATAAATTCTGCAGCTGCTTTAGTGGCCGCATATGGATTTGTAGGGGCTAAAAGAGCTTTTTCACATCTCATAATATTATCCGTCACCTCTCCGTAAACTTCATCGGTAGATATATGAATAAATTTTTTGAAATTATTAAAAGTTTCGCAATGTATTCTTGTTGATTCTAATAATTTATGTGTCCCTAATACATTATTTTCTGTGAATTCTATTGAATTAAAAAAAGAATTAGATACATGAGAACTTGCTGCAAAATGAACGATATAATTAATATTATTTTCTTTCAACAATTTTAAAATTAATTCTTGATCTAAAATATTTCCTATAATTATCTCTATATTTAGTAATGTTTCATCAATATTTTTTATAGACGAGCAATAATCTAATTTATCTAAAATAATAAATTTAGAATTAGGTTCTTTTTTCGCTAAATGATTTGTAAAATTTGAACCTATAAAGCCTAGCGCCCCTGTTATTAAATAATTGTTCTCATTTTTTTCCATTTTTGGAATATTTTTTAAATTGTATTTTTGTTTTAATCCAAAAATATTTTTTATTTACTCCAAAATTTTTAATTTATTTTAAACTTTATTTTTATTTTCATTTTCTTGCGAGCAAACATTGCAAAATTTCAATAAAATCCATCTTAATTTAATAGGAAAATTATCTACGTCAAATTCAAAATTATCTGTTGCAATCTCTGTAGAATATGGAATTTTTTTAATATTGACGTTATTATCATTTATTCTTGAATATTCTATTATTAAACGTATAAATGCTATTTTTTGTGGTTCTTGAAATGTAGAAACATCGCTTTTTAATTGATTTTTTTCTTTTATAGTTAAGTCTGTAATCGGTATATTTTTATCTAAAGTTTGATATAGAGAATAACTCTCAATTTTATATTCTTGCATTTTTTTATAAATAATTTTCTTTTTTAAATAAAAATCATAATTTGCTATTTTTTAAAAAATGAAAAATTTTTTATTTTTTAAAATAAATTTTCGAAATGTCTCAACCTTTATTTATTTGCAATAACAAATTTATCGATTCTGAAAAAATTTACAATTATTTTGCTCAAAATTGTAATAATAAAAATTTATTCGATTTTTTACATGAAAATGAAGACATCGCAACATTTGTTTTCTCATGTTTTACGTATGAAAAATTAAGAATATTAGCGCTAGTTTGTAAAAAAAATAATAAAATTATTCAAGAGGTCGTTAAATATAAATTAAGAATTTCTAGTGGTTATCCAAGAGCATGCGGACATTGTCATATGCATTATGTTGGTCATATACCAGAAAAATATCTTTTAGACCTATCAGTATTTGAAGAAGAAAATTCAGATTATAGCTGTTGGGGAGATGAAAATGGAGATGTTATTACAAATATAAAAGATAGAGAAGAATTTGCTTTAAAAATAATTCAAAAAAGACAAACAAAACTAATTAAAGGCGATTTAATTATTTATTTAGAAAATGATCGCGGATATAGAAATGATTTTATAGATATATATGATGGAACGCAAATTATAAAATTATATGACGAGATTGACGATTATGGGTCTTGTATCCCTAGTTTAAAAACATTAGAAAATGAAGTTCCGATAGGATATTGGTTAGATTATTGCGAAAAAAAATATACCGAAAGCTATTCAGAAGATGAAAAAAAAATAATCGATGATATTCATGGTGGAATAGAACATAATAGTATTATGTGGATAAATTTAAATCCATATATTAAACAATGTTTAAACAATCTTACATACGAAATTATTAATTATTGCGACACAAAAATGGTATCTTTTTATATGTGGTTTCAAATCCAAGACGAGAAATATTATATTATTTTAAATGGATGTGAAATAACTGCCAAGAAAAGAAAATCTGTATCAAAAAAAGCTATTGTTGAAAGAAAAAATACTATCAAAAATAAGTTTTCTGAACAAGATCTATCTTGTATTTGTTTCACACTAGATCCTGTAGATTCTGGTGAACCTAAAGATTTTTCTTTTGGTAAAAGTGATTGTAAAGTACTTTATTTACATGATCACATATTTGATGATTTAGTAAATGACCAACCAGAGGTTATCGGTTCAACCGAATCAAAAGTTAGTTTTTCTCATAATCTTGACGGTTTAATAAATAATTTTAATGCAAAAAATAAAAAATAAATGCGATTTAGTATAAATCTAATTTTATAATTATTTTTCTGACGTTTTAACGTCAGAAAAAATGTAATTTAACCAAAATTCAAACCTTTGGTTTGAATTTTGCCGAACTCACGTTTAATTTATGTAATTTTTTTATTGAACTTTTCTTTTTAAAGTGAGTTTATATTCATTTTATTCAACACACAAGTTAATAATTCAGTCTCAATTTCATTATTATGTAGATTTAGCATTTTTAAATTAGTTAATAATTTAATTCCGTCAGGAATATTTTTTATTTTATTATGAGATAGATTAAGTTCTTCTAATTCAGTTAATTCTCCGATTTCATCAGGCACATTTTTAATTTCATTGTAAGATAGATAAAGATGCCGTAATTTAGTTAATTTTCCAATTTCTTTTGAAATATTTTTAATTTTATTATAACAAAGGTAAATATATTGCAAATTAGTAAATTGTCCAATCTCTTTTGGAATATTTTTAATCTTGCCCGAAAAATTCCTAATTGTTGGTAATGAATAATGTGAAAAAATATAGGACCACATATTATTATTTTCAAAATTAAATTCAGAATTTTCATAATTTTGAGTAATATAATCGCATATCATATTTGAATCTGTTTGTTTTTCATCATAAATAAAGTGAGTATTTTCATACATTTTAGTCAATAAATAAAAATAAAATTCTAAAAAAATATTTCATTTTTATTTTTCCAATAAAATAATTAAAACTTTCTTTAGAAAGTTAATAATTTTAAAAATGTTACCAATAAATTTTAGTATAGTCGTAATTGCAAAAAATGAAGCTAAAACCCTCCCTAAAATGGCAGAATCGGCGAAAGATTTTCTTAGTCAAGGAGGAGAAATTTGTGTTTTAGATACGGGTAGTACCGATGATACGATAAACGTTGGTAAAAATCTTGGATTTAATGTAGTTAAATCGCCAAAGGGAGTATCTTTTAGAAAGACTATAACTCAACACGATTTAAAAATTTGGAAAAAAAAATATAATATCGAATCATATCCGGTAAAAACACCGGCATCTTTTTTTTGTTTTGATGAAGCTAGAAATGAAGCGGCAAAAATAGCTAAAAACGACTTAATATTTTTTATGGATGGTTGCGATTCTTTTATTAATTTTGACTTTAATAAGATAACTGATTTAATAAATCAAGGACATGAAAGTTTTTTAGTTTTGCAAAAATATCGAAATAATGAAGGTATTATCAATCGTTTTTATAATAGAAAAAAAGGATTTTGGGTAGGAAAAGCCCATGAATTTGTTGAATGTAAAGGTGTACCGACATTTAATTTAGATAATCAAATTTTATTTATAGATCATGATGCTCAAGAAAAAGAACGTCAATATATGGCGGCTTTAATATATACACATTATGATGCTACTATTAATATAAATTCACCTTCAGCTAATTTTATGTCGAGATGGAATTATTATTTGGGAAGAGAATTATATTTTTTTAAATTTTTTGCAGATGCAAGAAAATTATTTCAAAAATGTTTTGAAAATAATTATTATCAAGAAGAAAGGGCTGCAGCAATGTGTTTATCAGCAAAATGTCGTATACAAGAATTAAAATTAGAACACAAAGATGCTGTAACAAATAAAGAGATTCATTCTTATTATAAAAAGGCATATTCTATAATGTCAACGTTAAGAGAGCCTTATTTTGAAATGTGCGAATATTATAAAAATCACACAAAATGGTCAAAACTTTTGAAAATAGCGAATGAAGGCCTTCAAGTAATTAAGACACAACCTATCATATATTTTGAGGAAGAAAGATTTCATAAACCAGAGAATTTTAATTATTATCTATACATGTCTAATTGGTGGACAGGTGCAAAAGATATGTCTTTTTATTATTGGAAACAATTTGTTAAATCTCATAGAATAGATGAAAAGAATCACGATCATTGGAAAATGTTTTTTTCAAATTATAGATATTTGCCGTCATCTATCCCAAAAATAATCGCAGAATTTGACAACAAAAATTGTGTTCCATTTAAATATATTACAAATGTGGATATTGAAAAAAAAAGTAATAATTTAGAAGAATTATTTTCAAAAGATGATGTATTTTTTATGAATTTTATGAAAAAATATATTCCACCACAAACAGATGTTATAGAGATTTTTTCTCAAAAAGGTTATAGATCGATGCTAATATCAAAAATAATATTTCCTAATACTATTCATTGTTTTGAATCATCGGAAAAGTCGATTAAAGAGATTAATGCGAATGCTTTTTTGAATTATGTAGATAATTTGAAAACTTATGATTTAAACTTTTCAGAAAAAAGTTTAATTATAAAAGAAAAAAATTATTGTATTTCAGATAATTATTTTAATGAAAAAAATGATATTAGTGTTATAACTATAAATATTTATAATGAAGAGACACATATTAGCGATATAAATGCAATTATCGCAAGTTCTTCAAAAATTATAAATAGATATATTCCTGTTATCGCAATTACGTGGCCAAATACTTTAACTAAATTTAAAAAATTACAAAATTTTTATATTAATGAAAATTATAATAAAATATCTCTAACTAACTCTCTATATTTTATTCCTAAAAAACAGAATGTAAAACACGTTGCGATTGTCTGCGTTGTCAATGCCAATTCTACTAATTATTGGGATGAAATTATTATGAAAGAGCATGGTTTTGGAGAAGCGGAACAAATAGTAGTTGATTTAGCAAATTCTTTTGCAAAAATGGGATATTTTGTCGATATTTTTGGCAATCCAGATTCCACTAGAAAATATAGATATGGGATTGATAATCCAAGATATTTGAATTATGAAAATTTTCATAACTATTTTGAAGGAAATATTAAAGATAAAAATTGTGATGGTATTTCTTTTTACTATGATTCTATAGTTTGGTGGAGATTTTCTGGAAATATATCTTTAAAATATAAATCTACAACTAATATTTTATGGTTGCATGATTATGTGACGGATTTTCCAGATGAAAAATTAAAATTAATCGATTCTATTATTTTTCAATCCGAAAATCACAGAAATTATAATTTTGAATTATTGAATAATAAAGAACTACAAGAAAAAATACAAAAAGTTAGTCATATTATTCCTAATGGTTTTAATATTTTTGATGAAAAAGAGATTGTTAAAAAAATTCCGTTTCGTTGCGTATATTTAAATAATCATGCTTACGGTCTTCATATCGTTTTAGATTCTTGGCCTATTATACGTGAAAATTTTCCTGACGCAACATTATATATTTTTCATGATACGCAAACATGGGGAATAAAAACCTTTATAGAGGAGGCGCAAATAAAAGAAAGAATTTTAAATATGGAAAATTTAGGCGTAGTTTTAATAGGAAAAGTTAATCAAAACACCTTATATTTGGAACTTTTAAAATCAGAATTTTGGTTATATCCTTGTATATATAATGAGCCTTATTGTATTCAATGTTTACAAACTCAATCAGCAGGAGTTATACCTATAGTTAGCGATCAACCATTTTTTAGGGATTTTGTTCCCCAAAAATGTATTTTTAAAGGAAATTCTATACAATTTTCTCAAAAATGTATAGAGATTATGTCTTTAAATTTAGAAAATATTAACGAGATTTTAAAAGAATCAAAAAAATACATTAATGAAAATTGTAATCTAGGCAAAATGGCGGAAAATTTTAGCTCAATAATGTTTAAATAAAATTTTATAAAAATGTAATTAAAATATGTATTTCTGCACCCAAAGAGGTGTAGAAAAAATTAAAATTTAATTTTTTAAAGATCTATATATTTATATATAAGACTTCCATCTCCAATAATTTTTTCACCGGAAATACCGATAACAGAGTCATCATATGCATCACTTTTACATAATGTACAACCAAATATTGACTTTTCTCCAAAATATTTTATACATTTTCTAGCTACATCCATATCTCTTTCATCTTCAATGTCTATCAAAAATCCTTCAATGCAGATAAAATCAATCAAATGATGTTCATCAACAAAATCATCTAAAATATGTAGACGATATACCGGAAAACGATATGAAGGGCCGCACACTGACACATGAAGTCCATAAGGATAAAAATGTTTAATATCTTCTTTGACTATTTTAATATCTGAAGGCAAAGCTGTTCGAATCATAATATTTAGTCGACTAAAAATATAAAATTTTAAAAATATTTCTCATTTTTTTTATTTTTTGGAAAAATAAAATTAAGGTATTGTTTCTACACCTTTTTAGGTGTAGAAAAATTAAAATTTTGTTACATATATTTAGTTATTAGATTTTCATTTACCCTGAATTTTGTATTACTTTTACAAAACATACAACCAAATATCGACTTTTCTCCAAAATATTTTATACATTTTCTAGCTACTATCATATCGCATTCATTTTCAATATCTATCAAAAATCCTCCAACATAAATAAAATCAAGCAAACAATATTTATCAATAAAATCATCTAAAATGGATAGATGATGTAAAGGTCCGAACACCGATGGATGAGGTCCATAAAAATAAAAATATGTGCAATCTTCTTTGACTATTTTAATATCCGAAGGCAAATCGACTGTAATCATAATGTTTAGTCGATTAAAAATAAAAAATTTCAAAAATATTTTTCATTTTTTTATTTTTATTAAAAAGCAAAAGAAAAAATGTGATTATATAAGTAAAAACTATGGAAAATAAATTATTATATTTTATGATATTTACAGTATTAATAGTAGTAATTATTTCGATATTTATGAGAAAAAAATCAACAGAAAGTTTTGAAAATCCTTATAACGTTTCCATAAATAAAAAAGATGATGAAATTACAATCTATAGAACAAATATTTGCGAAGTTCATTTTGACGAACATAAAAAATATATACCATGTCCTTGTACTGGTTTTTGTCCTGGACAAACAGGAATTTCTAATGGTATAAAATGTATACCGGATTATAAAAAATGTTCAAAAGAATTAGTTAATAATTTACCAGGAGTTATAGGAGGACATGAACCGATATTAAATTTTAGCGATGGAGATAAATGGAGATGCCCATCATTCAATGAATACGGAGAGCTTGAAAAATGTTCCGATTTAAAATTATGTCCATTTGGTAAAGCTTGCTTTTATTATGGAAATTAATTTTTTTTGTAAACAAAAAATCAAACAAAAAGTTAAACCTTTGCCTTACATATTTTTTTGTATGTTAATTTTTTCAAATAAAATCTTTTTCTAACGTTAAAAACGTCAGAAAAAAAATGTAATTTAATTTTGAGTTTGAAAAGATGTAATTTAACGTCAGAAAAATTCTTACGTGAAAAATATTTTTTTTCATCCGCAAAGTATAAGAACAAAACGTATAATTTATCAAAATTATAAATTTGAAAACAAATAACATTAAAAATAAAAATCTAATAAATAAAATTATTTTTTAATTTTAAAAACATTTTAAAATTTGTGAATATACCTCCCTTGAATAATGAGCGCCGTAATATACCAAAAAATTCAAAAAGCATATAAAAAAGCTAAAAAGATGCTTGATGAACAACATGAAGAATTTATAGCTACTTACGTTGTTATGCAAGGCGAAAACGAACATATATTCAGTATGTGTACCTGGACTGTAGGAGTTGATACAATATTTCCTCATACGGATTACATGTCGTTGGTGAATCTTGAAACTGGAGAAATATTGAATTTTGTTCCGCAGAAAAAGTTTTTAGAAATAGAGGGCGTTGAATTCCATAAATATATATCTGGAGATTTAGGAGTTACATATTATGTGGGTAAATCATATCCAGAATTACATATTATAAAAGAGAAAATTAATCGAGATAAATAATTTATTTAATTAATTTCTTAGGATATTTTCCTAAGAAATTGTACTTATTTGTAAAACCCTATTTTTATTTAATCTTCAGAACTAGAGGATGGTTTACTGTCAGATTCTTCGGAACTAGATGAACTTGAACTCGCTGCCTCATTAACAGATGAAATTGATTCTGTATCGTTATCAGTTTCTTCTGTTTCATCACTCGCATCTACTTCGGATATTGACGATTCACTTTCTTTTTTCTTTTTTTTGTCTTTTTCTTTCTTTTCTTCTTTTTTATTTTTGCTTTCCTTTTTTTCGTCTTTTTTATTTTCTTTTTCTTTCTTTTTTTCAGACTTGTTATCCTTTTTTTCATCTTTTTTAGTGATTTTCTTTTTTAATAGAGGTGAGTCTTTTCCACTTTGTTTAGCTTTTAATACGAGTAAAAGATCGGAAATAAGTGCCTTTCCTGAACCTCCATCTTCCCTACCTACATCTGTTTCTTTAATATCGTATTTCTTTAAGGCTTCAATAATTTCTGGTTTACTTAATTTCTTGTCGTCTTTTGTACTTTTTTTATCCTCTTTTTTTGCACTTTTTTTATCCTCTTTTTTATCCTCTTTTTTACTTTCGTTCTTTTTTGTACTTTTTTCTTCTTTTTTATTATCCTTTTCACCGATACTTTTTGAATTTTTATTAATAATTCCTTTAATTAAAACGGCCTGTTCGATTGCACTAGTAGCAAAATTTTCGCAATCACTAATACGTTTCTTTAATTCAGCAATTTCTTTTTCGTTAAATGTGCACATATTACTCAGAAGTCTTGTCAAATAAGGTCGAAATTTTTAAAATTTTTTTGAAAATAATATTTCATTTTTTCGATTTTTTAGAAAAATAATTTTTCCAAAAATTTAGAAGTTCGAAAAAAAATGTAATTTCAAACCTTTAGTTTGAATTTTTGTTGAACTTCGTTTAATATAAATTTATTTTTCAATTCTTAAATTTTTTTATTCCTATTTAAAATACAGAAATAAAAATGGAAAATGAACCTTCACACCAAACCGAATTTTTTAATAAATATATCACCAATAATAAAATTACTATAATAAAAAAATATACTGGCATCAATGCTATTAACAAAGCCAAAAAAATATTTTTTAGAAGCGATAAAAAAGAAGCAGAATTATGGCTTAGAGATAGAACAATTAATGAAAAAAAGAAAGCAATATTTTTTGTATATGTTAGAAGATTACAAAAATCTGAAAAAGTAGGATTTAAATTTGTTATTGGAGATTATGAAACAGGTTCAGTTGTAGGAGAAGAACATAACTATAAAACAGGCATCATATTATTTAAGCAAATTGTAAGCAATAAAAAATAATTTTCTATAAAATTTATGAAAAATATAGACCAAGAATATTTTTATTAAAATTTTATTTGAAAATATAAATATGAACACAGAAGATCTATTAAACGAAGTTCAACAAGATTCAAACCTTTGGTTTGAATCTTTGTTAAAAATATATTCAAAATTTATAAATTTAGAATGTGGAAATTTTGATAGTAATTTTGGTCTTAATATAACTTCTCAGCAATTAAAAAATGTGTTAGAAAATCCAGAAAGTACACCTTTTTGTTGGGAAGGATATGATGAAGAAAAATTATGCCGTGAGTGTAGAGGAAATATTGAACTTTTGCGTATATTATGTTCGCAACAAAGACAGATTATAGAACTTAAACAAGAAATTATTGAAATAAAAAATATTTTCGAGATTTTTAAATCTCGAAAATAAATGTAATTTAATAATAAAAAATAGTTTAAGTAAGTATTTTTTTCTGAATATTACAAATTTTATTTTACTTTTGTAAAATAAAATTACGTTTACCTATAAAAATAATCAATCTATTCACTTATATAATTTCTAACAATTTCATAAACTAAAGTTCCAATAGATGCGCTAGGAATAGTTCTTATATATACTAATGATATTCCTTTATAAAATCCTTTAATCCCATCCATTTTAAATTTGTCATATATAGTATAAAATAATTTTTTATCGTTTGATTGGTGTAAAACTCTGATTGTATCCAATGGATATAAAATAGACCAACATACTAAACTCGTTACTATTCCATTTATTATATAATATTTTTTTTCATTAGGTGTTATATTTCTTAAATTTCCATATAATCCCATAAATATTGCAGATCCTAAAAATAATCTACAATATTCAACAAAATAACTTTTAAATAAAAAATTTGTTTTATATTTTAACACGAGATCTTGAATAAAAGTTGTACATTTTTTATTTGAATTATCTAAAATATAATTTGTATTTATAGATTGAAGAGGCACGCTATATATACATGTAAACAACGATACTATTATTGAAGATATAAAAGGATTGTATTTTTTATTAAAATCTTCATAAAATTTTAACGAAATGGCTCTATCTATAGGTATAATGAATAATGGAAATTTTACCCCTCTGTATAGATTTGCTATTTTATAATTATTCGCTTTTCCAACGGATATCGCATTAGGATATGTTCCTTTTTGTAAATATACTCTAACATAATCAAATGGATACGAAATAAAGACTCTAGTTATACCCTGACATAATCCTGGTAAAAAAGTTAAAATAGAAGAAAAAATATATTTTTTTTCCGAAAAATAATCCATCGTATTTAAAAAATTATATTTTTGAGATTTTGAAAATATATATTTCAAATTTTATTTTTTCACTCTTTCATATTCAATAAATGTTTTTCTAAATCTAATATATTTTTATTTCGAATACCAATCTCTTTAATAGGTATTCCTCCATAAATTTTCCATTCCTCACAATCTCTATTAACGAGACTCTGCGCACCTATAACACATCCCAATCCTATATTAATCCCAGGTAATATAACGGAATTAGCACCTATCAGAGAATGTTTATTTAAAATTATTTCTTTATTCTGTGTATTAATTCTATATTTTTTTGGTATTACAGGACCTGTTAAATAAAATCCTTTAAAATCATCAGATTCAGAATATATCTTTACTCCAGATGAAATATTAGAAAAATCATACATTATTACTCCACGATTTCCCCATATACCACAATGTGATGCGATATGGATATAATTGCCTATATCGACAAATTTTCCTCCAGAAATTACACAAAAATCGTCAATTCTTACATTATCACCTATGGATATATTTTCTGGATTATATATTTGACAAAATTTACTTATCAAAACATTATTACCTATTTTTTTTAATCTTAAATTTAATAATTCAAATTTTGTATAAAACGATGACATATTTTATAATTTTTTGACTAACATTAAAATATTTTTAAGGAAAATTAAAAAATTTATTATTTTATCTCGGGTCGGAGGTCTACGCTTATTTTTAATGTAAATAAGCGTAGACCTCCGACCCGAGATTTATTTGAAAAGAAAAAATATAAAAGTTTGAAAAATATATATTTTTTCAAAATATATTAAAAAGACGATTCAATTTATTTAAATGGATCAAAAAATATCAAAAATAAATGTATCGGAAACGAATATATCGATCACGAATATTTCGTGGGTAGGAAATAAAACCGTTGATTTAAATGCGATAAATGAAAAAATTATAGATTGTATAAACACGAAGCATTTTACAAATAATGGGAAAAATGTTATAAATTTGCAAAAGCAGATTCATAAAATATTTAATTTAGATCCCGATAAAGAGGTTTTATTAGTTTGTAATGGGGCGATGGGATTAAATGCTTTAGTTGGAGGTTTAAATATATTTTTTAATAAAAAATTAAGATTCGCTGTACAAGCATTCACATTTCCTTGTTCAAACCAAGGATTATTAAGTGATAGTTTAATATTAGATATAGATGAAAATATGGGGCCGAATATAATAGAATTAGAAAAACGTAAAAATGAATATGATGGAATTTTTATAACAAATTGCTTTGGTTGTTCTACTAATATTAGCTTATATGAAAAATTTGCAAAAGAAAATAATAAAATTTTATTATTCGATAATGCTGCAGCCTCTTATACCATTTATTCGGAAAAAAATCATTTAAATTTTGGAATAGGTTGTATTGTTTCGTTACATCATACGAAACCTATTGGTTTTGGTGAAGGAGGCTTTATTGTTTTTGATAAAATATATTTAGAAGCGATGAAGAGAGCTATTTGTTTTGGTTATACAGACACAAATAAATCTGAATATAGCGCTTATGCGTCAAATTATAAAATGTCAGAGATATCTGCTATTTATATAGCTGAATATTTAAAAAATTTTGAAAAAATAAATCAACATTACACAAAAATAACTACGTATTTTGAATTAAATTTACGGGAGTTAAATAAAGAAAAATTTTTTAAAAAAAAAGATTTATATTACCCTTGTGGAAACTCAATCGAATTATATAAAAATTATTCAAAATATAGTCAAAGTTTATTGTCAACGATACCTGTAGTCTTTCCTAGAGGTGTATCTATCAATATTTTTACAGAGAATGGAGTTGAGGCAAAAAAATATTATTATCCTTTGGATAATAATCGTAGAGTTTGCCTAAGTTTATTTAACGAAATTATTTGTTTGCCTTTGAATATGGATATTGATGAAAAAATTATTGACAAATATATTATTATTATTAAAAAATGGGTAGATGATCATTTTTTATCCATTTTAGAATACGAAATTATAGATAGTCGTTCGAATGATATCGTTAAATATATCTCTAAAAATATGTTAGGAAATACATTTCACCATCATTATCATATATTATACGATATTAGAACTATTTTGGGACCAGAAAAGAAAATATATACAGAGATCGGTACATTTTATGGAGGATCTGCAATGTTAATGTTACAACATGATTTTAATACAGAAATATTTTGTATAGATCCAATGGATGTTCGTGATGATCAATATGAAAATTATCAAAAAAATGTTATAAAATTTAATAAAAATAATTATGATATAACTCTATTTAAAAAATATTCTACAGATATTTCGTTATTAAATTATTTGAAAAAATCTAATTTTAAAACAGATATACTGTTTATAGATGGAGATCATAATTATAAATCGGTAATATTTGATTTTGAAAATTATTCTCAATTTGTTAATATTGGAGGTTATATTATTTTTGATGATTATTTAGATTATAAATTCAGTCCAGAGGTTAAAATCGCCGCTGATTATACAGTTAATAATATGTTGAACAATAATTATGAAATTATAGGTTCTTTACCAAATTATCAAAAAGCTACCGCAGGATATGAAATTGATGGATTAAATAATTATATTATTAAAAAAATAAGTTAAGAGTTTTCTGTTTCAAGTTTAATTTTTATTTTTCTTACATTTTTTATATAAGAAAAATAATTAATTTAAAGATTTATTTTAAGGTTTTAATAAAATGGCTTGCTCTGTAAAATATAACAAGGAATTAACCTTTACTCAAGATGAATACAAATTTTGGTTTTGCCAAAAAGGAGACATAAAAGTTAACAATATCAGAAACGAACTAGCAAATAGAGGGTTAAAATTAAGCAAAAAACCAAATAAATACTATTTAGAAAATTATGTTTTTACTAGAGTAACGAGAGAAATGCCAGATAAATTGTTTAAAATATATAAATATATTGTAAATAATCTATCATTTAAGCAAATTTTCAATTTTGTAAGTACACAAATACGTTATGAATATGGATTTAAAATGGAATATATTCGGTCAACTACTGAAATTATTTTGAGTGAATCGATAGAAGCGTATACAAAAAATAATTGGATGTTTTTCAAAAATAGTTCGCTATTAATGGAGCGACTAAATAGTCTGAAATTTAGTCCGATTGTGTGTAATTGTGATGATAGATTTAATTTTTTTAATTGTTCGTCGTGTCTCAATTATTTTGAATTTTTCAAATGATTGCATTATAAAACTAGGTAAAAATATATTATATTCGCAATTATATAATATATTTTTATATTTTCAAATATGTAAAAAAATATTATATAAAGATATTATGTGTATTATTTTTAATTATTTTTTAAAAAATATTTCTATTTTTTGAATTCTTCCCCCTCTGTATCATGATAACATGTATGTTCTGACACATATATTGAACAATATTTATCGTTAGATTCGGAAATAAAATTACGTATATTTCTTAACATTACTAAATCTGCCGGTTCAAATTCATCGCTCTCCAGAAAAGACGTTTTATAATTAAAAGGGATAATATCGCATCTAAATGAAAAAGAAGAATGAATCATCCCTTGTGGGGTCGGTAGATAATTATTTTCATAAATATCAACCTTGTACTGAGGTAAAAAATAATTTCCATAATTTGATTGGGTATTTGAAAAAACACAATTTGAAAATTTTGCGTAAACTCCACAAAGTATAGCTAAATGATTATTTTTCCAATAATCATCATCATCCAAATGACAATAGTATTGATAATTTCCCTCTCTCCCAAATTTTAATCCTATATTTACGCTTGTAGCGCCTGCTACTGTCCATAATTTACGTTTATCTTTAATATGATCTCGTTCGACAATATAATTTTTTATTAAAATAATTCTAATATCGTTAAATTTGCTTATAGTTTCTGTTAATTCTTCTTCTGGTTCGTATTTATCCGAAACTATTACCAATGTCCAATTAGTATGGGTCTGATTTAGAATAGATTTTATACATCTTTCAAGATAATTTTTACTTTTGCCATTGTCTCTATGAAATGTAGCCACCACAATTAAAAAATTTATGGAATTAACAGCATATTTGCCTATATCATTTATTGATTTTTGAATTTCGCGATTTAAATTTTCGTTTTTCCATTCTGAATATTTTTTGCAATAATCAAAAAATACAGGTTTATTTTGATGATGTTGCCAATTCCATTTATGAAAAACTACCTCAAAAGGATGGACAGATATTCCCTCATTTGAATCTAATCTATCTGGAAATGTATTTTCATAAATTTTCCAATTTTGTTCATCTTTCCAGTCAATATTTTCATATTTATATAATAAACAATCGATATTAAATGAAGCGTTCATAATTACCTTTGTTATTTTATATTTTGCCATTATTAAATCGAATTTTGTTTCATGATTTTTAAATATTGTGCCGTTATTTATTAATAAATTTAGTCCAATTTCGTCAGTAGCAAAACAATAACCTGATATTTTTGGTCCATAACCTCCCGCATCAATACTTGATAAACAAGCGATTGTTGTTCCCACTAATTTTACTTTTTCGTTTATTTTTGAAGTAAAAATTTGTGACCAATGTATCGATTCTGCCCCATGCGGAATCGACACGCCAATTTGTTTCGCAAATTGATGCAGCGTTTTAGGGTAATATGTAGGTAAAAATGGGCCTATTACCGTTGAATTCATAAATATATAATATTTAAATACCATATTCATATTTTTAAGCCAATTCAGCGCTCCAGAATACGCTCCGAGGTCGAATCCTATATTATCTCGAATTAAAATAACAAGATTTTTAAAATTAGGAAATTGTATTCTACATTGATTTCCGTTAATAATAATTACGTAAAATATTTTGCTAGATTTTTCTATTCCAAATTTTGAATAAAAATCAGCATTAAATATTGATTGTGAAGTTTCATAATAAGAATATAAAATTACTGTGTCCATTTTTTTAAATTGATATGAATTTAAAAAATAAAGTTTTAAGCTTTAAACTTTATAAAAATAATGTTTAAACAATTTAAAAATAATAAATAAAATGTCAAACTTAACAAAAATTCAAACCTTAGGTTCGAATTTTGCTGAACTTCGTTTGATAGATTTAGTAGATAATACTCGCACAGATAAAAATACGATACATTCATATCTGCCTTTATACGATCAATTATTGGAATCAAGAAAAATAACCGCTAAAAATATTTTAGAGATCGGCATTCAAGATGGAGGAAGCATTAAATTATGGAAAGATTATTTTGAAAACGCTATGATATATGGCGTGGATGTTATTTCAAACGATAATATTTGGGAAGAGATTAAAAATGACAAAAAAATCGTTTTATATACTTCTACAGATGCTTATAGCGACGATTTTATTTATCATAAAATATTTCATAAAAAATTTGACGTTATTATAGACGATGGTCCTCATACATTAGGGAGTATGATAAAAACTATCGTTTCATATTCTTATCTATTAGAAGAAGATGGTATTATGATAATTGAAGATGTACAAGATTGGTCATGGATATGGTTTCTCGAAGAATGCACGCCGGGGCCTCTTAAACCATTTATAGAAAAATATGATTTAACAAAGGTTAAAGGTAGATATGACGATATCGTTTTTGTGATTAATAAGAAAAAAATTTAAAAAAGTCTTTATTTTTAAACAATTTTTATTCCATATAAAGGGAATAAAAATATTATTTAAATATATCGTAAATTAATATAATTCTTTTATATTTTCCATTATTCTAGGCAGAGTCCATATATCTATTTGGTCAAGTCTTTTAGTAAAATTACATTCTTTCCTTATAAAATTCGTTGTTATTTCCGAATTAAGCTCGTAGCTATCTAAATAAGATTTTTCGCAACTGGCCAAATTTTTCATAATTTTTTCGTGAGTTAAAGTAGTCCCTAAAGGTTTATAATCGCATCCGAGAACGTCTTCTAACAACATATCAGCGCGATTATCAATAATAATTCTTAACAAACGTAGCATAATCAAGCCTGATACTTCATTTGACGCTAAAACACATATTTTTCTTTCATTTGATTTATGCTCAAAATCGCTTTGATTTGAATCGCATTCTCCTGAAAAATATATTTTTGGGATATCAAAATCAATAGAGTTATTAATATAATTTTCAATAACAGCTAAAAGTTCTTGTTCACAATCTTCCACAATTTTAAAAGACATTTTTGTTGTATTATTTTTCTATAATATTTTTTGTATTAATTTTTCACTTTTTAAATTTCTTAAATAAAAAGTTTAGTTTTTACCTTTTTTATTCCCCTTTAGAGAATAAAAAATATTCATAATTATAATTTTATTATTTTTAACTTTTCTCCTTCAAAAAAAAGTCAAACAAAAGTTAAATTAACGGATATCGATCTATATATTTGTGGTATGCTTTTTCAAAATTATCTAAATCATTTTCCCATAAATCTGCCGCAGTTTTAGTCTTAAGTTCGTCTATTTTACTTTGAATAATATCAGCTTCTTTTTTAATCTCTTCCAATTTTTTAACAGTCATACTTCGCATTTGCATGCGTAATAAATAACTATAATCATATTTAATCTCTTTTTTATAATTTTCTTCTTTTTTATCCTTTTTTTTGTCTTTTTCTTCGTTATCGTTTTTATCTTTTTTTTCTTTTTCCATTTTCTCTATCCCCAATTTTTCGATATCTTTTTCTAAATCTTCGTCTTCTTGATACATATCCAATTCTTTTTTAATAACAGCTTTTACAAAAATATATTTATTTTGAGCTTTTTTTAATTCTTTAGCGAGTGAATCAAGTAAATATTTATATCTTAAATGGTAATATTTTAATCTTTTTGTGCACCACTGAGATAAAATATCTTCTACTGTAGCGTGTCTTGTAGGATAATTATTTGAATCTAAAGTAACCATATTCGTAAATTTATAAGTCTTTGTTAATAATTTTAAATTTGTATCAATATCTGGATTCCATCCTTTTGCGGGTTTAATCATAAAATAAACTGTATTTCCAGTATTATAGGCTCGATAATCTGTTATACATTTTGTTTCAAGTTTTGGCCATGATTTTTCTGATTTTCCCTCGGGTGTATTTCCGCTTTCTAAATATTCAATATAAATTTTTAATTCATTAGTCCAAACTCCCACAGGTAGATCGGTAATATGCCACCAACCAGGTTCACCTTTACATTTTTGAGTCACGATTTTTTTTGTACGTCCATCCTTATATTTACGTGTTACTTTACAATTTTTACTACATTCTGTTAATACTCCTGTTGTTCGCCATCTAAGCGGAACATCATTGTTATCTAATTCTAATTCAATAGGACCCGTTATACCACGATACCACGGTATTAATAATGGTAATTCTTTATGTTTCCCCCTCATCCAATATCTCGTCCATTTTAAAATATCGTCGGGATTATAGTTAGGAATTCTTGTTGAAAATCCTCCGGCTCCTATACCCTCAGCCCCGTTAATTAATAGCATACAAACTACAGGCAATAAAAATTCATATTCAACTTCTGTCCCATTTTCTACATTCTTTTTGAGTAAATTATCGTCAATATCCAAAAAAATTGTTTTTGTAATCTCTTCTAAAGCTGTAGAAATATAACGAGGTTGGGCTGAATCATCTCCGTTAACACTTCTCCCACCAAATTGGCCATCTGCCTGAAGTAAAGCGATATTATTACTACCAGGATATCGAATCGCCATATTTTTTATAGTTCCTGAAAGAGAAGCGGCTCCATGGAGATAATTAGTTAAATCTTTTACAGCTCCGGTAATTTTTTCCAAGTCCATGGTCGTTTTGTAATTTCTTTTTCTAATAGCGTAAAAAATTTTTCGTTGACCATTTTTAAAACCGTCTATATCATTTGGAATGGCTCTACAAATAGCCATTTTATGATAAATAATTAATTGTTTGTCTATAAATGAAGAAACTCCTAATTTTCCCTCATAAATATATTCATTTTTCTCTAATAAAGCCGCCGTTACATCCTCAATATTTTTATTTTCATTAATATTTTTATTTTCAATAACAATATCATCTTCAATATTGTCAGGGTGCATATCCTCTAAAACCCATAATTTTCGTTCATTACTAGAATCTTTGCTATATTCAAATCCTAATTTCATGTATTTATCTTCGTTTCCCTCCATAAAATATGCAACAATTTTTGGATTATGAAAATATTGTGCTACATCATCTGGATTTATCGATCCTAACCCTTTTAAATATTTTACCTCTTTTATTTTTAGATTTTTTCCCTCTTTTTCATACCAATTTTTATAATCTGTATGAGAGAAAAACAATACAGGATCTTTTTTGGAAAAAATTACTTTATTTATAGCCGTACTAAGAGATTTAATTATATTTAATTTAAATAATTCAGGCCAATATGTGTAAAAAAGATTAATTAATAATCCTCTAATATGAATGCCATCATCATCCATATCTGTAGCGAATATTAACGCTTTTTGATATCGTAAAGTTTTAAAATTTTCAGGTTTATCGTATTTTACACCTATTTTTATATTTAATATTTCAGAGATCATTTTAAATTCATAATTTGCTTTTATTTTTGATATAGGTTCGTCCATTACATTGGGAAATTTACCTTGTATAGCAATAACACCATTATAATCTTGACCATCTGGTATTGTAGATATACCATCTTCCACTAATTTTTTTGCACTTTTTCCCTCTCCAAAATATAAACTGCATTTTTCAGGCTCATCTTTTGCACAATTTGCCTCTTGAGCTTTATCTCCTAAATTAACCCTTTTTTTTGTTTTTACTGCTTTTTCTTTGCCTCCCTTCCCCAATAATTTAGTTTCTAATAATTTTACAAAATTCCATTTTAACATTTTCGTTATTAATTCTTCAAATTCCTCTTTTAAAGCTTGATTATAATCTTTTTCAGCCTTTGTTTTACCAGGAGAATATAAATTATATTCAGGATTATTTAAAGTGTCTTTTGTCTGTTCGTCAAACGATGGTTTATTCATTTCTGTACGTAAAAAAATTGTTATATATGGGTAAACCTCTTTTGCGCTTGTTTTTAGAGGAGTCTCTCCTTTTTTAACAGGTCTAGAATTAAATTCTCTAACAAAAGCCGGAAAAATCGCATCTTTCCAAGCATTAACGTGAAGTCCTCCATATCTTGTATTTAATCCATTAACAAATGATACATGCCTCACATTATCTAACGTATCTGGCAATTCTTCTTCATTTTCTTTTTGAATATTTGTGTGACTTTCAACTATAACACACTCATCACTATTTTTAAGAGTTATACTTGAAAGTTTATGAAGTTTCGTATCGGAATAGAACATTCTGACATATTTTTCAAATGTTTTAAAAGTATATATTTTTTTATTTTCTCCCACTATAAAATGCACAGGTAACATTGTCATTGCCGCAATTTCCAAAATATATATTCCCAAAATCCCTATAAAATCTTTTTCAACGCTTTTTTTATCTATTTTATATTTAAAATGTGCAAAATCAGGTTTAAAACTAATTTCTGTATATGCATTTTTACCTCTAAAAACTGTAATATTAGGTTCAGTTCTCTCGGTTGCATTTTTTGTATATTTTTGGTAAAATTTTTTCTCTATGTCAATATCGGTGTGTTCAACTATAAATTCAGAGCTAAAAATATTTGCTAATTTTGAGCCCATTCCGTTTCTACCCGATGTTTTACGTTCTTCATCTTCATCATTGAAGTTTGTTCCGGCTAACATCTCTCCAAAATACACTTCTGCAGGGTAAAAATACTCATTTTTAATTTTTCCAGTACGATGATTTTTATATGGAAAATTTTTCTTTTCCGCGGATATAAAAGCTCCATCATTCCAAAATGTAAGCATTTTATTCTCAGAATCCCATGTAATTTTTATAGATTTCATCGGAATCTTTCTTTTTTCACTTCTCCATCTATTATCTATACAATTACTACCGATTTCACGAATTATATTAAATAACCCTCTATTATAAAAAGCCTCTTTTATGGATATTTGTTCTCCTTGAGGAGCGTCTATATCTAAAAAATACGTTTCTATTTTTTTAGTATCTATCGAACCTATAAATGCATCTGGTCGTAAAAGAGCATGTTCAAAAGGATTTAATCGTTCACCTGACATTTTAAAATTTTTAATTATTTTAATTTATAAATGTATTAGTATACACAAAAAAATTTTTCAATTTTACAAAAATAAAAATATTTTTTTCTGATTTTTAAATAGATTTTTTAACTTTTTAAAGTTAAAAAGCGAAATATTAATTTAATATTTAATTTTACATTAAAATCTAAAAATATTTCATTTATTAGCGTGAAAATTAACTTTTTGTTTGATTTTTTTGTTTACAAAAAATTTAAATTTTTAGATTTTTGTCTTGGCGAAAGATTTTAATTTTTTTGTTTTTGGCAAAAAAGATTTTAATTTTTTTTTGTATTTAAAGATATTTTGTTTAATCATTAAAAATATTTTTGATGAGATCTCGTTATTTAACAATTAATCAGATAGATAATAATTTACTTTATTATGAGATAAATAATAAATCGACATATCCGATACAATTTTTATGTATAGAGCAAGATTTTGTTAAAAAATATTTAAAATTTTTTATATTTTTAAAAGGCAAATTTCCTACTGATATTTTTTACGTTATTTTTAGTAAAATTTATTGTAAAGAATTAAATATCCCATATTATTATGATAATAAAGATATTAATAATCAACATAATGTTCCACAAACAAATTTGGAATATAATAATGAGATTTTTGTTAATAATTTTCAACACAAAAATTTAAATTTTTCTTCTAAAGCAGAAAAATCAAAATCTAAAGATTTAAATTTTTTGCCAAACCAAAAAATCAAAACTGAAAGTTTAAATTCGCGATATGATAATTATATTAACCCCAAAGGATTTGGGTACGATAGCTTTAGGTGCGATCTTTGTAAAATAGTAAAAGGTTCCTTATATTGTTATAATCATATGAATTGTAAAGATTGTGGTTTTAACAGAAGATTTAAAGAATGTAATCATGAATATGGAGTTTTAAAATATAATAAATATGTACAATTAGAAAGAGTAAAAGACGGAATATTGGAGTTTAAAAAGACTGAAGAAAATGAATGGCCTAAAGAATCACCAGAAAGCATGAAACTTGCTTTAATGACTCCATCAAAACTTGAAAATAATTACAAAAATCTTTTAAATTTAGTAGCCGTTCAAAATAATATGATTGAATCAATGGCTAAATGTATTAAAGATATCGAAACTAAACTTGCAAAATATAAAGAATTAAGCAAAGAGGTTTATGAAATAATTAATCAAAGAGATTTTTACGAAGACTTATAATTTTTAAATTGTGTTATTTTTCTTGGAAATCCAAGAAAAATAGGAAATTATTTATTTAATGAACAAAATTTTCTAATTCTTTTCTATTTTTAAATTTATATAAATTTCCTGGAATTATATGTAATTCACAGTCGCCTTCATCGTAAATTTTTAAAGTGCGATTTAAATAATATTTAAATCTGGATTTGGTTACAGTGAAATTTATTCTTTTATTGAAATCTTTGTTAAATTTTTCTTTTATCTTTACATAAAGCTCATAAGATATTTCCATATTTTCTGTTATTTTTCTAAATTTTATTTGAACCTCTTCAACGTCCCTAAGTTTAATGCCGTTTCCCCCGATTTCAGAATTAATACTTGATCCCCGACCTATAATTTCTATTACGTTAACATCTACCCAAAAAGTTACGTCATCATTATTTTTAAAGATCTGTATTAAAATGTTTTTTGTTAGAGATTCCATTAAATAGTCAAAAAATTTAACGATTTTCAATTTTTAATTTCAATTTTTTTATTTTATTTATCTGAATTTATTTCATTTTTTTTATTTGTTTAATTCAATATAATGTTTTCTACAAACGGGAATATATTTATCTGATCCACCGACGTCTATTTGAGAATTATTATCTATTATTCTATGCGTAAAATAAGCCGGTACGACTAATGGTATATCGAAAGTTTGCGCACATTTTATACAATTTGCATAAAGTAATTCTACAGAATTCGCTTTCGGTATTAAATCAATAATTTTACCAAATTTTTCTCTTTTAAAATCACCTACAAGTCCCGCAACGATAACTCTTTTATTTTCTTTTTCTGCATAATTCACAACGATTTCTAAATTTGAAAAAAATTGAGCCTCGTCGATCGCAATAGTATGAAAATCTCTTATTTTTTCGCAAGATGGCAACTCATTTAGACTCCACATTATAATATTTTCCATTTTTGATACTACAGCATCTTTATACAGTGGATTATGCGTAGAAAATGGTTCTTTTGTTTCAGATCTATTATCGTTACCATGATTAATATATAGAACTTTTCTACCTATCGATATATCGCAAAATAATCTTCTAAAAATCTCTGAAGTTTTACTGCAAAACATGGGCCCCATAATTAATTCAATACCATTCATTTTTATTATTTTTTTTTAAAGTTTATTAATTATTTTAATCTCATTTTTTTTGTTTGATTAAAAAATTGAAAAAATATTTTAGAAGAGTTATTTTTAAATGAAAATGGCTGATCTTCCATTAACACGCCAGGAATATATGGAATATGATAATATTTTGAAATCCAAAGAATATATAGAATATTCTAAACATTTAGAAGATTTGAATTTACACGGTAAAACTAATAATAACACAACAAAAAACGTTAGTTTAAAACCCATACTCGTAATTGTAATATTGGTTGTTGGTTTTGAAATATTTCGACGTGCAGATAAAAAAAATTTAGGAATGAAAATTTATAATTTTATTTTTGATTATCCTGGGTGGAGTATTATAATCGGATGTTTTGCTTTATGGATCGGTAATTCAACGGTAAAATTTTTATTGAGTGATTACTAAAAAAATATGCAATATTATATTTTTTCACGCAAAAAACGTGAAAAAATAATTTTATCGAAATATCAAAAATAAAAAATTTTAATCAGTTTTATCTTTAAATTCAATGCCAAATTTATTTAATAATCTTGTATTTACGCCAAATATATAATGTAACATCTCTCCCGTTAAAAATAATCCCAAAAAAGATAAAAAAGGATTAAAATTAAAAAAATAAGATAATAAAAGTGCACTCAGTATAGTCAATAAAAAATCATTTATCGCGAACCCTAAAAGCGTTGTTGAATGAATACCTACATTTGGTTTCCCAAGAGAATCGCTATATTTATGAAAATAATTTCCCATAGTGAGATAGGTTTTTGTTTTATAGAGGTTTACAATTTTTATATTTTTATATTAAATTACATTTATTTTTAACATAAAATATTTTTGAGATTTTTAATCTCAAAAATAAATGTAAATTAATCAAAATGTTAAAAATATTTTTATTACTTTTAATAAAATAAAATATAAAATTAAATGGGGTCCGAAATATCTTCATTTGTAGTTGAACCTCTTATTGGGATAGGAATAATCGCTCTCGCAATATTTGCAATTATTGAACAAAATAAAAATAGCACTACAGGCGCAAAATGGAGCGCTATAGGCGCAGTAATATTAACAATAATATTGATAGTAGTAAATATTATGTTAACCGCTGCAGGAGGTTAAAAATTATTTATTTTTGATTTAATATTTTTCACATTTTAAAAATGTGAAAAATTCTAGTAAATTAATAAAAATATCAAAAATAAATTAAAAAATTAAATTTTTTTGTAAACAAAAGAAATCAAACAAAAAGTTAATTTTTATTTATATCCGAGCCATCCCCACCATCCGCTAGATTTTTTAGGTGTAGAAGTTTTTTTGGGTGTTTTTCTTTCAACAAAAAGAGGATTTTCAGTCTTAATAGGAGTATAAGATCTAGTTATGACAGGACTAGTATAAGATCTAGTCTCAATAACTAAAGATTTTTTGGGAGAAGGACTCTTTCTTGTAAAACCGGTAGTTGATTTTTTTGGTGAATAAATTTCGTATTTAGTTGGTGACGGAGTTTTGATTTTGGATGTATCTGCCTTTAAAGGAGAAGGTGTTTTTATTTTTACCGGACTCGCTTTTTTTGCTTTTTCAATATCTGTCCTGATTTTTTTGTATTGAATTGGATAAAATATTCTTGAAATATCTTTCGAAGGGGAACGCGGTTTTACAGGAGAAGAAATTTTTGTAATTAAAGGCGTTTTAATTTCTATTGTTGGAAATGTATATTTTGACATTCCCGCTTTTAAAGGCGTTAACTTTTCTGGAGATGTATATTTTGACATTCCCGCCTTTAAAGGTGTTTTAACCTCTTTTGTTGGAGACGATTTTTTTAATCTTAAAGGTGTTTTTGGCAGAGGCTTAGATATTTTTAAATGCAAAGGGGTTTTAGCTAAAATATCAGCTTCTATAAACGAAATTTGTTTTTTAGACGTTTTTGATTTTGTATGTAATATTACGTCCCCTCTTATAATAACGTTAATAAGATCTTTTTTTAATACTTTTCCGTCTAATCCAGTTCCTTCTTTGGGTATTGTTTTTTTTAATTTTTTGATTATCCTTTTCAGCTCAGAAACAGTTTTTGTTTTCAAAACTGTTTTTGTTAATTCTTTTTCTTTAATAGAATGTTTCCTTTCTTTAGTTTCAGTACGTTTAGTTTTCTTAACAGCCCTTTCTTTTTCTGAAGTTTTTTTGGATTTAGTAGTTTTTTTAACCACTTTCTTAGGTTCAACTCGCTTACTTTTTACTGGTTTCTTACTCATTTATTTTTATTAATTATTAATAATCGTTAAAAAATTAAATTTTTAATAAAATTTTATTAGAAAAGTTTTAAATATTTTATTTTTATTTATATTTTTTTCATCATCTAGATGATGAAAAAAAATAACTTTTATAATTAAAAAATTACATACAATTATCACAACGATCCGCAGTAACTGTTTGAGGGCCTATACCGCTTATACTCATTCTTGTACTGGGATCGAATGCTCCAGAAAACTTTTCAGTCGATTTGTGATATATAATATACGCTATCAAACATATAACTAAAATAACCGCTATAATTAATATAATATTTTTAGTACCTGCCATAATTACTATCTTATTAATTTATTTTATTCTTTTAATAATTATCTTTCATAATCTATTTTAGGAATTATTTTTTTATCTATTTTTTTAATATCTTTAGAGATATCGTCATTAAAATCTATATTAATAAAATTAATGTTGCCAGAATCATTTTTTTCTTTTATACTTTTTTTATAATTATAGCTCTTCACAACTAATTGTATAGGTTCAGCGTTTTCAGAATTTTCATCGTTATTATTTGAATTTACCGTGCCCATATAGGTAAATAATTTATTAAAATTTTCTTGAGTCTTCTCTATTAAAGAAAAAATATATACGCAATCATATTTTTCAGAGGCCTTATATATATTTGAAAATGCAATTTTTGCAGCTTGTATAGGAGAATAGCTACTGCATTCTAAATATCCAATTAAATTAGTTCTAATTTTTTCTTGAATCAGAGGTAAATTAGCAGAAAAATGTGAAATAACTTCAGTCAGTTCAGGATCTAAAGATTCTTCTAATTTTTTTTCTTGTAGAATAATATTACCTATAATTATTTCAAATTTACGAACACAAAAATATTTCGGATTTTTCAAAGAAATATCTTGAACATTTTTATTTTTAGGCTTTCTTCCAGGTTTATTCTTTATTATAGAATTTTCCTCGATACTTAAATTTTCAATGTTTAAATTTTCTTCTCTATTTTTAGATTTTCTACCAGAGGTTTTCCTTAATTTTGATTGATTATCTTCAATATCTTTGTTTTTAGGTTTTCTTCCAGGTTTTTTTTTTATTTTTGGCTCTTTCTCGATGATATCGATATTATTTTTAGGTTTTCTACCACGTTTTTTGGGGGCCGCGAGCTCCGTTAAATCATCCATAATTAAGTACTCTAGATTTTATGTAAGATAAAATAATTTTTTAATATCAAAATTCAATTTTGTATAATTATATTTTTTGAAAAATAATTTATTTTTAAATAACAAAACTACAATCTCACAAATTTCCATGCTAATAATTTAGGATTATTTGTATATTTAAATCCTTCATAATTAACTTCTACTTCTCTACCTTGATCATCGTAAAAAATAATTGGGCATAAATATTTTTCATTAGGGTAACGAAAATCATAATATTCATCCGGGCATTTTTTAATAATATTCTCTGAAATAAAATCTTCCTTTTCGTTAATCTCAAAAGGATTTTTAAAATCTCCTCTTTTGTTGCTCAAAATAAGAGATATATAAGCGTCTGAAACTTTAATCTTCGGTGGTTGATAATTTGAAAAAATCTCTATTTTAGTTACTTTACATTTGTACGGGTTAACCTTTCCTTGTCTTGTTAATTTTGTATTATCTGTAGAAATTTTATATGCAGAAAAATTAGGTATATTTAATTCTAAAGCGGTTTTTAATCTCATAACTAAAAATATTTTATTATTTTTATCACCCATTTGATAAACAGTTACATTTTGATTAAAATCTTCGGCAAATTTTTTATTATATTTGAAATTTTTTGGCATCGTTAACATAACACATTTAGCGCCCGCTATTAAACATTTTTCCGCAACATAATAAATAGGCATTTTATCTATCGAAAGATTAAAATTATTTTCGTTATATACAGATTCAAAGGGAGGATCAATTATAACTAAACTATTTTCAGGTATTTTATAATCAAATTTCACGTTTTTTGTGACAACTTTATTTTGTAATCCATATAATTTTATGTTATTCACTAACATATTATATACGGGCGTTAATATTTCATATGAAATTACGGCACTAACATTTCTATTTAGAGCAAAATTTATGGTATCTCCACCTATATTAGCAGTCGCATCTACGACGATAAATTTTCTAGGAATTGTTAAACTAAATAATCCTTTTCTAACTAAAGGGTCTATTATGCAATCTATTATATGTTTACTGGCTATATTGCTTCTTGTATAACTTAAAGTTTGATTTGTCCAATTTTTATTTTCCAAATTGGGTAATTGATTAAAAATTTGTTTTTGAATATCCCAAAAACGCATTCCTCTAAATTTATCGGGTATAAAACTATTTTCGTCAAAAGTTGCAAATCTTCTATATAAAATATTTTTAAAATCCCTATGCAAATATTCTTGTTCAGAGAAAGTAACTACATTTTTTGATTGATCATCTTTTTTAATATTATAATCCATATTAGTGAAATTAAGGTCGGTTTCTATTTCCAATTCAAAATCTTCATCTGAAAGCGTATTTATTATGTTAAATACGTCTTTATATGAGAGATTAAATTTATTTGAAACTTTTAAAATGCATTCATCTATAATCTCTTTTGAATAACCGATCTTATTTGATAATTGTTGAGAATTTTGTGGAATTAAAATAATATTTTGCATTTTTATATATAAATTTAATAAACGATTAACAATCTTTTTTATAAATAATTTTTTTCGAACTTTCTTGAGTGTTCGAAAAAAAATGTAATTTAATTATAAATTTAATAAAGGTTTTATATTGAATTATAATAATATTTTATTATTTTTTAAAAATGGGATCGGCTTTTTCAGCTTATAATCCTTTCTCTGTTTATGGACAACAAAATTTAAAAAAAATAGGATATGAAAATAAACAGATTATAATAGCTATATTATTTATAATAATATTTATTATATGCGCTTATATGGTAATAATATGGACAGATTCTTCAAATATAAAATTAAAATCTGCTCCACAAATTCCCCCTCCATTATACGGTAAAGGTCCCTATGGCGTAGGCTTTTATTTACCGACTAGAGAATTATTAATACAATCAATTGCAAATTCTTAAAAAATTTATATTAAAAATTATACTATTTAAAATTAAATAAATGTTATTTTTGAGATGAATAATAGTGCGCCACCTAGTCTTAATTCTTCAAGATTTATTCCTAAAATAAATAAATCTGCCGAAACTCCTATATTTTATGATAGTAGCGAAGAGGAAAATGAAGAAGTTCCAAGGATAATTTGTATCCCTTTAGAAAATAAAATTAAGAAGGAATATATATTAAAACCAGCCGTTCCGTTATCGAATATAAAATTATTAAAATTTCAGCAAAAAATAATGGGCGATGTACAATATATTTTAGGATTTGATCAAAAATTATTATGCGAACAAAATTTTTATTTTATAAAATTCGGTATATGTTTAGTCCCAGAACAACAAAAAAGCATTAAAAATATGATTGAGCTTCATAAAAAAGTACCATTAGAATGGGTTAGCGAAAACGAGGTTAAAATATGCGTACATCCCGCTTCTAGAATTATAAAAAGTAATAAGTAAAATTTTTATTTAGTAAAAAGTATAAACCACATTTTTCTTTGGGATTTCAAAGAAAAATATATTTTTTTCTCGCTTTATAGCGAGAAAAAATGTACAATTATTTAATTTACAAAATATAAAATTATTATGTTAAATTTTGGTGTGGTGGTTGTTAATATGAGTCTTTAAATTTGTACTTTGCTTGAACACCACATTACAATACTCACATGTATAAGGGTGCTCACCGGTATGAGTTCTAATATGAATTTTTAAATGTTCGTTTTGTTTAAACGCTTTATCACAATATTTACATTTATACGGTGTTTCTACAGTATGAGTTTTAATATGTCGATTTAAGTTTTCATGTTGTTTAAATATTTTATCGCAATATTCACATTTATAAGGATTTTCGTTAGTATGAATTCTGACATGTCTCTTTAAATGCGAACATTGTTTAAACATTTTATCACAATATTTACATTTATAAGGAGTCTCTCCAGTATGAATTCTGATATGATTTTTTAAAGTAGTATTTTGTTTAAACTCTTTATCACAATACTTACATTTATACGGTGTTTCTCCAGTATGAATTGTGATATGGTTTTTCAAACCACTTGAATTTCCGAACGTTTTATCACAATATTCACATTTATAAAATGTATTCTTAATGTGAACGCTAAGATGAACTTTCAAACTATCAATTCTGTCAATCATTTTACCACAATATTCACATTTATATGGTTTTTCTCCAGTATGTATTTTAGCGTGTCTATTTAAATTACTTGAAGTTTTAAATACTTTATCACAATATTCACATTTAAATAAATTTACTGGTTTACAAATTTTAGAAATACTAATTAAAACATCTTCATCGTCTGAAATGATTAAAAATTCATCTTCTATTCCTTCATTTTCAAGTTTTATTAATACTTTTTCAAGTTTTATATCTTCATTTTTACGCTTCATTTTATAATTTTTATAAATTTTGTAATAAATTATGAATAATAAATGATTTTTTCATTTTTATTCAACTATATTTTATTTTCTCGCAATTTTTAATATTAAGATTTTTATAAATAAAGATCAAAAAATTCAAAATTCTTAATTCTTAAAAATTGAATTATTATTTTTTATGTTAGAAAAAATAGGTTAGTTAATAGAAAATACAGTTTTTAAAGCGCTTTAAAATATTTCTCTGATATTTTTAATATAAAAATTTATATATAAAAAATGTCGCATAAATGCGAGGTATGTGACAGGTATTTATCATCTGAATATACTCTTAAAAAACATTACGAAAGTAAAATTCATCAAAAAAATATAACTATAGCATCTAATTTTTCAAAAAAAGAAAAAACTCAAGAAAAATATACATTTGTAATTAAATCAAAAGGAGAAATTGTTGGAGAAACCATTGTAGATAAAGATGTATATTATCATATAAAAAATAACATGTATCCTGTCTCTTATGGCAAAGGGTATGCTAGAATGCAGATTGGAGAGAAAAAATATATTCTACATCGTTATATTTATTATACATTTCATAAAAATAAAATTACTCCAGAAACGTATATAGATCACATAAATAATAATAAATTAGATAATCAACTAAAAAATTTGAGAGAAGTAACCCATTTGGAAAATACTCTCAATAGAGCTAAGGGAGATAATACAACCAGTAAATATTATGGCGTTTCGAGAGCTAGCCATAAAAATTGGTGGCAATGTCAATTAAAACATAATAATATGCATTATAATTTTTTATATCCAGATGAAATACACGCAGCATATCATTATGATTTGCTTATTAAACAGAATAATTTACAAAAATTTAAAAAAATAAATAATGTAAAAAAGCCAGAAAATTTTACAGAAAAAACGGGTTTAATAAAAAAAGATAATATGCCAAAAGGGATATTTAAAAACAATAATAAATATGATTGCGTATTTAAGAAAAAACGATATTATGGATTTTCTACTATCGAAGAAGCAACATCTCAATTAAATTTTTTAATAAAAGAGGCAAATGATTTAGAAGAAAAGAAGATGTTGAGTGAGCCTATAAAAAGAAACAAAGATGGAGTCGCTATAATTGAACTTTTTGGTAAGAAGAAAGAAAAAACAGGGGAAACTATGGTATCCGATGAGGATTATTATAATCTGGTGAAATATAATTGGTATAACAGAAATGACCGCGTGGATGGTACTGTTGACCGCAAAACTGTTTCGTTGTCGAGGTTTATTATGAATTATAAAGGTGGCGATATGGTTGATCATATAGATTGTAATTCTCTTAATAATCAAAGATCTAATTTAAGAATATTAACTGCAACGCAAAATAATCAAAATAAATTTAAATTGCCATCTTGCAGTTCAAAATATATTGGCGTGCATTATGATAAAAGTAGAAGTAAATGGGGTGCCAGAATAAAATTAAATGGGAAAGCAATTAATTTGGGTCGGTTTAACACCGAACTTGAAGCTGCAAAAATTAGAGACAAAAAAGCTATAGAATTGAATAGTAGTGGCAAAACATTTTTTAAATTAAATAATTTAGCAGAAGCGAATGCAGAACCAGATAAAAATAGTTAAATCGAATATAAAATTTAATAAAATAATTAATATTTAAACAAAATTTAATATTTTTGACATAAGATTTTTTCTGACGTTTTAACGTCAGAAAAAAATAATTTAAATAATGTCAAAAATAAATTACATTTATTTTTTTATAAAACTTTTAAAATTTTTTCTTTTAAATTAAAAAATAGGAAAAATAAAAATGGAAAAACAAGTTACTATAAATGAATTTTGTTTAGAAGACATTCCTATGAGCGCTACAATTATAATAGTTGGCGTACCATCAAGTGGTAAATGTAATGGGAAAAACACGCTTATTTTAACGGCTGATAAAAAAATTAAATTTGTTCAAGATATAAAAGTAGGAGATTTATTAATGGGAGATGACGGTAAAGCACGTAATGTTTTGTCTATTTGTTCAGGGATCGACGAAATGTATAAAATAAAGCAGAGTAATGCCGACGAATATACGGTAAATAAACCGCATATTTTAGTTCTGAGAAATAATGAAAATAAAATTATTGAAAAAAGTGTCTCCGATATTTTAGTTAACCCTTCAATATTAAATGATTTTTTTGGATATAAATTAAATCGCGACACTTTTGAGGTTGAGAACACGTCAAAAATAACTATAGAACCTTTAGGAAAAGGCGAATATTATGGTTTTCAGATAGATGGAAACGGAAGATTTTTACTCGGAGATTATACTGTAACTCATAATACAACCCTAATTGAAAATATTTGCTACTACTTAAGACATCGATACCCTGTAGCTCGTGCTTTTATAGGTACAGATTCAGGGTATAAAAAATTTTGTGAAATTTTTGGTCATTTGTATGTTTCTAATCATTACGACGAGGAAGAAGAAAAAAGACATATATTAAGGCAGAGAACTTGTGAAATAGAAAATGGAAAAGGTTATATAGGAAACAATGCTATAAATATTTTAGATGATGTGAGCGATGATCCATCAATTTTTAAATCGAAAACGATGAAAGGAATATTTAAATTAGGAAGTCAACATTGGAATCAATTATTTATGGTAGGTTTACAATACGCTATAGATATGCCTCCAGATGTTCGTAAAGCGACGTCTTACGTCATGATATTTAGAGAGCCTGAAGAATTAGAGCGTAAAAAATTATACGTTAATTTCGGAGGTTTAGCGGGAAGTTATCAAAATTTTTGCGATTTAATGGACCAAATAACCGGAGATTATACGTGTTTAGTTTTTAAGAAAAGAAGTCAATCAAATAACATGGAAGATTGTATTTTTTATTATAAAACTGTAGAATTACCCCCTTGGACGTTTGGATGTAAGGAACAAAAAGCTTGGAATTTAGCGAGATATAACAAGCTTTATCAGGAAAGAATCATCATTTAAAATAAATTTTAATAATTTTTCTTCACCTTTAAAAGTGAAGAAAAACCGATAAACGTATTATAACAATTTCAAAATATCTATTCTACTTATGTATAATTTACCTTTATTACAATAAACTCTCACCCCAAAACCAAACGAATCTTCATTTTTACCTTCCATTACATACGCGTTATTTCCAGATTTTTTACTTTCTTTTTTGACGTTGTTATTGATTAAAAATGATATATTCTGATCTCTAAATTCAACAATAAAAGTGCAAAGAATTTTTGGAATTAAAATATCGTTAATATCGTTATACCAACATTCTGATGCTATATTGTTATTTAATCTATTAAATTCTTTGTTTGTTAATGCAGTTAAATTTTGAGTGCTAATTAATTGTTCTTGTAACAACATTTTAAAAGAGCCAACATTTGTGGTAGAAATGTTATAAAACGATATTTTTATATTATCCTCATTCTTATTTATTTTAAAAAATTTAGTAATTAAAGATTCAATTTTTGAATTTTATTTTTTAATTTTATTTTTTAATTTTTTTATTTTTGAATTTATTTTTTGCTTTAAAATATCTGTTCTAAATTTAGAATTGATATTTAGGATTCGATGCGCGAATATATGCTAAATATCCCAACGTACCAATATGCCATGGGCAATGAGTAATTAATCTAATTAATACTTTTGTTGCATTTGTAAAATTTGTCCAATATACAAGATCGGATGCTATCATTAAAATTAAAAGGATAATTATTTGCGCATAATATTCTTTAATCATCTGTTTATTTGCTAATACAATCATGCAACTAAGGGCTCCTATCTGGTCTAATTTTAGCCTTGGATTAAAATCAAATAAATTAGATATATGTGGTGTATATCTTTTGGGTTCTGTTCCGTGATAAAACATTGAAGCTAGAGCAGCAAATAATAATGATCCTGCTTGTATATATTCACCTGATCTTACAAATAAGCAAAATGCAGGTATAAATGCCAAGTTTGTAATAGTTAAAAGCGGCTTTTCTAACAAAATAACACAATTGCCCATATTTTACCTTAAATATCTTATTAATTAATGACAAGATTTTTCATTTTTTTTTGAATTTTATTTTTTTTGAATTTTATTTTATTTTTTTTTGAATTTTATTTTATTTTTTGAATTTTATTTTTTTGAATATTTTTTAACAAAAACACCCATTTCCACAACAGAGTTTCTTGTTGAAATGTAGGCAACATTTATAATTATTTTCTGAAATATTATAATATTTTATATGCGTAATTACACTCTGTCCCAGAGATAGATTTGAATCAAATTCAAATGCTGGCCAAAATACTAAATCTAAATGTCTTACCTGAGAACTATGCATAATTTTCTTAAGAAAATATCCTCTCTCAAAAATTGCTAAAGAGAGATATTCTGTATATAATTTTCTATTTTTATTTAAAAAATAGCAATCATTTATAACAGATTCGTCTATTAAACAAAGTTCAACAAAATTCAAACTAAAAGTTTGAATTTTTGTTAAAACTCGATAAAATGGATTAAACCATAATTTACATCTTAAGCAAGTATTTTGACACGAAAATCCATCTATTAATGTAGAACACTCACACCAGGTTCCATCACAACACATTTCGATAGTAGTTTTATTTTTAAATCTCGAAGAATCACAAACATAATTATCGCTACATTTACAACATTCTTTAGTAAAAATATTTATAAAAAATAATGCAAATAATAAAAACATTTTTTATTTAATGAACAAAATATCTTTTAAATATAAATATTTTTTATATTTATTTAATATTTTTTTATTAAAATGATTCCGAAATTATCGTTAATTCAAATGGAAAAGCTCCTCCATAACCGCATACATTTAATATATATTTTCCATTTTCTATATGAAATGTCCACGTAAAAGGTTTGCATTCTTCTTCATTTGGTTTTGTAAATATTATATATTCGTTTTGATTAAAAAATATATTAAACTCAAAAAAATATGTAAAAAAATAAAATAATTTTTTTAAAAATGAAAAATTTAATTACTTTTTAAAAGAATTTTATATGATAAAATTTGAAGTATGGAAGATATTTACAAAAATATAATTTTGTTTCTAGATCCAGAAAATATTGCGAATTTAATGAAATGTTGTAATTTTTTATTTAAAATTTGTTATAGTCATATTATATGGGATAAATTTATATGTCAATATGGTATTTTTGATAAAAGATATCATAAAAAATTGGGGTTGAACTCTCCTAATGGCGAGTTAACTTCTTATGAAATTTACAAAATTTGTTTTCCGTTGATGAAAAAACTTAAATTGGGAATTTCTTTTGATGGATTAATGCGTAGAGAAGAAATTTATGTAGGAAACAAAAATATTGAAATTATTCCTAAAGAGATCGCAGAATTAAATAAATTACGAAGAATTCTTCTACCTGAGAATAGTATTCGAATTATACCTAAAGAATTGTTAAATTTAACCAGATTAAAGGAGATAAATTTGCGTAATAATAAAATAGAAGTTATACCAAAAGAAATTGGAAATCTACGTTATTTAGAAACGCTTTGTCTTTGTGATAACGAGATAGAGATTATTCCAAAAGAGATTGGAAAATTGTTAAAATTAACACGTTTAAGTTTATCTAATAATAAAATTAAATCTGTTCCTAGAATAATTGGAAAATTAACTGAATTAATATTTCTTGATTTAGCTAAAAATGAAATAAAAATAATACCTAAAGAAATTGGAGAATTAACTAATTTAGAAGAACTTTATTTAAATGATAATGATAACACAACTATACCTAAATTACTTGGGCAATTAAAAAATTTAGAAAGATTTTTATTTTAATTGTAAATAATAAATGTTAATTTTTCTGCTAAAAAGCAGAAAAATAAAAAAATATAAAAATTTATTTTTAAAATAATACCGCTTAACTACTGCAACACTGCCATTCTGTGGCGTATCCCGCTCCTAAAGCGTCGTAGCCTACTTTTATAGGCCTTAAAGTGCTACAAGGCGAGTATTTCGTCGATGCTTCGCAGGTAGCGCCTACTATTGGATAATACGGGTCCCAATCGCCATAATAATAGGGATAGCCAAAATAGCCGAGGCCTCCGTCATAATAGCGGTTCCCAAATCGACGTCGTCCCCAACCTCCTCTTCCTCGCCAACTACCTCCTCTTGATCCTGAGCGAGCTCCCCCTCCTGAATGACTGCCCGAATGACCTCCTGATCCCCCTCCATGACCGAATGACTCAACGTGCGGCATTTCCATCGTTTGTGTAGGGCAAGAATTAGGCATTGTATACGCAATATAAATACACGCAACAATAATAAGAGCGATTGCTATCATTAAAATGTTTTTTTGAGATGGAGTGCCGTTCATTTTTAAAAATCTTTAAAATAAAGCAACAATATTTTTTTCAAAAAATAAAAAATAAAAATGATGAAAACAAAATAATAAATAAATTTCTGTATAAAATAAAAATTTTTCGTATACCAATTATTTTTTACATTATTAAAAATGTAAAAAATATATATTATTTTCTTGTATAAAATTTTACTCCAATTTTAATTCATTTCTTTATGGCATTCAACTTTTTTGCCTTTTTTATTATATACCCATATTTCACATTTATATCCTGTATCTATAGTAGCTTTTTGTTTTAAAAATACAAAATCAATATCTTTTTCGAGCGTCCATTCAGATTTCACTTCTATACATCTATTTTGACTTTTTATTAATATATCTGTAAAATATCTATGTTTTTTATTGTTACTGTCTTCATACCATATAATAGGAACTTCCCTTCTATTAGTAACTATGTCATCTTCGCCAATATTTTCAATTTCAATTAATTCATCTAAAGCGAATGGCTCGTAACCTTGTACTTTATCTATTCTCCCCGATGGGAAAGTATAAGGCTTTAAATTATACGCAGATTTTAATTGTTTTTCAGCAATTTCTGCATTTTGCGTTGCATATTCGAACCCGTATTTAATTAAACACGTTTCTCTTGATTTTTGTTTGACTTCTTCACTTTGAGAAGAATATTCTACTCCACGTTTTTCCATATTAGTTTTCTTCATTTTTTGTTTAATTTCCTCATTTTGAAAAGGATTCTCGCATTTATATTTATCTAAACATGTTTCCTTTATTTTTTGTTTAACTTCTTTACTTTGAGAAGAATATTCAACTCCACGTTTCTCCATATTAGTTTTCTTCATTTTTGTTTAATTTCCTCATTTTGAAAAGGATTCTCGCATTTATATTTATCTAAACACGTTTCCTTTATTTTTTGTTTAACTTCTTCACTTTGAGATGGATATTCAACTCCACGTTTTTCCATATTAGTATTTTTTATTTTCCGTTTAATTTCCTCATTTTGAAAAGGATTCTCGCATTTATATTTACCTAAACATGTTTCCTTTATTCGTTGATTAATGACTATTTTACTATGAATTGTACAGTAAATAATTTTATGTTCGACAAGCAAGCGAAAACTTTTTTTAAATATATTTTCACAATTTTCTGCAATACATTTTGCGAAAATTATTGTGTCGCGTGTTATCTTTTCATTTTGATATTCTTTATTTAAAATTAAACCATTTTCCTCACAAAATTGTATTAAATAATCATAATTATATTTGGTTTTCACTTTTCGTTTAATCTGTGTAAACATTTTATCACATTCTTTTAATTTTATTTCTTTATTTTGAAGAAAAGTTTCGTCGTCATACTTCTCCGGATTTGTTTCTTTTAATTTTATTGTTATTTTACCACATTCTTCACATTTAAAATTTTTATACCGAACAAGATTTCTAAACGATTTTTCGACCATATCATTGTCACATTCAACGCATTTTGCCACAATTATTGTTTTTGTTGTAATATTTAATTCACGATAATTTTTTCTTAGTATAATTTGATTTTCTTCGCAAAATTGTGTTAAATAATCGTGATCATACCTTTGTTTTTGTGACATTTTTAAAAATCTTTCACACAATTTTAATTATTTCATATTTTATTTTTAATTTTTAAATTAATAAAACTGAATTATCAATTTTACCTTTATTTCAAAAAATAAAATATGTTATTATCTTTATTTTTTATCTTTATTATTTGCGATGATTGTCCTCACACTAAATTGTACCTAGAACATGGCTCTTCGAACAATAATAATTATTATTTTGTAGAAAAAACATTTATTACTAGAACCGATTTATTATGTAAAATAGGTTCAAATGACCAATATAAACAAATAATAAATTCTCAATTTCGCTGTGAAGGCTCTTGGTGCAATTTTACTGGAAAATGGACAAATGGATGGAATTGTCCGTTAACTGAACCTTCTTGTTACGAAGTAGAACATATAATTCCTAGCGCTAATAATATCCCTGAAATAAGAGGCTGTTCACCGAATATTTTCGGAAATCATGTTATGTCGTATAAAATTTGGAATAGACAGTTAAGTAACGGATATTTTAGTGAAAAAAAAGAAATATATGGAAATATATTTAACGAGGCTTATAACGCAATATATAAATGTTGCAATAAAACGGGAACGCCGATGGTACCGACAAATATTTGCGAAAAAACTCCAGATTACGTATTTTGGAATTTAGCGGTTGTATTAGGAGTTTTATTATGTTGTCTTACGACTCTTTTTGCGTTAAAATATTTTAAAAATAAACTTGAAAAAGATGAATGCGAATGCTATTGTGGAAAAGATATCGAAAATAATATCAATACAGAAAATAATATTGATATCGAAGGGAGTATGGATATTGAAAATGATATTAATTTATATTCTTCTGTAATAAATGAGGAATTAGAACTCGATAAATTAAAATAATAAATATTTTTTCAGATTAAATAAAAAATATTTAAAATTAAATTACACTTATTTTTCACATTAAAAATGTGAAAAATATTTTATTTGCATTTATTTTTTACATTTTCAATTATTTTTTGTATTTTCAATGTAAAAAGAATAAAATATTTTATTCGTTTTAAAAATGAAAAATAAATTTGATAATTTTTTGGATAATCGCTTTCTCTAAAAAAACATTTTATTTTTTTATGTTTTTTATCCATGAAAATAAGCAAATTTCTGTAGATAGAATTTACAACGAAATTCAAAAATGTAATAAAAAAAACGTAAAAGATATTGATTTTACAAAAAATTCTCATTTAAAACAGGTTACTTTTGAAAATTTTGAATACTTGGAAAAAATACCTATCGAAAATCTATGTAGAATTTTAATAGATAGCGCTCCAGAGAAACCATTCACAAAAATTCCTCATGAATGTAGAAGCGTAAATCATTGGGGGCAACGCAAGTTATTTATATCCGAATTAGAATTTTTATCTTTATATTCAAAACCTGGAGATTTAGTAGTTTATGCAGGAGCGGCTCCTGGAACTCACACAAATTTTCTTTCAGAACTTTTTCCGAATTTGAGTTTTTTTCTCGTAGATCCATCACCTTTTATTGCTAAAGAGACGAATAAAATAAAAATTAGACAAGATTTTTTTACCGATGAAACCTGTAAAGAAAGTTTAAAAATGAATAAATCTATATTGTTTATAAGCGATATTAGAACTGGAGATCCTTACAAATTATCGAACATTGAAGTTGAAAAATCTATTAAAAATGATATGGAGATGCAAAAAAATTGGGTAAAATTATTGAAACCTAAAGCCAGTATGTTAAAATTTAGATTGCCATGGGAAGCAGGAAAAACGAGTTATCTTGATGGAAAAATATTTTTTCCAGTTTGGGGAAGAGAAACAACAACGGAATGTCGATTAATAACAACTTTGGAGGATTTAGAAAAGGGAGAAATTTTATATGATAATAAAAAATATGAAGAGCAAATGTTTTATTTTAATAGGGTAACAAGGGTACAATATTATGATCATCCTTTTGATTTCTATGAAGGGTTAGACCATTGTTATGATTGTGCGGCAGAGATTAAAATTATTCACAATTTTATGAGGAGAGTAAAAAAAATAATAAATAATGAAATTATAAACACCAAAATTATAGAAATGATAGAGTCTATAACAAAAAATATCAGTAAAGGAAGGGATTTAACTACAAAAGAGACTTTTGATCAAAGAAAAAAATGGTTCTCTAAAAAATAAAAATAAATTTAATGAATTTTCTTATTTTAAAAGATAAGAAAAGTTAAATAAAAATATGGATTGTTTTTGTTCTTTATTTGATAAAAATAATCCTTATGGGTTTTGTGGTGACGATTCGTGTTTATTTCAGTGGTGTACTTTTCCGCTTTTAGTTATTTTAATAATAATTGCATCTCCTTTTTGGTTGCCCTTAGTTATAATTTTCGCTATAATAGATGAATGTAAAAATTGTATTGAATGGGATAAAAAGAATAAAAAAGATTATATCGAAATAGAAAATAATGAAAAATATAACATTAAAATGGAAAATGATGAAAAAAATGATTTTAACGAAAATTCAAACCTTTAGTTCGAATTTTGTTGAACTACGTTTGCCAAAATGGAAAATATTAAATAAATATTAAATTGTTTTAATAAATAAAAATATTTTTCTTACACTTTATTAAAAATAAAAATGGAAAATAATACACTTTTATATATTTTAATTGCTGTAGGCGTAATTATCTTAATTTTTTACTTAATGAAATGTAAAATAACGTGTCCTGTCGTTCCACCACCTCATCCGCCTTTTCCAGATATATGCACCGAAATGTACCTTTTATGTATGAGTATGTCGGGTGCTAACAAACAAGCTTGTTTAGCTGCAGAACAAAAATGTCGACAAAAACATCATGAATCATACGCAGAAGAGCCGTTATTATTTCCAGACGAAATATTATTATAAAAAATAAAAATAATTAAATATTTTTGAATTAAATTTTTTAATTCAAAAAATCTTTTTTGAAAGCAAAAAATAATATTACAATAAAAAACGTTTATTAACATAATTATTATTAATATCATAATATTGGGACATGTTTTTAATATCATTGTCTTTCTGCCTTTTAAAATAATCATTTCGTTCTTTATTATTTTCGCAAGATCTTACAACATCAGGAATAAAACAATAAGTTATAATTTTATCTCTGTTTATAAATTCTAATAACGGCTCTATTATTTTACTATAATAATAATTAAAATCTGTAAATTTTGCTGAAATTATACATACACTTTCTCCATTCGTCAATAATTGCAAGATTTCTCTAATAATGTACGAATTGGATTTTATATTATCATCCAAGTATGAATCGTCTATTATATGATGAGTTTTTACGAACATTTGTTGCCCAAAAGATGTTTTTCCCACAGCCGGTAAACCTACTATTATCACCACGTTAACATCATCTTTTATATCGATATTTGAATAAGAAGTTACCGATTTTTCCCATTCTAAATAAATAGAGCCTGAATAATAACCGTTAGATGAATTGCGTAAAGCAAATGGATATTGAACTCCTTGTATTGTTTCAAAAAAATAAATAATATACATATCACAATCTTGATAATTTGATTCAGGAAATTCATATATTTCTTTTGCTTCTTTTATACACGATAATTGTTTGCCTACTAAATCTGTAAACGTATTTTCATGACCATTTATAGTGGTAAACCACGAATAACTACAACAATCTGCATCTGCTGTTAGTTTTAAATTATTATATTCAAATGTTATATTTATGATGCTTATTTCTTCATTATCATCGTATAATAAATCTATTAATAATATTTTACCAGATAATTTAAAATCGATCGTCGAATCCCAGTAAAAACATAAGCTATTATCTTTTGAAAAATTAAATTTTCTTAAACAATATTGATTAAATTTTTCAGTCCAATTATTTACTATATCATCCTCGTAATCAAATAATGCATTACAACAAAAATGAGCGATTTCATCTGTCCAAATAAATCTACAAACTCTTTTTAATGCTATAACCGTTATAATATCCAATTTGTTATTGCATAAAATTAATTGTAATGCGACGATATTATTCATGCTTAAAATCGTTATTTCATATTACTTTGTAATAAATTAATTTTAACATAAATATTTTTCATTTTTAGAAAAATAAACATGATTTTTCTAAAAATAAATACGATTTTTCTAAAAATGAAAAATATTCAAAAGAAAAAGAATTTATTTTGATATTAAATGAGCCTAGTGCAGCGTAATTATATCTGTGTTCAATTTAAAGAAAAAGATGAGGTTAAAAAATTGGGAGGTAGATGGGACCCAGATATAAAAAGATGGTATTATCTTGGAAAAAGAAATAGGATATTTTATAAATGGGAAAGTATTGAAGGAAAAAATGTTATATACAGAAATGAAGTTTATACAAAAATGTTAATGATCGGAGAAAACGTTGTAAAAGATGTGCATTTTATTATATATAAATATTTTATGCGAATTTGTTTCCCTAGAAAAATATTTTTATTCTAAATCACATTTATTTTTGAGATTTAAAAATCTCAAAAATATTTTTATTTCAAAAAAGATATTAAAAATAATAAATTAAAATTTATATAACAAACAATTTTGTAAATGTTTTTTATTATTTTGTGCTTATTATCCTGTTTTTATGGCATGAGTCAGACATCTAAAAATGATACGAAAATATACTCAAATTATTATTCAAATGTTATATATTTTCCGTCCATAGGTGTACAAATTGAAGATACAATATATACAACAATAAATTCGATAACTATAACAAATAAAGGGAATTATTTAATTCTTTTTGAGGGAATTGTTTATGCTCTGGGAGAAGATCTTAACAATATATATTTACTTTGCCAAATTTCTTATCCCACAATTAGATCAATAGATAAATCAAATAGACAGATATTACCTGCATCAAATTCTGTATCTCAAATCTCGACATCAGCTATAGTAAATATAGATAAAATACCTCAAATTATAATAGCTGAATGTGCGGTATCTGATATTCCAGCTAGATGGTATAATATAGGAACAAATTCATTAAGAATATCGCGTTTATAAATTTAATAACAAAAGTATTTTTCACATACGTTAAAACGTCAGAAAAAATGTAATTTAACCAATGTGAAAAATAAAAAATTAGAAATTAAATAAAAATATTTTATTTTTGATTCGACCGATTAAAATGAAAAGAACTCTATCGTTATTCGACACTCTTGTGAAAAGTCATCCAAATTGTTATATAAAAATAAATGATAATTATATTCCATCTTTACGAGAAATTTACGATTTTGAAATTGTTAAAAATATTGAAAAATATGGGTCGTCGTTTAAAATTCCTACATTTGAGTGGCAATGCGAATCTTCGTGTACAGAATGTGGTAATTTTTCTATAAAAAAATTGCCTGTTATATTTACTTTAGAAGGTGTCGATACAGGTGGTTTTGATCTCTTAAAATATCAATTATTAACGGAAGAGGTACCTAAATTTGAAAACATTGATCAGCAAATTGACTATATTTTAATTTTAGAACAATTAACAATGGGTAATTATAACGAAATTAATAAATATATAAAAGATATTACATTTAATCCAGATATATATTATCATTTAACAGATTTTAACGTTAATTTATCAAATTATGGAAATGGAAAAACAGAAATTATTATTAAAAGTTTAATAAGAAATTGTGGAGTAAGTGAAATTATAAAAGAAAACCCTGTTCAACCGCCTCTTTCTATTTTTAGAGTGAGAGAATACGAGAGGCCTAGAAACGAACTACCCAGAGAATGTAGATTTGGAAGCAATTGTTTATCATTTCATGTCCCAAATTATAGATGTCGTTTTAATCACTCAACTGTTAAACAAAATGATCCAAATTTTATTTTTTCAGAAAATGATAAATTATTATTTACAAAATTAATGAATAAATTACAATTATATGACATATTTTTAATTGGTCACACAGATGAAAAATATAAAAATAAATTCGATTTACCTTTTATACCGATAAACAAGGAAGAAACTATGCAAATAGGGTTAAATGAATCTATGCAGGTAGGAAAATTTTATTTCGAGCATAAATTTCACAATATAGATATAGGAAAAATATATGATTGTATGGAAATTAATAAATTAGTATTTATTTGTAATCCACATTATTCGAAAATTATTCACGATAAAAGAAACAAAGTAATCGCTATTTCAAATACATATCAATATTTTAAAATATATACTCCGGTTAATTGTGGATATAACTGTGGAAGAGATTATCCACATAGGCATGGAAATTAAAAGTTTCAATTTTAATAAAATAAAAATTCTTCATATTTGATATGAAGAATTGAAAATTTTTAGAAAAGTGAATATTTTTATTTTTTAATTTTTAAACATTATTAAAATGAAATGTAACTCTGAAGAAGTAAAATTTGAAAATAAAGAAATTGCAGACAAATTTATTGGTATTTTTGACAATAATTTTTTAATAAATACTTCGTTTCTTGAATTTTCTTCAGAAAATTCAATTAATAAATGCGAATATTGCGATAAAACCTTTAATTACAATTCCAGTTTAAAAAGACATATCAGAATTCATACTAAAGAAACTCCTTATAAATGCGAATATTGTAATAAAACGTTCAAACAAAGTAGTGATTTAAAAAATCACGTCACAACAATTCATATAGGAGAGACTCCTTACAAATGCGGATATTGCGATAAAACATTCGCGCTAAATAGCTATTTAGTGCGACATGTTAAACTTCATACCCAAGAAAAACGTTACGGTTGCAAATATTGTGATAAAAAGTTTGATAGAAAAAGCGATTTAGATGTTCATATGAGAATTCATACCGGCTATTCTCCTTATAAATGTGAATATTGCGATAAAACATTCAAACAAGGCGGACATTTAAAGAGGCATATCATAATTCACACTGGAGAAAAACCTTACATCTGCGAATATTGTTATGAATTTTTTAATCAAAAGTTACAGTTAAATAGTCATATAAATAGCTATCATATATAAAAAATTATTTTTAAAGAGGATATTTTTGACGTTAAAACGTCAAAAATACATGTAATTTAACAAAATAAACATTTTTAATTTCTTTCAAAGAAATTAAAATTTTCGAAAAATGAAAAATATATTTTTATTAAGGCCACAAACACATAATATTTCCAATACAGATTATATATTTATAAATTTCAGTTGGGATCGATGCATTCATTAAAATATTATAAAGTAACAAAAATTTATACGTAGAATTATTGATCCACATATCGTAATCTTTTCTTTTTCTGTCAAACCATATATTGATTGTTTTTTTGTTATTATCTTGCTTAAATGTTCTCCAAAAATTTATTCCGCAAAATAACGTTTTCATATTATAATTAAGAGAGGATAACATTACCAAATTACGATAATTATTGGTCAAATAATCCGAACTAATGTTATAGGAGTCTCTATTAGTATAAAATTCATTACAACCTTCTAATAATGTTCCAGATGTTATATAAAATGCGTGATATCCTAATATCCAAGTTTTAGGTATTTCTAAACCTACTTGATACCACACTGGATCCACTAATGTTTTACGAAATACAACAATATTAACTCCATCTTTAATCAAAATTAATGAAAAATCACGTGTATCGATCAAAGCCGTTCCTTCTTCAGATAGATCATTATAACTAACTTTTTTATGATAATATATTCTTTTTAATTCTTTATCATTAAATGTAATTTTATATGGAACTCCTTGATTACCATCATAAAAAGAGTTTGCTAATTTATTGTTATTTTCTTTTGATCGTTTTTTCATAACAATATTTCGACTTTTTTATCTAAAAATTATATTATTTTTCATTTTTATTTTAGTCAATAATTTTTTCAAATTAAGGTTTGAAAAAATTCAAACAAAAAGATTTAATTTTAAAATTTGAAAAATGAACAAATATAATTTGAAAAATGAAAAATTATTTCCAAAAAAATAAAAAATCGAGATTATTTTTGTACTAATTTAATGGACATTCAAACGATGAATTGCTCTGGATTATTAAAAAATTTCGGATCTGTTATTACTGAAAAATTACCAAAACCGAATAGTCCTTTTTGGGATTTAGAAGATATTGGTGATTTATATTATTATCCTGGAGGTTTAGAGGGAGGTGAAGCACGATTTATTATTTATTATGGAGCTCCAGAAGAAGTTGATCTATGTGTAGGAGCTCAAGGATTTATGTGTTTAGGATGCGAACCCGGATCTGGCCCGAGACCTTTTATTGTCGTTGGCGTTGACAATAAAAATCAAGAATTAAAATTAATATTTCCTTATGTTTATATTATCGAAACTCAATCAGATAAAGTTATGTTAAAAATTGGAAATGATGCCACGAAATATATTTATTCCGGTAATAGCTTAGACGAAATAAGAGAAAATGTGGTCGAATTAGATCCAGAAATTATGGAAACACAAGTAAGTGATTATATTGTTCAGACAATAAATTATCCTAGATTTTTGAAAGAAGAGTCCTATATTTCAATTTGTTTTGGATCATTTGGAAATGGAGGTCTTCCAAGAAAAGGGAAAGTAGAATATGAATTTGCTTGGTAAAAATCAGTCAATAATATTTTTTTTCACTTATACAAGTGAAAAAAATAATAAATAATGTAATCTTTAAAGTCCGAGATAAGAATGTCTAGTTGGTAATCCTCCGTATTTTCTCATATCTTTAGTGATTTTCGTATCATAATAATTCACATAATTATTAATTTTGGGATTGAAATTAGCTCCATTAAAAGTAGGGGAATTTCTTCCATATTTTTCATTTATCGTTTTTACATTTTTTTCATCTCGTAAATTTATAGTGTAATTATTAGGATATTGATATTGAACTCTAAATTGATCTTTTGTATAAAAATTAGAATCTGCTGCTTCTTCGTGTATTTTTGAACAGATTCCATTTCCTAAATCATGCCAACCTGGACCACAAGGATCATTAGGGTAAATTTTCTGATAATCCTGATTCCAGTCTATTCTTAATTGACTTTTATCAAAATATGTACCTATTTCTCCCATATTTTGCCATGTATTTAATTGTATATTACATCCTTGATCATCTATGGGCACATTATAACGGTGATAAGGGACAAATAAAGGGTCTAAAAATTTATCATTCGAATTTGGATAATATTCAGAAAAAGGTAGATTTATATCCATTTTTTATTTATTGTTATGATAATATTTATTTTAAATAAAGAGTAAAATAAATTTTTATGACCATCTTAATAATTTTAATAATAATGGTAATATTAATATGTTTTTTGTTAAAATATAGGAAAATTGAAAATTTCGGACAGTATAATATATGCAATCTTCCTGGGGAGACTTGTGAATTAGGAATGTGTTCTATTAGTGGAAAACCTTGTGCAATTAACGACTTGTCAAATGTTGGAAAATGCAAAACATGCCCGCTTGCGCTAACAAAAATTCCTCCAGGTTATTGCTTTATTTGGGATGGATACGCAGACAATACGGGAAAACCGTGTGAAAACGGTAGAAATAATGGCTGTCAAAATTGTTCGACTGGGATTTTTTTACCATCTGCTTATTGTCCTACTTTTCCATGTAATAAATAAAAAATAAATGAAATGTATCATTTTCACATTAAAATGTGAAAATAAATAATTTAATAAAATAATTAAATTCAAAAAATCAAAATAAATAATTTATTATACGTTAAATTAAAAACATAATCGTTTGTTTTTATTCCCCTCAAGGGAAATAAAAACGCTTAATTTAAAAATTAACAAAAAATACTATTTTATTTTTAAACAAATAAAGTATAATTACCCTTTTTTATTTTCTCCAAAGCCGTGCAATTAATATTTAAATTTTTAGATAATAATCTTTCTCTAATAAGATTATCGACATTTGCGATTATTAAATCTCTATCTACACTTTCCAAATCTGTACCGAAAGATCCTCCATTATGTAAAATTTCGTCGGTTCCATAAGCCAATATTCTTACTTTCGATGTAAGATAACTAAATTGTATAACTAAATATACTGTACATTTTCTAAATCTCATCGTTCCTAAAAATAAAATCTCAATTACATCTTTATTTGAAACAGGTTTACCAAATTCTTTATTCATAGATATAAATTCACTTTTTAAATATGCTTTTGGTTCCAAAAATTCACCTATAGTAGGAGATTTTTTACCTTGTACGCTTTTAATCTGTTCAAAAATAAAATTATTGAGATTAGAAATAATTATAGGAATATTTTTTCCGCCATTCGAAACAGATCCCATTACGTTTTTTATTTCATCCAAACTTGCATTTACCTCTGCTACTTTACTCCAAAAATACGAATATCCATAATCATTATCATAATTTTTTGTAAATGTAAAAATATTGTATTTTCTAAACGTAACAATCATTTTTAATTCCTCAATAAATAAAAATTTTTTAATAATTTTATTTCATTTTTTTTAATTATTATTTATCCATATAGATTTTATTTTCTTCACTTGTTAAGTGAAGAAAAAAATTTTTTAATGGTTCAATGTTTTTAATCAGAACATACAAATTCTAATTCGGCATTTTCAGAACCACATATGTCAAAAATTTTGTCATTATATCTAAGATTTTTTGTTCCAAACCTTAGAAAACAAGCAATATGATAATTATTATAAATATGATCTATTAAAGACCCTGCAGTAACCTCAATATGTGTTTGAATTTTCATGTATGGAATTTCGTTTCTCGTAAGGGTGACAGCAAAAATATTATTTTGCATTAAAAATCATAACCAAATGAAATGAAATATTTTTTAATAATTTTATTTCATTTTTTAATTTATTATTTTTTTGAATTATAAAAAATAATTCAAAAAAATACGTTTAAAACCTTATAATTTACAATAGGTGGCTGGTATCGCTTTATTTGGATTATAAAGTCCTAATTGTGCAGCTTGGTCCAATAATTTTGTAAAATTTCCTTTAAATTCTGTACCATGAGATTCTTTTCCCTCTGCTTTAGTTAATACATGCGATAATTCATGAAGAGCAACATAGGTTAAAGTATTCATATCATAATAGGAATTTGTAATAGGGTTGGTTATGCATAAAGTAATAACAGATTTATCTTCAGTAAATGATTCTTTTCCAGTCTTTAAAGGTATTTTTGCATAATCTGGTGATAATAAAGTAAATCTTCTTCTAATTTCATCTAGAACTGGATTTTTTTCTGAGTGATAATATTCTTTTGTAGAGATTGTAAAAGCAACAACTATTACAAACAATATTGTCAATATTAATATTATTTTTGCAGTTTTCATTTTTAATGATTTAAAAGTAATAACGAAAATAAAATCTCTTTTTATTTTTCATATTTTTAAATATTTTTCACATTAAAATGTGAAAAATTATGTAAATAGCTAATATATTTCGATTTTAATAATATTTTAGAAATATTATTTTTAATTTTTAACGTATAAACTAGCTCCATCTTGGTTAACAATAGGAGAGCTTGCGGATTTTAAATATCCTGCGTCTGTGAAAGCTAAACACATGGGATTAGAATTACATAATTGCTCTAATGCAGAAATATTACCTCTTAAATCTGGGTTATAAGATATATTTTCTCCTACGATATTTGACATTGGATAAAATGAATATGTTGACGCTGGATTTATATTTGTTTTAATATATAAATCAGGGCAAGAAACGATTTTTGAAGGATCCGCAGAATATTTTAAATGTCCATTTGACGTAAAAGAAAAACAATTCATCATCCCATTACACATATTCTCTAATGCAGGAATATTACCCGCTAAATTTGGATAAAATCCAATATCATCTCCCACTATATTTTTTCCAGGTAGATATTGATATAAATTAGTGGGTGGAGGGCAGGGAGAATCTCTTGTACATTTTGAAGAATAATGGTAATATAACCAAACTATTACAACAATTACTAAGATTATAACCGCTATTTTTATAGGTGAGAATTCCATTTTTATATTTTATAATTATTACAGAAAATAAAATATTTATTTTATATTTTTCCTAAAAAAAGTTCACGCTTTCTAAAAAAGAAACTCCAGAATTTCCATTCTTTTCTGATTCTTCCGAATTTTCTTTTAAAATAGAAAAAATATTTTCCATTAAATTATTTGCCACTAAATCTATCCCTTCTTCATCCATATCTTTTTCAAAATCGATATCTATAACTTTTTTGCCTTTTTCTAAACGGAAATTATTAATCATAATTTCATGTTGGTCGTGGAGTTCTTTTAAATAATCAAGGGAGACTCCGGTTTGTTTATCGCCATTTTCTGTATCTTCTTGATTATTTTTTTCTTCTTTTCTATCTCTTTTTTGAGTTCTTTCATAACATTTTTCTGGTGATACACGAAGATATATCATTATATCCTCTTTTTTAACAATTTCATTACAAATTAAATTAAAAAAATTGTTATAAATGTCCCATTCTACTTGTGTAATTACGTTATTTTCATATAGATTATTAAAAAATAACCTATCTGTTCTCAAAGATCTTTCAGCTATAATATGAATACGGCAATTTTTATTATGATCTTTAATTAAACTAATTTGATCGACTATATTTTTTAATCTCGATGTAAAAGCGTTAATTTGAAATAAAAATCCATATTTACTCATATCTTTATAAAACAAATTAAGTATAGAAGACATTTCTGTATTTTCATTAATGTTATTTTTTGTCTGTATGGAATAAATCTCTTTTCTCCATTCATCTAAGGGTTCATCTAATAAAAGAAAATAATCTTTTAACAAAAATTCAAACCTTTGGTTTGAATTTTGTTGAACTCCGTTTACTAAATATTTATTATGCTCATCAAAAGAATCTGCAAATTCTAAATCATTAAGAGCGCATAGATTATTTTTTTTAATATTTTTTTTAATAGAATTTAAAAGCGACGATTTTCCTGTTGCGATGCCGCCTTGAATCGAGATGCATAAATTAATTTCATTCATTCTATCTATAATAAATTTTGCTGGTTCTGTTTGCATATAAATCTATTTTTAATTTATTTAATTTGAAAATTTTTCTTTAAATTATCTTAACAATATAATTTTTTATATATTAAAGAATTTTAATTTGATAATAAAGTAATTAGATGACGAGCAAATGCAATCTCTGTAATCGATGTTTTTCATCTGAATTTAACCTTAAAAGACACTATAAAAACAAAATTCACCAAAAAAATATGAAGATAGCCTCAAATATTTCAAACAATGAGATAAACCAAGAAATGTTGGATAAATATACATTTATGCTCAAAAAAAAGGACGACGAAACATTATTAGGAGAAACAATTGTAGACAAAGACTTATATTATCACATTAAAAATAATATGTATCCTATTTTTTATAGTGACGGGTATGCCATAATCCAAATTAAAAATAAAAATTATAGATTACATCGTTATGTTTATTACATATTTTATAAAAATAAAATTACGCCAAAAACACATATAGATCATATAAATAATAATAAATTAGACAATCAATTAAAAAATTTGAGAGAGGTAACTTATTTACAAAATACTCTTAATAGAAGTAAGGGAGATAACACAACTAGCAAATATTATGGCGTTTCAAGAGCTACCTATAAGAATTGGTGGCAATGTCAATTAAAATATAATAACATGCATTATAATTTTTTATATTTAAATGAAATACACGCAGCATACCATTATGATTTGCTTATTAAAAAACATAATTTACAAGAATTTAAAAAATTAAATGGCGTAGAAAAGCCAGATAATTTTATAGAAAACATAGGTTTAGTAAAAAAAGATAATTTGCCAAAAGGAATAAATAAAGATAAAAACAAGTACTATGTATCTTTTAAGCGAAAAAAATACTGTGGATTTTCTACAGTCGAAGAAGCAATATATAAGCGAGAAATTTTAATAAAAGAAGAAAAACAACAAAAAGAAAAGAAAATGTTGAGCGAACCCATAAAAAGAAATGATAATGGAGTAGCTGTAATTGAGCTTTTTGATAAGAATAAGAAAAAAACGGGGGAAACAATGGTATCCGACGAAGATTATTATAATATTATGAAATATAAATGGTATGTTAGAGGTAACCGTGTAAATGGCACTGTTTGTGCCAAAACTATCGCTTTGCCGAGATTTATCATGGAATATGGAGGTCCTGATATGATAGATCATATAGACAGTAATTCTCTTAACAATCAAAGATCTAATTTAAGAATTTTAAACGTTATTCAAAATAATCAAAACAAATCAAAATTTTTATCAAAAAATTGCGATTCAAAATACATAGGTGTTCGTTACCATAAGGAGCGTAAAAAATGGTATGCTGGAATAAGCGTAAATGGGAAACAAATATATTTGGGTGGATTTTCCACAGAACTTGAAGCCGCGAAAGCTAGAGATAAAAAAGCAATTGAGTTGAATAGTAATAATAAAACATTTTTTAAGTTAAATTTTTCAAAAAATTCCATCGAATCGAGTAAAATTGACTAAATAAATAATGGCCTGAATTGATATATATAAATCAATTTCATTCATTCTATCTATTATAAATTTTGCGGGCTCTCTTTGCATATAAATTTGTTTTAATTAAATTTATGATTTTATATATATTTTTTAATTATCATTTTTTTATTTATATTTATATAATTATAAAAATGTCAACAGATAAAAAAATCTTTCTAGGTTATATATCTTATTATATTAAAAATCTTGATCCTTTAGCGACAAAAACAGAATGGAAAAAATATCTCAAAAATAAATTTAAAACCGATAATGTTTCTAAAGTAGATGCTAAAGATGCGCGTAATGTTGCTTTAACATTATATTATTCGCATATTGTTAGTTTAGTTGGCTGTATTAATAATTCGAGTTTAATTTTTGATAGTAAAAAAAGTTACAAGGATTTTCAAACTATTATGGTAGATTTTGAGGCTGTCCGTGAGAAACATAAATTGCCTGAATTGCCCGTCGTTCATTATTTAAATGATGCTAAAGCGATTAAACATATGGAAGAATTTCAAGATTCAGTTTCAACTGTAAAACAGATACTATCTGATGAACCCGAAAAAAAAGTTGTTAAAAAATCTACCGCAAAAAAGACAAAGACTACCAAAACTTCTACTAAAAAACCTGTTAAAAAAACAACTAAAAAAGTAAAAATTCCTGAAAGAGAGGGCCGCGAAAGCAAAAGTGAAACATGCAAAATCGTAACTAAACAAAAATGTGATAGTTATAAAATTACCGAACTTAAAAAAATAGCTGCAGATAAAAATATCGCAGGCCGTTCTAAAATGAATAAGCAAGAATTATGCAAAGCCTTGAAAATAAAATAAATTTCCTAAAAAGTATAAAATCTTAAGTAACGTCTATTTTTCTGACAAAAAAATCAGAAAAATATTAAAAATATTTAAAATATTATATTTTTAACACATTTTTAAATATTGCGTAATTTGATTTTGGATAATTTTCATCAAATATCGCAAATATAATATTGATAAAGCAACCAGAAAATTCAGATATCACTTTCTTAAAAATATTGGCAATCTGTTCAGGATGACAATTAAATCCTCCGCATCCAAAAGCAGATAAAACAATATTATCGTATCCATTTTCTGCAGCGACTTGAAATATTGTTTTTATTTTATCTGTCATTAATCTGGTCTCTTTAAACGATAAATATTGTCCTAAATTTTTATTATTTATCGCCGCACAAGAAATTATATTCATAGTTTCAATCTCTTTTAATTCTTCGAAATTATGACGCAATCCTTTTGAAAATACTTTTACATTTTTAGATAAAATAACTAATGTCGAATTTAAAGGATAATAATCCTGTGTTAAATGTAAACATAAATCTGTTCTACGAAACAAATCTTCTTCTTGAGAACCGATAATATTTAAATTTCCTCCTATCTTTATAGGATTTGCCATATTTAATAATAAAGTGTTTTTCGATAAAGATAACGCAAGATCTAAAGTATCGGAATTTACGACATCTATTTTTGTATTCTCATATTTTCTGTATTTATTAATCTCGAAAAGAGGATTGTAAAAATATTTAATACTTTGAGAATTAATATTATTTTTTTTGCATTTTTCAAAATTTTTTTTAGTAATATCTACAATATTCATAAAATATCGAATTATAAAAATTAAAATTATTTAATTTCTGTTTTTTGACTTTTCTTATTTTTATTTTTTTTCAAAAATAAAAATCATTTTTCTTGAAAATAAAAATATTATTTCACAATTTATCCCATATATTTCAAAGATTTTTCTGTAATATCTATAGGAGTTTTTTCTAAACAATGTTCTATTGAGGTGTTAAATATTCCAAATTCGCATTCATTACAGCCTATATATCCATCTATTTTTATGTTTGGATATAAAAAACTTTTAATATTAGATATAATAGGTAAATATTCATAACCTCTTGTGCGACTATTTCCTTTATTATATATTTTAAGATTTTTTTCATAAACGACAATCATATCTTTTTTAGTAATATAGGTTAACATATAATTATAATTAACCATTGAGGCATGATCTATCGTAGATGCGAACCAAACCATCCCTTTTTCTAAATTTTCTGGATATCTATAATTAAACCATGTTTTTTCAAAGGGAGGAACGAAGGTGGCATGATAAATTTTGGTGCCTGCTGGTATTTTAACTAAAACTATTTTATTTTCGCCATATTCAACAATTCCTGATGGATATTCTGGAGTAGAATAAATTTCTAATACAAAATTACAATTTTTAACATTTCCTCCTACTAAATTTGTTGGCCATTTACAGTCTTCACTATCTGGAGAATTATAAATATTTTCAAAAAGAGTTGCGCTTATTTCACAAGGTTTTTGGAAAGAAGGTTTAGTAATTCTTCCCGTTGGTTTTTTGCCTTTTCCGCCTAATAATATCATTTTTGCAGGATTTGCCATTTTATATTTTATTTAAAAAACTTTTTTCTAAAAATTTCAATTTATTAGAGATTTTCAAAATTTTATTTTGTAATATTTTAAAAATATTTTTCATTTTTAAATGAACGAAAAATTTATATCTACGGTTTTCATCTATTCTAATAAATGGCGTTTCTATCTATCTCCTATAATTAATCAATATAGTAACGAAATTATGCAATTTAATTGGTTTTTTTGTGGTAGACCATTTATAGATAAAAAAGGAAATAAAGTTATAGAAATAGGTTCAAATTCTTTATTTTTCAATACTTTAACAGGAGAAACATTTCATATAAAAAATAATGACCAAAAATGTATTCTAAAAATAAATAATTCCCAAAACGATTTAAAAAACACTATATTAGAAGGATATTGTGGTTTAGCTATATATAAAAAATGTAAAAAATTAAAAGAATGTAATTTTCTATGTGAAAACGCAATTTTTATATTTAAATCTGCTGTTTTAGAGAGATCCGATAAATGTCCTTATATTAGATATGCTATAAATCATAATGCATATTTAAAAACGAGAATTAAAAATTTTCCTTCGAAAGAAATTTTAGAGAGAGCAAAACCTGGTCAAATGTCTCTTAAATTAAAAAAAATGCTTAAATTATAAATCAAAATTCATGATCTTTGTTTTGGTCAATAAATCATCTGTAGTAATTATAACTAATAATCTTGTTCTATCTTCTGGGACAGGGTAGTCATAAATATCATTTTCATCTGTAATATTCATAAAATCTATTTTAATTATTTTTTTATAATAATAGAAAAAATCTGCCCATGATTTTATCGATATATTCGATTCACCGGTGACAAATATATTTATTTTTATTAATCCATCGGGTTTATATTCCCAATTCATCGTATCTATAGTTGTTTTATTCATTTTCTTATAAAATAAATATACTAATTTTATAAGAAAACTAAAATAATATAAACTTTTTTATTACGATAAAATAAAAGCTAAAAATATAAATAAATAAAAATATGCAACGTGAAAGTGCGGATTATTTTGGAAAAAATAACAGATATATTAGGGAATTAACCCCATCTGATTTTGAATCTGCAGCCCCTTGGCAATTAAAAAATAAAGATGGAGTGGTTATGTTATTATTTTATGCTCCGTGGTGTGGACATTGTAAAGCCGTAAAAAATGAATGGGAAAAAGCTGGTAAAATGTGTGGATTTTGTGATTTTGCAGCATTTAATTGCGAAAAACATAATGCGCATTTGCAAAAAATAAAAGAAGATATGCCAGAATTAGTAAAATCCTACCCGACAATTATCGTATTTGTTAACGGAACCCCTTCTGAATTTTATGAAGATGAAGGAAAAAGAACATCTAAAGATTTTATAGCTAAATGTATGAGTATATGTAAGAAAAATGGAAAATGTAAAAATAATTAATTAAATTCTTAATTTTGATTTTTTGTCTTAAAAAAAATATTAAACGTTTGAATTTTTGTTAAAGAAAAGAATTTTATTATTTAAATAATGGATAATATTTCTGTAATTTTTGTTGAACAATCAATTAAAGAAAATTGTTTAAATCCGGATAACCAGAAAAAACGTACAATTGAAACATTTAAAGGTAAAACTGAAAATGGCAGTATATTTACCTGCCATTATTATCATCCTTATACAGATGAATCAGGAGAGGGATTTTGGAGTGTACATAGATCATATTCATATCACAGAGAATTATTTAACGCTGCAAGGAAAAAATATTTAGAAGAGAGGTAATAAAATAATTTGTGAATTTTTATATTCTTTATTTAGAATATAAAAATTAAATCCAGTCAAAATAAGGATTTTAATTTATTAAAAAATACGTTAAATTTATATTTTATTTCTGACGTTAATTTTACCGTATATTAAATTATTTATTAATGATTATAAAAAAAATTATCCTGTATACTAATACACCAAAAATAAAATATTTTTGAAAATGATAAAATAAATTCTTGAAAAATGAAATATTATTTCGGATTTTCAAATTTATTATAACGTGAAAATGGAAGAAAATATTGTTTACACAAATGATGAACTAAAATCTCTTATCGAAGAAAATACTCCAGAATCAAATCAACGTATCATAGAATTTTTAATAGATAAAAACTTGTATACACTGTTAAGCCCAAATGGAGAAAATTTATTACATTGGGCTTCTGCGTTTAATAATGTAACTATTTGTGAATATTTATTGAATAAAAATATTCATATAAATACAAACAATTTTAGAGGTGCTACACCTTTATATTATGCAGCAATGAAAAACTCAATAGATGCTGTTAAAATACTTTCTAAATATAATGCGAATCCTCGTATAAGAAGCGGTTTTTCAAATTTATTTCCTATTGAAATTACGACAAATCAAGAAATAAAAATATTATTGCAAACATTAGATGATAAAATAATACCTTTTGCTGGCTATCCTGACGAAACTAATAGAAATTCTGAAATATACAAAAAAAATAAGTTTAGCATGTTTGTCGCTTATAAACATAGATTCTATATGTTTTGGTTAATGAATTTGAATCATTTTATAAATCCTTATAATCATAATAATTTGGGCGCAACTATATCAGAAGAAGCTGAAACAATTTTTTTAAATAAAGGTATCGAATCTTTAGCAAAACAATGTCAAATATATTATGAAAACTTTCTAAAATTGTTGGAAAAAGAATTTTTTCCAACTTTTGAGTTGGAAAAAAAATATAATTTAAAAGATCAAAAGGTGAATATAGAACGATGTTTATATTGTGATATGAGTAAAAATTTAAAAAGATGCGGAAAATGTAAATCGGTATGTTTTTGTGGAAAAGAATGCCAAAAAAAAGCACATATGTTACATAAATATGACTGTAAATAAGTAATATTACAAAAAATAAAAATATATTTTTACTCACATTTAAATGTGAGTAAACTTCAATTATGTATTTTAAAAAATGAAATAAAATAAATAATTTTAAAAATAAAAAGTAAAGATGGCAGAAGAGTGGTTAAATAACAAAGATAAATATTATTTATTCGCTAACCAAGGTATCACTGAAGAACAAGAACGTGGTATGAGAGCTGATGCTTTAAAAATCTATAAAGATTTAACTCCCGAAGAAAAAATAGAGATATTAGAAAATGAAATTGGTCTATCTTTTGAGGAAGAACAAGCCGCTTTTGAAATAACAAATTATATTGATTTTCAAAGGGAAATTTTTAGAGTGGTTAGAGAATTATGTATCGCAGAGAGAACAAAATTCGGTAAACATATGAAAATAAGTTTGCTAGATTTAAAAAATAATAAAGAATGTGGAAGTATCATCAAAGAAACAGATAATGGTGTTAATGTTATCCCACTTATTCGTAAATGCAAAATTTGTTCGAAATATGGAAAAATGACATGTTCAAGGTGTAAATCTGTATATTATTGTGGTAAAGAATGTCAACGAAGCGATTGGTTAAATCATAAACCAAATTGTAAATAAATTTTAAATTTATTAATTATATCGTAATTTTTCAATCTTAATCGAGATTGAAAATAGATAATTTTAATTTGATAAAATTATAAAAAATAAAATTGAAAAAAATATAAAAAAAATACAAATTATTTTGAACCATGGAATATCACGATTTTAAAGATAATTCTTTTCGATATGGCATATTTCCTGAATATACATATAATACCGATCCTATTCAAGATAAAAATGTAAAAATAAATATTCTTGTTGGAAAGAAAAATTTAAAAAATTTAGTAAAATTGGTGCCAAAAGTTGTTACCTTAGTTTTGAAATTTTATGATAATGGTGAAATTTATGATATTTCGCCTTTAATCCAACTGAAAAAACTAAAAAAATTAACAATCAAAAGTAAAAACGGAAATCCACGATTACTGGGCGTTAACGATCTTTCAATTTTAAAATTAACAAAATTAAAAATATACGGTAATATTCTCGATTCAATGAACCCTATTATGCAATGGCCTCAAATAAAAAATAAACAATTTTCACATATAGATTCTATTACGAAAATGGGTAATTTGACCACATATGATCTTTTTTATAAAAAAGAATACGGAAAATTACTCGATTCTCTTGACGATAGTGACTGTCATTATTCTGAAAATATATTGTTGCAAGAATTAAATAAAATTCATTTTCAATTAATTTATCATTTTGACGACAATATATTTTATGAATCTATAACAAAAAAAGAATTTTTATCGTTAATTTACAATAAAAAAATCGAGAAAGATAAAACAAATTACCCAAATAATAAAAACGATTTATATATCGAGGATAAAGATGAAAATTATGACACTAAAGAAATTTGTTGTTCAGATAGTGATTGATAGTTGTTTAATATATTTTTTGTTTCTTTTTTTAAGAAACAAAATTTAGTAAAAAAAAATGAAATCAAAAATAGTTAATTTTATTTTAATTTGTCAAATAATGGAAAATATTCCCGAAGAAATTTTGGTTTATTGCATAAAATATATTCCAAAAAAACTTTATATAATTAACTTTAGTAATTTTTGTAGAGTAAATAAAAAATTTAACGAAATAATGAGCGAAATGATTAAGCCAATTTGGTTTGAAACCTTTAATTCCTGTAAATTTCGTGATATACAAGAAGATAAATTAAAAAATTTTATTTTTATCAAAAATTTATATATTGATTGTAGCAAGAATATAAAAAATAATTGCATTAAAAATCTTACAAATTTAACCAGCCTTAGTTTAAAAAGTAATACAAGAATTACTGATAAAGGCATTAAAAACTTAACAAATCTTACGTATCTTGATCTATCTTGCAATGATTTAATATCAGATAAAGGAATTTCAAAATTAACAAATCTTCGCAGTCTTATTTTATTAAATAACAACGCTAAAGATATCTATGATAGTTTTAAAAATTTAACTAATATTACTAGTTTAAATTTAGATTGTTCTGTGCATTGTTATACAATTAAAAATATACGCTATTTGGTTAACATTACTGATTTAAATATATCAAATACAGCTCAATGTAATACTTTTATGATATCAGATAAATGCATCTCAAAATTTACCAATCTTACTAGTCTTGATATATCTTATTCATGTAATATTACAAACGAAGGATTGATTAATATAAATCCAGAAATTTTTATTTCTCTTAATTTAGATAACAATCAAACTATAACAGACGAAGGAATATGTAATTTTTATAATTTAACTTATTTAGACATAAGCAAAAATCAAAATATAACTGATAATTGCATTATAAATTATACTAAACTTGAAACACTCATTTTACGTGACAATAACAACATTACAAATTTTGGGATAAATAATTTAGTAAGTATTACCGACCTTAATTTAAAAAATAACGACACGATTACCGATGATGGGATTGAAAATTTGACAAACCTTCAAACTTTAGATGTTAGTTTTAGCGGAATTATTCCAGGAAATAACTTCTTTTCTGAAAATATAAATTATATCACAGATAAAAGTATAAAAAAATTAGTTAATCTTAAAAATCTTTACTTAAAGCACAATAAAAATATTACAAATGATGTTTTAAATTTTGCGAAATCTTGCAAATTCATTTATTAATTTTTATTACGTATTTTTCACATTAAAAATGTGAAAAATAAATTTAATTATTTTATTATTTATATTCTTTTTTATTTATTTTTAAAATATTTTTTTATTTATTTCCCGTATTTATATTGGTTGGAAGGGTGATTATTCTCGGTATCAAATTCATTACCGCTAATTCTTGAGACATTAATTTAGTGCCAAAAGGTAGTCTAACATTATTTGCTTTTGATGTTTGACAAAGTCTGCAATACATTTTATTTCCGTCATCTATAGCGGGTAAACCACATATTTGGCAAACAGACATTATATAAGAATCAGATTGGTGTAATAGTCTATCGAGAACCATTTCCGGCATTCCTTGACCTAACATACAATTATGTGCAATCATTCCGTTAGCGACATATGATTCAGTACCTTCGACTGTAATATCACACATTTCTTCAAGTTCTCCGGTATCTTTAATTTCTAAAACTAAGAGATTGAATCCTGGAATTACTGTTTTATCATCTGGTATACTCCAAGTAACTTTTTTTGTAGTTTCATCTCCGTCATCAAACATATGAATTGCATTTATTTCTGTCAAATATTCTCCTACGGTCGGAAATCCTTCGCAACGAAATTGATTTTCGCTACCTAAAATTATTCTTCCCACAATATGTCCATCGGGTATTGATTTTTTATGTAAAATAGGTTCTAAATCACTTAATTCTCGTACAGCTTGTAAAATAGCCTTTTTTGTTCGTATCACACATTTTATGTTATTTTCCTTTTTTTGTTTATAATTCGTTAGTTCGTTAACTCTATCGCATATCCATTGTCTTTGTCTCAAACATCCTTCTCTAAACCTTCGATAACTCACTCCTGTCGACAATCTTAAAGATTTTCGTTCGCAATATCTAAACCCTATTTTTTCTGAAAAAGTAACTAAATTATCTAAAGGAATATTAAGTAATATTTGACTATTGTTTTTTGATCCTTTTGATTTTTTTGAATCTGTGGTTAATTTTGGTTTTTGAATTGTTGATGAAATATTAAATTTTAAAAGTAATTTTTGTAAAAATTTTATGTTTTTTTTGAGAGATTTAATATTTTCTTTATCTCTCGTCCATGAAAAAGCAACAGATTTCATTAAATCTTGCTTTTTTCGATGTTTAGATAGATGAACAGTGTGGCCATCTCCTCCAAATAAACCTCCCAAAAATTCGCGAAGAATAGGAATAGGTGTTTCTTTTGTTATGAAATCAGGAAAAAAAGATTCCTTATCGACTCTAATTTTATTAACAATACCACCCATATTTTTAATAGCTTTTGAGAGGTTTATAGGAAGTTTTAACGTATGCTTTCCAAAATTACGATTTTTCATATGTTCTGCATCTTCTCCTGTTATTCTAATAACATCATCATTAACAGTTTCAAGATCTAATTCGTGATCAACACACACATATCCTTGTTTTTCCTCCAAATATCCGTCGGTTATTATTAATCCTATTAAGCGAGCTAGAGCTAAACTTTTTCTCAAAGTTTCGTGTTTATTTGGTATGATATTATTTTTATGTATGTTAGCAAAAAAATCTGAAGTCCATATCCAATCTTTACACAAAATTTCATCTTTTTCAAAATCAACAAAAGGTAGGTCTATTGAACATACAATTCTATCTTCTCCTACTTTTAAATCTTTCATATCTGAATAATCACCTTCTTTAGTTAAAAATGGATGGTTATTAGAAGCTTCGATTCTTCTTCCGTCTTGTAAAGTCATTATAAATTTAGGTCTATTTTTTCTCATTCCGAAGTCAACTTGCCTAGATTTTTGAAGACCATCTAGGTCAGAATTCCAACCAAAAACATTTTCAACACACTCGTCTAACATACCGAGGTGTGTCGATATTCCTTCTCGCAAATTAATCCTCGTATTTTTAGCGGCGGAATCCCTCTCCATATGACCTATTCTATATCCACCTTTTTTAGTTCTACCCTCTGTAGGTTGATGGTGTAAAGCGTGTAAACTTCCGTTACTTCTAGCGTGCATTTTATCTACAACCATATGTTTTAATCTTTGATAATAAACTACTCCGCTATAAATTAAGCATTTTCCCACAGTATTTGTGATTGGATTTAAAAATCTTTCCTCTCCAAAACCATTAATTCCCATCTTATTTATCGCTTCAATAACTCGAGAAATTGAAAAATTTTTTACAAAAGGAGTGGCATCTCCCGTTAAACCTGCCTTATAATCTTCAAGTTTAAAATTTTCTGAATATTTTAATTCATTATTTTCCCAATCTTTTACCATATATTTTGGTCTAATATCCTCGTTACCATCTAAACATAAAGGCATTTTATATTCTGGAGATTTAAGAGCGCTTCCTGTTAAAGCTACTCCTAAAATATTTTCTATTAACATTCCAATCGTCATTCTACTAGGAAAAGCTAAAGGATTCACTAAAATATTGGGAGTAAAACCGGCATCAATTAAAAATGGCATTTTTTCTGCTGGATAAATAACGCCAATTATTCCTTTTTGACCGTGTTTAGCGCTGAATTTATCTCCGCAAACAGGTTTACGATATTGTTGCGTAACTAAATTAATACAATTATATCCTTTCCCATTAAGACCACAATTTACCGAATGAACAATCGAAGGTAATTTTTGGTCATAAATTATACTCACATTTGTTTTTCTTTTTGGGTAAATTGCCTGATTAAAATGATTTTCTCCTAAAATATATGTAATAGTCATTCCTATAAGAATATCCCCTTTTTTTACCTCTGTTCCTACTGGGACATGGCACCATTGATTATCATTTTTATCTTTATAACATTTTAATTTATCGGTATTTCCTCGAAAATCATTACATTCTTTATCGGGAATTTCAAATGTTTGAAAAAATCTTACTGCGCCAGAAATATTCATATTTTCTATGATAGATTCGTAGGCCATGTACATATAAGAACACATAAATCCTCTATCTATAGCATCGCCACAAAAAATTAAAGAATCTTCTTGGTTAAAACCATACCAAGGCATGACACAAATTGTGGCATTTTGGCCTATAGGTTGAGAATCAAATAATTTTTTACATATTCGAGTATTTACGATAGGTTTTTGAGGATATTGCATAACATGCCATTTTCCTTGCCTTCTAAATAAATTATTTAAGCCTGGAATTCCCACTGATTGTTTGGCCATTCCCGCTTGATAAATATTTCTTGGAGCTTGATTATGATCGTTAAAAGGGCTAGTACTTACACCTACTCCTTCTAACATATCAGGAGTCATTTCACAATGCGTATATTGCACTCTTTTTTCAGGATTAATTGATTTTAAATCGCTAGGATATACCGCTATATTAAGCATCTCTTCTTCGTCTTTACTTATAATTTCAACATATCCTTTTTCTAATAAATTTATCCACGTTGTTTTATCAACATTTCCAGAAATATTACCGATACCTAATTTTATTTCATCTAAAATTTTTTCTGTTAATT
>Ga0070731_10000358_pt1 | contig 65839 bp, 87 predicted proteins | sample Coa_R1_2_FD_66448 | JGI IMG/M metagenome (GOLD analysis project Ga0070731, IMG submission 66448) | Surface soil microbial communities from Centralia Pennsylvania, which are recovering from an underground coalmine fire - Coalmine... | ecosystem: Environmental > Terrestrial > Soil > Unclassified ... | reverse complement strand
GATGCAGCGGGAGAGCTTTTGCGCCCAGAAAAAATGGCCATCGAAAGGATCGATCGTCGGCGGCTGCGTGAGATGAGCGAGATGGTCGAGAGGGTGGCACAAGCAATCACTTGGGCACTTTGCGTCGGAAAAGGGAAGTGTGACCCAGAGCATTGCAATTGCGGAGCAGAAGGCCGCGTAAGTGCCCGCGCTGCAATCGAAGCATTTAAATACCCGCCAGACGATTTGCTTGATAGGCTTGAGGCAACACTCGACAACAACGGGTGGAACGCCATGATCGACGCCGCGCTCGAGGATTGAGGTGTGATATGACGAAGCAAGCGACCGACAAGATTGCGAAGGGGTTGAAAGAGGTGGTAGAGATCGCGCGCGGTCGGCGCAAACCAGCGCGAGAGACCAAGTGGTATACGCTAGATCCAAAAAAGCATGGCGCTGGCGGCATCACCAAACGCATGCCAAAACCGCGCAAGCAAGATAACCGCGCGAGGGCCTGGGAGGGCTACGCGGTCGTCTTCTTCCCGCAGTATGAAATTGGGTTCAAGGCAACGGTCGGTTTTCACCAGACGCTTGATACCTTGTCTCAGACTCCGGAAGCCGCACGGGTGAGGTTTGCGGATAACATCGGCGGTGCGGAAAGCCCGGACGTCAAGTGGAAGGAATACCACAAGGCTGGCCATCGGGTACGGAAGGTCCGCGTTATTGATCTGGGGCCGGTGTGAGATGGCCAAGCGCAAATCACCCCGCATCAAGCCCCAGGGCGCACCGCACCTCTACGTTCAGCCGCCGACCCCGGAGCGCGAGGGCAAGGCCGGCGCGTTCGTCCGACGCGACACGCTGGGCCGATGCCACGTCGAGGACGCCCCGCTCGATCGCCTCGCCGCACGCCACGTGCTCGCCCGGGACCCGGTGCTCAACCGCATGCTGCACGCCGCGGGCCAGCGCTATTTCGAACACTGGTACCTCTCCGGCATGATGGCGCTCGGTGCCCAGGACGTGAGCCGGCCATACGCGTGCGGAGGCACGTCAGCGGCCTGCGGGATGCCCACCAGCGAGCGAGCCGCCTATCACCGCCAGCAGTACCGCGGGGCCGTCCAGGCGCTCGGGGCGTGGTTTTCGGCCGCGGTCGACCCAATCGTCCTGGCCGAGCAGGACCTTGCCTCTGTCGGATCGAAAATATCGGGATACCGCAAGCCGAAGGTGGCCGTCGCCGTGGCGCTAGACCGGCTGCGCGGCGGCCTGGACCTTCTCGCCATCCATTTTCGCATCAAGAGGCTTGACACGGGGACCCCGAGTATGGCAGCCACAGGGCACGAGTTAGAAACGCGCCCGGAGGATTCCACCTCGCGGGCGCTTTTGCGTCATAGGGCACTGGCGGGGATGTAAGCGTGTATTCCTCTGCCGCCCGGAAGCGGCATCGGTTGGCGTCAGTCAATCCATCGGGCGAACGGCGACGATCTTGGTTACGAGCGGCATCTGCTCGACTTGCTCGATTACGGCCTGATCCTGCCCATCGGCGTCGCCAAGATCGAACCCCTCTGGGGCACGGTAGACGAAATAACCGTCGCGGCCATCAAAGCGCGGTCCACAACCGATATCCTCGTAATCATGGCCGTATTCGCGTGCCTCTGCGTCCACGATGCGGCATGCCTCGATCGGGTCGTCGGTCGCCGCTTGGCCCCACACGTAGCCGCTATTGCTGTCGATCAGGATAAGCATCGGTTCGTCTCCTCTCGTCTGATGATTGGAGACTACCTCAGGTTCATTAAGTTAGTCAATCCATCTTCCGATCACGAATTGTTACAGCCTCTTGATGGATTGACATGGTGCATGGATTGGCTTTATAGCTTTATCCATGGCAAGAGATTGGGGCTCCGAGCGTAGGCTCGATTACATCGATTATCGGATGTTGACGGCCGGAACGTTGCGTCGCGGCGACATCATGGCCGTATTCGGCGTGTCGATGCCGCAGGCAAGCGCGGATATTTCCCGCTTCCTATGCCTCTACCCCAGCGCGATCGAATATGATCGCAGGGCGAAGTATTACCGATCGGCAGACGGTTATCAGTCTCAGAGGAACCTTAATCCAGACGTCCTGCAGGCAATTGAAGCGATGGCGGCAACTGGTCATCCGATGGGATGGAGCCAGCCTAGCGCCGGGACACTGCCGCTCGTCATCGCCGCCATTGGGAGGCGCTAAGATCACGCGGGATTCCTTTCAAATCAAAACCGGCCACCGCATTCCCCCAAAACCGGCCACTTGGCTCAAATCCGGCCAGTACCCTTTGATGGCCGTTGCCGGAGTCAGTGTTGCCACGCCTACCGAGCAGAAATGATGGCAGCCCGCAAGAAACCGTCTCCGCAACCGGCGCAGCCGAAGCGCGGCCGCGGTCGCCCAAGCGCCTTCCGGCCGGAATACGTCGAGCAAGCAGAGAAGCTCTGCAAGCTCGGCGCGACCGATGTGGAGATGGCCGATTTTTTCGGCGTTTCGATCAACACGATCGGCAACTGGGCGGTGCGGCATCCGCAATTTTTGGGGGTCCTAAAGCTCGGCAAAGAGGCGTTCGACGATCGAATGGAACGCAGCTTGGCTCACCGGGGCCTCGGCTATACCTACGACGCAGTGAAAATATTCCCGCCGAAAAGGGAAGGCGGCAAGCCGGTCGTTGTGCCCTACCGCGAGCACCTCCCTCCCGACACCGCGGCAGCTTTCATCTGGCTCAAGAACCGCCGCCGGGCGGAATGGCGCGACCGGCAGGAGCATGAGCTGACCGGCAAGGACGGCGGCCCGATCAGCCTGGGTGAGCGCCTTGACCGCGCCATAGCCAAGCTCACGGAGCAATCCGGATGACCAAACCTGACCGCCTCACGATCCGCGGTCTCTCCGCCGACGATCAGGCATGGCTCGCAGCTGAATCCGACCGGCTTGGATGTGATCCGGAAAACCTGGTACGGATGATGATCCGGCAGCGGATCGGGCCGGGCACAATCGTGCAGCAGGCTGAGGTATACCAAGAGCCGGCACCACGATTGCGGACCATCTATCCAGAACTTGCGCGCGATCCCGACCCAGATGAGCCAGACGGCACGCCGCTTCCCGAGCCGGCAGCCGACCCGACCGACGAAGGATCCCTCGACGACCTGATGGCCGCCGGCCCCTCGATCCTCGACGATGCCGTCAGGACGACGCAGAGAGCCCCCGTGGCTGTGCCGGCGTTCGACCCCTTCGACCGCTTCGGGGGCCGCGGTCTGCGCTACCAGCGGCCCGCGCAGCGCCGGCAAGCGGTGGCCCGTCCCAACATGGGTGCATTCAGCGCGGGCAGCATGACGCGGCCGGTGGGTGTCAACCCCGATGTGGCGGGCGGCAACAGTTCCGGGGATGGCGTTGGCAACGTCATGCGAGACAACATGCGGCATTTCGGGCTTGTGGGGACGCAGGGGCGATGATTGGCCGGAGAGAATTGATCGGCTCGTTGGGGCTGCTGATAGCGGCGCCGGCCATCGTCAAGGCATCGAGTTTGATGCCCGTCAAGGCGATTGAGCCCGGGTTGCGGTTTCTGACGTTGGACGATTGGGCTAAGATGTTGGAGCACCGCATAGAGCGCGATCCATCGTGGCCGAACCACCCGGCAGATACCGGAATTGATCGAGTTCGGATTAATCTGCCCCGTGATTTACAGTGGAGAGTCTACTACCGTGGTGCCAATCTCACCCAATATGCATGAAGAATCCATCGAAGACCGCCTCGTCCGCACCGCCGCGGAGAACCGGCGTGATCCGCTTACGTTCACACGTCTGGCCTATCCGTGGCAGGAGCCGGGACCGCTCGAGCGCCATCCAGGTCCCGACAACTGGCAGACCGACATTCTCGGCTACATCGGGGAGAACGTGCGGCCCGGCAATCCGCTGCGCATAGCCATCGCGGGAGGCGTCGGCCCCGGCAAATCGGCGCTGATGAGTTGGATCGCGCACTGGGGCATGGCGACCTGCACGGATTGCAGAGGCCGCGTCACGGCCAACACCGGGCCGCAGCTTTCGACCGCGACGTGGCCGGAGATGACCAAATGGTTTAGCATGTCGCTGTGGGCTCGTTGGTTCGAGATCGGCGATAGGCGAATCCGCTCCGTCGAGGACGCAAGGAAGGACAGCTGGCGCTTCGACGCGCTGACGTGGGACGAGCACCGGCCCGAAGCGTTCGCTGGGTTCCATAACGCGGGCAGGAGGATTATCTACGCTTTCGACGAGGCGGCGGCGATAGCAACCGCGATCTACCGCGAGGCCGAGGGCATTCTGGCCGGCGCCGAGGACACTGAGATCATCTGGCTGTGCCTGGGGAATCCCACACGGACAACCACGCAGTTCCGCACGTTCTTTGCCGGCGGCTCAAACTCGCACCTGTGGAAATCCTGGCACATCGACACCCGCACGGCGCGGATGTCGGACAAGAAGCAGATCGAGGAGTGGATTGACAGCTACGGCATCGATTCGGATTTCGTCCGGGTCCGGGTGACGTCGCAGTTTCCCCGGTCGGGATCGACGCAGTTCATCGCGGAGGATTTGGTTGACGGCGCCGCTTCGCCGCAGCGCGATCCGCAGGTGACGATCTACGATCCGCTGACCGTCGGCGTTGACGTCGCGCGGTTCGGGGACGACAAATCGGTCATCAGGTTCAGGCGCGGGCGTGATGCGCGGACGATCGCCCCGATGAAATTCCGGGGGCTTGATAACATGCAGCTCGCGGCTCGGATCGCGGAGATTAACGAACATTACCAGCCAGACGCGATTTTCATCGACGAAGGCGGTACGGGCGCGGGCGTCGTGGACCGTTGCCGGCAACTCCAGTTGCCAGTGCAGGGCATTCAGTTCGGCGCGAGCCCGGATCGATCGATGATCGGCGACAAAGGTGCAGTCGGTTATGCCAACAAACGCGCCGAGATGTGGGGAGCGATGCGCGACTGGCTTGCGGGCGGGATGATCGATGCGGACGCGGAGCTTCGTGCAGACCTGACCGGGATCGAATACGGATACGTGCTCCGCAACGCGAAGGACGTGATCATTCTGGAGAAGAAAGAGGACATGAAGAAACGCGGTCTGTCCTCGCCTGACGATGCGGATGCGCTGGCGCTGACGTTTGCCTATCTCGTGGCACCGACGGACCATCGCAGCCGCTTGGGCAAGAAGACGCAGCATCAGGTTGATTACGATCCATTTGGCAAACTCTTTGAAAGAGTGTAAAATGCTTGAATGCTTGAGCACTTACAGGCAATCCCCCGTTCTAGAGAAGATGCTCGCCAAGTAGGCAGCAAGTGGTTCTGGCCAGGACCGTGTACCCGCGCGCATTTATCCCCGCGCTATACATCGAATGGATGTTGTTTCGAGTGCCAGTATGGCAAGCCATGGTCCGTAGAAAACAAGAACCAGAAGGCGAGGGATGCTCGCACCAAAGCCAAGGGGTTGCTGGTGTAACTGATGGATCACCCGACAGCCCTCTTCACCAACTACCGTAATGAGGGCGACCGCAAGCTGATGGCCGAGCACGTCCTGCGCACCCGCTACAATTGGGACACGCGGCCCGAAATCCTCGCGCAGGTGATCGAGGAGATATCCGGGCTCAACCATATCGGCATCGCATATCTGTACCTCGAAGCGAAGGCGGGAGCGGGCAATCAGGTTTATGCTGATTACGACGCATCGGCGTGGTCGGGGAGGTGATCGATGGGTTTCCTGATGGGCGGTTCGAGTTCAACGCCTCCCCCGCCGCCATCTCCACCGCCAGCCGCCAACCCGGCGACCTACGCCAACTCCTCGGTGCAGGCGACGGGTGCGGCGGCAAAGGCGAAGGCGGCGGCAGCATCGGGCGCAGGCTTTGATGGAACGGTGATGACCAGCCCAGAAGGCACGGGCTCCGCGCCCACGGCAACCAAGCAATTGACGGGGCAGTGACGCCCCGCGACGCAAATCCTCGCAGCCACGAGGATCAAGCGCGATGATCGTTTCCTTATCGGGACCTCCATCGGCCCCGGCGAAGCGTCATCGCTTCCCCTGGATAATCGCGCCTGGGCGTGGCTGGCCGGGTGCCGATGGAGACGGCCTGTGAAAACCTGCATCGCTTCGTTAAAGAGCGCGTCGCCCTATTCGATGTCCCGTCCGATCGTGACTGCGAAAGACGACAAGGAGGATCACCACGAGTTCGAAAAGCGAATTTGGCCCGAGCGTATCCACGTCGGAGACGATGGGATTCTTTTCATTCCCGGGATGAGCCTGAAAATGTCTCTGGATACGGCGGCTAGGTTCCTTCAACTCAAAGTGCCGGGTCGGCGCAATGCGACATATACCAAGCATTTTCTTGCTGGCGTCCTCGTGCTTGACAACGCGCCGATCGGGCTGACGAAGGCCGATGTTGAGCCGGAATGGCTTTACATGAATGCAGACGGGGTGCGCGGCTCTGGCAAACGCGTTTGGAGATGCTACCCGCTGATCAAGCAATGGGCAACGGATGTGACGTTCTACATCGCCGATGACACTATCACCAAAGAGGTGTTCGAGAAGGTCCTGGCCGAGGCCGGAAAGTTTATCGGAATAGGAAGGTTCCGCCCAGAGAAGGGCGGGTTCAAGGGGCGGTTTCAGGTGATGGAAACAGTCTGGGCGGAGGGATAACGTCACCCGTCGCAGCGCGCTGCATCGCTTCGCAGCGCGCCGCAACGCTTCGCACCGCACCGCAACGCAACGTCTACTCAGCTTTCGGCGGCCCACCCGGCGGCCCGCCGTGGGGTGAGGTGACTCACCATCCGACGCTGCGCTGCGCTGCGCGCCGCGACTTAGCGCTGCGCTCTGCCACGTATCGCGCCGCAACGCAACGAATTCTTCCCCCCCCCCAAAAAAGGCCACGCCCACATGAACATCCATAAGCTCCGACCCGACACCATCGATCCAACCGGGCAGCGATCCTTTCCTGGCATTGCGATCGAAACCAAGATGATCATCGACTATGTAGTCGAGCAGCAGCGTGCCGGTATTTTGCGGTTTCCCAGAGCCGATATCGAACAACTGATCGGCCGCCAGATTGGAGGCAATCGCCAAGGTTATCGCTATTTCGCCACCGCGCGGCGCATTCTTCTTCGGGACAAAGGCGTGCTGATCGATATCGACAGGAACGGCGACATCTTCGTCTGTTCCGACGAGCAGAAGATGCTGGTTGCTGCCCGTGACGGCAAGCGTGCCCATCGCGCCAACATTCGGCAAAGGCAAAAATTGGTTTCCGTGAACTATGACATGCTCTCGCCCGAAAAGAAGCGGGAGTGGAACGCGCGCATGTCCATCGTCGGTGCGCTAGAGCTGATGGGCAAGCCGAAAGCTATCGAGAAAGTTCAGCAGGTCATTGACGCTGCTGCGCTGCCGACAGCCAAAGTGCTGGACATTTTTGCGAAATAACCCCGCGACGCGCCGCATCGCGTCGCCACGCAGCGCTTCGCCACGCAGCGCTTCGCCACGCAACGCTTCGCACCGCAACGCAACGTTTTTAACAGCATGATCTCCGCAGACGCCATTGCCCGCTACGAGAAGGCCTCGCCGCTGCTCCTCGCCATGGAAAAGCCCATGGTGCCGGAGGAACGGCCCGAGGAGGAATCGTGGTGGCCGCAGCTTCGCGCGCACCTCGAAGCCCGCCTGATGATGGCGCGCTCCTGGCGGTTCTCCTGGCTCGAGCACTGGGCGTTGATCGCGCAGTACCTCAATCCCCGCCGGTCGCTGTGGCTTTCTCAGGGAGGAATGGATCAGCCCGTGCCCAACAGCATGGTGCGCGGCCTCCCGATCAACCAGGCGATCGTCGACCCGACCGCGACGTATGCGTTGCGGGTAGCGGCGGCCGGGCTGATGTCAGGGCTGATGTCTCCGAGCCGTCCTTGGTTCAAGCTCGGTCCCGGCATCCGCGACTTCCAAATGGACCGCCCAGCGCAGCTTTGGTACGAGGAGGTGGAAGATCGCGTCTACACCGTCATGGCCGAGTCGAATTTCTACGACATGGCCGCGCAAATGTTCGAGGACCTGCCTGCTTTCGGCACAGGTCCGATGCTCCTCTACGAGGACGACGAGGACATCATCCGCTGCTACGCGCCGGTAGTGGGCGAATACTATCTGCTCGTCGGGTCGTCATTCCGTCCCGAGGGGCTGTATCGGCTCTATGTGCTGACTGTTGCCCAGATCGTCGAGGAGTTTGGCCTCGACAACTGCCCGCAGGACGTTCAATCGCTATGGATGCAGAAGGGCTCGTCGCTCGAACGCGAAATCATGATCGCCCACGCGATCGAGCCGAATTTCGAGATCCAGAAGCCGGGCGACCCCAAGCCATATGGCAAGGTCAGTGGGGGCTACGCGTTCCGTGAGGTCTATTGGAAATGGGGTGCGGCAAGCGAGCGTCCGCTTTCCATTCGTGGGTTCAAGGAGCTTCCCTTCATCGCTCCGAGATGGTTTGTCAACGGCAACGACCCCTACGGCCGTTCCGTGGGAATGGACAACCTCGGCGACATCATGCAGCTCCAGCAGGAGACAAGGCGCAAGGCCGAATTGCTGGAGAAGATCGTCAGGCCCCCGCTCAACACCCCGATCGAGCTGAAAAACCAACCCTCCTCGATGCTGCCAGGGCACAACAACTATGTGTCCGACACGTCGAAAGGGATGAAACCGATTTTCGAGATCAATCCCCAGGCGCTTCAGGGGATCACGGTCGACATCCAACTGATCCAGCAGCGCATCAAGTCTGGCTTTTTTAACGATCTGTTCCTGATGCTCGCGACCGCTACCAAGGACATGACGGCGTTCGAGGTGGCGCAACGGCAGCAGGAGAAGCTACAGGTTCTCGGACCGGTGATCGAGCGTTTCCAGAACGAGGGGGCGGGCCCTGCCATCCGCCGTGTCCTCTCGATCATGGCGCGCAAGAAGCTGCTTCCGCCCCTGCCGCGGTCTCTTCTCGGCGTGCCGATGAAGATCGAATATGTGTCGCTCCTTGCGCTGGCGCAGAAGGCAGTAGCGACCGCCGGAATCGAGCGCATCGCCGCCGTGGTCAGCAAGATCGCCCCGCTCAAGCCGGAGATCATGGATACGCTCGATTGGGATGAGTTGGTCGCGGAATACGGGGACCAGCTCGCGGTGAGCCACAAGATCCTCAACGACGAACAGTCGATTGCACAATTGCGCCAGCAGCGCCAGCAGCAGATGGCCAAGGCGCAGGCGGATCAGGCAGCGCAGCACACGGTGCCCGCGCTTGCAGGAGCCGCCAAGGATGCCTCGCAGATCGACTTGGGCGGCGGCATCAACGCAGCGCAGATGATGTACGGGGCTATGGGCGGAGTTCCTGGCGGGGCTGGTGGCGGGCAGCAGGGAGCCCAGGCGGCATGAGCGATCAACCTACCGAATCCCCGGATCTCGACCCCGAGTTCACCCCGATCGAGAACGTCGAGCGGGACAAGCGCGGCTCGCCGATGAGCGAGCTTGAATCCTGGGAGCGTGTGATCGAGGGCCTGAAGCTCGCGTCGGATGGCGCGCGGCACATGACGCGCCACCGCGACCGGGATACCTGGAACCGGCTGGCGATCTATTTCGACTCGTTGCGCAAGGCGGTGATCAAGGATGGCGGGTTTGACCGCCCGTCCGATGCAGCGCTCTCGACAGAGAAATGGGGCGGGACAGGCATCTCTTACAGCGATGCGCTGGGCCGCGTCATGACCGGGCTGCGAGGGGCGTCCGCAGGGGCAAAGCAAATCTCGCTCGGCCAGCGGATGGACCTGCGCTGGACGCAGTACGCCGAGCAGTTCGAGCGGCTGCGCGACAAATGCCGGGAGATCGCAATCCAGCAGTCTCCGCTGCGCACTGACGCGGGATGGCGGACGAGCGGGCTGGTCGTGCCGGCGAGAATGCATTGACCGACGAAGATCGCACCGCCGCGCGCCGCGCCGGAGAGCCCGAGCGATGGGACGCGGAGGTGTTAACCTCCCTGATGAGCACGCCGCAGGGCCGCTTCTGGTGCGAGCGCCTGCTCGAGTTCTGCGGCGGAGGCCGTGCGGTCTACCACTACGACGGCGACGCTCTGGGCATGGCGGCCCGTTCCGGCAAAATGGAAGTGCTGGACTGGATGGAGACCCAGCTTCAAACGCATTGCCCGGACCTCTACCTGCGCATGGTGCGCGAGCGCCGCGAGCGGATCCTCCGCGCCAAGGAAAAGGCGGATCGCGAGGAAGCGCGCCGTGCCGCGAAGGAACGCAGCGGATTTGATCAGGAAGGGATTGCCGTGAGCGCCGTCGAAGAGATGGCCGACCAGCAATTGTTTGACGAGCAGAAGCGCGCCGAGGCCGAAGCGAAGGCCAGGGCGAAGACGAAACCCAAGGAATAGCGCATGCCTCCAAACATGATCGGCGCCGTATCCTCGCCGGCGCTGATGGCGGCCAACGGTGTCGAAGGCGGAGGTCCTCCCGCCACGCAGACAACCGAGGCTGCCCCGGCCGCAGCTTCGGGCGCCAACGGGGCTGCGGCCGCCGCTTCCGCTGAGACTCCCGTTGTCGAGACGCCTGCTGCGGCAGCGCCGTCTCCTGCTGCGACCGAGACGGCCGCCCCTGCGGCACCGGCAACGCCAGAGCCGCCCAAGAACGAATTTGCGCCGACGCTGCTCGAAGAAGCCGCGGCCAAACCGACCGACGCCAAGCCGGAAGAAAAGCCCGGCGAGGCAAAGGAAGCAAAGCCAGACGGCGAGAAGAAGCCCGACGGCGAAGCGAAGCCCGCGGAAGCCCCCGGCGAGACGCCTCCGGCTCCGACCTACGAGTTCACCTATCCCGAGGGCATCAAGCCAGAGGATGTCAGTTCGGAACGCATGACGGCCTTCACCTCTCTGCTTGGAGAGGGAGAAGATCGGGTAACACCCGCCAAGGCTCAGAAGCTGCTCGACCTGCATCTCGCGGAGGTGGGACAGGTCGCCCAGAAGCTCGCACAGAAGCAATGGGACGTGTTTCAGGAGCAGCAGCGCGCAGCCAAGGAGCAGGTGCTTTCCGATCCCGAGCTTGGCGGATCAAGACATCAGACCGCCATCCGGGAAATCATGTCGTTCATCGAGCAGTTCGGCGGGACGGCAGAGGAGCGCAAACAACTGTTTGACGATTTCCGCGCAACGGGAATCGCCAACCGCGTTTCGCTCCTGCGCATGCTGCGGAGGGCCGGCGTTGCTCTCGCGAGAGAGGGTGCTCCCCACTCGGCTCCGCCGCCGCGCTCGCCCGCGCCTACCAGGCAACAGCGGCAGCTTGCCCGCTACGAGAAGACGACGCCGGCTGCCGCCGGCTGAGTCTGCGCCTGATGGAACCATGAATCCGGCCGCGTCGTGAGACGCCGCCTTTCCCCGCGCCCGTCGTGAGACGCGCGCTTTCCCTGAGCGTGGCCGCGCGCCGCGCCTGATGGAGTAACGGCCATCGCCTATCTCACGCTCGCCGATTGGGCCCGCCGCGTCGGTCCCGACGGCAACATCGACGACATCGCCGAGCTTCTTGCCCAGTGCAACGAAATCTTCGACGACATGCTCATCCGCGAGGGCAACCAGCCCTTGGGACACACTGGAACGGTTCGCACCGGACTGCCCCAGGGCACGTGGCGCAACTTCTACCAGGGCGTTCAGTTCACCAAGTCGACCACGGCGCAGATCACCGACACGATCGGTGAATTGGTCGCCTACTCGCGGGTGGACCGCTCGCTCGCCGAGTTGGATGGCCAGATCGCCGAGACGCGACTGACCGAGGACAATGCCCACCTCGAGGGCCTCAGCCAGCAGATGGCCACTACCGCCTTCTACGGCAACGAGGCCGTGACGCAGGCGCAGTTTACGGGACTTGCCCCGCGCTACAACACAATCAGCACGGCCAATGCGCAGAACGCGGTCAACGTGCTCAGTGCCGGCGGCTCCGCCTCGGCCAACACCTCGATCTGGCTGTGCTGCTGGGGAGAGCAGACCGGCTTCGGCTTTTACCCGAAAGCCTCCAAGGCCGGGCTGACCTTCGAGGACAAGGGCGATATCCGTCCCGGCTTCGACGTCAACAATCGGGAATTCGAGGCCTTCACCTCGTTCTTCATGTGGAAGATGGGCGTCCACATCAAGAACTGGCAGTTTTTTGCGCGCATCTGCAACATCGACACGACGACCGCCGGGCTTGCCGGCGCAACCCCGCCCGACCTGTTCGCGATGATGAACAAGCTGCTCTACCGCATGCCCACGTCGGGCCGGCGGATGAGCGGGATTACCAAGGTCGACGCGCCCAACCAACCGTCTCCGGCGATTCGCCCGGCGTTCTACTGGAATCGCACTTGCGCCCAGTATGCGGCGATCCAGGCCATCCGCGACAAGAACGTGCTGCTCAAGCCGACCGAGTACGAGGGCCAGCCGATCCTGGAGTTCCGGGGCGTGCCGCTGCGCGTCTGTGACGTGATCCTCAACACCGAATCGACGCTGACCTAGGCTCTGGCAAACTCGCCATAGAGCGTCTTCGCCGCCTCAAGATAAGCGGCGCTGGCCTCTTCAGGAGAATCGAACAGACCGAGATGGCGGAACTTACGATTTACGCAAATGTACGCGCGCCATTTTCTGTTTGCGGCAAGCCATCCCACACCCTTGCGGCCAGACTTGCTGTTCTTTTGAGGTCTCCTGTTCTGCATGTTCTGCCCCTTCGTCGCGAGCCGAAGGTTGGACCAGCGGTTGTTCATCCCGTCCATGTCTGCATGGTCAATGAACGAGTCCGGCCACTCGCCGGTCATGTAGAGCCATGCGAGACGGTGCAAGCTATAGGTCCGTCCGTCAAGAGTGATGGCCAAGTAATCACTTTTACCACACGCGGGCGTAAAGCGGGTTCCGGCTACAATTCCCGCAGGAATGCGCTTTCTTCCACCGTGAACAACCCTCCAGGTAAACACTCCGGTATCGGGGTCGTACCGAAGAAGCGATCTCAGCCGATCGGCGCTTATTTGCTCTTTGGCCATTCAATGGCTCCTGTGCAGGTGGATACTGCAAGGTTGTAGCAAATAGCCGATCACATAAAAAGGGAGTACGTGTCATCCAGACCGACGGAAACTTGCTGTTTACTGGTGGAAACACTGGATCAGCACAAGCAATCACCTCCACCGCCGTCCGCTCCACCGGGATCTTCGATCTCGGCACGGGCCTCATGAACACCGGCACCACCTATTCGGCGCCGGTCGTCTCCGGCGGCGGCTTCCTGCTCAATGCGGCGCTGCTGTTCGGCGAGGACCTGGGGCCGGGCGCGCAGCGTCTGCGCCTGCTCGCCATCATCGGCACGGCGTTCACCGGGGGCACCTCGCTTAACATCCAGATCCAGGGCGCGCCGGATGCCTCGGGAGGCACTTATCCGGCGAACCTGTCGGGCCTGACGTGGGTCACTTATGTGGAGACCGGGGCCATTCCGACCGCTGATCTCGCCACGGCCGCGGCTGCCGGCGTGATCCCGTCGAAGAGCATCATCACGCTCCCCGACTTTCCCGACCGCTTGCTGACCACGGCGCTGCCGCGGTTCATCTCGCTCAACTACGTGCCGGCGGGCACGTTCTCGGGAGGGGCGATCTCCGCGGCGGGCGTGTTCCTCGGCAAGCCCGATTTCAACGTGGGCATGTACCCCGGCGGCTTCGTGGTCGCGGCGTAACGGAGGCCCTGATCCATGTCGAACGTCGAACCCAACCGGAAAGCCTCGCCGGCCGCCGCCGACGAGGAAATCCGCGCGCTGCGCGCCGAGCTTGCAAGGCGCAACCACCACATCGCCGCGCTCGAACAGGCGACCGGTGGCCTGACCGTCCTCGAGCCGGAGGAACGGCCGGTCTACGAAATGCTCGAGCCGTGGTTCTCCCCCGATTGCGTCTACTACCCCACGGGCGCGCAGGTGGAGGACATCACCGGGACCATCGTTCCCAACGAGCACATGGTGCCGCTCAACGCCGCGGCCGAAGCGCGGATGATGGAATATCTGTCCGCACTGCCGGATTCGGGGACGCTGCCACGCGACCTTCTCATCGAGGCCGCGATGCAGATCAGGCCGCGGGAGGGGGACGATCCCCGCCTCGTCGCGGAGTACCACGGCCGCGTCGTCGAGCGCGCGATGGAGCTCAAGTACATGCGCGAGGGCCGCATCAAGCCCGGTCCTGGCGAGAAGCCTCCGGTGCGCATGCCGGTCAGGCTGCCGACCAAGCCGGGCCACGTGCCGGTTATGGCGAACGTGCGCATCCGAGAGGTGCACCAGGAAGATCGGTTTGGCGGCTACCGTGACCGGTTCATGCCGGGTACGCTTCCGCAACGTCCCGCCAATGTCACGAGGCAACGCGCTCCTGCCCAGTCGGCTGCGGAGAAATCCGCGCCGGTCATGGGCACGGTGGCGAGCCAGCCGCTCGGCAATGTCGGGCCGGGCGTCACCGCACCATGAAACGCACCGTCGCCGCCATCCTCAACGCCGCGTGCGTGATCGCTGTCGGGGCGTGCATTACCCTTGCCGCGCTCACGCTCGTCCGCGCCCAGAACAGCACGGTCAACGTTCTCACAACGTTGCTCGGCAGCGAGCTGATCCAGGCGCAGTCCCCGACCAACACGACGGCGGCGATCGCCTACACGACGGTTGCGAGCCTGCGCGACGGCCGGGACTACCTGATATCGGTGCCGACGACCGGGGGCACCGTCACCATGACGACGCTTCAGTCGGCGCTCATCCTCAATCCGGCCGGCGGCCTTTCCACATTGACCGTGGTGCTGCCGCCGACCGCGACCGACGGCAAGACGGTGACGATCTTCTCCACCCAGAACGTCACGACGCTCACCATGTCGACGTCGAACGGGGCGACGATCAATCAGCCGCAGACATCGCTCACTGCGAACTCGGCGGCCCAGGCATGGGTCTACAGCCTCGCCAATACCGCCTGGTACAGGTTCATGTGATGCCGCCCGTATCAGAAAAGCAGCGGCGCTTCATGCGCTATGCCGCCGCGAACCCCAAGGAAAGCGGTGTGCCCAAGTCTGTGTCCAAAGAGTTCAATGATGCGGATCCTGGCGGGAAGCTCCCCGCGAGCAAATCTGACCAGCAGCGCATGAGCGGGCGCTACAAGCAGAAAGGAATGTGACAAATGGCAGGGCCATATCAGACGACCGCCGGTTACGGCGTCGCGGGCGTCCAGACCACCGCAGGAGGTGCCGTTGCCGCCCTCGTCAACACCATCGATGACATGGTGGTGCTCTACCCCGTCCTCAATCCGGCCGGGGCCGTCTCGCAGTTTTCCATCGACCCCTCGACCCAGCCGGCGGGGACCAACACGCCGGGCCTTGCCGCCATCCTCATCGAGCTGCGGGTGATCACCCAACTGTTGCTGATGTCGCTCAACTCTCCGGCTCCGCCAAACAACATCGACGTGCAGCAGATCCGGGCGTCGGAAATGTTCGACATCAACCCGACCACCGGCTTCCTGTGAGCTGGATTTCCCAGCGTTCCAGTATGCGTACCAAGTAAGCGTATCCCGTCAACACGGCCGCGTCGTGACGACGCCGCCCATCCCATAGAGGGAAACTCGCAATGTCCACCATTCAGATTGCTGTCGGCGCCCCGTCCACGACTTCGAACGCGGACGGCATCGCGGCCACCATGCTCGGCGGCAAGTCCGCGGAAGGCATCGTCGCCGAACTGCACGGCAAGTGGTACACCGCCGCCTACCGCGGCCGCGTGTTCTGCGCGCCGACGCTGATCGCGGGCGTAACCATTCCGGTCAACACGACGACCGCCGCAACCTACATCATCTGGAACCCGGTCGGCAGCGGCGTCAACCTGGAGATGATCTCGCTCAACGTCGCCTCGCTAGCGGCCGGCACCGTCGGGTCGCTGCTGGCTTCGGTCGCGACCCAGACCCCGACCTCGCCGACCCTGCTTACCCCGATTTCCGTGCCGGTCGGCGCGGGCGGCACCGCGCAGGGCAAGGTCGCGACCGCCGCAACCATCACCGCAGTCACGACCCACATCCCGCTGCAGCAGGTCCAGACCACGACCGGCGGCTCGGCGATGCCCAACTACCGCTTCGACGGCGAGCTGGTCGTCGCGCCCGGCGGCATGATCAATCTCGTGTCGAATCCGGTGCAGACGGCGGTCGCCATTCCGTGCTGGTTCTGGGCGGAATGGCCCGTCTGACGACGGAGAGATAACCAGACAATGAAGGTCGCTGTCTGCATACCGGTCAAGGCCGGCATCCACCCTTACGCGATGGCATCGCTCACGGCCATGCTCCTGACCGCTCGGGGGCAGGGCCACATGGCGGCGCTGCTGACGACGGACCACTGTCCCGTCGCCAACGCCCGCAACGATCTTATCCGCAAGGCGATGGCAATGGATCCCGATTGGATCCTGTGCGCAGACAGCGACCATACCTTCCCGCCTGACGCGCTGCTGCGTCTGATGGCTCATGACAGGGACGTGGTGGCCACGTTCTACCCGGCCCGCAAATATCCCCATACGGTCATCGGGCTGCTGGTCGATCGCGGGGCTCCGCCGCGCGGAATGCAGCGTGCAAAGCAGTTCGGGATGGGCCTCGTTTTGCTGCGCCCGAACGTGTTCAAGCGCGTTCCGTTCCCGTGGTTCTATTATCAGTATGGTGTCGAGCAGCCCACCCCGGACAATCCCGAGGGCTACGTGTCCGAGGACATCATGTTCTGCCGCAACCTGATGGCGAGCGGGGTGGAAGCCTGGGCGGATCTCGATCTCTCCTACCAGATCGGGCACATCTGCGAGACCGTGGTCAAGATCGAGCTTCCCGGCGAGATGGCAGGGAGCCAGGGGATCGCCGCATGATCCGCGATCTGATGACCGTTGCAAGTGCGATGGGGCCGCGCATCGAGTCCGTAATGTATGACGCGGTGCAGGACGGCAAGCCGCGCGGTGGGGGCTGCGAGGAAACCGTCCGGTATTTCGGCGACAACCTCGAAGCCGCCCATGCCATCTGCGCGCCGGTCGTTGTCGCACTCGACGGCATGATCCCTGGTTTCAAGGGCTGGATCGAGTTCACCGGGTTTGCCGACGACAAGCTCATGATGGTGGCGCTGATGAATATCGCCCACGAGCTTGCCAAACGGCCGCGACCGGCGGACGCGCGCATGCGTCCCGATCACATCCCGGCGCCAAGGTTCATGTGAGAGGAGCAACCCCAATGTCTGACGTCAAGGAAGCCCTGAAGGACTCGACCGCCGTACCCCATCCGCAGCCTCCGCTGGTGCCGCCCGACATGATCCGCAAGGCCGAGGAATTGTTGGCCGAGGTCAAGGTGGGGCGTATCTCTTCATTTGCCGCGATCACCGTCTCTCCCCGCGGTGAGATCAAGTGGCCAGGCTTCGGCATGCAGATCGGCGAGATGTTCCTAGGCGCCAGCCTGTTCCAGGATCAGCTCAAGAACATCATCATGAACGCCGCCAAGTCCGGCATCATTCGGCCCGGATGATTCTACCGCTTGCAGCCGCGTCCCTTCCCTCTGCACTTGGAACTGCAGAATTTTGCGGTAGAAACAAGAGAAGGTCGGACGTATCGCTGCGTCCCACACTTTACACAAGCGATGGTAATTCCAAATCGCTGTCGTGGAATACGGATAAATCTCTCTATTGTTGGGTGCTCGTCCGCGTGGCACCCAGCGCACAATACTTCGATGTTCTCTGCAGTTGTTCTTAGTTCAGGATAGTGCGCGTGTTGCCTGATGTGGTGTCCTTGTAGTTGATCGGCACCACCACAACGTTGACATGCGCCGATTTTCCTTACCTGTTCTTTAATGAGACGTCGGGTGGCATGAGCGCGTTCGGCGATACCTCCTTTCCAATTGGGATGGCTTGACCCCTTTGGCATGGCACCCTTGCGGCGGCAGGCTGGTGAGCAATACTGCATCTTTCCCGCCCTATGCTTTGCCCGCTGGAAGGCCGCGCCGCACTCCTTGCACACTGCAGAGACCAGTGTCGGAGGGGTTTTAGGTTTTGCTACCAGAGCGCAACGACGCGAACACGAAGTGGTTACGCCCCGCACGTGAGCTTTTGGTCGCCAGAACTGTGTTCCACAGACCGAGCAGGTCAATTCAACAGAGCCGCGCTCGGATGAGAGTTTACGTTGGAGACGTGCCATGCCGAAATCCAAATGGATCAAGAGTGCCATTAAACCAGAACATAAAGGCGCCTTCAAAGCGAAGGCCGAGGCCGCCGGCAAATCGACCCGCGAGTTTGCGGCGGAGCACGCGGGCGATTCCGGCACGCTCGGCAAGCAGGCTCGTCTCGCCCAAACGCTGATGGGCATGCACAAGTCGAAATCGCGCGATGAGCGCAAGAAAGGCCGCTACGGAGGCTGAAATGGTTGATCGCTCGCAGCGCTACAAGGATTCGCCCAAGGGTACCGAGGCGGCCAAGAAGATCGCAGAGAAGACGGCGGGCGGCAAGGACGCTCCGCACGCCGACAACCCGGACAAGGCCGGCAAGGTTGGCGAGGATCCAGGCCCGAGTGCAGGGCGGGATTCCACCTGGGGTGTGGTCGCCGACCGCCACAAGCGCGAGCACGCCGACATGACCAAACGCCATTCCGATGAGCATGTCAGCGTATCGGAACGCCATACCAAGGAGGCGAGGGACATGATGGCCCGCCACCACAAGGAAATGGCGGATCACATGGAAAGCGCCGCAGCCGGGAAGGTGGATGCGACCGCCGGATCTCCCAAGGAACTTGGCACCGCGAAGAGCGAAGGCAAGGCGGGGGCCGAAGTCTGATGGCCCACTTTCAGAGCATGGTGTCGATGGCGCGCGGGCCGGACGACATCAAGAAAGAGTTGCCCGCGCCGACCGGAACGGAACTCGGGCCGGTCTACCCCTACGGTCTCGCCCTATCGCTCACGGACAAGGAACTGGACAAGCTCGACATGGACGAGTTGCCAGAGGTGGGGGACACGATCCATCTCTGTTGCTTCGCTAAGGTCACATCCGTTTCGCAACACGAGGAGACGAGCACGGACGGCCAGATGTCCAAGCGCCGCCGCGTCGAACTCCAGATCACCGATATTGCTGGTGAGGACGAGGACGAAGAGAACCGGATGACCTCGGAAGAACGCGCGGAGCGGCGCTATGGATGACAGGACTGCCCTGCGCGGCGTCATCGCCGGAACGTTCCTGGCCGGGATATGGATCGCCTGCCTCCTCGGACTGGCGCGCGCCGATCCGGTCTACCAGAGCCAAACCTACGCCTGCACGCACGCAGCCCAGACCGCCGGGACAGCAGGCACGATCCAGCTTGTTGCGTCATCCGGATCGATCGCGCAGATCTATGTCTGTGGGTGGGACGTCGTGGCAACCGCTGCGGCGACGTGGCAGCTTGAATACGGAACCGGCGCGACCTGCGGCAGCGGCACCACGACCATCACCCCCGCGTTCAGCCTTGCCGCCAACGGCATCTTCATCGAGCCGCACTTCTACTACGACGGCATTCCCGCGGTCCCGAACGGGAACAATCTCTGCGTCGTGATCGGCGGGACGGGTCCTGCTCCCACCATTCTCTACTATTCCCAGTTCTGAGGACGTGGGTGCCGACGAGAAGACATGACCCGCAATGACATCCGCTGTCCCCGATCCGGTCACGCTGTGCAACCTTGCTCTTTCTCAGATCGGCTCCCGCGCACAGGTGACATCGATCAATCCCTCGGATGGGACGGCCGCAGGGGATGCCTGCTCGCTGCTCTACCAGCCGACCGTGGACGCCTTCGCGCGCGCGGCTCATTGGAACTGCCTGCGCTTTACGACGGGCACCAAGGCGGGCCAGCCACCGGCTCCGCTGACCTTGCTCAAGGCCGCTGCCGGCACGCCTGAGAACGTCAACGGCTCGACACTCCCCGTCCCGCCTATCCGATGGCTCTACGAGTACGAGCTTCCCTCCGACTGCCTCAAGGCGCGCTTCCTCGTCCCGCAGATCACTCAGCAGGCCCTCAACCCGCCGCTCACGACCGGCACCACGACGTTCCTTCCTGCCTCCGTCGGCAATTGTGCCATCCCATTTGTTGTGGCTGCGGACCTTGATCAGAGCGGCAACGAGATCCAGGTGCTGCTCACCAACATCGGCACGTTTCTCGCCGGGCCTCCGGCCCTCGTCTATACCAAGCGGCTGCAGAACATCGGGCTATGGGATTCGCAGTTCCTGATGGGCGCAAAATCGGCCCTCGCGGCGTGGCTAGTCAATCCGCTCAACTGCTCGTCGGCGATGATGCAGCAGGCGATGGGGATCGCCAAGGTGATGCTCGACGCCGCGCGGATTTCAGACGGCAACGAGGGACCGACCACTTCGGACCACGAGGCTACGTGGATTACCGCACGATACGGCGGGCGCCTGCGCCCGCATGGGCTCTACATCGCGCCATATGACGCGTTCGGTTTTCCTGACGGGATTTCCTACTAGGAAAGGAAACATTCATGATCGGCATGGCAGGCATCGGTGTTGTCGGGTTCCACGGCGTGAGATGATCGGAGCATTTCTCCAAGCCCATGTCGATCACCTTCGGCAAGACGTCGTTCGCCGCGGGCGAACTATCCCCGGCGCTGTGGGGACAGACGGAACTATCGAAGTTTAAAATTGGCTGCTCGACGCTCCGCAACATGTTCGTCGGCATCCGCGGCGGCGCGTACAGTCGACCCGGAACGAAATTCTGCGGGCAGGCATTCCAGCCAGCCTTTCCCGGCGTGGCGCCGCCGCGGCTGATCGCGTTCCAGTTCAAGACCGATCAGGGCTACATCATCGAGCTCGGCAACTTTTACGCCCGATTCATCGCCAATGGGTCCTACATCACGGACACGCCGATCGCACTTTCTGGAGCCACCCGGGCAAACCCTTGCGTGCTGACGGTGCCGGGCCACAATTACGCCAACGGAGATTGGGTGGCGATCTCCGGCGTGCAGGGGATGACGCAACTCGACGGCCAGACATTTGTTGTACAGAACGTGTCGGGCAATTCGTTCTCGCTCACTGACACCTTTGGCAACCCGGTTAATTCCCTTCCTTTCACGGCCTATACAGGTGCAGGAACGGCCGCCCGCATCTATACGATCGCAACCCCGTGGGCGGATGACGATCTCGACTATCTCAAGTTCACGCAATCCGCCGACGTGATGACGCTCACGCTGTCCAATCCGATATCCGGCAACGAGTACGTGCCGCAGGATCTGGACCGTCTCGCGGCAAACAACTGGTCGCTGGTGGCGGAAAGCTATTCCGCCTCGATCAACCCTCCGGCCTCCTGCACGGCGACACCGACTACCCTTGTCTCGAGCCTGTCGAGCGCCAACAACGCGCCGGCTGCCCAGTACGCCTACTGCGTCACGGCGATTGACGGGCAGACCGGCCAGGAATCGATTGCTTCTCCGATCGGCTACACCCCGAACAGCTCTTCGAGCGCGGCCTCGGTCGACATCTCGATCACCGCCGGATCGGTCAACGTTACATGGCCTGCGGTGCAGGGAGCAGCGAGCTACAACATCTACAGGGCGCCGGCCGCAGTCTGGAACACCGGTTCCTCTGGAACCGCCACGCCGCAGAGCGTGCCGATCGGATCGTCATTCGGGTATATCGGCTCATCCTACGGTACCCAGTTTTCCGACGACAATATCGTTGCCGACTCCACCCAGACCCCGCCGTTGCATCTCGATCCGTTTGCCCCGGGCCAGATATTGAGCGTCGGCGCCATCCCGCAAACCGGCACGTTCACACAGTCGACCACAACCGCGAGCATCACCACATCCACAGGATCCGGCGCGGTCATCCTTCCAGTCGTGGTCAACTCGCTGGTGGCCGCCGCCATCGTCGTCAATTCGGGACAGAGCTACACTGCCGCCGATACGGTCACTTTCACCGATTCGAGCAGCCATAACAGCGTGACTGCGACCCTCGACGTCGGCCCGCAATCAGGTAACTACCCAGGCGTCGTCTTTTATTTTCAGCAACGCCGGGGCTATGCGGACTCGCTCAATGACCCGGACACCTACTGGCTTTCCCAGACAGGGGCCTACGCCAACATGGACGCGGCGGACCCGCCGCTCGATTCCGACGCGGTGACGGGAACACCGTGGGCGCAACAGGTCAACGGCATCCAATGGGCGGTGCCGATGCCCGCCGGCCTGCTCATTGGAACGGGGCTTGACGCATGGATTCTGGAGGGCTCCTCCGGCCCCGCCACCGCGGTCACGCCGTCATCGCAGAATGCCGTGCCGCAGGAGACCAACGGCTTCGCTCCAACCGTCCCGCCGATCAAGATCAACTATCAACTGCTGTTCGTCCAGGCGCTCGGCTCCTATGTCCGGGCGCTCAACTATAACTATTTCACCAACACCTATGCGGGAGATGACCTCTCCGTTCTCTCCAATCACCTTTTCGACGGCCGGCAAATCCTGCAATGGGCATGGGCGCGCGAACCCTACAAGATCATCTGGGCGGTGCGCGACGACGGGATCCTGCTATCGCTGACGTACCTCAAGGACCAGGAGGTCATCGGCTGGGCGCGGCATGATACCAACGGAGAGGTGATATCGATCGCAACAGCCTCCGAGCCGCCGGTCGATGCGGTCTACATGGTTGTGCGCCGCTTTATCCAGGGCAAGGGCCGTTACGCCTACTACGTCGAGCGCATGGACAACCGCATCTGGGATAACGTGGAGGACGCCTGGTGCGTCGATGCAGGCCTCTCCCTGCTGCTGTCCACGCCCAGCGCCACGCTCTCGGCAAGCTCCGCGACGGGCGATCCGGTGATGGGAACGCCGGTCCTCATTAACGGCGGACAGAATTATTCCGCTGGGACGCAGTACGTGGTGACGGACCCGACCGGAGGCGGTGCGACATTTGCTCTTACGATCTCCAGCGGAGCGATTACCCAGGTCGTGCCGGTCAATCCTGGCTCCGGCTACACCAACCCCACCGGGCAATTCGTCGATCCGCTCGGAACCGGGAGCGAAGCCGTCGCCAACCCGGTGATCGTCGATCAGGTGATGTTCACGGCCGACCAGCCAGTGTTCATCGGAGCCGTTCCCGGTCAGATCGTCCGCATGGGTGGCGGCAAGGCGCAAGTCACCTCGGTCATCTCCTCCACGCAATTGCTCGCTGACATGCTCATCCCGATTACGGCGGTCACGCCGGACGATCCGACGAATACGCCGCTTCAGGCCGGGCCAGGGGACTGGACGTACAGCCAAGCCGTGAGTTCGGTTTCAGGATTGAACCATCTTGAGGGAATGCAGGTAACTGGCCTCGCGGACGGCGCGGTGATCCCACCTACCACGGTCGTCAACGGCGCGATCACGCTGCCGTTTCCCGCGACCGCGGTGACGGTGGGCCTTGGTTTCCAGGCGCAAGTGCAGAGCCTCCCCGCAGAAATCCCCGGACAGCCGACCATCCAGGGCAAGCGCAAGAAAATCTCGGCGGTGACGGTGCGTCTTGAAAAATCCCGCGGCGTCAAGCTCGGCTCGGACCAGCCAAATGCCTCCCAGATGGAGAACTACGCGCCTGCCCCATGGGGCTCTTACCCCTATGGCAAGATGAACGAAATCCCGGAGATCCAGAACCAGATCGGATCGGGCTCCTATATCCCGTTGTTTACGGGAGACCGGCGTATTCCGATCGACGGGGACTGGAATTTGGTCGGATGGAGTGCGGCGCCCGGGATGGCGGCGGCGCAACAGGACTATCCGCTGCCGATGACGATCCTGGCGTTTGATCCAGAGATCAGCGTCGGGGACAACAACTCGCCGCCGTGAGGCTACTATCCATGTGCGGGTGGCAGGCGGTCGAATTCGGCGGCGTCATCCATGTCCTGCCCGTGAGCGATCTCAGGCCACACACTCTCGACGATCGCTGCTGGTGCGGCCCGGACAATGACGAGGGCGTGATCGTCCATCACAGCATGGACGGCCGCGAGGCTGGCGAGAACGGAAGAAAGCAGCATTGAGGATCAGATGACCTGCAGGACCTGTACCGCAAGCTACATGAACGACGGCGTGCTCGAATGCCGGCGCCATCCGCCGCAGGCGACCGCAGTGTCGGATTGGCGCAACACGCGCCAAAACGAGACGGGGGAAATCCACCGGGAACGCGAATGGACGATCTTCACCTATTTTCCACGCATCTCTCCCGATGACCATTGTGTCGAATACATCCATCAGATGTGAGGTGCGCAATCGTCCCTGCCACGATCGCCCATGTGTACGCGCTTGCGCGCGAGATGAGAGCGGACGACAGGGCAGAGGCTATCGCGCTTGGCGCCGATCCGCGGAGGCTCCTGCGCATGACTTTCCGCCATTCCCTGTTTGCCGGAACCGCGTTTGTTGACGGCGAGATTGCGGCAATGTGGGGGCTCTGTGCGGACATGCTTTCCGATTGCGGTGAGCCGTGGCTTGTCACCACCAATGCGGTAGAGGCAATCCCCGTGACATTCGTGCGCGAGGGAAGGAGGCAGGTTGCCCGGATGCTCGCTGTCAAGCCGCGGCTCGAGAACATGGTGGCGGCTCGCTACCAGCGTGCGGTGCGCTTTCTCGAAGTCCTCGGATTTGTCGTCGATCCACCGCGGCCATTTGGCCCCAGGCAGGAGGTTTTCCGACGGTTCCACATAGGAGCCGCCTGAATGGGCCTCTCCACGGCTCTTCTTGGCCTTGGCCTTGCCGGCGCTGGCGTCTCCGCGTTCGGCCAGTACGAATCCGGCCAAGCCACCTCGCAGATGGCTGCCTATCAAGCGCAGGTCGCGCAAAACAATGCCGCTATCGCTCAACAGAACGCGGCCTGGGAAGCGGGAGCGGGCGAGTCTCAGGTTGCCGCCGAGGGGATGAAGACCGCGGCGAAGGTCGCCTCGACCAAGGCGGCGCAGGGGGCATCCGGCGTCGATGTCAACACGGGTTCCACCGCCGCGGTGCGCACAGCCGAGACGGAACTGGGTGCGCTCGACGCAATGACCATCCGCTCGAACACGGCGAAGAAAACATATGGCTACGAGGTCGCGAGCGGGAGCGACATCGCGCAGGCTGGCCTGCTGACTCAGGAAGGTTCGCAGGCGACGACCGCGGGAGATATCGGGGCGATGGGGACCCTGCTTTCCGGCGCTTCGAGCGTTGGGTCCAAATACGCCAACTGGTCGCTCGGATCATCAAACAAGCCGCTGAACCTGCTGTCCTGACATGGCCCGCTTCGCCTTCGATCCCGTCCCCGAGGTGTCGCCGATTGGGGCACCAGGAGGCGATTACCAGCATATCGAGGCCACGCCCGAGATGTTCGGCGGGCTCATCGCCCGCTCGGCGGAACGGCTTGGGCAAGGGGTTGAGAGCGCAGGAGAGGCGGGGCTCGGGTATCTTACCGAGAAGCAGAACCTCAACAACCAGATCCACGCGAGCCAGCTGCATTCCTGGTTCACCGATCAGGCAACGGATCTCGTCACCAAGTATTCCCAGTTGCAGGGCCAGTCCGCACTCAACGCACTTCCCAAGTTCAAGCAGGACCTCCAGAACCTCCAGCAGCAGGCGGAAGCGCAAGCGGGCAGCGATCAGGCTCGCACGATGGTTGCGACCAATACCCGCAGGTCCATGGACTGGTTCTATGGGATCGGGACGCGGCACGCCGACACTCAGCACACGGCGTGGGCGACGCAGACCGCACACGACAACATCACGGCCGCGATCGGAGTGGGAGGGCTCGCCGTCCAGAACTTGGACCAGAACAAAACCGACGAGGAGATGCGCCGGATCGATATCGAGGCGCACAACTACTACGATCCGCAAGGCTACGACCCGCAGACCCTCGGGGTGCAGGTCTCCAAATATAGGGGCCAGGCGCTCAAGAACTGGGTGGAGACGGCGGCGACCAACGACAAGGACCCGGACGCGCTCACTCACGCCCAACAACTTTATAATCGATATGGCGCGAGTGTGGACCCTGATTCCCGGCTCGCCATTTCCAAGTTCCTGAATACAAGGAACCACAATCGCACGGTTGAGAATATCACCGATATCATGATGGCCCCGTCTGGCCGCACGGTCGCTCCGGGCATCTCTCCCGAAAGACGCGGCCTGCTCGATACCATCCGGCAAGGAGAAACGGTACACGGCGGCTACGATGAACTTTACACAGGCCGCAGCATCGGTCAGGTGCGACCGGATTTCGACTATTCCGAACATCCGCGGGTGTTCTTTCCGATTGAGCACGGCCCACACGCCGGGGAAAAGACATCCGCGTTCGGTCCATACCAGATTACGGCGACGACTTGGGACCAGGACAAGGGGCGTTATGGCCTTTCAGACATCACGCCGCAGTCACAGGACCAATGGGCACTGCACAAAACCCAGGAACTCTATTCGCGCGCCTATCGTGGCCCGCTGTTTCGAGGGTTCCAGGGGCTTTCTGGCGATCTCGACGAGGACCTGAAATTCCACTCGCAAGATCCGGCGTTCCTCAACGCGCTCGGGCACACCATGAGCGGGGAATGGACATCGGCGCCGGGCGGGATCGAGCCGAACGCCGCGACCGGCTCATGGGTAGCGCGGTTCCAGAAGAACATTGCGGCCAACCGGGGCGAACCCGCCGGCATGCCAGATTCAGGCGAGGTCGCAGCTCGCATTATGCAAGACCCGGCGTTCATCGGCCGACCCGAGTTACAACGGGAAGTGTTGCAGCGTGCGATGGGCCGCATCTCGCTCATGGAGCGCGCACAGACCCTTCAACAGAAGCAGCAGAAGGAAGCAAGCGACGCCGCCGAGCACGATCTGTTTTTCCGCATCCACGGCAACGATCCGTCCAAGCTGCCCACCCTTGACGAGATCAGGGACAATCCGAATCTCTCGATGGCGGCCTCGAAGGAACTGACCCACCAACTACTGGCGGTGTCCGAAGGAAAGATAGCCAAGATTGACGGACCCGACTTCACCGAGACCTATCTGCGCATTCACGCGCCCGACACCGACCCGCGCCACATCAGTGACCCTAACGAGATTTACGCGATGGTCAGGGATGGCAAGCTGACGGTTGCCGGCGCGGACAAGCTGGTCGGTCAATTGCACAAGATGGGCACCGATGACGGCCGCAGGATCGCCGAATTGGAGCGATCGTTCTTCCTCGAACAGAAACGCTACATCTCAGGAGCCAACGAAGAGTTCCACACCAAGGACATTCGCGGCGATCACCTGTTTGCGCAGTTTCAGCTGAACGTGCTCAAGCAACTGGAGGAATGGCAGAAAGCCAATCCCGGCAAGAGCCCGTTCGAGTTGTTCGACGACAAGAACCCCAATTATCTCGGCAAGATGGTTGACCACTATCGCAGACCCATGAGCGAGTGGAACAACGACATCATCAACGACAACCCGGAGGCCACGAAGGGAACGCCCGGCGCGCGTCCTGAACTGCCATTCGACATCAATTCCATCAAAACCGTGGACGATGCGATCCGCGCGTTTAAGGCTGGCCAGATCACCCAGCAGCAGAGGGATGACCTTGCCGTCGAGCGCGGATGGGCGAGGCGCAGGCCAGCACCGCCTCCCGCGCCTCCCGAACAAACCGTGCCGATGAGCCAGTGATGGCGGACGATCCACCGTTTCTGGACGAACTGTTCAAGGACGATGGCGGCGGCCAGACCGAGCCGCCATACGTGGACGAATTGTTCTCTCCCGAGGCAATGAAGTATCGCGGCTCGATCTGGTCCCTCTTCGGCTCGAAGGCATCTCCCGTCCACGATTTCATGTTTAGCTCTGCCACGAAGATCGGCAACGTGATGGACGCATTCGGGCAGGGCGCCAAGGATGATTGGGGCGCGCGGCCGTGGCTTTCGGATGAGACCGCCGAATACTTGAGAAAAATGGGCGTCTATAACGAGTATTACGAGGCGCACCGCCAGCAGGCCAAGGGCTTCAACGAAGCCTTCATGCGCCCGGCCGCGATGAACGCGATCCTGCCCGAATGGACGTATCCGGCCATGACGCTGGCCGAGGCTCCGTTTCATGCGCTCGGAGCGCTGACCGCGGGCGCCCAAGCCGCTGTTGCGAAGGCAGGTGAGGAAGTCGGGGCGCCCGGACTGGGTAGGGAACTCGCGGCGATCCCCGAAGCCTTCCCCTTCTTCGGTCTCGAGATGGGCGCGGCAGGCACGCGGATGGGCGTACCGACCCGCGCCCTGCGCAAGCCGCTCGATCTTGGCGAGGCCCGCGAGCTTGGCATCATCGGCGGTGGGGAAGCTGCATGGAAGGGCGTTGCCGAGCCTAAGCCCGAGGAGGTGCCGCCCCCTGCTTTGGCCGCCGTGCTGAAGCCTGCGTCCGGCGAGCCGGAAGGCGTGCGCGAGGGGCGGATCGTCATCACCCCCGGCGCTCCAAAGGGCATCCCGCCGACCCTGTTTCATATCCCCGAGCAGCCGGCCGCCGCAGCCCCAGCCCCAGCAGCCGCCACGGACATTCATGCCGTCGCCCGCCAAGCCAACCCGCAACTGTTCGAGCGATGGGACACCCTGCTCGCCCGCCGCGACACGTTTCAGAAATGGGCCGGCGAACTCGACGAGACTGGAGCGGAGCCCAAAGGCACAGCACTGGTGCGCGAGCGGCTGCGCCAGACGCAAACCGAGATGACGGAGCTCGCGCCGCAGGTGCAGCAAGCCTACCGCGATGCGCAGTCCAAAGCGCCTGAGCCAACGGAGGAACAAGGTGGCCGACCTCCCGCCCCCGCGCCCGTCGAAGCAGGCCCCGCCACGCCCGGTGCGCCCGAAGCAGCGCAAGCCCAACCGGCGGCCGAGGGCACCGTTCCTGCCGAAGCACCCGCTGCCGAAGGCGGCACTGAGGGGCCACGGGGTGGACCTGAGCCCGCAGCCGAAGCCGCCACGCAAGCGGGCGCCCCAAAAGTCGACACCTCCCACGACGTCCGCTCCGGCGCCGTCGCCTCAAAGGACCCCAACGGCCCCGTCTACATCGACCCGCGGATCCCCGAGCTTTCACCGACGCTGAGGGATGGAGAAGGCAACCCCGCGAACCTGCACAAATATCTGACCATCCACGAGACCGCCGAGCGCAAGGCGATGGCCGAGGGCATGTCCTATGACGATGCCCATACCAAGGTCGCCACTCCGGCCGAGCGCGCGGCCGTTCAAGCCGATGGCGTGAGTTGGGACGGCTACACCAAGGAGATGGATGGGTTCCTGTCCTCGATTGAGCACGAGAAGGCAGAGAACCCGCCACCGAATCCACACGTCGATCCTGAAAGCGCGATCGGGCATCACAAAGGGGAGAACAAGGGTCCGGCCCTGGACGATTCAGCACACGCGGTGCCTCCGCAATTCCGCAACACCAAGCTGGAAACGCCGTCCGGCAAGGTCGACGACACCGGAATATGGTTCCTCGATGGGAATAAGCCCGTTTACGAAAATGCGACCCGCAAGTCGCTGGATTCGCTTTTCGGCGAACGAGCGGCAGAGTTTGATAAATACCCCTCGCTCACTGGAGCGAATAAGGACGGCAGCCCAGTCACCGTCTGGTACAAGCCAGGCGAGGAAGCCCGCGCAAAGCAGCTGATTGATCTGTTTCATGACCCTCCATTCAAGGGTGCCGTCGAGGATCAGATCAAATACCATACTCAGACCGGATTGACGCTTGGGTATTCTACCGACGCAGTTGATGCGTATGTGCGCAAGCGGTTCGGAGACGCCGCGGTTGAACGAGCCGGGCCGGCACAAGCGGTCCCTCCCGAAGCTCAACCCGCGCAGGAGACCGCAGCCAAGCCCGCCATCAACATTGCCGATGATGTAGCCCAACGGCTCATGGCCGCCGGCCGCCCTGAAGCGGAAGCCCGCGCTGCTGCTGCCATTGTCCAGGCCTACTGGGAAACCCGCGCCGCAAGGTTCGAGGGCCGCAAAGGCACAGCCGCGGAGATGTACGAGCGGGAAGCCCCGGAAATACTGGGCGAGAAGGAAGCGAAGCTCGCCCGCCGCGCTGAGTTCGGCAAGCGCAAGCAGCGCGAGCCGCATACGCTGCTCGAGTTCCTGGCCAGCAAGGGAGGATTGAAACCCAACGGCGACGTGCACGCCATCCTTGGCCAGTCCAACAAGTTTATTCCCGGCTTCGGCGCGCTGGTCCGCGAGAAAGGGATGACGCTCGATCAGGCAATCCAGGCCGCGAAGGAAGGCGGGTTCATGCACGATGCTGGCGACATCGCCGGCACAGAATCCATGCTTTACCACGGCGATCTGCTCGACCTGATCGACCGGGAGAACAGAGGCGAAAAGCAATTCAGGTACGGCGAGGAATGGCGAAGGCGTGAACCAGAAGGCCCAGAGCCGGAGGAGGGCGCGGAACCGCAGGAGGTCGAGCCGGGACCAGGGCCAGGGCCGGAGCCGCAAGCGGGCGGCGCGGAGGAGGAGCCTGCCTACTCGCTGGAGGAAACGTTCTTCCAGAGGCTCCGCCAGGGCCGCATCCGCATCCGCGACTCTCTGACCAACATCATCACCCTGCTCAAGAACGCCGATGCCTCGACCTTCATCCACGAGACCGCCCATGACTGGCTCGATCGGATGCTCAAGGATGCGAGGGATCCCGACGCGCCCGAGGCTCTGCGCAAGATCGCCGACGCCACTTTCAAATGGCTCGGGGTCGATTCTCCCGAGAGAGTGAAGGGAAGCCACCACGAACGCTTTGCCCGCGGTTTCGAGGCGTACATGCTGGAGGGCCGAGCCCCGTCACAGGCCCTCGCCGCCGTGTTCGCCAAGTTCCGGGACTGGCTCGTTTCGATCTATCAGTCCGTGAAGGGGATTGAAGAAGCATCTGGCGTCAAGATCGGGATGAACGATGACATCCGCGGCGTATTTGATCGCATGCTCGCCGAGAAGCCGGAGGCAGTGATTGCGCCCGAAACCGAGCAGGCCAAAACCTTCGCTGACCAGCACGAGGGTGTGGCGGAAACGACGCCACCGGGGAATGCCCGCGATGCTGCCAACACAATTCGTGACGAACGGGATTCCCTCGCCGGCCGGAATTTGGTAGAGGAAGATCAGAATGCGCGACTTGGCGACGTTGCAGCAGGAACTGGCCGACGCGAGGCAGGAGGTAAGGAACCTCCAAGTGATGGGACTGCGCCCGGACCTGAGTCCGCAGAAGGCGGAGTTCATCCGCAACCTGGAACGGTCGGCGAGGGCGGAAGTGAAACTCCGGCACATGGCGCTGGCGTATCAGCGGCAGCAGCAGAGCCAGCAAGGCCCACAGAGCCTCCCGCCGGATCAAACGAACGTTTCGGTCGACCCGAATCTGCCAGCATCGACAAAGCCGGAAACATACGCCTCGACAACCTCGATACCCCCGAAGATGTAAATGCGGTTCTCCGCGAGGCGGCGGATCAGAACGAAGGCTTCATCGAAGCCCGCCGGGGTCAAATCTCCGACAAGCAGGTGCTCGACCTAGCCGACGCGCTCGGCATGCAGAACACCGCAGACAAGCTCGCTGCGCGCGCCAAGGGCGAGGCGTGGAGCGCAGAGTGGATCATGGCGGCTCGCAAGCTGCTGGTCCAATCGGCAACATACGTGCGCGATGCTGCGGCCCAGGCTGTCGGCGGCGACGATGCTGCCGTGATTGCCTTCGCCAAGGCGGCTGACCGCCACCGGATGATTCAGGAGCAGGTATCGGGCATCACCGCCGAAGCCGGCCGAGCTCTGCGCGCATTTCGCGACCTCGCCGGCGCCAAGGAAGCGAGAGAAATATCCGCGATCGTCATGGAGGGCACGGGCCGCACGCTCTACCAGCTCCGAAAGCTCGCGACGAAGGCCGCCAATATGGAAACCCCGTCCCAGGTTTCCAAATTTATGCGGGATACCGCGCGTCCGGGATTGTTCGATTGGGTTCAGGCCTGGTTCATCAACGGGCTTCTTTCCGGCCCCTGGACGCACTTTGGCTATACGGTTGCCGGTCTCGCTAGCGGGCTATTCCGCGCGGTCGGGGAAGCCGGTGCCGCAGGCATGGTCGGCAACCTCAGAAATATCGCAGGACTCGGCCCGGAGGAATACGCGCGCTTCGGCGAGGTGCCCCATCAGCTTTACGGCATGATGAAAGGCAGCCGCGACGGCATCAAGGCATCGTGGCAGGCATGGAAGGCCAACCGGACGGTGCTCCCGCCCGAGGTCGAACGCCAGCCCACCCTTCCCGGCTTTGTGGGGCAGAGTATTGGCGTCCATCAAACCATCCCCAATCCCGAGATCGGCGGCGTGACCATTCCGATCGGGACGGTGATGGAAGCACCAAGCCGCTTCATCGCTTCACTGCATAGCTTCAACTGGACGACGTTCTATTCGCAATCGATCGCCGCGCAGGCGTTTCGCACGGCCGTAAAGGAGAAACTGCAAGGCGACGCATTCACCAACCGCATCGTCAACCTCACCCAGAGCCCGACTGACGAAATGGTCAAGCTGGCGAGCACTGAGGCGCAGGAGGGCGCGCTCATGACCCGATCGCCATATGGCAGCTTCACCGGGCGGCTTTCCCGCGTAACGAATTTCGGCTGGAAACTGCCGGACATTCCTCTCGGCGGCGAACGATCGTTGCCGCTCGGAACGCTGCGCCCGCTCAAGTTCATCGATCCCTTCGTGCAAGTCTCGGCAAATATTCAGAGGGTCGGGCTGGTCCGCGGCACGCCGCTCGCGCTGTTATCGCAGGAAGTGCGCGACGATCTGATGATGAAGAATGGCGGCCCCGCATTCGACCGCGCCGCAGGCAAGATACTGGCGGGAACATCGTTCATGATAGCGGCGGGCGGATTGAAAGCCGAGGGGCTGATGAATGACTCCGGTCCATCCGACCCGAAGGAGCGGCAGGCATGGCAGCGGGTCTACGGCCTCCCGCACGGACTGCGCATCGGGCACATGAGCTACGACATGCTGCGGCTCGGCCCGCTCGGCTTGCAGATGAGTGTCGCGGCCGATCTCTACCACGTAGCCCACATGCTCACGAGCGAGGACGCAGGCAACGTCGTCGCCAACCTCCTGCACGCTTTTTCCTCGAACATCATCGATGAAAGCTCAATGCGCGGTCTCACTGACCTTATGAGAGCCGTCGATGATCACGACCGCTACGGCGCGGCATGGGTCCGCAATTTCTTCTCATCGTTTCTGCCGTTCTCGGTCGGCTTGGGCCAGATCGCACGGCAGGTTGACCCCTACTCGCGCCAGGCGCGCACGGTCATGGACGCGTTCAAGGCCAAGATACCGTTCGTGTCCGAAGAACTGTTCCCGCGCCGCGATATCTGGGGCGAGCCGGTCTCCAATCGCGGCTGGCTCGGCACCTATTCCGAGCGCATCGCCGATGATCCGGTCGATAAGGCCCTCTACGACCTCCACATCTATCCTGCATTGCCGCAGCGGCATCTGGTCGGTCAAAAACTGACGGATGAGCAATATGACGAATACGCCAGGATTGTTGGCCGATCCATGCGGATGAGGATCCAGGGGATCATCAGCGTCCCAAGTTTTAACATCATGTCTCCCGAGCGCCGCCATGATCTTATCGAGGGTGCGGTCAAGGCCGCCCACATGCAGGCGCAAGAGTTGATGAAGAAACAATACGAGGAAATTCCCATCCAGGCCCGCGACGCAAAGGTCCAGCGCCTCCGCGGCGAGAAGCCCGCAACCGTCCACTAACAGCAGGAAGCACAATCAGATGAGACGTCTTGCGCCGCTCGGCGCCACGCTGATCCTTTGCCTGCTCGCGCTCGTTCTCCCGGCCGGCGCCGTCATCTCGACGTCTGCCAACAAGGTGATCGTCTCCGGGAACGGCTCGCAGACGATCTTCTCCTATTCGTTCGTGGCGGATGCGGCGTCCGACATCAATGTGATCTACACGGATGCGTCAGGCAACGAGACGACGCTCACCCAGGGCCCCGGTCCCACCCAGTTCCAGGTCACGGTCAACAGCCCGGCCTATCCCGCGCTGTGGGGAGTAGGAGGAACCGTCACCTATAATCCGAGTGGAACCCCGATCGCCTCCGGCACGACGCTCACGATCTATCGTAACCTTCCCTTCACCCAATCGACCAGCCTCCAAAATCAAGCCTCGTTCGGGCAACTGGCCAAATCCACCGAGCAGGGCCTCGACGTGCTGGAAATGCAGATCCAGCAAATCGCCGAGGCGCAGACCCGCGTCATCTCGGCGCCAATCGTCGATCCCTCCACCATCAACCTCGCGCTTCCTTCCGCCGCGCAGCGAGCCAATGCCGCACTCTGCTTCGATGGATCCGGAAACGTCCAGGCCTGCTCGACGCTCCCTTCAGGCTCCGTCTCCTCCGCGATGCAGCCCGTCGTCAATTCCGCCTCGCTTGCCGGCGGTCGCACCGCCTTCGGGCTCGGCTCGATGGCAACCGAGAACATCAATTCCGGCACCTGCGGCGGCGCCACCCTTCAGGACGACGGATCCGGCAACGCGCGGGTCGTCAATACGCCCGTATCGGACGCCACCAGCCAAACGGTCGCATGCACATTCCACCTGACGCAAAGGATTGCGACCGGTCCTCTGACCTATACGCTGCCGGCCGCCAACAGCTTGTTCCCGGGCTTCGGCTTCTGGATCAATGTGCTGCCGGGTACAAGCGGCGCCACCCTTGCGCCCAACGCCAGCGACCTCATCTACGGCAATTCCTCCGGCACTGCGGTCACGCTGCTTCCAGGCATCACCTATTTCGTGACGACGGACGGGGCCACGTTCGGCACCTGGTACGTGTGGCAGTCCTCGTTCGGCGTGGGCGCGCACCTCGTCATTGATCCGCGCTGGTGGGGAGCCAAGGGCGACGGCACCTCCGACGACACGGCGGCAGTTCAGGCGGCAATCAATTTCCTGACCGGCGGCGGCACCGTGCAACTTTCCGCCGGCACGTTCTGCATCAAGAGCGGCCCGCTGACCGTCACCGTCGCAGGCGTGACGCTGCTCGGCACTAACCGCCTTGCCACGACGCTGAGTGCCTGCGGCGCCAATGTCGGCATCATCGCCATGTCAGGGATCCACGACGAGATCGTCAATCTCGGCGTGTTGGGATCGCTGACAGTGAACACGGCGCACGACGCGATCAGATTTTCCTCCGGCTGCTTCGAATGCACCGTATCCAACTCGGAAATCCACTATGGCCGCTACGGCATCAACGCCGCCGGCTCCGGCGAAATCTACCTCTTCAACAACAAGCTGCAATGGTTCTACGGAAGCGCCGCGATCTACGTCGAGGCGGCCGGCGGCTATATCTGGCGCAACAAGCTCGACCAGCCATACCCCTACGCAACCCCGAGCGCCGGGATCACCGTCTCGCCATGGGCTGGCCTGACCTCCTACGCAGCCGGGGTCATCGTGTCCAACGGCACCTATCTGTTGCAGGCGACGCAGGGCGGCGTCAGCGGCTCGGTGGCACCGTCCAATCCCGCCTTCGGCTCGACGGTGACCGACGGCACTGTCAAGTGGGGATTGATCGGCCAAACGGTCTATTACGGCATCCAGGTCGACACGTCTGGCGGCAATGCACTGATCATCGGCCTCAATGACCTGTCATCGTCCTTCACGCACGGCCTCGCCTTTACCAACAGCCTTGCCGGCACCGCGCCGGCATTGATCGATGTCTATGGCAACACCTTTGCGGCGCAACTCGTCGCCAACATCGCAATCGCCGCGGGATGGGACATCACCATCGAGCACAACCAGATGGGCGGCTGCCAGGAGGCAAGCTGCACCATCCTCAACATCGAAAACGGCACGATCGGCGACGTGCGAATCGACGGCAATATCATCTACGGCACGACCGGGGGCACGGGAATTTTTCTCGGCGGTGGCGTCGGGACGATAATCACTGGCAACATCATCGGCGCGACGACGACGGCGGTATCGGTTGCGGCCGGTGTCTCGGCCTTCAACATCGAGAGCAATCAGCTCGGTGAAAACGCAGTCTGGGGCGCGAACACCAATAGCGTGTTCATCGCGACCGGCTCCTCCGACCATTACAACGTCACCGGCAATATCGTCTATCCGGCGACCGGCGTCAGCGACGGGGGCACCGGCACGCACAAGACCATCTCCGGTAACAACTGATGTCGCTCCCCCTCGCCAATCTCTCCTACGATATTCCGGTCCTCGGGCCGATCGGCGTCGCCGCCATCATCCCCGATGGTTTGCCCGTACAAGTCCTGCCGGCCGATAATGTGCGTCATGCTCTGATCTTTCATAATCCAGGGACCAACAACATCCGCGTCGCTCCAGCCAACCTCACGGTGTCGACCGGTTCAGGATCTATCCTCATCTACCCGCAGAGCGAACTCATCATCTTCCCGGATGACGACGAGCTGATCAACGTCAACTGTGCCTGGAACGCCCTCGCGGATTCCGGCCTGTTCAATCCACTCACCATCTTCAATTTCACCGACAACAACCAGTCTGTGCCCGCGCCAGAGCCGCTGAGCCGGGTCACGACCTCGATCCCGGTGTCCTCGCCGCAGGCCTCCGGCTTCTCCGTGGCGACATCATCAGGACCGACGGTGGGCACCAATCCGGTCCGGCGCGGGATCAGCTTTCACAATCCCGGAACAGTCAACGTCGCAGTTTCCCCTGCCAACATCGCCGCCGCGCTCGGCGCTGGATCGATGATCGTGCTGCCCGGCCAGACCAAAACCATCATGGCGAAGGGCAGGCGCCGCGTGAACTGTGCCTGGAACGCGATTGCCGCTTCCAGCAGCAGTCCGCTGACCATCCTCGAATATCTCTGACAAGGCCACGCACGACATGATTCGCAGGCTATGCGGCGTCCTCATCTGGTTGTTCGTGCTAGCCGCCCCCGCGATGGCGCAGAACTTCATCTGCCCAACTGCGCCCTACGGGACGAGCAATAACCAATGTGCCTCGACCGCCTTCGTGCAGGCGGCCGTCGCGGGGGGCGGAGGTGGAGGCGGCACGCCCGGAGGGACCAACGGGCAGCAGCAATACAACAATGCCGGATCGTTCGGCGGCTTCACGATGTCGGGTGATGCGACGCTCAACACCGCAACCGGCGTCATCACAGTTACAGGCACCAATGGCACACCGTTCGGCTCGCTCGCCACGCAGTCGGCAACGTTGGGACCGTTCGCGACACAGACCGCGCCCTGCTCGATTGCGCAGGGGTGCACGGGCCAGACCACGGCATCGGCGGCCTTCACCGCGCTTGCGCCGACCATCACCCAGACCGGAGACATCGCCTATTGGAACGGCTCCGTGTGGCAGACGCTGCCGGGCAACAACAGCGGCACCAACTGTCTATCTGAGTCGTCAGGGGGGATTCCGTCCTGGGCCGCGTGCGGCGGCGGCGGCGGCGGCGGAACGGTCACTTTCAACGCGCAGGATTTCGTCGCCTCGAATGGCGATTTCACCCCCGGCACGACGATGAGCCTCACGCTCACCAGTGCCCCTGCCAACGCCAACGCGCTATGGGTGTCGTTCGATGGCGACCTGCAAAGCGCCTATGCGGTATCGAGCGTATCTGGCACAACGATCACATTCAGGGCCGCAATCCCCACCAACGTTGCCGTCGTGCATGCCGCGTGGGGGTCGATCTCCGGCGCGGTCGGGGTCAACTCGGTCTCCAGCAGCCTCGGATCGCTGACGTGCTCGCCGTCCACGGGCAGCGCCCTGTGCGACGTCAATACAGCCTATGCCGGCAACCAGATCACGCTCGGCACCACGGCGATGCACCTCGGCTCGACCTATACGTCGATTGCCGGCAATATCACATGGACTGGGAACCAGACGGTCAACGGCTCAGACAAGATCGAGGCGACGCTTGCGATCCCCTCCGGCGGCACGGCCGGTGCGGGATTGAGCATGTCGACCACAGGCAATTTCGGGCTCTATTTCGGGACGGGGGCGCCTACTCTCTCTGCGGCCAAGGGCTCACTTTATCTGGAGAACGGCACCGGCATTCCCTATTACAATTCCAGCGGCTCGACGACCTGGATATCGCTCAATCCCGCCGGATCGTTCGCAAATCCGACCGCCTCGATCGGCCTTTCAGCGATCAACGGCTCCGCCCTGACCGGGATGCGCTCCGATGCGGCACCTGCCTTGTCCCAGACCATCGCCCCGACCTGGACCGGCATCCACCAGTGGAGCGCCGACGCCTACATGGGCTCGGGTCGCCCGTGGGCGGATGTGCGGCAATGCGGGGCCAAGGGCGACGGCTCGACCGACGACACCGCTGCGATCAACACTTGTGTAACGAGGCTCACGGCGCTCACACCGGTCTCCGGCGGCACCCTCTACTTCCCCACCGGGAAATATTGCACCATCACCGGGCTGACCTTTTCCGCCTCTGGTTTGCACATTGTCGGGGAAGGGACGATCAATACCGGCGCCGCCACCATTTCCACATGCGGACACAACGTCACTGCGGTCACGGTGACCGGCCAGAACGACGAGATTTCCAACCTCAAGATCCAAGGCCCCGACATGCAGGCGGGCGGGGTGTCCCCGACAGGCGATGCCCTGGTGCTGGCCGGCGTCGGCATGATCGTGGAGAACTCCTACCTCGCACATGGCAGGTTTCCTCTCAACATTGCGGCGGTGGACTACTGGATCACCAACACGATTGTCGCATACGGGTACGGGGGCGCTCTTATCTATCACGGCTGCAACAGTGGAGTTACGTGCCCCACATCCAATGGAGTCCCCGATTCCAACGGGTACATGCTGCGCGTCAGCGCCGATGAGAACACCGCTGGCAGCTGTGGAATGCCGACCAGCACGACATCATGGTCCGCAACGACTGCGTTTTCCGCCTGCGCTGTCGTCGGCCTTTCCGGGGTCACGAATTTTCTGATCCAGAACGTCGGCAGCAACTGCACCAGCGGCAGCTCGACGCCGGTTGCGGCAAGCTACGGCACCAACATCACGGATGGCAGCTGCACTTGGCAGACATTGTACGCCAAGAAACTGGTCGTGAACACGGCCCTTTCCTCATGCAGCATGGTGTACGACTACGGCAGCTATGTCAGCTGGGCGGTATTGAGCGATTTTTCCGGCGCGGCCAACAACGCGATCTGCCTCTATAATTCGCTTAACAGCGGCAACACTCCAACCAACATCAATCTGATAGGCAATGACACCGAGGCGCTGAACATCGGCCTTGACATAAACAACGGTGAGATAGTTACCGGCATCAATAATTTTTTTGGTCCCTGCACGGTGTCCGGAGGGGCCGCAGTTCGCGTCGAAGTCGGCGGAACATTCGTCGGCGATCTCACCCTGAACAGCAACACTATTACCGGATGCGCGCAAGGCGTCGATCTTGCCAAAACCGGTATTTCGGGCATCAACATAAGTAACAACCTCATCGCCGGTAACACAACCAGCGGGATCGATACCAACAGCAGCGTTTCGCTGTTCAGTGTCAGCAACAACCAGATGCACTCGCCCACCTACGGCAGCAACGGCGGCGTCAACGTCACCGTCGGGTCCAGCAACAGCAGCTGTCTGGTGCTCGGGAACTTCGCCGGGTCCGGCTCCTACACGACAACCGGCTGCACGGCGAGCGCTAACCTATGAGAACGATCTTAGCCTTGCTGATGCTCTCAGTTGCCGCCCTCGCGGATGAAACCCTCCCGCACGACCAGGAATGGACGTGCCATCAGATCATGTCGGCCCATATCGACGCGGGCTCGGGCTATGTGCCGGGCACCTACAGAAACGTGGAGATGGTGGGAGGCAACGGTTCCGCCGCGCGGGCGGACCTCACGGTCGGACCCCATGGCACGGTGGATGATGTCCGCATGCTCCCCGGCCAGGACTACGCGATCGGCGACAGGCTCACGGCAGAGCTGCCCGGAGGCTCGGGCTTCGCGCTCACGGTCGAGACCCTGACGGACTTTCACCCGGCGATGCTGCGCCGGGACGTGCGCTCACGGCAGCGCGCCGAGATGCAAGGCCGCAACCCCTGTTTTACCCGCAAGAAGGTTTCGGAGCCCCCGAAATGAAGGCGATCAATCATCTCCTCGGTGCTTTCGCGGCGCTGCTTGTAAGCGCAGGTATTGCCTGCGCCCAGCCTGCGACGACCTATCCAAACGTCTACAACACGCTCTCCTTCTGCAACTCGAATGCTCCCGTTCTCGGGAACGGCAGCGGCACGAGGGGCGTGGCGTGCGGCACGGTCTCCGGCAACACCACCAAGTTCATGACCGGCTCGGGGAGCTTCACCAACGGGGACTTTGCGGCGTTCGACGCGAACGGCAACATCGTGGACGGAGGAGCAGGATCAGGCGGCGGCACCTCCCTTGCGGACGAGTCTGCATTCACTCAGGGGACGACCTCGCTTACTCCTATCGGTGGATCATACATCCCGGAAGCGAGCGTGACGCTGCTCACCTCCGGGCAGGCGGGCGTGGCCCGGATGACGCCGAACCGCTTCATGCTCACTGAGCTCGGCCTTCCCGTGGTGACACTATCGGCATGGAATTCCGGCACCTCACTTAATGCCACACAGACGATCCTGGCCGGCACCGAAGCGATCGCGGCAGCCCTGCTGCAACTCGACCAGACGACGACGCTCACGGGTGGCGCCGTCACGGCTGAAGGCACGTATGATGGCACCAACTGGGTAGCTCTTGCTGCGGATCAGGTGGTCGACCCGACCTCGACCACAGGGGCGCAGATCAGCATGCCGTACACCTTGCAGGCCAGCACCAACAAAGCCTTCCTGCTGCATGTATTCGGATTCCAACAAGTAAGGATCCGGCTCTCCACGGTCATCACCGGCACGGGCACCGTCACTCCTTATGTGACCAAGATCCCCTATGGGGTCGGCACGACATTGCTGCCCGGCGTCAACCCGATCGGCACCGTCGATCCGACAACCATCGGCAAGTGGGGGCTGATGTCCGGCACGGTACCGGGGACTGCTCCGACCAACACCGCGATCGTGGGATGCATCTACAATTCGAGCGCGCCATCTCCCACAGCCGGACAGACATTGCCGTGCCAGACCGATTCATCCGGCCGTCTGATTGTCTCGGTTAACGCCTCGACCGCGACGCTCTCAAATAACATCACGCAGTTCGGCGGATCGAACGTGGTGACGGGAACGGGCGCGTCGGGCTCCGGCATCCCGCGCGTCACGGTTTCAAACGACTCCACCGTGGGGCTTGTTGCCGGATCGGCCACTGTCGGCAAGGTCGACGTGCTCGGCAATGCGGGTGCTATCATGGATTTCGCCGGGCAGAATGCATCGAGCCCGGCCAATGCGCTGCTCACCGGCTGCCAATTCAATACCTCGCCGACAACGATCACCTCCACCAACTCCTCCCCGGTTCAGTGCGACAACGCAGGCAATACGCTCGTCAACCTCAAGACGGCCATTCCTGCCGGCACCAACGTCATCGGTAAAATTGATGTGCTGGGGAATGCCGGCGCCGCCTTCGACCAGGCCACGGGCTCCGCAGTCCCCGCCAACGGGCTCTATGCCGGGATCAACGTTGCCGGCAATCTTCGCGGATGGACAGGTGTCAACCCTTCGGGGTCGATCTACGCGGGTCAGGTCGATCTCGCGTCTGTCGCCGGCACGACCGCATCCACGGCCGCATCGGGCGTGCTCAAGGTCGGTGTCGTCGGCAACGCCAACGGCGCCATGGACGCCGCAGGAGCGAACCAGTCGGCACCCGCTAACGAGCTGATCGTCGGCGGCATCTATCAGTCCTCCCCTGCGGCAGTGACCGCAGGCAACGTCTCGCAATTGCAGATCGACAATCACGGCTCGATGCGCGGCGTCATCATGGACGGGGCGGGGAACGCCCGGGCAGCCAACGTCACCTCCGGCAACAACCTCAATACGATCGATGCCGGCACCGGCGCGACCGGCTCTGCCGTCCCGGCCAACGCCGGGTACATGGGCGTCAACGTCGGCGGCAACCTGACCGGGCTCGTCGGCGATCCGTGCCAGGTGGTCGCGAAAACCTACGTAGTAATCAACAACGCGGGCTCGGCCTCCAATCAGCAGATCATCACCGGCACGTCGAGCAAAAAGACTTACGTGTGCCATATGTTCGTGTTCGCTGCGGCCGCGCAGAACCTCAACCTTGAGGAAGGCACCGGAACGGTGTGCGCAACCAACACAACCGGCATGCTCGGCGGCGCGACCGCTGCACTTGGCATCAATCTCGCCGCCAACCAGGGCTTCGTGCTGGGCAACGGCGAATCCGGTGTGGCGATCACCGCGACGGCCGCCGACAACGTGTGCCTGTTCTACTCCTCCACCGCTCAGACATCCGGTGTCTTGAGCTACGTGCAATTGTAGCGAGGGCCGATGCGCCGTTTTCTCGTTGCTTGCTTTGTCTGGCTGGCGCTGGCGTTTCCTGCGCAAGCGATCTCCATCGCGAATATCGGGACCAGCACGGGAGGCAGCGCCACCTCTGGCACTCTGTCATCCGTTACTGAATCGTCAGGAGGAGTCATATATGTCATTCTGAGAACAAGCGTGGCTGTAACAAGCCCATCTTGCTCAGACGGCACAAACGGCGCCTATACGCTCATCACAACTAAGACAAATACACAAGAACAGCTGGTTTTCTATTTCAACAATTCAGCTTCGCTGAGCACAGCGACAATAACGTGCTCATGGACGACATCGGCGGCCTGGAACATCTCGGCATCTTACATTACAGGGCAATCCGCCTCCCCGTTGGACACAGCTGTCACCAATTCGGCATCCGGCACGAGCACGGCGCCAAGCGTTTCAAATGCCGGCACTCCAGGTGTTTCAGGAGAGTTGTTCATCGGGTCAGTTGTGGCCAGTGCTACCTTTACGCAAGCCAGTGGCTGGGCTGCGCCCCCCAACGGAACGACCTCGATTGAAGCTGGCAATCTGGTGAATGCCGGCACAGGCAACCAGACCTATAATCCGACATTAGGGTCAAGCGTTGCTTGGACTGACATTATCGTAGCGTTCAAGCCATCCGGCGGTGCGCCAACTGTCATCTACAACTTCACAACCCTCGGAGCGGGGTCCTGAAATGGTCACGCAGGCACAGGTGAAAAGCGGGTATCCGATCTCCGCAGCACTCGACTCATTGGCGGCGGCGCTCGCCGCATTGAACGCGGCCAACGGCAACAACTCTCTGCTCCGATTGTCCGTCGTGATCGGGGATGGAAACCTCAACCAGACCGGTCAGGTGGATGTCACCGCATCCCTGCCGCCGAGTGCCGCCGCGCCGTTCTTCCAGACGATGATCGCGCAGCTGACCGCGTTGCAGACAGCGTTGAACAGCCAGCTGGCCGCCATTTGACCATCCACATCGCCAACGACTACGGCGGCAACGTCGCGGCCTATGCGGTCTACGAACGCTGGATCGAGAAGCGCGGCGAGCACGTCGTGATCTCCGGCCCCTGTGCGTCGGCCTGCACGGTGCTGCTGGCGCTTCCGGGTCCCCAACTCTGCGCCACCACGAAGGCGGAACTCCATTTCCACCAGGGAACGACCGTCCTCGCGACAGAAACCATGTGGGCCTCCTATCCGGAACGAATCCGGGACTGGCTCGCGCAACGGGGCGGATTGACCGCCCAATGGCTCTATCTACGGGGGCTTGCCCTCTTCACGATGATCAGGAGATGTCATGCGGACGAATAGGCTGGCGTTGCTTGTAACCGGATCGATGCTGCTCGCCGGGGCCTCCCCCGCCAAGTCAATCGAGATCACCATCAAGTTGACCGATCAGGACCAGCAGGTGATCGGGCAATTGCCGCTGCAGTTGACCGACTGCCTCGCCTCGATCGCCTCGAACGACGGGGACCGCAAGTCCTGCCAGGCGGTGCGCAACACGGTTGCCGCGATTGCCAATTCCACCGGGCAGGCGCAGCAGGGCGCCTTGAGGGCAAGGGCCGACGCCGACGCAGCCAAGGCCCGCGCGGATGCGGATGCAGCGAGAGCCAAGGCGGAGGCCGCAAAGCCGGAACCCGCGCCGGCTCCCGCGGAAACGAAGCCCTGAACATGAGCGCAGAAATCCCCGGCCACGTTTCCGACCTGCTGCAATATCTGCCGTGGGTCGTGATCCTGCTGATGTGGCTCGGCGGGGCCGTGCGCTCCGCGGTCACGACCGTCATTCTGCTGCGGCTCATTTCGTGGGTCGTCAAGCGGCAGCAGCCGGCGGCGCCAGTGCCAGTGCCGGCACCTGTCCCGCCTGTTCCGGCGCCCGCTCCCGCGCCGCTGCATCCAGCGCCGGCACCACTCCCCGCGCCCATCCCCGCTCCCGCGCCGCTGCATCCCGCTCCCGCTCCGGCGCCGAGCCCGGCTCCCGTCTCAAGCGACCCGTTCGCGGCTGCCCCGCCGTGGTTCAAGTGGGCACTCAAAGAAATCGGCACCGCCGAGATCGGATCGAGCAACGACGGGCCGGCAATCGCGCGGTATCGCTCCCTCGCAAAATGCGGGAGTCCCGGCGACCCCTGGTGCGCGATCTTTGCGAATGCGGCGCTCGAAAGCGTCGGCATTCCCGGCACCAAGTCACCGAGTTCGCAGAGCTTCCGCACCGACACGGACTACATCCAGTTGTCCGCCCCGACGCTCGGCGCCCTTGCCGTGTTCTGGCGCGGCTCGCCGTCCTCGGGCCTCGGGCACGTCGGCTTCTACCGGGGCGAGCTGGGCAACAACCTTTGGATTCTCGGCGGCAACGAGAACAACATGGTCCAAATCGAAGCGCTGCCGCGGTCTGCCGGCAATTTCGGGCTGGTCGGCTATTGGTGGCCCAAATCCGTGCCCGTGCCGTCAACCGGCCCGGTGACCATGCCGCAGGGTTCTCCGACCCACGTACAGGCCCCGCCCGGGGTGGCTGCCGCGCCCGTAGTGCCGGCACAATGGCCCAAGATGACCGGTATCACCGCCACCATGTTTGGAGGCTCGGGCGACGCGCAGAAATCCGCGTACACAGGGCTGCCCATTGATCCGACCCAGCCCGGATGCGCGCTGCCGTACCATTTCACGACGATAACTCCCGAGGTCGTCGTGACCAACCCGGCGAACGGCAAGTCCGTTACGTGCAAAATCGTCGACGTCGGCCCATGGAACATCAACGATCCCTACTGGACGACCGGATCGCGACCGCAAGCCGAAAGCGGCATCGATACGACCGGGCGTCATACCAATCACGCCGGGATCGATCTTACACCAGCGGCAGCTGCCGCAATCGGAATCGACGGCAAGGGTGTCGTTGACTGGCAGTTCATAACTGTCTGAAACAAGGAGCAAATGTAATGTTCAATTTTTCTACCCTGACGATGCTGTTCGAAAAGCTTCCCGCTCTCGTGACAGCAATCGAGACGATCCTCAATTCGGGCGAGGTAAAGACGGTCGAAGACGCGATCAGCGCGCTCATCAGCCACATCACGCCGGGGCAGCCCAACAGCCCGGCGCTCGATCAGACCAAGCCGCCTACGTGATGGATTTACCGTGGCTCATCGGCATTCCGGTATGGCTGATGATAGGGTGCGCAGCCTTCGCCTATTTTGAGTGGAAAGGGCTGCGCTATCCCACCCGTCACGACACGCTGTCGCTGTTCCTGTATCGGGTCGGTAGCAAGTTCCCGCTGTCGATCTTTCTCGGCGGCTTGCTCATCGGCCTGTTCCTTGGCGCAGTCGCCACACATCTGCTGTGGCACTGGTGCCCGCCTGGATCGATCTCTACAGGGTGAGCCATGAACATCCTCGCCATCCTCGAGCTGATCTATGCCAATCGCGCCGGGATCGCGGCTCTGGTGGGCATGTTCGGCGGCCTCGAGAAGCTGATACCGCAGGCGCAGCAGGTGGCTACGGTATTGGCCTATACCCAGCAGACGGCCGATAAGGTCCGGGCGTTCCAGACGGCGCATGGGCTTGAGGTCGACGGCATCGTCGGCGATCAGACATGGAGCAGGGTCGAGGAGCTGCTCGGCGCCAAGGCCACGTAATTCGCGGGAGATTTCCGCAGGGCGTACCGGCGTCCTCAAGGGTTGATGCGGCCCCGCGATCGCGCACTGACACCGCATCTAAACCCGCCCGGTTCTAAGGAGAATGCCTGCCGTGACCATCTCCATGCCGTCCAGCGCCTCCCTGGTATCGATAGGGCGGCATGTCGTTAGCTACGCGATGGGCGCCGTCACCATGGCGGCAGGCCTTCACTTTGTGAGTTCCGATCAGGCCGAATCGATCACCGCAGCCATCCACCAGATCGCCAGCGGCCTGACCAGCATCTATGGCGGCATGTCCACGCTGATTGCGATCGGCTCCGGCCTGTGGGCGGCCTATCGGGTGTCCCTGTCAGCGCAGAAGGCAACCGTGGCGGCCGTCCCCGGCACCATGATCGTAATCGATACGGCCAAAGCGCCGCACGAAATGGTGATGTCGGCCCTCAATCCAGCCGAGCCCAACATCGTCACGACGCAGGAGGCTGCTACCAAATTGGCGGGTCCAGCAGCGGCGGCATCCTCGTCTCGATTGTCATTCTAAAACCTGATGAAAAATCGCCAAACATCCGTGAACCAACTCACAAAAGACTACACCCTCCACACGTGAGGATGAGCAAGTGGCATGGCAAATGGTGGTGAGGGCGAGGCGTCCTCGTGGATCGCCCTCGCACTGCATGGGGCCGGCGTCTTGTTCGGGATCCTCGTCGGAATATGGGGCGCGGCTTGGGGGATGGCCGATCGCTTCCGCACGCGCGAGGATAACCTGACCAAGCTCATCCGCGAGCTGGAAAAGCGGGAAATCGAAGAACGCGCCGCCTTGATCGCGAGGCTCGAAACCATGATCAAGGATATGTCAACCGACATGATGATGCTGCATCGCGAGAACATCAAGCGGCACGACGCAATGCGGGAGCAACTGGGCAATTTCGACCGCGCGATCGGCCGCATCGAAGGCCGCGAGGAAGGCGCGGAGAGGCGGCGACGCGAACGAACCGATGACTGACGGGACTGAGGTGGCGATCCATGACGACTGAACATATAGCCTCGCTGATCGGTATAAGCCTTTCTGCGCTGGGGTCGCTCTTTGCGTTCCTGAAATCGCGAGAGAACGGCCGGCAAATTGCAGAAATTCACGTCATTATCAACAGCCGCATGACCGAACTGCTGGAATCGACGCGCAATTCTGCGATGTACAAAGAACGCGGAGAGAAGTCGGCCCGAGATCGGCCGTGACCGCCGTCACGCTCACGATCGCGCTGCGGCATTGAGCCCCTGCTTGGCCCCGGGGCGGCGGGCGGTGAATTCGAAAGGATAAGCCATGAACGATCAATTTGAGGCTAAGGCCATCAGCAACGAACTGGATACACTCGCTTTGCGAATTGAAAGCTTGCCGCCACATACAGACTACACAGAGGCCGGCGAGCTCGTTCGCAGGGCAAAGGAAGCGATCATGCGCGGCGTGGGCGATCTTCACCAGCGTGAGACCCGCGAGCGGTTTGCCGCACAGGATCGGTTACGACAGGTTCGATAACTGGCGTTCCACGCTGGCTTTGGCTTTGGCAATCGCGCGGTCCAACCGATTGAAGTAGGACTGCATGGTGTTCCCGCGCGTGTGTACCGACTTACGAAGCTGTCGCATCAGATCGTTGCGTTCAGTGGTCAGACGGAACAGCCACTCGTCGTGGCTGATATCGCTTGGCTTGACCATCTCAGCAGCACGCGGGCGAGTCATCTTCCATCTCCATCCATAGGGAAGCCCTGTCTTGCTCCCGTCTCGATGATTGGAGACTACCCCAGGTGCATGACACCTGCAACAGCCAATGGTGCATGGCACCTATACGGGAGGTGCATGACACCAGGGACGGGATTGATGCTATAGCGCGTGCATGCCGAACAGCACGACGCGCTCGACCCGACTCACCATCCGAATCCCGAATGATCTGCGGGCGCAGCTGGAAGCGGAAGCGGCGGCCAGGGGCGAGGATGTATCGGTTGCCACCGTCCTGATCGAATGGGCGAGGGCAGGGCGTTTGACCCGTTCCGGTGCCGCAACCGGTGCCGGTGCTCCCCATGATCCCTGCTAAGTATTGTACTCCCACGGCGTAGAAACGGCGACGCCTTCGGCTATCAATTCGTCCACCGCTCGGATTTCACCTGGGTCCGCCCATTCTTCTTGGACTAGGGTTCGTCCCCGCAGAAATCCGGCTCTCATTTCATCCTTCGTCATAGGCTCGGTCCCTTGCTCGCTGGTTTGAAATCTGGCTAAATCCCCTTATCCGTCAATGGGCGCGATTGGTTGGAGTTTGAGGCTAACCTGTTGATAATCTTCGCGTACCAGTGGCCTCTTAATCAGCGGGTCCAAGGTTCGAGTCCTTGTGCGCCCACCAAGCCCTTCAAAGACTTAGCGGAGATCTTGAGTTCACTCGGGTGATCGGTTTGAAACCGGATTGAAACCGCCGTTCCGTTTTCCTTCGCCTCGAGCTTGGTGATCGCCTGCTCGGCGAGCGCGGTTCGTTCTCCCAGGTAATGCCGGTCCAGGATGGTCGCGACGTCGGCGAGCGAGTGTCCCGTTACGCTCGCGATCTCCGGGACCGATGCCCCGGCGAGCGCCAGGCGCGTGACCGCCGAACCGCGCAGATCGTGGAACGTCAATTCCTTGATCTGGGCTCGGGCGCACAGCTTGCGCCAGGACGCACGGAAGCCGTCCGAGGTCCACGGGGTGCCCCGCTGCGTCGTCAGGATCGTTTCGGCCTTTCTCGGCGCGCGATCGAGGAACACCTTGAGCGGTCCCCCGACCTTGACCGCGATCGAGGCATCAGTTTTCGACTGGCGCAGCGTGATCCTCTCTCCGTCATACGCTGACCATGGGAGGGCCAGCAGGTCGCCTTGTCGCTGGCCGGTCCATAGAGCGAGCATCACAACGAGCTTCATCTCGGGCTTGGCGGCGGCAAGGATGCGTCCAATGTCTGCCTCGCTCCAGACGTGCCCGGCGCGACCTCCCGCGTACAGGCGTCCTCCGCGCTCGCAGGGATTGACCGTGATCAGGCCGCGGTCCTTCGCGACCGAGAGCACCCGGGCGAGCGTTGCCCACGCATAGTCTGCCCGGCGTGGGTTCGCGGCCATCTTGTCGCGCCATTCCTTGAAATCCCCCCGAGTGCGCTTGTCCTCGATCACGGCAATCGGCATATCGCCGAATTCGGCCTCGATTTCCTTGAGGTAGGCGGCATAGGCGCGGCGGGTCGAGGGGCTGATCTGGCTCGTGTATTCGGCCGACCCGCGGAAGTTGACGATCAGCGAGAACAGCGTTCCCTGCGCGGGCTTGGTGCGGAACTTGTGGGCCTCCTGGTAGGAGGCGATGAATTCCGGTGTTCCCGGCTCGCCCTTGAGCTTCGGGCCGCCCCTCCAGGCGTAGTAATGGGTGACGGTGCGGCCGTCGGCGAGGCGCTTCCTGACCCAGTTAATGCCCTTGAGGCGCAAGCGCACGGGCCGCTCTCTTCGCCTTCCACTCGTCATAGGCTGTCGCTGTGTCGGATTGTGGAACGATGCCGCTGAGCTTGTCCAGGGCGCGGTCGATGGCCTTGCGATCCCAGCGGTGAGTTCCGGGGATAGAGCCCGGCATGATCCCGCGGCGGATCCAGTCGTCGAAGGCGGACAGGCTGCAGCGGCAATAGGTTGCGGCTTCGGATTTCGTGAGGAGGCGGGGATCGGTCACGCTTAGAATCCTTCCCCCGGCAAGTTCTCCCAGTAGACCCAGCACGCCGCGAACACGAGAAAGGCTGCAACCGCAATAATGGCGACGGCTCCCGGCCATGACATCCGGCCTTTGGGCTCTGGCTTCGGGGCGGGAGCCACGACGTAGCCTCCTATCCCGCGCTCCAGCAGTTCCTTGCCGGTCTCATCTTTGATCTGCCCCAAGTAAGCATCTCCGTATTGGTGGCGGATCATGGCCCCTGCCGCATGTCCATGGCCGAAGCCGGCGGCTCCTCCGCTCATCCTTCCGCCTCCTCGCGGTTGAGCCCTCGGGGCAGGAAGGCCAGCGGGGGGCGTTGGCGCTCGGTCATCCTCCCGCCTCCCGGAGTGCTGGTCACGGCTCAGTCCTCCACCGGCAGGGCACGGATGGCGTCCGCCGCATCAAATGCAAAATCTTCGATCCTGGTGGGATGGTCCTCTCTCACGAGGGCGCAGACAAGTTTCGCCGCCCGCTCTCGCATCGCTTCGGCTCCGGCGCGCCGGGCCGGCCCGATCACATTTCCAACCGGCTCGAATTTCTGTGCGGTCCGCAGGTCCGCCAGCACGGCGGCTTCGAGGGCGGCGCGCATGGACGTCCTCGGATCTCCAGAGCACCTTGCTTTCCAGTGAGCGTCCAACGCCGCCTCGATCTGCGCGTCGGTAATCATTTCATCCCCCGCAGTTCGGCCGCCCGTGCCTTCGCCATGGCCATCAGCGCGCCATAGGCCTCCTTGCTCACCCCGCACTGCCGGCGCAGCGCGTGCTGCTGATCGCTGACCAACCAAGCTTGCGATCGCGCCGGGTCATCCATCTCGGCGATCCGGCGCTCGGCCATGGCGCGGTAGCCGGCCTCGTCGCGCGGTTCGCGCCGGTCCAGCTCGGGCGGGATATCGAGCTGGTCGCGGGCTACCTTGGCGGATTCCGCCCCGCCCGGCTCGCTCTGAGCAGGACGGGGCGGCGTTACACCGGATCTATCTGGTGCGTTCGACGTTCTAGATCCGGCCAGCAGAATTTGGGAACTTGCGCCCGCATCGTCACTCGGCATCACCTCGCTTTCTGGTTCGTGTTGCGCCATCTCGGCCTCGGCGTCGATCTGGACGTCGGGCCGCTCCTCGGCATCGCCCGTCAGGACCTCGCCCGTATCCGGGTCAATCACCTCTGGTTCGGCTGGCGTCCCATCGGCCAATCGGTCAAGGCTGGCGGTCAGGCCCCCGCCACTGCGGACAACGCCGACGGCCGCGGCCGGGCGTTGCGGCTCTGGCAGTTCGTCGCGGGCGTAGACGCCGAGCAGCACGTCGGGGAAATGCCGCCGGCACCACGCGCGGACGCTGTAGTAAAACTGCTGCTGGTCCGGGTCGGTTTTCCAAAGCGGGCTGTTCTTTGGTGTTATGCGCCCAAACGGCGGCGATCGATATTCGACAATTTCGCCCGGCTCGTCGCGCAACTCGGCCCAGACCCGGCACACTTTGGCATCGCCATTGCCCTCGTATTCGACCTTGGGACGCCCCTTGATCGGGGCGCGGCGCAGGATCACGGCCTCGATGAGTTGCGCCTCGTAAGCCAGGCGGTCGTTGACCGAATAGCTCTTGTTGGCGACCGCGTATGGCGACATCTGCCATTCGATGGCCTGGATGCAGATGCCGAGACACGCGCCCGGGTTGCCGCGCAGATGTTTCGGGATGGCGATGCTGGACAGCGCCATCAATTTGGAAAACTGCATGAGTTCAGACATATTGACGAACTCAAGGCCGCCAGCTTTAGTGGAGATCGCCAACTCCGAGGTGATTTTCGGATCAACATTCTCCGCGAGTTTGCGCTCGATCCTTGACGTGTCAACGAGGCTCATTTCCGCGCTCCATTTTTGATCCGAAGATCGACATAGCTGTATGGCTCAACCGTGTACCCGCTGCGCTCGACGCGCTTGGCCGTGATGACGCGCCCACCCGCGATCCGCGCCGCCGACGCACCCGACAATTTGTCCAATATCTCAGCCTTGATCTCGTCGAGCCGCACCTTCGCCGACTTGGCGTCGGCGGCCAGCCGCTCCTTCTCATCGACGAGTGCGACCAGAGCGTTGTCCCCGGACATGTCGACGACCTCGCCGTTGCCGCGGAACAACTGCTCGATCAGCGCGCCGTCGCGGCTATAGTCGGGGTTGGGTGGCGTCAGCATTCGCACGCCCTCCCAGAACGCGGCCACCTTTTCCTTAACGCGCGCGATGAGGCGGTCATGGATCGGCACGGGCACGATCTTCAATTCCACACCGCCGCCGACGATCAGGACCGCTATCGCCGCCCACTTGGCCCGAATGAGGTGCGCCTCGACGATGGTCTGAATTGCCATCGATAGCGGCGGAGAGATTTCACCGGCCTCGTCGCACCATTCGGCCTTGAACACCCAGCGCTCGACGACCTTGACCTGGACATTGCCCCAGTCTCCGCAGTCGTCGCGGGTGGGCGCATCCGGGGTGGCGCCGAGCCGGGCTGCGACATCTCGATAATAGATGCGGTGCGGGTAATCGACGGTCCAATCGGGCCTCTGCTCGCGCAGCAGCTGGATCGCGACAGGCTCGAGCAAACGGCCCTGACGCTGCATGATCGTTTCCTCCGGGTCCGCCGTGATCTGCCCGGACTTGAGCATGTGCTGCTCGTATTCCGATGTGTACGGGTGCACGCCGAACAGGCACCCCGCGACGGACGCGGTGAAGTCCTGCGACCTCTCGCGCATCCATTGGTCGTGATCGCGGATCGCGATTTGCTGGATCTCAGGATGCAGCCTCCGCTGAACCGAGGCGCGCAGCTCGGCGCTGATCGGGATTTGCTCGTTCATGACATATTCTCGTTCTTGCTTAACGTGAATTCCGGCAAATAGCCGTATTCATTAAAAAAGCTAAGCAGCTATCCGGCACAATTACGAGCATGCCACCGCCTCGGGCCGCGCCAAGCGATGCATATCGGCCAGCGCGTCCTCGTCGCTGTCATAGAACCGCGCCGGATTGATCCGGAATGACGGATCGCTGGCATCGTAGATCAGCATGGCCGCCAGTCCGGTGTTGTAGAAGCGCTCCAGCTTCTTGCCGTCTTCGCCGGCGAGCGTGACGACCCAGCCGGCGCGGCAATGCGTGGTGCCGCAGGTGTGCCACCTCCCCATGTTGAGCGCGCGCGGCTGAGACGCAGCGTCGTAGACTGTCTGATGGATGTTTTCGATCACAGGAATGACGGGCGGCGATGGCGGAGCGCCGTCGGCCGGCGGTTCGGCTTGAATATTTTCTTTGCCGAGTAGATAGGCGACGTCCGAGCAGCCCGAGCAGCCCGAGCAGCGCGAGCAGCCCGAGCAGCCCGAGCAGCCCGAGCAGTCCGAGCAGTCCGAGCAGCGCGAGCAGCGCGAGCAGTCCGAGCAGCCCGAGCAGCCCGAGCAGCCCGAGCAGCCCAAGCAGTCCGAGCAGTTGTCGCAATCTTTTAGAGTGGCGAGTGCCTTACGCGCCTCTTCCTCACTGCCCCAGTATTCGATCGAGCAACGATTGCCTCGGTCGTCGGTAATCCAGGTTTTGCTCATCTCACCCTCCACATTTTATCCACACCCTGCAACTCGTCCTCTGCCGGCCATTCCGTCTCGCCTCGCGCCGCCTTGGCCAGCGCCAGCGCCTCGGCCCGCTGCCCGCCAGACCATCCCAGGGCGTAGCCGGTCGCGCCGGCCACGACGGCGACGGCGCCGAATATCCAAATCAGGTCCATCATTTATTAGCCCCATGCGCGCGGATGTTCGTTGTAACGTGGTACGGGCGCTTTTTGGCGTTCTTCTTTCCGTTGCCGGTTCCAGGCTTGCGCTTGCTGCCAAGCGCTAGAGAAGCCTTGCAAGGCAACAGCCGATAGATCCCCGGCTCGAACGCTCCCCCTCGGTCGAATGCGACAATCTCTCTGCGGAGAGAGGGCGATGTGGAGTATCTGACCCACTTATTTTTGACCTTGACATAAGTCCGCCCGATGTGAACGCGCGCCGCTTCTGCCCCCAGCACGCGGATGATTGCTCGGGCCGCCGCGCACTGGCCTGGATCTTTGGTGGCTCCGGTCCTCACGTCGTTCTTGGTGATTTCCAACTCGATGCCTGACTTGGCGTCTACAACAAGAGTGCCATTGATTTTCATAGCCCGTACCTCGCATCGTCCCGCCGCATCTCGCGGATGGCGTCCCAATCCGGCTCCGGGTCGGTCCACGGCTCCGCGCCGTTGCGCTCGCACCACGCCGCGACATCGCGCGGCAGTTCGTCCATCCGCTCGTGCGAGTGCTCGGCCACGGCGCGCGCCAGTTCGGCGGTGACGTCGCGAAGCTCGAAGACGCGGGTGGGGATGTCAAATTGCCCGGCAGCTAGATCACGGATGATGGTGTCGAGGTCGCAACGGTTGACGTTGCTTTCTTCGATGATCTCGCCGTTGGCGTATTTGGTGGCGACGACGAAAAGGCGGTCAGTCATGGCTGCGCTCCTGATGACGTTCGGCAAGGGCTGCGTTGAGCAGATAGGCGAGGCCGTCGGTCGTAATCTCGACCGTGCCGGCCTCCCACGCGGCCTCGCGCTCGGCGAGGGTTTGTTTGGGGCGGTGCTGGGTGCGGGGCTCAGACATTGGCGTGTTCCAGCACCCGCAACGCGCCCTCGGGATCGGGGAAGCTCTTCGCTATCTCCTCCCGTCCGCCCCTGGCGTGAACCATCCGCAGATGCGCGGCGAGCAGGGCCGGGGCGTATTCGCCGGCTGCGGCGAGGTCCGAGAGGATTTGTGTTGCGAGATGGTCGGCCCAGTCTTGGGTGCTCATGCGGCGCTCCTGACGTTGTGAGCAGTGGCGGCGATCGAGATGAGCAGATTGCGGAATGGCAGCGGCGTCGCGTTGCGGATGCGCGTCTTGTTCTTCCCTCCGATCATTGCCATGACGCCGACGCGCCGGGCCTTCTCGTAGCCGTGAAGCTCAAGCGCGCGAGGATGGATGCGCTGCTCTCCTGGACCCCAGCGAAGCGACGGCAGTTCGACGCCATAAGCGTAGAGCCATGTCGGCTTGCGGGAGATGTGTCCGTAGTGGCCTTGTTCGACGTGGCAAGTCCAACCGCCGGAGAAATCTGCGGCAACCCATCCACCGCCAGCTGGTGGCGCATTCAGGCGGAACGCGCGCCAAGCGTGGCTGTGGGCAGGGTGCTCCAGCACGCCGCCGTAGCGGCGCACATGCTCAAGCGCCGCAGCAAAGCATCCACCGTCATCGCCGAGCGCGTACTGGTTCGGATTGTTCGGCGCGCCGTGCCAGTATCGTCCCCAGCGCTGGCAGGGCGGGTGCGCGACGACTGCATACGGTCCGCGATACAATCGCGCGTCGCGCGGCTCGTCCCACGGGTCGATGCCCTGCAGATCAAAATAACAACCGCTCGTTTCGACAAACAGCGCGGCAATCATGACCCTGCCTCGCAAAGCAGGCGGTCGCCATCGCGGTCGGCCCAAATCCGGCCGTTGTAGCTGATGCGGGCGACGAACGTGCCGTGCTCGTCAACGATGTCCGCGCCGGGCACGGCGGATGCGCCGAGGCCGCTTGCATCTCGCGCCGCGCAGAACATCGCGGAGGCGCGGGCAAACGAGGCAACTTCGTAGCGCTTGCAGCCGATCTCGATGAACATCATCTGTCGCTTCGCGGGGGTGCTCATAGCTCGGCCTCGATGATGTCGGCAATTTCGGCGAAGGTGGCGCCGGTGTCGTTCTTGCGGGCGAGCCTGCGCTGGAAGTCGAGTGGCAGCAGACTGCTCGGCAAGAAATGATAGGCGACCGAGAACGTCCTCGGCACGATCACGCCGTCGTCGGCTTGCCACTCGAAGCCGGCGACATCGGCAAGCACTCCGATGCCGCAGAATTCATCGCCAAATTTCAGTTGGCCTTGCCCCTGCTTGTACTTCCCAGACCGCAACGCCGCGATCCATTTGGCCTTGAGTTCCGCGTCCATTTGGTGGTCCCCCATCACGGTTGACGCTCTTCGTCGTCGTCAACATCCTCATCAAACTCGTCGTCGCGGTCATCCTCCGGCCGCGGGTCGCCGTTCCACCAAGTCGGCTCGGGGAACGACGATGTTGTGCGTGGCCAGCCCATGTCAGCGGCCCTCGATGAACGCGAGGCCGGCTTCGGTCAGACAAAAACGGGACGAAGAGAGAGCGTTGCAGCCGGCGACGCGAAAGCCACCGATCCAACTGACCAGTCCGTCGGCCCTTCCGAAGGGAAGGCCCTCGATCGGCTCGACCACGCGTTTGTGGAAAAGCGCCGGGACGCCATCGGCGACCGCCATCAGGAATTGGCGTTGGCCCTTAGTGAGTCGGCGGGAGGCGTGGGTGGACATGGCGGGCTCCGTTGTTCAGTGGAGCCAGCTGTACACGTGGTGCACATTACCTGTCAAGCCAAAATGTGCAGCCGGTGCACAAAATGAATTGCGCCCATCCCGAGGCCGCGCTACATACCGCCCATGCCTGACCGGCAACGCCTAGAGCCGGATACCGAATTCACGTTTCTGGGACAGCCGGAGAGCTGTGTTGGCTGACAGCCTGTAAGCCGGTGACTCCACCCACGCAAAAAGCAGCCCTACGGACCCGCCGAGCAGGCAGGACGCGAGCCAACCGATCTGGTGTTCACGCGTCCAGTTAAGCGGGTTCCATTGGGGCCGTGCCGCTTTGTCGCGATGCCTTGCCGCCGGATCACCGTTTGCCACGGCCTTTCCTTTTAAGTGCCTGTCTTAATCAGCGTTTTTGCCACTTCAAGAATTTGATTTTTCTGGCCCGGCTTGGCCTGCTCCCATACGGACCAGATACCATCAGGATCGGTGGGGTCCCGAATCAAGAGAGAAGCCGGATCCGCCTGAAGCTCTTCGGCTAACCGCTCCAGGAGACGCTGAGCATAGGGCTGCCGTCCTCGTTCAATCCGGCTCAAGCTCCCGTGGCTCACTCCGACGCGTTCGGCCAACGTCTCAAGAGATAGACCGCGGTGCTTTCGCCAAGCGCGAATGTGCGTCTTCCCGTAAGGCGGGTCTTTCTTGAGCCTTGATACAACAGTATTTTTCGCCATGTGCGTATGGTGCACAGGCCATTCTGGATCGTCCATACCTGCCGATGCACAAATGGTATTGAAAAGAATGTGCAAGGGGTGTACAAATCGCGGCCATGCACCTCGCCGATTGGATGGCCGCCCGAAAGCTTACCGATGAGCAGTTCGCCGCACTGGTGCAGGCCGATCGCGTCACGATCAGTCGCATCCGAAGGCGGGTGAACCGTCCTTCGTGGGAACTTGCCGCCCGCATCAAAGCCGCAACTGGCGGCGCAGTAACCGCCGACACCTTTCTTCCTGTTGAGGCGCAGCCATGCTCCGCGCAGAGCTAAGCCCCCGCACGCGCCAGCGCCGCGACGACCTCATCGCCGCCGCGCTGCAACAGATCGAGGAACTGGCCGGCGGGCCGCTGAACATCTGGATGCTGCGGGCGATCGCCGATCGCGCCCGTCAGGCGATCATTGACGTGTCCAATCTGACCGAGGCGGCCTGAGATGCCGGGCGCCGCCCTCACGCCACGACCGGGGCCCGGCGCCGCTTCCGCCTTGCGAGCCGCGCGCCGACCCGGTGCAGCCACATCATCGCGGCGATCAGCAGGATCATCGCTCACTCCCATTCCCGAGGCCGGTGCCCTGAGCCGCCAAGCCGTGGCGCCGGGCCTCACTGCTTCGTCCCGTCGACACCATGACGGGATGGAGTTTGCACGTGCGAAAAATTCCTTTGCGAGAGACGCAAATGTCTGACGCTGCGTACATCGAGCAGGCGGCTGGGTGGGCGCGCGAACTCACGCAGGCCGAGAGCAGTGGGCCGGGCGACATTCCGAACGCCTGGGACCGCCTTGAGCGCAAATACGGAATACCTGCCCGCGCCTTCTGGGCGCTGCGCTACCGGAAGCCCAAAGAGTTGAGCGTATCGCTGTGGTTCCGGCTGAAGCTTGCCTACGAGGCCGAATGCGAACGTCAGATGCGGAAACTGCGGCATGACATCGAAATCACCAAAGCGATCGCCGGGCCTGACCACGCTGCTGTGGCTGCGGCTCAGGCTCTGGTGGACCAGGATTTGGAATAGCTGGTGACGGGGAGGGGATATGGGCGCGGAATCCTGGGTTGCCGACACGCCGTGGACGGACGAGCGCGTGGCCGCACTCAAGCGACTATGGGCCGACGGCCTTACGGCGTCACAGATCGCCAGGGAGATCGGCGGCCTGAGCCACTACGGGGACGGTGGCCGCAGCGCGGTGTGCGGCAAGCTCAGCCGTCTCGGCCTTGGGCGTAGCGATCGAGACCCATCGAAGTTCCGCCCCGGTCCCAGAAAAATGAGTTCGGCGGCGTCCAGGCCCGCACCTCATCACAACAAGCGCAACGGCGACGCTTTCAAGGTGCTGCACAGGATCAGGCGGAACGCCGCAGAGGCGCGCGCTGGTGCGGTCGCCGAGGCCGTGGACGATGTTGCCCCGGTCGTGCGGCGCCTCTCCGTGCTCGATCTGCGGGCCGGGGAATGCCGCTGGCCGCACGGGGACCCTGGCACTCCGGGCTTCGGCTTCTGCGGCGCGCCCGTCGCGTTCGAGGAGTCGTCGTACTGCGGGCATCATCGCGGCATCGCGTATCAGAAGGCACCGCTGCGGCCCGTCAGCACGTGGAGGACGTGGCTGTGAGCTACGAGGCCACGCTGGTCCGCCACTACGCCGACGTGTACTCGCGGCTGCGAGGGCGCGCGCCGGCCGGGCCGATGCGACCCATGCTGCGCTGGTCGACGCCGTTCGTCGTTGAGATTGTCCAGACCGATGAAGAGAAGATCGCGGCGATTATTGTCGCCGTCGGCGATCATCCATCGGTTCCGGCCATCATCGTGGCCACCGCCCAGCACTACGGCCTGTCATCGCAGGAGATGCTGCTGCACAGCAGGCAACAGCGCGTCGCCAAGCCGCGCCTGATCGCGATGGCGATTGCCCGAGCGATCACCGACAGGAGTTACGGCCAGATTGCGCTTCATTTCAGCCGCGAGCTTTGGACGGTGCCGCGCGCCGTCGAGAAATATGGCCCGCTCGTCGAGCGGGCGATGGTGATGTGACAGGAGGGATAAGCGATGGGACGTGGCGATAATTCGGCTCCAGTGGCGAGGGAAATGCTCAAGTCGTTTGTCGAGCGGATCGAACGGCTCGACGAGGAAAAAAGGTCGATCGTCAACGACATCAAAGATGTCTACACCGAAGCGAAAGGCAACGGCTTCGACGTCAAGGCCCTCCGGGAGATCATCCGCCTGCGCCGGCAGGACGCCGAGCAGCGCGCCGAGCACCAGGCCATCGTAGAGACGTACATGCACGCGCTCGGCATGCTCGCCGATCTGCCGCTTGGACGCGCCGCGATGGAACGCGATCTGGGCGTCTCCGCAAAACACTCCGTGCCGGACATGCCGTGATGGATGCCGGCCCGCTCACGCCGCAGTCGATCTATTTCGTCGTACCAGGAGTTCCGACGCCATGGGCGCGGGCCGGCAGCAAATCCGGTGTGCGTTTCACGCCGGCCAAGCAGCGCGGCGCGATGGCCCAGGTCAAGGCGCTATGCGCGTCCCAGATGGGGACGATGCGGCCGATGGAAGGGCCGGTCGAAATGCAGATCCGCGCGACGTGGACGGCGCCGGCAAGCTGGTCGGCGAAGAAGCGTGAGGCAGCGACTTGGAAAACAGGGCACCCGGACGCTGACAATCTGGGGAAACTGGTCGCCGATAGTTTGAACGGGATCGCATTTCTCGACGACGCGCAGGTCGTGAGCCTGCATGTCTGGAAAACGTATGGACCGCGCGCTGAGCTTGCGGTGCGGATCAGGACTGTCGCATGAACGGAACAGCGATGCAGCCCAATTATGTGGCGTTCCTGGCCAGCAAGGCAGCAAGCGCGACGCTGCGAGGGCTTGCCAGTGTGCCAGAACTGTCCTCGCACTTGTTCCCATTTCAGATCCTGTGCAAGTCGTGGAGGCTGCAGCTTATCATATTCATCGCATGCTTCGTCTATGCAGTTCCCGCGCTCGCAGAAATTGTGGACGAACCGTTCTGGTTCGCCACTCGGTTTATTGAAGAGACCAATAATATTCCAACAGAATCGTGTAACTCGCTGTTTCTTGCTGATTTGATCGAAATATTTCGCGGCGCCCCATACAGTGACGTATCTAAAAATATGTTGACGCCAATTCTCAAAGCACACATGCGAAATAGCAGCAAAGGTGGCGCTGTCACTTCCTTTGGGCCCGATGGAATGCGGAATGCCTGCGGGATTCCCCTCCACAAGAAAGAAATTCTCTGGTGGAGGATCTCTGGTGAACAACCAATTGACGCGAGCGGATACTTGCGCATTTGCATTTCCAACATTTTCCCACTTGGGGATGACGCCAACTCCATCTGGGGAGTTATACAGCGAAATTTCGTTAATAGTGATATTTGGCCGTTGAGTAACAACATTGTTGTTATACATCAAACAGACTTGAACGGCTGTAAATGTGGCCGAAACACAGGAAATAATGAAAGCAAATATGGCAATTGGCGTAGCCCACCGATAATACTTTTGTTCATGGGTATTGTGTTTGCCGGTTGCGGGTGGCGGTTGCTCGACCATCATCATCGCCCCATTTTCGGAATGCTTTGTGTGATACTGAGCGGAGGTCTAGTGTTTTGGGGTACCTTATGGCTTGGACTTATTTTAACTGAGACCGCCAACGCTTCCTCCGATTGTGACGTCTCAGCAACGCGCTATAGCCGCACCGAAAATGTTCGGGTTATTCCGATTGTTGTATCGGAACTCAAACTCGGCGACGTAGAGTGGCAGATATTTGCGGCTCACTTTGTGGAAGCTGCCCATGATGCCGCGCTTCAAAAGCGACCAAAACCATCGGATAATCGCCATCTGGAGGCTCAGGATCGCCAGGGCGATCTGTTCCAGGCCGATGACGAATACGACGGGGAGACCGATTTCGCCCGCTCGCTCGACGTGGGGTACGCCGCGATACGAGAGCGCATGGCCAAGGGTGGTGGGGCGGGGTGGACGCCGTGATTGGGATAGAATCGTTAGACAAGCTGTTCGCGGCAATCGATGCCGGAACTCCGATCCACGAGTTCATGCGGGATAACGAGCGCGCCGCAGGACGCACCGTGGTTGTTCCCGGCTCCGTCCCGTGGCTATCAGCTGACGACTGGGATCCGACCGTAGTTGTTTCGCGGGAAGGCAACCGCGTTCGCCTGGTAGCCATTCTCGCGCTTAATCCGGGACGCGGAGCGTTGAAGCGCACCGTTGCAGGCATTCAAGAGGTCGGCCTCGAGCCGTGCATCGTTGAGCCGACGCGCGAGCTGCAGGAAACGCTGCGGCGGTGGGGCTGGCGATCGCGTCGCGTCGGATCAGGAATGGAAAGCGAAACGATTTGGTATCCGCGCAGGCGGGCGGCTAGGGCGAGGCCCGCGGCATGACCCGGCCCTTCACCGCGCGCGTCCGAGACGGCCTCCTGGAGGTCCATCCAGGCCCGCCCATCCGGCTGATCCTGATCGGCCCGCTGGGCGGCGCCGAGGTCGCGCTGACGCCGGACGGGGCCGTGGCGCTGGGGCGGGCGCTGATCGCGATGGGGAATGATGATGGCGACGGGAGGGCTCCGTGAGCGAAAGTTATAAGCACCGTTTTGCGAAGGACACTATGCTTGCGTGGTTGCGCGCGAATAGGAATCTTCATTGGTGTGGACCAAATCGCGATACCTGGCCGTTCGGCGTTTACGCTGAATATCCCGTCTGCCTTGACAACAAAAATAACATAGTTGGGGTGGGCGGCAGCATCTGGGACGAGCCGCATACTATTGATGTACAAACCTCCAATCCGCCGATACCGACATATCAGGAGTGCATCGACGCCGGCATTGTCCCAATCGCAATTTTTGACATCGCGATAATGCACAAAGGATGTTTCGGAGCGGCCATTGAGATCGTCCACAAGAATGGGGTATCGGCAGAAAAGTCGCAATATCTCCGTCGTATTTCCGCGAGAGATCCATTCAGCCTTTTCGTGGTGCCTGCCGACTGGATTTTGTCGCGGTGCAAAGCGCCATCTTCAATCTTCCAATGGAGAGTGGTTGGTCCCCACCAATGGGACCGTTTTGTGCCAGGCCAGCCGCCGATTTTGCCGCGTGGAGTGATGGCACCGTGACCTTGAGCGATTCCCTTCCCGAGCCATTGGTAAGCTCCGACGTGGACCTCCGGGGCTTCTCCGGGTTCATGCTCGATGTCGACCGGCTGCTCGCGAGCGAACTCATCGCGCTCGGCAAGCCGGAGGAGATCTGCGCGGCCCTCATGCTGTGGTGCAGGGCGTGGAAGCAGACGCCGCCCGCCTCACTGCCGGATGACGACCGTATCCTTGCGGCATTCTCGGGAACGGGGAGAAATTGGTCAAAGGTAAAGGCACTGGCCCTGCGTGGGTTCATCAAGTGCAGCGACGGCCGGCTATATCACAAGGTGTTGGCGCAGGAGGCCAAGGAGGCGTGGGATCGTAGGCTTCAACACATTGAAGTCGTGGAAGCAAAGACAACTAGGCAACAGAGGTGGAGAGAGCGCATCAAGGCTGCTTCAGAACAGCTTCGGGTTATGGGAATCGTTCCACCGCGAGGCGCCTCACTAGAGACGCTAGAGCGTCTACTTGTAGATGGCGGCGTGCGTCTACAAGAGACGTCTACCGTAGACGCCAGTGGAGACGGACATGCGTATTCCGTAGACGGTGCTGAGATTGGTAAGACAGGGACAGGGACAGGGACAGGGACAAAGAAAGAAAGAAAGCAAGATGCCGCTGACGCGGCGCAGAGTGTCGGGAATGCGACGAACGGGCATGTCGCGGCCCGGAACCCGGAAGCGGACCTATTCCGCCGCGGCAAAGAGCTTCTCGGCGAGACCTCAGGCGGCCTGATAAAAAAATTGCTTGTCGCAAAAAACAACAACGTCGCGCTTGCCAGAGCAGCAATCGAACAGGCATCAACCAAAGAAAATGCTCGCGAGTACATCGGCCGGATAGTTGCTGGCCGCGACAACGAACAGCGCCGCGAAGACGAGCGCGGTGACAAATGGTGGTAGCCATGACCGGCAGCGCATCAGAAAACTGGCATCTGTTGCAACGTGTCGGCGCCACCCACGTCGGCAACGGACAGAAGAAATATTTCCGCTGCCCGGTGTGCAGCGACACCCGTAGTGGCGGAAACAAACGGAAGAAATGTCTGGTGGTGAGGGGGAAGGACGATGGGCTTGGATTTGATTGCTTCAACTGCGGATGGGGCGGCTTCGCGTGCATCCAAACTTTCGGACAGCGCCGTGGCGTGGCTCGGCAAAGAGCGGAAGATCGGCCAAGCGACTTTGGAGCGGCTGGGCGTAGGATCCGGTACGGTGTTTTTCCCTGACCTCGGTCGACGCAGCGAAGCCGTGCTGTTCCGGTACCGTGACGGCTGGAAGGGCCGCTCATTCCCCGAGAAATCGTTCGTGGCCGGCAAGGGCCTCAAACTCAGCTTCTGGAACGAGGAGGCAGTGCTCGGCAGCTGCGCCGAAACCGTGTTCATCACCGAGGGCGAGCTCGATGCGTGCGCCCTGGTCGAAGCCGGCATCCAGGCCGATCGCGTGCTGTCCGTGCCGAACGGAGCTCGCCAGCGCTCCAGCGATCAACCAACGGCAAGCCGCGGCTACAGCTACGTCGAGGAGGCGCTCAAGAACGGCTTGGCGCGCACCAAACGTTTTATCTGGTGTGGAGATGGCGATGATGCAGGCCTAGCGCTTCGCTCAGACATGGCCCGCATCCTCGGTGTGGCCCGGTTCTGGTTCATTGAGTGGCCGGAAGGATGCAAAGATCCAAACGATGTGCTGCGCCATGACGGCGGACTCTACCTGCGCGAACTCGTCACCGACGGCGCGCTGCCATGGCCGATCCAAGGTCTCTATCGGCTCAGCGAATTGCCGGAGCCCGCCCCGCTGAGCGTGTGGCATCCCGGCTTCTCGGAATGGGAAAACAAGCTGCTGCTCGCGCCGCGCGCCCTGTCGGTTGTTACTGGTCATCCAGGTCACGGCAAGACGATGCTGTGGACCCAAATCTGGTATCAGATCGCCGCCGCCTATCATCTCATCATCTGTGCCGCCACGTTCGAGACACGGCCCAAGCCACACATCCGGCGCCAGCTGCGCTCGCTCTACTGCGGCCGGCTCGAACGCACGCTTGGAGAACCGGAGGTGCGCGCCGCCGATCAATGGATCGACGACCATTATCTGTTCGCCGTACATCCGGACCAGCGGCCCAGCCTGGAATGGCTGCTTGACCTCGCCGAGGTCGCCGTGGTCAGACATGGCGCGCGCGTCATCACGGTCGACCCGTGGAACCGGCTCGAGGCGGCACGGGCCGGCAAGGAAAGCGAGACCGACTACATCGGCCGCTGCCTGCGCACGCTCCACGTCTTTGCCAACGACATGAATTGCCACGTCCAGATCGTGGTGCACCCGGCCAAGATGGAAAACACGCGGCGTGGCAAGGTGCCCGACCTCGAGGACTGCGCCGGATCCAAACATTGGGAGAACATGAGCGACCAGGGCTTTGTCGTCCACCGCAACATGATGTTTGACGGCGGCAATCGCAAAACCGAGGCCACGCTCTATCACAAAAAAGCGCGGTTCGAGGAGTTGGGATATCCGTGCAAATTCGAGATGCGGTTCGATCTGGAGAAAAGCAAATACCGGTCGATCGACTACGAGGTGGGACATGGCTGACAGCAAATGGAGAACCGTAACGGTCTGGTCCGCGCTGATGGCCGGCTGGGCCGTGGGGCTCTGGGCGATCTTCATGCTCATCCATTGCGAGGACACGAAGCCAACGGCAACGCGTCGCGCCGCGCTTTATCTGGTGCATGATTGGAAGGATGATGTGCCATGCCGATAAAACGGGATTGGATGGTTGGATATCGTTTTGGCCGTGTAGTCGTCACCGCTCACGCTGGGCGATCAATGTGGCACGTCAAATGCGACTGTGGGGAGGAGAAGACAGTACGCACAGATCATTTGCGGAGGGGCTTGTCGCAGTCCTGCGGGTGTCTGTCCGCAGAAATGGCGCGAGCGCGCAATAGGAGGCATGGAGACACGGTAGGATATACCCAGACTGCCGAATACAGGACGTGGCGGAAAATGATTGTTCGCTGTGAAAATAAGAATTGTGCCGACTACTATTTGTACGGCGCGCGCGGAATTAAGGTGTGCCAGGAATGGCGCGAGAGCTTTGCAGAGTTTTTAGCCCATGTCGGTCGTAAGCCATCTCCTAAGCATTCAATCGACCGCATCAACAACAACGGCAACTACGAGCCCGGCAACGTGCGATGGGCAACGGCAAGACAACAACGTAGAAATCAGAGGAGCAAACAAGAGGTCAGGATAGCTGCTGCCGCAGTGGCGGCTGGATCGCTGTTGTTGTCATTACTGCTGGTTCCGTCCGTATCGGCGCATGACTATAAGAGGCCTGATTTGGACCATTGGTACGGCGGCCTGCGCAACCCGCGGTCAAGCAATTCCGCCGTCCGCAGCGTCGGATGCTGCTCCAAGACGGATTGCCACGAGACGCAGGCCGCGATGCGCGGCAACGAATGGTGGGCACGGCTCGCGGTGCGCAACGGCGTTGATTGGGATCCGGGTCCGTGGGTCAGAGTGCCGGAGGACGCGATCCTTCCAAATCAGAACAACCCGACAGGCTCCGCGGTTATCTGTCATTCGATGAGCCGCGGCGTCGATGGGAATATTGATCCGGCGTCGAACACGGTGTTTTGCTTCATCAGGCCGACGGAGTCGTGAGATGCCGATTGATCACGAACTGCGCGAGTTGCGTAAGCTTTATCATGCCGCCAACAAGCGCGCCGCAGAGTTGAGGCGGTCGTGGCTCTGGCTCAGAAACCTAGACGCGCTGATTGATCTATGCAGGGAAATCGAAATGGGCGCAGACCGAGCGAACCAAATCGCGTTAGAAGTGCAAGATGCAGCGGGAGAGCTTTTGCGCCCAGAAAAAATGGCCATCGAAAGGATCGATCGTCGGCGGCTGCGTGAGATGAGCGAGATGGTCGAGAGGGTGGCACAAGCAATCAC
>Ga0070731_10000357_pt1 | contig 66000 bp, 38 predicted proteins | sample Coa_R1_2_FD_66448 | JGI IMG/M metagenome (GOLD analysis project Ga0070731, IMG submission 66448) | Surface soil microbial communities from Centralia Pennsylvania, which are recovering from an underground coalmine fire - Coalmine... | ecosystem: Environmental > Terrestrial > Soil > Unclassified ... | reverse complement strand
ATGGCAACGCGAGCGAACACTTCGATTGAGAAAAACGGCTCCCTATGAAAATCAGAAATGAAACGCCGTCGTAAAGTGCATCTCCCTATGAAAGTGAAAATCGACTTTTGAAAGGCCCTGTGGCGCTATCAGCTCTCGCGCGAAGGGCAAGCCGACATGTCGGTGACGGCGAACGTGCTGTGGGTGCTGCGCGCCGCGAAGAAAAGCGGTTTCACCGTCTCCGCCGATTCTATTTCGAAGGGCGTTCAGTACGTCGAAAAATGCGCGATGCCGGACGGCAGGTTTCGCTATCGCTATTGGGGCCTGCAAGCCGAACCGAGCCTCGGCGGCTTGGGCATCATCGCGCTCGCGAATCAAGGCAAGCTCGATCACCCTCTTATCCCCGCCGCGCGCGAGCGCATCGCTTACCAATACCGCCGCCTCACGATTGACGACCTGAAAAAGCAACGCTACGCGGTCTACGGCTGTTTCTACGCAAGCTTGGCGATGTACGTTTCAGGCGACGACTACTGGGTGCCCTTCTACAAAAAAGCGGTGCAGATGCTGGCTGAAATGCAGCGCAAAGACGGCGAATTTGCGGACGAAGCGGACAACACGATTTATCCGACAGCGATGGCGCTGATGGTGCTGCAAGCTCCGCTGGGTTATTTGCCGATTTACGAACGGTGAGCGCCATGAATTTTGGAATTCTTAATCTGCTGACCAGGCATTCTCTCGCGGCGCTGCTTGCGCCGCTTGCGGTGGGGCTGTGCGCTTTCGCTGCTGAAAATGAAGAATTGAAAGTTAAGCGTCAGGAAATTTTCGAATTCACTCAAAAGCCTGTGATCGTTCGCCACGGCGACCGCGTTGAGATTTCATTCGCCAGCAAATCGTTTTGCGATGCCACCGTTGCAATTGAAAATGCAGCGGGAAAAATCGTGCGCCATCTCGCCAGTGGAGTGCTGGGCGCCAATGCGCCCGCGCCGCTGCAAAAGGACAGCCTCGCGCAAACACTGATTTGGGACGGAAAGGACGATCAGGACCGTTACATCGACGACAAAGACAGCATCACGGTCCGCGTGTCGCTGGGATTACGGCCGCAATTTGAGCGCGTTCTATTCTGGGAGCCGAAGAAACGCTACTCCGAAGAGACACCGTTAATGGTGGCGGCGCCCGAAGGCGTTTATGTCTACGACGGCGGCGGCGCGCTCGATTTCCTCAAACTCTTCGATCACAACGGAAATTATGTTCGCACACTTTATCCGTTCCCCGCAACTCAAATTGAGAGAATCGATGGTTTGTTCTGGCACAAAGCTGCAGAATTCAATTGGCCGATTAAACCGAATTTCCTGCAGAACACGATGCTGACGAGTGGCTCAAATGCGTTCGAGTATCTCACCTACAAAAATGAAAAGTACGATTCGGTGATCGGCACCGGCGAAGCGCATTTCGGAATGTACGGCAAAGCCGCGACGGCGATGGCGATTGCTTACGGCCGCGTTGCGCTTGCAGAAAAATCGCTTAACCGATTTGCGACCGACGGCTCGTCCGGCGGCATGGCGCTGTACGGTCCGCGCGTCGCGCGTCCGACCAAAAGCGAGGGTTTCGACAGCCGTGGCCAGACAATTTTAATTCCGCCGCGCAGCGCTGCATTCAGCCCCGATGGCAAGACACTGTACCTTACCGGCTACAATTTCTGTCACTATGGCCACGCATCGAACGACATCGTCACCAGCGGAAAATGGGATTGCTTTCATTGCGTGTTGAAAATGGATACAGCCGGCGATCAAGAACCGCAGCTCTTTGCCGGCGAAATCGCCGCGGGCAAGGACGGCGCCGACAATCGCCACTTCCGCGTGCCGAGTTCCGTTGCGACGGATCGACAGGGCCGCGTCTACGTCGCCGACTACATGAACGACCGCGTGCAGATTTTCGCTGCCGCCGGAAAATTTATTCAGAGCGTCAACACGCACCGCCCGGCCAAAGTCGTCATCACCGAACAACAGGAACTCTACGTTTTCTCGTGGCTGATCCACAACGGATTCATGGTCAAGTCGCCGGAGGAAATCAAACCCTCTCTCACGCGTTTCGCCCCGCTCGACAAGCCAAAACAGCTCGCCGCTTGGCCGCTGCCCGCCGAATTCGGCGCCGGGAAAACCACCTTCCTTTATAGCGGCTCCGGCGTGCCGGTGGATGGCGCCATCGACACCGCTGTCAACCCGCCGACCGTCTGGCTGGCTGCTGAATGGCCGCGCGAAAACGTCATGACGCGCGGCAAAATCAAGTACTCGAATATCCGCCTGTTTGCGCTGAAAGATAACAGGCTCGAAGAGCGCGGAGATTTTTACAAAACCGTCAGCGCTTCCGTGCAGCGCATTCGGCCTGCTGCGTACGGCCGGCAGCGCCTTTATGTGAATCCGAAAAGCGGCAAGCTCTACGCCGCGGAAGGCGATTCGTTCGATCAGAAAGCGTTTAAACAACTCGTCGAACTTGATCCCGAAACCGGCGCGGTGCGCCTCGTCGATCTTCCCTTCGATGCCGAAGACATGTGTTTCGATCATCTCGGCCAGGCATATCTGCGCACGATTTCGGTCGTTGCGCGATATGACGCGGACACATGGCGCGAAATTCCGTGGGACTACGGCGAAGAGCGCGCCGCGGTTTGCACCAGTTCCGGCTCGGACCGCAAAACCGCGTCCGTTCTTTCAGGGCTGATCATCCCGGCGAACGCAATCTGGCATCACGGCGGAATGAGCGTCTCGCTCAAAGGCCACCTCGCGATCGGCTGCCAGATTCACACGCATGCTGCTGAGCGCGCTGAGGAAAAGCAAATCGTTCAAACGCTGGCATGGACACCGCGCCTGTATCCAGGTCGCTTGCTTTCGGGCCGCGTGGGCGCGTTTATTCACGTCTGGGATGAACGCGGTAAACTGATGCAGGAGGACGCGGTGCCAGGCCTCGGCGATATATACGGAGTCGGCATCGATCGCGACGACGACTTGTATTGCATGTCCGGCGCCACGCGCATCTTTAACGGCGAGCGTTATTACAACGATTTGTCAGGGACGCTCCTGAAATTTTCCCACAACAATGTCAAGCCGCGCATCGTCTCCGATTCGAAAGACGTTCCAAATCCGCTGGAGAGAAACGAATTCCCGCGGCGCGCGCCGGATCTTGGCAGCGCGCTGCAAGGCCGTGCGTGGATCGAAGGCGCGGACTGGTTCTTCGGCGGCGTGGGCTACGACGGCAAGAATCGTGGCGTGGGATGCGCGTGCTGGAATGCGCGTTTTGCGCTCGATTATTTCAACCGATCGTTCGCGCCGGAAGTGGACCGCTACAGCGTCGCAGTGCTCGATTCGAACGGCAATTTGATTCTGCGCGTCGGCCGCTATGGAAACGCCGACAGCGCCGGGCCGAAGAGCCTCGTGCCCCTCGGCGGCGACGAAGTGGGTTTGATGCACGGCGCGTACGTCGCGACGCACACCGACAATCGCCTCTTCATCGCCGACCCGGCCAACGCGCGCATTGTAAGTGTAAAATTGGATTACCACGCAACGGAGCGCGTGGCGTTGAAGGACATTGTTGACCAAAAGTAGTCGCTGAATGAGTGCACGGATAGTGACAAAAGATCCCGAGTTGATTGGAATGAACAGACTCGAAATCATCTGCGCGCAATTTCGCGCAAAGCTGCGCGCCCTTCTGCTCCAAGCAGGGCTCGCGCGCTTAGTCGTGCTCGCACTTGGGCTGATGCTGCCGGCCGTGGCGTTGGATTGGTGGTTTCACCTCGGCACTCTGTGGCGTTTGCTCGTACTGATTGCATACATTTTCGCGATCGGTGCGGCGCTGTTTTGGACGCTGTTAATGCCACTCACGCGAAAATGGAGCGACGTTGAAATTCTGAGATTCCTGGATCACGCCGCGTCGTCGCGGGGCGAGCGTGGAATGCTCTTGGATTTCTTTGAATTGCAGCGCGCGGCGGGAATTCAGGAACTCGCTAGCGCAACGGGCAAAACGCTGGCTGAATCCGCGCTCGTTTCGCTCGAACCTCTTGCTCAGCAAATGCAAATCGGCTCGGCATTCCAACGCAAAAATGTTGTTCGCCCAATTGCGCTCGCTGCGATTTTGGTTTTGGCGTTGGTTCTCGTCACGCTTTTCATGCGTCAATATATTTTCATTGGTTGCGAACGATTTTTTAATCCGTTCTCAACACGCCATTGGCCTAGCCGCACGCTGATTGCGGTGGCCGAACCGGCTGGCGGATTTCAAATTCCGCAGATGGAGGCGTTTACGCTGCACGCAACGGTAAGCGGAGCGATCCCGCCGGAAATTCAGATTGCTTACAAGAGCGCGAGCACCGGCTATTTCATCAAAGAGAAAATTCCTGTGTGCAACGGCGGGCAGGTGTCCTACACTCTTCCCGAAGTGCGCGAACCGCTGCGCCTTTATCTTTCTGGCGGCGATTTCATGACTGACCCGATTGAACTTGCGATCGTTGAGCGGCCGTATTTAAAAAGCATCACCGCGCATTATAAATATCCGGATTACGCGGGACTGCCCGATAAGTCGTCAGCCGGCGGGCAGCTCGCCGGACTCGAAGGCACGCAAGTGCGGCTGGTCTTTGAAACGTCGATGCCCGTCAGCCGCGCGGTCTTCGCTCTCGACAAATCGGCGCCCGAAGAAATGGGAACGCCGGCTTCCAGCCGGCAGTCGTTCGAACACGCGCTGATGCTGCGCGAAGACGGTGCGTATTCCGTGGAGTTGTACGACGCTCACGGCTTTCGCGAATCGCGGCCTGAACGCTACGAAATCCGCGTCACCCCGGACAATCCGCCTGAAGTCGAGTTGCTCGCACCGGGGCGCGATTTGGTGGCGACGCGCAATTTCTCGGTCGAAGTCGCGTTTAAAGCGCGCGATGATTTCGGACTGAAACGTGTTGAGCTCTTTTACCAATTGAACGACGGCGCACCTTTGCCGATTTCCGATCGCGTCACCGGCCCGATCACGCAAAGCGGCCGGGTCAGCGAATCGCGTTTCACTTGGGATTTGCGCAAGATGGAGGAGCTTCCCGACACCGCCACCATTAATTATTTTGTGCGCGTGCAGGACATCAATCCGACTGGGCGCGGCAAGGCGGAGACCGCGCATCGACAGATCAAGCTCGTCAAGCCCAGTGATTTTCATCTCGAGACGCTGGAGAACGGCAAGGGCCTGCTGACCGAAGCGCTGATTGCGTGGCGCAATCAGCTTGACGCCTGGAAGCTCGGTGCTCAATGGCAAAAGAGCGGCACGGGCAAGGAGGATGACGCGGCGTGGCGCGAGATGATTGAAAAACAGGAGAATGCGATTCGCGCCGCAAGGGCCATGAGCAGCCAACTCGCGATCATCGCAGAAGCGTATGAGAACAATCACATGCAGCGCGAATTCATGGCCGCGCGGCTAAACGAAATCGCGGAACTGCTTAAGCGGCTGAATGAAAAAGAGCATCTCGAAATCAGCACGCGATTGCGCGAGGCGCGGCCGCAAACCGATGCCGACAGCGCGCCGGAGCGGCTGAAGTCGCTGCGCTCAACCGCGCTGAGCCGATGCGCGGCAGACCAGAAAATAGCTGTGCTCATACTCGAACGCCTGCTGCGAAAAACGTACGACTGGCGCGATCTTCAAACGACGACGATTACATCGTCGCTGCTGCACGAGCGGCAAGACGAAATCGGAACGACGACTGAAAAAGTTTCGCCAAATTACATCGGAAAAGAATTCGAAGATTTGTCCGATCCGGAGCAGGAGCAACTATTGACGCTCGGCAAGCAGCAGCGCGCGATCTTCGATACGGAAACGCAGCTTGAAACGCAGCTTGCGATGCAAATTTTCAAAGCGGAAAAACAGAGGCGCAAGAGCATTCACATTCCGCTCAAAGCCGCGTTTGAAGGCTTGCGGGCGAATCGCGTCAACGACAACCTGAAGGAAGCGGCGGCGAAGATCGAAAACAATCAGCCAAGTGTGATCATCAAAAATCAAAGGGCCGCGCTGCGCGCGCTTGAAGCGGTGAAGACAGGGCTTGTGTTTGCGGGCCAAAAACTCGATCCGGACGAGCCGTTGAATGGGAACATGGAAATCAGCGAAGCTGCGAAATTTGAAGAAGTCGAAGCGGCGAAGGAAGAAAAGAAAGACGAAAAGCCGAGTGAAAGTGCGCAGGCCGGCGCGATGTCCGTGCAACAACTTGAAAGCGTTTTGCCCGAGGGCGGCGACGCGCTTTCGATGGCGCTGCGGCTGGCGATTGAGAAGCAGGACGATGTGCTTGCACGTACGCGATATCTCGCCGAAAAAAATCCGGCGCAGGAAATGCCGCGTTTCATGCACTTAAAGTTTGGAATGCTGAGCGAGCGGCAGGCGATTGCCATCAAGGCGCTGGAACGCGCGACGCAGGAGGCGGAGAAGACGAGCCGTGCGCCGCTGAAGCAAATGCTGGCCTTGGTGCGCGAGGAATTCGCGCAATCGGCGGCGCTGCTCGCCGAGAAAAATGTATCGCCGTGCACTCAGCAAATTCAAGACGATGCGATAAGCATGCTCAGGGATTTGTTGCAATTTATTGCGTTTGAAAAAGCGGTGGGCGAAAGCGCAATCGAAATCAGACGCCGCAATGGTGTCGATGCATTTCAGCGCAAGTTTTTGCTGCGCGGAAAAAATCTCGATACGATCATCATGATTTTAGCGGATGCAAATCATGCGCGCCTGCTTCAACACGATGTAGCGCGCAAATTGGCGCGCTTTGTAAAAAAGCCCATGCAAAACGAAATCGAAACAACAAATCGAAAGCGCGCGGCGAATGCACAGAAGAAGGTGGCGGCGCTGTTCGACGCGATTCGCGCGAACGCATCAGAACTAAGCAAAGACGTGGCGTCTCGCGTGCGCGAATCGAGTCTCGATGCGATGCTCGCAATCATTCTTCCTTCGGACGCCGAGCTGGCTGCGGGCGGCAAGGACAAAGAGCTTTTAGCCATTGCGGACGACGCGGCAAAAATGCTTGGCACTTGTCTGCAAAATCTCCGCGACCTTCTTGAGGAACGCGTTCAGCCAAAACCGGAGGCGGTTGCGTTGAAGAAACTGGAAGAACCGAAGAAAATCAGTGCGGAAGAATACGAGAAGATGAACAGTCGCGAGGCGTTGATTGCAGGGCTAAAGAGCGATGCGGCGCTGTCGCCTGAAATTCGCGAGACGATGATCAACGCGCTGTCGAAAGTATTTCCGGCGAAGTTCAAGGCACTGCTAACCGCATATTACGCATCGTTCGGCGCGGAGCAGAGCGAGAAGGAGAAGAAGCCGTGAGCTCAATTCGACTGACAATTCGAACGGCGCTTGCGACAGGCATTCTGATTGTGCTGGCGGCGCTGTGTATGTTCTCGCTTCGCGCGGAAGAAATCTGGCTGTACGACAACTCGCGCGTATTCGGATTTGTGCGCGGCGTCAGTCAGGATGGAAAATTGGGAGTGTTGTTGCACACGGGCGAGGAGCGCCAAATTGCGCTCGAAGAAATTATCGCGATTCGATTTTTGGGACGCAATCCGCTGCTGGTGCAAAGCGGCGTGCAGGAATTTCATTTCATTCGGGGCGGGAAATTGCGCGGTCAGATTTTACAGAACGATGGCGACCGGCTGAAAATTCAAACTGCGCTCGCGGGAGCAATTGAGCTTGATTTGAGCGCGCTCATGGGTTTTGTCGCGCTGCCCATGTCCGGTTTTATCGGTCGTAAGGCGGAGGAGCTTGCGGACACTCCGCCGGCGTTGAATGGCAATTTTATTTTGAACAGCCCGAATCTCGACATGGTTCTGGATCGACGCGCTTCAAGTTATGCGTGCGTGTTGAGCAAGCTCGAACGGACTACGGTACAGCTTGATTTTGAAGAAACGCTCGCGTCGCGGCCGCTGAATCTCTTTTATCTCGCGGGCGTGCGCCTCGCCGATGCGACGCGCCAGAAGGATCAACCGTGGCGCGGCGAAGTTCAACTGCGCGTGTCAGCGCGCGATGGCAGCGTGATCGAAGGGACACTCGAACGCGTGCATCTCGGCAAATGGCAACTGCGGCCGGCGTGGGATTCAAAGGCACTCCTGGCGCTGGATGTCGATGAAATTTCGCTCGCACAGGTTCAAGGCGGGCGCGTGCAGTATTTGTCGCAGCTTGCGCCGGTCGAGGTGAGGGAGAAAACAATTCTTTCGGCGCCGCAACCGTATCAGATGGATCACGGCTGCCAGGGAGAGGATTTGTCGATTGCGGGAAAGCGATATCCGTGGGGCATCGGCGCGCATGCGGATTGCGAAATCACGTTTGAACTCGATGGGCGATTCAAGGAATTTCACAGCGATGCGGGTATTGCAACGAGAATGGGAAAGCGCGGCAGCGTGGTCTTCGCGGTGTACGGCGATAAGAAGGAATTGTTCCGTAGCGGCGTTCGAACCGGCGCAGACGCGAAGCCGCTGGAGATTTCGATTCCCGTCGGCGGCGTGAAACGGCTGACGCTTCAAGTCACGAACGGCGGCGATTTGGATTTGGGCGACGCGGCGAATTGGGGTTCGGCGAGGTTGGTGCGATGAAGAAATGCAATCATTTTGCGCACGCCGCCCTATTGATTACGATCGCGCTGTCGCTAAGTGGCTGCATGCAGCTTGACACGCATGTGAAGCTCAACGAAGACGGCACCGCGACCATCACGGAGCGGTTGCGCTTTTCGCGGCGCTTGCTGGACCTTAGCGGCAAGGAAGGTTCGGAGAACGATATCGCGTCGCTGCTAAAGAAGGAGGCGGCGGAAGAGCGCGCGAAGCATTTTGGAAAAAGTTGCGTGCTGGCCAGTCATGAAATCAAAGATGCCGAAGGCGGCGCGCGTGAGTCGGTGGCGGTCTACAAAATCGACGACTTGAATGAGTTGCATTATGTGTCGCCGTTCGCGGCGTACAAAGACTATGCGAAGAACAATACGGTAAAGTTTCATCTGTATCCGATTGTTGAAACGTCGTGGACCGGATGCGATGCGGGCGATGTGGCCGTGGCGCTGCGACCTCTAGCTCCGCCCAAAGGTGAGCAGAGATCGAACGAAAATGAGCCGTTGCCGAGCGGACCACTGCCGGTGGATTCGCAAATTTTGCGCGATTTGCAGCCGGTGCTGCGCGACATGCTCAAGGATTTCAAAGTGCGGCTAACGTTTGAAAGCTACGCGCCGATCCGTTTCTCGCAGATTGGTTTGCGCGGCAAGGGCGCGGGAACGGCGAGCATCGACTTCATTCATTTTTCGGACAAAGACCTCGACAAATTAGGCGGGAGCTTTTTGGAGAATGAAGAACTGATGCTGGATTTGTCGCGCGGCGAATTTGCATCGAAGGAAATTGCCGATCACGTGCGCGACTGGCAGCACAATTTGACGCTTCCGGTGTTTCAAAATTGGGGCTCGATGTTCGCGACGTACCGAAACGGCGACGCGATTTATTTCAAACCGTCGCCGGCGCTGTTTGAAAAGATTTTCGAAGGCAAAACGCTGAATTTCGGCGAGCGCAACGGCGGAAAGCGCGCGGCAAATTTTGACGAAATTGGATTCAAGCCGAAAAATTGAGGTTGCAATGAGCGACGCGGTTCCTTTCGATGCCAAACGCTTCAACTCGACTTTTCGCCAGGTACTGGACGAAGCCGCGCGCATTGTCGTCGGACAGGAACATGTCGAGGAGCAATTACTATTGGCGATTTTTGGCGGCGGACACGTGCTGCTCACCGGAATGCCCGGGCTGGGGCGCACGCTGCTGGTAAAGTCGTTGGCTCAGATCATGGGGCTCGATTACCGCCGCATTCAATTCACTCCTGATTTGCTGCCGACGGATATTGTCGGGACGGAAGTGTTGGAGCACAAGGCGGGCGACAGCGAGCGGCGTTTTCATTTCTTCAAAGGGCCGGTGTTTGCGAATCTGGTTTTGGCGGACGAAATTAATCGCAGCCCGCCACGCACGCAATCGGCGTTGCTGGAGTTGATGCAGGAGCGGCAAGTCACGACCGGCGGGCAGACGCGATTTTTGCCGAAGCCGTTTATTTTGATCGCGACGCAGAACAGTCTCGACAATGAGGGAATCTGGTCGCTCGGAGAAGCGCAGGCGGATCGATTTATGATGTGTATCGAGCAAAAATATCCGGGCGAAGACGCTGAAGCGCGGATGCTGGCGCAGACGACCGGCGCGGAAAAACTTTTGCCGCGGCAAGTCACGGACGCGGAAACTGTGCTGGTGATGCAGGCGTTCGCTCGCGACGTGCCAGTCGTGCCGTCGGTGAAAGCATTCGCGCTGGCATTGGCGCGGGCGAGCAGGCCTGGCAAAGTAAATTCCGCGAAAGTCAATGCGGATGTGCGGCTGGGTGCGTCGCCGCGCGCGGCGCAGGCGATGCTGGCCGCAGGGAAAGTGCTGGCGTTGGCGCGAGGGAGGCAGCATGTGACGCGGCAGGACATTGTCGAAGTTGCGCGTCCGGTGTTGAATCATCGCGTGCTGATGAACGCGCGTGCGCAGGCGCAAGGGCGAGATTCGAGCGCAATTGTGGAAGCGGTGTTGGCGGAAGTGGAAAGGCGCGCGGTGCCGAGCGTGTCGACGTGGACGCGCGCGCTGTTGAAGCAGCGCGATGAAGCGGGAGCGAATTCATAAGGTGACAACGTGAGCAACGAAAATTGGACGGACGCGGACCAGGCGAAGATCGAGCACCTCAAAAAGGCGCACGACGACATTGTCGAGCAACTGCGCAAGGCCGTCGTTGGCCAGGACGCGGTGGTGCGGCTCACCATGCTCGGCCTTTTCTCCCAAGGGCACTGCCTCTTAATGGGAGTCCCCGGCCTGGGCAAAACGCTGTTGGTGCGAACGATCGCCGCGTGTCTGTCGTTGAAATTCAAGCGCGTGCAATTCACGCCGGATTTGATGCCGTCCGACATTACCGGCACGGAAGTGATTCAAGAAAACAAGGCGACAGGCGAGCGACATTTTCGATTTCTTGAAGGGCCGATCTTCACCAACATTCTGCTGGCCGACGAAATCAATCGCACGCCGCCGAAGACGCAGGCTGCCCTTCTTGAAGCGATGCAGGAGCGGCAGGTAACCGTGGGCGGGCAGCGGCGCGATCTCGACGCGCCGTTTTTTGTGCTCGCGACGCAGAATCCGATTGAGCAGGAAGGCACATATCCACTGCCCGAAGCGCAGTTGGATCGTTTCATGTTTCAAATCAACGTTGGGTATCCGAGCGAAGAAGAGGAACTGAAAATTCTGGACATGACAACGTCTGGCTACAAGTCCGACGTGAAGGCTGTGCTGAGCCAGATTGAAATCCTCGATCTTCAACAGATTGTGCGGAAAGTGCGGATTAGCGAACCAATCACGCGCTACATTTTGCGGTTAGTGCGAACGTCGCGCAGTGGTGAAAAGGACGCGCCGGAGTTCATCAAGAAATGGGTGACGTGGGGTGCGAGTCCGCGCGCGAGCCAGAATCTGGTGTTGGGCGCAAAGGCGGCGGCGATACTTGATGGGCGCAGCGAAGTGAAATCCAGCGACGTGCGCGAAGTGGCGCATGCAGTGCTTGGCCACCGTATCCTTCCGAATTTTGCGGCGGAAGCTGAAGGCGTCACGCGGCATCGCATCGTGGACGAATTGTTGAAGAGCGTGCGCGAATAATCATGGCGAACATTTTCGATCCTCATGTCATCGGGCGCGTGAAAGGCCTGGAACTGCGCAGCATGCGGCTGGTCGAGAGTTTTCTCGTCGGCATGCACAAAAGCCGGCTTCGCGGAATCAGCACGGACTTCGCGCAGCACCGGCAGTACGTGACCGGCGACGACACGCGCCATCTCGATTGGAAAGTTTTTGCGAAGACGGACCGCTTTTACGTGAAGGAGTACGAAGTCGAAACGAACATGCCGGTGTTTTTTCTGCTCGACGCGAGCCCGTCGATGTTCTTCAAAAGCGACGACGCGGCGATGAGCAAGTTTGAGTACGCGGCGACGATTGTCGCGACGCTTGCGCATTTGCTGATGCAGCAGAAGGACGCGTTCGGGCTGGCGATTTTCGACGAGAAGATGCGCAGCCTGCTTCCGGCGCGAAGCTCGGGCGCGCATTACCGGCACGTGTTGAACGCGCTGGAATCGGCGGCGCCCGGCGGGACGACAAATCTTGGCAACGCGCTGTTGACGCTCGGCCCGCAGCTCAAGCAGGCGGGGCTCGTGCTGATTGTGAGCGATTGCGTGGATGACACGGATCGCCTGGGATTGGGTTTTGGTCAGATGAGTTTCGCGGGGCAGGACGTGGTTTTGTTTCACATTGAGGATCCGGCCGAGCGCGATTTTCCGTTCAGCGGCCAGACGATTTTGCTGGGGCTTGAAGGCGAAGGCAAACTGCTGTGCGATCCGCGCGATCTGCGAATCACGTATCTCGCGGAACGCGCGCGGCATATTAATGCGATACGTTCGGCGGCGCTGCGGTTTGGTTATTCAATGGAGGAAATGCCGACGGACGCTCGGCTTGACGCGATGTTGGCGGGGATGTTGTCGCTGCGGCTCGACAGGAGGAAGCAGCGATGAACCTTCCGGTCGTCCGATGTCTTTTGATCTGCTGCGCGTCGCTTGCCGCGGCCTGGCTTATCGCTGGCGAGACGAAGGACCCCAAGCCAAAAAGCGCCGATCCGTACAAGGACCTTTATGCCGGGTATGTTCCACCGTTTCTGAAAGCCCTGCCGAAGAAAAAGGACGACGGCTACGGCACGGTTTTTTATCATTGGGCGAAATCGGACGAGGAGATGAAGCTCTCGACCGAATCGTCGTTTTACACGCTCAATGTTGTCGAAGAGTCGGACCGCGCTAATGCATTGGTCGAAGCCGGACTTAAGAAGGAAGCCGACGGGCAATATCGTGAAGCGCTGAAGTTGTATCAGACGGTGATCGAGAGATTTCCCAACGAATTGTATCGCGTGTCGGAGTACGGCGTGTTTGTGCCGGTGTCGCAGTATTGCCAGCGTCGCATTCTAAATTTCCCTGCGTCCGACCTCGCGTTTTACCGCACGCTTTACGACGCGCGCGCGAAGGAGGCGTTCGAGCAGGCGCGGCGCAAGAATTCGCTGAGTGGCCTTGCCGAAATCGCGGATACGATGCTCGCCACTTCTTACGGCGACAATGCGCTGCTTGAATTGGGCAATGCGGCGCTGGACGCAGGCAATTTTCTCGAAGCGCTCGAGTATTTCACGACTCTGCGCGATTGCTATCACGATTCGGAGTGCCGCACGCCGGAGCTTGAAATCAAAATTGCCTATTGCGAAAAATTGTTGAACGACAAGCCGCGCGCATCAGCGATCTTGCCGACCAAAAACAAAAGTGCGTTATCGCCGGACGAATTGGAGCGGCTGCAGAAAATCGTGGCGACTGCGGCGCCAGAAAAAGCGAAGCTGCATTCGCAGCAAGCAAGCGCGCCGCAGATTTCAGCCGACGATTACACGGCGTTTCCGCCGCCGGAAGATTCGATGGCGCTAAAGGAGCCGGTGTGGAGCGCGTTGCTGCCGGGGTCGCGCCGCGATTTCTTTGTGTTCACCCAGCCGGTGGTGGCGGAAAACAATCTGCTCTATCGGCACAAGAATATCGTTTACTGCCGCTCGCTGCTGAACGGCGAATTGCGCTGGAGCAACGATCTGGGCGGGCGCGTGGCGTGGCAGAATTGGCAGGAGCGGCAATATTCGGAGGAGGACATACTCGTACAGGACGGGATGGTGTTCACGCCGATTTACAAAGTCGGACCGTCGCTGGCGGCGCTCGACGGCGTCACCGGACAATTGCGCTGGGCGTATGGGCCGCTGGCGGCGTCGAGCGACGAGGAATCGCACATGCGTTTCGAAGCGGCGCCGGCGGGCGGAAATCGCAGCGTGTTTTCGGGCTATGTGCTCGACAACATCGAGGGCGACACGCACACGGATTCGGAATACGGCGTGATGGCGTTTGAGAGTGCGACGGGGCGCGTGCGCTGGCGCGCGTCATTGTGCCGGCTTGCGCCGGGCAAATTCATGGGTGGATTTGTCGAGAACCGGCGCAACCGCATCCGCAGTTTTTCCTCGCCGCCGCTGTATCACGAAGGCACGCTTTATTACAACACGAACGCCGGCGCGCTCGCGGCGCTCGACAGCCGTTCTGGCCGAATCAAGTGGCTGATGCGCTATCCTTATTTTCCCGACGTTCACGACGCCACGCGTGTGTTTGGGCGGCTCACGCCGCTCCACGGCGGACTCGAATTTGTGCAGCCGCACGATCCGATGTTCTGGCTGAATCAGCGCCCATTAATGGTGGGCGAGAAGCTGTACATCGCGCCGGTGGACACGCCGTTTTTGTTTTGCCTGGACCGGCGCACGGGGAAAGTGCTGTGGAGCAAGCCGAAGCTCGGACCTGGATTCACCTATCTGCTGGGACCGATCAGCACGGGCGAATTGGTGGTCGTCTCCAATGGCCGCAACAAATCGATTTTTGGCTGGGGAGGGACTGGACCGCCGGGGCCAATTTTTCTGCTCAACCCTGACACGGGTGAAACAGTCTGGAATTCGCCGGACGTAATTCTTCACGACGATCAGCCGGTGATGAAATACTACGTGTACGAGCAGGCGCCGTGGTTCAGCATCAACACGCGCTGGTTTGAAAACGCGGCGCGGCCATTTTTGACGAGCGACGACAGGTTGTATTTGTCGAGCTGGACGGATACGAGCATCTACTGGCGGCCAGGCATGCACACGTACCATCTCGCGAGCGTGTCGCTGAAGGACCGCGCGATACTGGAGCAGAGGCGCTACTACACGGGTGAGTTGCTCGCGCATGCGGCGTTCATCATCAACGAGTCGGGGCCGAAGGAATTGAAGGACCTGGAGAATCTGCCGGCGAAGGATGCAAAGATCGAGCAGCACATCGCGATGGACCGCGAGATCGTCGCGGACAAAGTGCCGGAGAATGCGCACGGGCTGTTCATGCCGTTTTCGCGAATGACGTTCAACCGCTACGGTGCGCAATTCGATTTGCGCATTTCGGCGCGCAGCATCGAGATGGTGTACGACCGCGAGGCTGTGCGAAAAGCAGTCGAGAAGCGCGAAGACCCGGAGAGTTTTTTTGCGCGCGCGGAACTGGCGGCGGCGGAGAGCCGTCTCGACGAAGCCGCGGAGCTGCTCAACAAATGCCTCGCGACGGTGTCCACCGAGGATTTGGATTTTCGCGCGCTAATCAATCAGCAGTTGTTTCAAACGCATCAGCGTATGGCGCGGCGCGCGATTTTGCGCGCGAATCCAGAAGAAGAATTGCAAAGCTGCCTTGGCATGACGCGCACGGCGAGCACGCTGGCCGAAGAAATCGAGACTCTGTTTGCGTTGTCCGATGCGTACGAACGCAAAGCTGATTTGCCTTCGGCCGCGCGCTGTTTGCGAAATGTCATCACGACATATGGGAAACATGAATATCCACTCGCGTCGGTGGCGGTGGCCGACCCGGCGCCGGTGTTGAGCGCGGCGGAAGGCGTGATATCGCGCGCGCAGTCGATCGTGAATCAGGATTTTTATGGGCGAGAAATGAAGGGAAGTCTTGCGCTGATGAGGCAGGGGCTGCCGCTTTATTTCAGCACCGTATCGCCGCTGCCAAAGACGCTGACGGTGCGCGCGGGTGAATTGGCGGCGCGGCGGCTGATCGCTTTGCAGCGGCGCGATGTGGAATTTGCCAAACGCTTTGAGGAATCTGCCGAGCACGAGCTCGCGAACGGCGGCACGGCGGATGAGCAACTGCAAAAGCTGCTCGAATTTCCCGGCACGCAAACGGCGCAAAAAGTCGCCGATGGATTATTTCAAGCGGCTGGCGACGCGAAGGAGGAAGCGTTGCCGCAGCGCTTGCGCGCGCTGTCCGACGCCGCGCGAATTTGTGGATTGAAAATTCCGGATGCGGCGCGCGCGAAAGTGCTTGCGCCCACATTCGTGGAGCGGTATGCGGCAATTTCCGCGGGTGCGGCGCGCGAATTCACGAGCGCGGATGCCGAAGGCACCGCGCGCATCGTGTTGGCGCGGCGTGACGATTTGCAGCAGAATCCGAATTTGCTTTTTCTTGGCGGCCGGACAAAGAAGCGCAGCGACAACAAATTTGTGCTGACGTGTTTCGAACTTGATTCGGGCAAGCAGCGCTGGGAGACGCCGGAGTTGCGCTTGAAAGGGAAGGGCGACGAGGCGGGTTTCTTCGAGGCGTTTGTGCAAGGCGATCTTGTCGTTGTGCACGGGCTTTATGACGTGCTGACGTTTTTCGTTGCCGACGGAAAACTCGCATGGCGTTATCTCGTGCCGTTTGATTTTGAAATTAAAAACGCCGTGCAAAGCGGCGACATGCTGGTACTCAGCGGCCAGTCCGAAACATTGGCGCTTTATATTCCAACGAACAGTCCAGCCGGTGAAGTTGCGTGGCAGGAAAAGGAGACGGGCGACATTTATATTCCGCCGTATTTTCACGGCGATCGTTTGATCAGCGTGCGAAAGCTGCCGTTCAATGTGACGGCGCGCTATCGTGCAACTGGGAGAATGATCGCGCGCTTATCGCTTCCCGATTTATCGCTAAACGAAAAGCACCCGCTGATTGAAAACGGTGCGGAGGAACTTCCCGCGGCGCACGACGGCGCGCTACTGATGGTGACGGACAATTGGTATTACATCGCGATCGACGTTAAGCGCATGGCGGTGGCGTGGAAGCGGCTGATCGATCAGCGCGACGCGGGACGCGAACCGGCGATGCGTTTTTATTTAAAGGGGGATTATTTCGCGGCGCTCAAGGAAAATTTCGATCAGAAAGCGATCTACATGTTTTCAAGCAGGACCGGCGAGGTGCTGTGGAACACCGATCCGAAGAATGCCAACTCACCGCAACCAACATATTCGCTTCTTATAAATGGAGACAAAACCTACGGCATTCAGCCGCATGCAGGACAGGGGTTTTATCTTGTGTGCATCGATTCAAAAACCGGCAAGCGCCTGTATTCGCGCGAAACAAAGGGCTATCAAGGCAAGCCGCAGGTGACTCTTTTTCCGTACATTTATGAAAATCAAATCGTGGCGCAGATTCAGGACAATCAGGATTTTGAGTTGCGCGCTTTCGATATCGGCACTGGCAAAGAAACGACGAAGTTGAGCAAAAAGGGGGTCGGCCCATTCGGCGTGCATGGGCGAATGTCCGCGGCGGCGCAGGATGGGCGGCTGATTTTGTTGAGCAAAGATCAGTTGAGCTATTGACGGACACTATTTTGTGGTGAGCAATTCGTCGCTCTTCGGATTGATTTCAATTTCGACGTCCTTGAATTCGTCGAACAATCCGGCGTTATGCATCTGCCACGCGATCGGTCCTTTCTGCCCCGCTTCGGGAACTTTGAATTGCAGCACTTCAACAGCTTTGCTGCCGACAGGCTGCGCGACGGCCATGCGCGCCGTGCCGGTTGCGGAATCGACTAGAATTTCAATGCGGCTCCATTCGTGAACGTTGAACTTCGGATGCGGCAGCGATGTGAATTCAGTGCCGCCGCCGTTGTTGTGCCCTTTGCGATAATCCCAATGGCCGCCATTTGGAACTTGGAACTGAATGCCGCCCAGCGCATCGAGTCCTTTCTCGCCTTCCGGCGGACGCGTGCAGAAAATCAAAATGCAGGCTTGATGGTCCTTGTTGCCGGAGACGTGACGCATCGTAAACGTGAGGCGATAGCGCGAGTAATCCTCCTTCGTGCAAATCACACCGCGCGCCGCGCCGGTGCTTGCCATCGCGCCGTCTATGACAACCCACGAATTTTCCGGAATCTGAATCCAGCCATTGAGCGTCTTCCCGTCGAAGAGCGAGATGGGTTTCGCGCGCGCGTCGTCGGCGGGTTTCGGCGGAGTTTCAGTTTCTCCGCAATACGATCTGAGCGCGAGCGCGAACGCCGCTTCGACGACCAACCAAAAAAAACGTTGATTATTTTTCATGAGCATGATTCCGAGTGGATTATGAAAAGCTACACCGCGGCGCCGTGCAATGATCGGTGATCGAGAGATCACAGAATTTATAATGAGCAAACTTTAGCGCCTTTATCCGCCGCGAAAAAAACGGAACGGCGCGGTGAGTGATTGAAGCAGTTTGAAACTCGTGCTGTTTTTGATGCGCGAAGATTCCTCGCGCAGCCGTGCGGATTCGGCTTGCAGCATTTGAAGCTGGCTTTTCAGCGCCAGGAGCGATTGCTCCTGCTCTGTAATTCTTGTGTGGAGCTTCCCCGCTTCGGTGAATTCAGCTTTGATTTTTTCAAGCTCGCCGCGCAGCGTTTGCGCGTCTGCGGTGCTTGCGCTCAATCGCTGTTGAAGCCCGGCGATCATTTCATTCAAGCGCCCGATCTCCGCCGCTTGCGCAAGCAAGGTTGTGTTCTTTGAGCCGGAGAGCGCTTCGGTATCGCGCAGTTTTGTTTCCAGCGACTCGATCGTCTCACTTTGCGTTACGGCCTGCGCGTGCAGCGAACTGCGATTGCCCAGCGCGAAAAAATATTTGCGCACCGTCTCTGAATTCTTTTCGGCCATCGTCAGAAACACATTCAGCGGTTCCGGAATGCCAGGACCGGTGACGATGACGCCGAGGCCCTGACCGTGCAGAAATTCAAAATGACGATACGTGAAGCACAACTGCTTCCAAAGCTGCCACATGCCCACATCGCCTTCGCGCACATTCGTGCCTTGAAAAAGAACTACGGCACTGCGGCTGAGTTTCGGGCGCCACGTTTCCCAATCGCGGCAGACGGCCTTGTACGGCTGCAAGCCATCGACATGCAGCAGTTCGATGCTGTTCTCAGCGAAGTGCGACGCAGCAGGCGCCTGCGCGTCGCCCCCAGTTTCAACGACGCGCGAAAACGTCCCGTAGTGCGGATCGTGAGCGGCGTGAAGCTGGCTTAAGACTTTGTCGTCGGCGACACCGGCGTGCTTGATGCGGCCATTGCCGCCGTCCACGCCGTAACACGCGATGCCCAGCGTCGCGGCGGATTCGCAAATTGCAAGATACGAATCGTCCTTGCGCACGCCGAGTTTCACGAAAATTTTTGGCCGCAAAAGCTGCACGAGGATTTTGACGAACGGAATATGCTCGTGCCACGCCGTCGAACTGGCGTGCTTGGGCAACTCCAAACTCTGCGGATAATCGAGCGGGTTGAAGCGAGCCGGATCGTGCCCGGCGTTGTAGTCTGCCATTATGCGGCCTCGGAATCCCTGCGGAACGGGGAATTCTCTTTTACGCCGCTTCGAGCGCGTGTCAACTCGCGGGCACACGCTCTTCTCATTTCGCAGTTCCCGATTTTCCTTGCTTGGCCGTGTAAAGCATGTTTTTCGAAGTTTGCAAAATCGTGTTGTTTATTAGCAGACTAATGGTGATGGTGACCGGCGACTTGCTGATGGTCGTGTTCGTGAGTTGCGAACTTGCCAATTGCGCCGTGAATAAACCCTTGCTGAGCGCGACCGCAAACTTGGAAGTCTGCGCCGCCACCACGCCCTTCGCGGCTTTGATCGAGATCTTGAGCGAATCGGTCCCGGATTTTGCGCTGCCTTTGCCGTCGAGCGTAAAACTATTCACCACGCCGCCGACATCCAGAAAAACTTTGTTCCCCAACGGCGCGAAGCCCGCGGGGATATTCACGACGCCGCTCAATTTGATCGTGTCGCTCGAATCCTTCGCGAAGTTGAGACTGATCGACGCCGACGTCAGAGTCAACGGAATGGGAGGCGGGGCTTTAAGTCCGCCGAATGGCGTGGATGAGGCGTCCAGCGGATTCGTGCCCACCGCGGTTTCGAACGCGTCCGAAAATCCGTCGCCGTCGCTGTCGATCCCCGAACCGACGACGGGCGGCGGCGTGATGATTGTCAGCGTGAAATTTTGCTGCATCGATCCGCCCAAATTCGTTGCGGTAATGGTCAGGTTGTACACGCCCGCGGAACCGGCGCCGGGCGTGCCGCTGAGCGTTGCGGTGCCGTTTCCGTGATCGACAAACATGATGTTGCTGGGCAACGTGCCGCTAACGGTGATCGCGAGCGCCGGCGTGCCGGTGACATTGATGGTAAAGCTTCCGGGCGTGGCGACGACAAAGGTTTGATTGTCCGCGCTCGTGATCGCCGGCACGGCAAAATAGGTAAAGCCATTCATCAACGTGGCGGCGCCGCCGGCGTTGTTGACCACGACATCCACCGCTCCGGACGCATGGGCTGGAGTCGAGCAGGTAATTTGCGTGGCGCTTGACACGACGATGCCCGTCGCTGAAGTTCCTCCAAACGTGACGGTTGTGCCCGTGATGAAGTTCGTGCCGGTCAGCGTAATGCTCTTCCCACCCGCGATCAATCCGAAGTTAGGCGCGACACTGGCGAGCGTCGGCGCATCGAAGAACGTGTATGCGCCCGTCGATGTCGCAGCGCCGCCGGCGGTTGTAACCACAACGTCCGCGTTCCCAGCCACGTGCAAGGGCGTCACACAATGGATTTGCGTGCCGCTGGCGACGACAATATTTGTCGCCGCTGTACCACCGATGACAACCGACGCTCCCACGATGAAATTCGTTCCGGCGATCGAAATGCTTTGCCCTCCCGCGCTTGGCCCGGTATTGGGCGCGACGCTGGTAATTGTCGGCGCGTCGAAGAAGGTATAGCCCCCGGTAGTGGTCCAAGTACCGGCAGAAGTGGTAACCACGACGTCCGCGGCGCCCGCGGCTTGGCTTGGCGTGGTGCAGGTAATTTTCGTCGCGCTGGAAACGACAATATTCAACGCCGGTGTTCCGCCGAATGTCAGCGTTGCGGCTGACTCAAAATCGGTGCCGGTAAGCGTGACGTTTTGCCCGCCCGCCGCCGGTCCCGCGTCGGGCACGATGGTTTTTATGGTTGGGGAATTGTTGTAAGTAAAGCCGCCAGCAAGTGTCACCGTTCCGCCCGGAGTAGTGACGACCACATCCACTGAGCCGACGGCATGTGCAGGAGTCAGGCACGCGATCTGTGTGGTGCTGACCACGTTTATGTTCGTCGCTTGCAGGCCATCGAAAGTAATATTGGCACCGCTCACGAAATTTGTTCCCGTCAAGGTCACGCTCAACCCGCCGCCGGCGGGGCCGCTGCCGGGCGAAACGCCGGTCAACGTGGGAGGGTCGTAGTACGTATATCCGCCGGCCGATGTCACGCTGGCGGCAGAAGTAGTGACGACAACATCGGCTGTTCCCGCCAAATGAGCCGGCGTTGTGCAGATTATTTGCGTGCTGCCGGCGACATTAATATTTGCGGCGCCGGTTCCGCCGAATGTGACTGTCGCTCCATTCAGAAAATTGGTGCCGGTGATGGTTACGTTTTGCCCGCCCGCCGAAGGACCCGCATTGGGATTAATAGTTGTAATGGTCGGAGCGCTTTGGTAGGTAAATCCGTTTGTCAGCGTGCTGCTGCCGCCGGGAGTCGTGACCACCACGTCAACCATGGCCGCGGAATGCGCGGGAGTGGTGCAGGTAATTTGTCCAGCGTTGACGACGACAATGCTAAGAGCGCTGAGACCGCCGAAGGTTACAGTGGCGGCGGAGAGAAAGTTAGTGCCGCTCAAAGTTACGCTGTCTCCACCCACATCCAGGCCGCGGGAAGGCGAAACATTGGTTAAAGTGGGCGCATTAAAATATGTATATCCCCCAGTGGAAGTTACGATACCCCCGCTGGTGGTGACCACCACGTCGGCAGCGCCGGGTGCATGCGCCGGGGTCGTGCAGGTAATTTGAGTGGAACTGACGACTACAATATTTGTTGCAGCATTTCCACCAAACGTGACCGTCGCCCCTGATACAAAGTTTGTGCCTGTCAGCGTGACACTTTGCCCGCCAGCCTGAGGGCCAACATTGGGATTGATGTTCGTGATCGTCGGTATCGGCGACATATAGGTAAATCCATTGGTCAGCGCTGGGGATGCTCCGCCGGCGGTCGTCGTCACAATCACATCCGCGCCACCGGCGTTGTGCGCGGGAACCTTGCAGGTGATTGTGGTGAAACTATTGGGGGCCGCCGCGACCACGACGTTGCTCGCCGCCGCTCCGCCAATCGTGACCGTCGGCAGAAAAGTGCCGGTTCCGCCGAACTTCGTGCCGGTGATCGTGACGCTTGTACCGCCGGCTATCGGGCCGGAATTTGGGCTGATAGAGGTGACCGTCGGGGCGCTGGTGTCTGGCAGCGCGCCTTGATTGATCCAGTTCGTGATGTTGTTCTTATCGGCGGCCGTCGCGATCCACGAGCCCATTCCGGCAGCGGCGCCAGATCCGTCTGTCACGATGACTTGAAAAATGCCACTTTGATTGGTAAGGTCCGGGCGCACACGGAAAGGTCCACTGGGACCGCCGACCATAATTTGCACATTCACTGTGGCGGCATAGCTGTTTCCGGCCGTCAGATCCTGCAGCCCGGAACCAGACGGACTGTTGTGACACAGAATACAGTAATTGTTGTAAATCGGCTGTATCGTTGTGGCGTAATCAATGCCTGTTCCCGCAGCGAAGCAACTTCCGAAGCAAAAAAGGAGCACTCCAAGGATTGCGACAGCGGGACGAGCAGCAGCACCAGATTTCATGAGTTTTCTCCGTTTCGCCAGCATCTAATAAATGCGCGGGCAAAACGTGTATTAGTTATGATTCCGGTGTTTTGAGGATTAATCTTCGTTAAATCGTGACGTTGCCGCTGACCGAGACGCAAACGTCTCCGCCAGCGGCAGTATGCTTATGAATTACGCCCCCAACAACGTCCGTGCTTCGGCATAACCCGCCGCCGGGAATCCGTACTCGCTGGCCGTCACTCGCGCCAGCGCGCACACATGCCGCCAGCGGAACGCCGCGCGCGTGGCTGCGAATTCCTCTTCGACCGTGCGGTAGAATTTCTCCGCGTGCAGCGCGCCGTCTTCGCTCACTGCGTATTTGATCATGACATCAAGCACCGCGCGCTCCGGATGTCCCTGTTCGCCGTAGCGCTGCACCAGTGCACTCGCGCGCGCCTGATCCTTCTCCTTGATCGCCGCATCCAAATCCTTCAGCAGTGTGGCGGAATCCTTCGCCTCAATCTTCTCCAGATTTTCGGCGAGCGGATACGGCTTCGCGTTGAGTCCCGCGCTTTGTCCCGCCGTGTGGAACGCGCCGACGATCAAACTCGCATACGTGTTGCGCGGATTGCTCACGCGCGCGATGTGCCGCCACGCATTCGCCGAATCCGACGCGTGCACGCCCACCGAGGCGCCATGCACGCTGCCCATCGGCCGCTTTGGGCCGTTGTTCTTTGCGAGACCCGGATCGCGCAGCACCAATTGATTGGCCGCCAACGAAATCGCCTCGCCCACGCCTTCCGGTGAAATGCCGTCCGCCAGCGCCGCCGCGACCGCGTCCGCCGCTTTCGCGCGGTCGATGCCATAAATTATTTCAGTAAGTTGCGCGACCAGTGCGTCGTCCGCCGGCTTCGTACCGAGCGGCTGGCTTTCCAATTTGTATTGATCGAAAAGTTTCGGCACCAGCGCGCGAATCGGCGACGGCGACATTTTATTGTCGCGCAAATATTTTTCCTGATTCACGCAGTACCGCAGCGACTGGCGCAGCAGCGTCAGTGCGTTCTCTTTGCCCGCCACATCCAGCAGCGCCCACGAGCGCCACGCCAGCACCACGCGATGCACATCTACTTCATCCTGCACGGCAAATTGCAGATGATTGAACGCCTCGCCTTCGGGGCCGCTCAGCATCCGCGCGAAAATCCCCTCCGCCGCCGCCATGTCGCCCTTATGTTCTGCGTCGAGCAGCGTTTCGCCCGTCGCCTGCTCGCGCGCCATTTCGGCGGCGATGATCTGATGCAGCACTTCGTTCTTGCGCCCGCCGGCTTCCTGAATGCGATTCGTGTTTCGATACAGCACTTTGAACACCGGCAGCGCACCTTCAATTCCGCTGAGCTGCTTCGACATGTCGAACGCCGGCATCAGCGCCATCAACGCATGATAGCCCGTGTAATCCTGCCCGCCGAACGAACGCGCGTTGGCAAGCGCTCCCGCCGCGATCAGCGTGCGCAGTTCAGTCCCTTCTTTTAGTTTCGCAGCAAGCGCCGGCAGAAACTTCGCGATCGGCGTCTCCTGCATCATCGCCACAAGCGGCTCAAGCGTTCCGAAGTTCAGCGTCCCCGCGTCGTCCGCAAAAACGCGCGCCAGCCCAAGCTCGCTCGACACCGCCGCGCCCAAGCTCGCGACCAACATGCCGCGCCCGACATCCGCAAGAAATTCTCGACGAGAAGTAGTCTGGTTCATGATCATGCCTCCGTGATGAGATTCCGAATCGAGGCCGAACCGATGCCGCCGTGCGGGCGGCAATCAGACAAATGATAGCTCAAGACTATGGACGTTCATCGCTGGCGTCAAGCTTGAAAATTCCGTTAGAAGCGGCGGCACTCCTGCCGCCGATGCATTCGGAATCGTTTACGGCGGCAAGAGCGCCGCCGCTCCTAACGCCTATGGCACATCAAACAACTCCCCCCATCGTCCTGATGCGGCAGCATTTTTAACCCGTTGTGACAATCGCGGCACGTCGCGTCCGTCGCCTGTTTGTGAATCAAATTCATTGGCAGCCGCGCCGCCTGCAAATGCGAATTCGCATTCTTATGGCACGCGATGCACCCCTCTTCCTTTAGCGGGAAGTGGCATTTCGTGCAATGCGTCGCGCTGAAATTGCCCCTGTGGTTCTGCGGCTGAATCGTCTGGTGGCAGCGCAAACACGAATCTTCCGTATGGCACACTTTGCATTGCGCGCGGTCCATGTCCGCGCTGACCCCATGCCCGCGTTCGCGCCAGAAATTGGTGTGGTTCGCCGGCGCTTCGACGCGATGACACGCCACGCAACTCGCTTCTGTGTGGCACAGCCCGCAGCTCGCCTGCGATTCCTTCTTCAAGAATCCCGCTTCGCGCCCGTGCAGTTGCTTCCAATTCACAAAATGGTTTTGCGGCTCGAATTTTTTGTCGATCTGCGTGTGGCAAATTTTGCACTCGTTGCTCACGTTGTCGCCGACATGCGTCTTCACGTGGCAAGCAATGCACTCGAACATCGTCGTGTGCAGCTTCGCCGGAACGATGTCCTTTGCCACCTCCACACCGCGGTGGCAAGTTGTGCATTGCACTTTCGCGTCGAAATGAATTTTGTGCGAGAACTTAATCTGGTCCGGCGCAATCGTCTTCGACTCCGTTACATACGACCACTGTGTCTTACCCTCGACATAATTCGTGGCGATGCGCTTCTCAACCGGCTTTTTCTCGTCCAAGCCCTTATGGCATTTGTTGCAACTGGCGAACGTCGGAAATCCCGCAAGCTCTTCCTTCTCCGCGGTTTTGTGGCAGACGCGGCACTTCATCTTCTCGCCGACCACGTGGACTTTGTGATTGAACGGCAGCGCGCGCTGCGCAGCGGCCGGCGCGACTTCGCGTATGTCCTTTTTTTCGCAGCCTGACAACGACACCAGCAGCGCCGCAACGACCGCCGAAACGAGGCTTAAAATGACAATCGTCTTTCGCACGCCCGGCCTTCCGATGCTGTTGCGGTTTGATCGAATTAAATGACAATTGAACGGGATTCTTAGTCATAATAGTATTGCGAACGTTTCGACGCAAGACGAAAGGATATGGGTATCGTGCACGGCAGCCGGAATCTGTCTTTTTATTTCATGCTCGCCTTCTTCACCGGCATCCTGGCCTGCATCTTTCTCGCCTTCCGCGCCTCCGCCACAAAACCGATCACATCCAACGTCCACGTTCCGACTCACGGATCCGTCACTGACAGCCAGAATCGCCCGATCGCTGGCGCAACCGTTTATTTTATCGATTCACAACTCATCGATGTCACATCGCCGATGACCGCGTCAGGCATTCTTGATGGTTCTACTGAATCCTTCGACGAGCCGCTTGAAGACATCGTCCGCGATCCCGTCAAATCCGCCAAACTCCCCAAAGCCGTCACCAACCACGCCGGTAAATTCTCGGTCCACGCCCTCAAAGCTTCGTCCAATTACTACGCATTCGTCATGCCCGGCACTCAAGATTCTGATCATCTTCCCGGCGGCGATCTGAGTCGTTTCTCCTTCTCCACCGGCGCGCTTACGCGCACAGGCATTCACATTACTTTAAGTTGGAAGCCGCCCGACGACGCCACATACATCGGCACCAGCGCATGTTACACGTGCCACCGCTTGGAGACGTACAAACGACATGCGCATCAAATTGGCCTGCAAGTCCCCGCGCAGCGCACGAACAATCAGGACATCTCGGTTTATCCAAGCATCGACGATTTCACGTCGCTCTTTACCGACGCCACGAGCTATACCGACCCGGGCGTAAAAGTACTTTTTTACGAAGATTATAATCCGCTCAATGACACCGATAAATTTAAAGTGTTTCAGGATGCCACCGGCGGCGGCTTGGTATACATGCAAGTATATTTATGGAAGACGGGCACGCAGTACAAGGTCACGCTCTTCAATCAACTCAACCCGAGCGATACGCCGCTGACTTTGAACGTAAAATTGACCTATGGCGGTGCGTTTTACCGGCAGTTGCTTCTCGTCGATGCCCCCGGACGCAAAGGCCGCTATCCGTTCCTGCAATTTCAATCCTTCAGCGGCCAACTTTCCGCCGGCGACGACAGTTATTACGATACCTCGCGCCACGTGTTCCGAGATTACGGCGGAGGTACATTTTTTTCCGCGGGCCCGGACGGGATTTTCGGCACATCCGACGATGTACTTACCTTACCGCCAGTCACTGAAACGTTTGAAGGCCAATGTGCAGGCTGCCATTTCACCGGCGTCAAAATATTCAAAGACGCGACGACGCAGGAAATCCTCGCCAATGCCGTGCCCGACGAAAACGGCGCCTTCGACCCGGACGGCAGCGGCAGTTTGCAGGAGATCAACGTCGGCTGCGAGTCGTGCCACGGTCCCGGATCGCGGCACCGCGAAGAAGCTCCGTTGAACGCCGCTCAGCCAAAATCCGTTGCGCGCGACTCAGGCGCGCGCGCTGTCTCGCGCAGCATTGGATTTCCCACTCTCCCTGGCGCTCACATCGTCCAGCCCGCGTTTCTCGGCGCCGATCGCGCCAGCATGATTTGCGGTTCATGCCACGAACAAGTGCTCGGCAAAAGCCAACTCGGCGTGCGCGAAGTTCCGTTGGACGCCAACGAACAATTTCCGCGCCCAGGCATCAGCCGCGCTGAATATCTTGCCAACCATACTTCGCGAAAAAGTTTCCCGCTCGATGCACTTTGGACCGATCAAATCCATCCCAAAATTCATCGGGCGCAATATTCGACCTGGCTCAAAAGCAAACACGCACGCAACGCGCGCATCATGGTCGCCTGCGACGACTGTCACAAGCCGCACGCTGACAGCGAGTTCGTGCGCTTCCTCTTCGACGACCCGCATAAATCCGACAGCCTGCTTTGCCAGCGCTGTCACGCCATTGATGTCACCAGCCATTCGCTTCAGGAAGCCGGCGACGTGATGCTCAAAGACATCATGCGCTGCACCGACTGCCACATGGACCGCACCGCGCGCAGCGGTCCCGGAAATTTCGGCCACCTGCTCGGACTTCCCAACGGCGTTCCCGGCGACCAGAACATCGTCTTCTGGGAAAATGACCTCACCTCGCACGTCATGGACGTGCCGCGAAAAATCCAAGCCGCCGGCGTACCACCCGGCCTTGCCATGCCCGTGCCGTACACGCGCTCCTGCGCGAGTTCCGCGTGTCACGACACGACCAAACTTATTGCGCCACCGCCGCCCTAAGTTACACGGCTTTTAGCCCGTGGTTTTGAAAGTAGCGATCTTCTAAAAAATATTGAAATACTTTCCAAAAGTCAGCGAATAAACTTCATGCAAAGCCGGTCCGCTTTCTTGAGTCTGTCCGCGCGCCAATCTAGCAACAGGTTACCCGATGATCGCAAAATTCATTTTAGTCAGCACACTTGATCTGCTCGCGGTATCCCTCACTGGCTCCGACGATGCGATCTATGCCGGCGTCGGCTCGTGCCGCAAATGTCATCTCGCCACGGTATCCGGCGATCAATACGAAAAATGGGTCGAGAGCGAACATTCTAACGCGTACCACATTCTTACGACCGACGACGCCAAGAAAATCGCCAAGGACAAAAACCTTGGCGATCCCACGAAAGCTGTTGAGTGTCTAAAATGCCACGTCACCGCCTACGATCAGCCCGCGAAAAAGAAAGGCGAGAAATTCGACGCGACGCTCGGAATCCAATGCGAGTCCTGCCACGGCCCCGGCCAAAGGCACGTGGACGAACGCCTCGACAGCGACGCCGGCAGCGACGATAAAATCGTCACGCTCCCTAAAGGCGAACTCGCGCCGATGCCCACCGCCGAATCCTGCCGCAAATGCCACAACAAGGAATCGCCCACCTACCGGCCGTTCGCCTACAATAAATTTTTCCCGGTCATGGCGCACAACGACCCGCGCAAGAAACGCCCCGCAGATTATCTGGAAAAGTTGCCCGCCGACCCCGCGGACGATCCCGCCGCAGTGGCACCGAAGGTTCACAAAAAATAGTCGAGCCGAAGGAGCGGCGGCTTCCAGCCGGCTGGAAGCCGGCGCTCCGGGAGCTACCCCTTTATCCCCGTCATCGCAATCCCGCGCATGAACGTCTTTCGCGCGAACAAAAACAGCACAATCAGCGGCACTGAAAACATCATGCACGCCGCCATCGCCAGGTTCCACGGCGTCCCGCCCTGCTGGCTGAATAATTGCTCCAAACCCAGCGCCAATGTGAATTGCATCTTGTCGATCAAATAAATCTTCGGCGCCATGAAGTCCTTCCATTGCCGGATGAATTCAAATAGCGCCACCATCGCCAGCGCCGGCCGCGACAGCGGCACGACCACATGCCAGAGAATCTCCAGTTCGCTGCATCCGTCGATGCGCGCCGCGTCGAGCAGATCTTTCGGAAGTCCGAGGAAAAACTGGCGCAGCAAAAAAATGTAAAACGCTCCGCCAAACCACATCGGCGCCCAGAGCGGTTTCGACGTGCCGACCCAGCCAAGCATCTTGAACACGTAATATTGCGGCACCATCGTGGCGGGGAAGGGGATCATCATTACCATTAATGTCATCGCAAACAGCACATTCCGCCCCGGAAATTCTAAGTACGCAAACGCGTACGCGACCAGCGTGCACGAAACGACCGCGCCCAGCACTGAGAAAACGCAAATCCACAGGGTGTTGCGCAGGAATTCGAAGAACCCGCTCGCGTACCACGGCCGCGTTTCGTACTGCTCGCGCATGCGCGTCAGCGCCGCAGGATAATTGTCCCAAAGCAAATGCGGCTCACGCGTGATCTGTTCCGGCGGCACCACGTCCCAACGCGGCTCGGTCCGGTTGCGCTCACGCTCGATCGAAAACTGCGGCAGCATTTCCGTCACGCGGTAATCGCCCTTCTTGCAGCGCTTCACGATCTCGACCGGCACCGGCTTCTCTTCAGGCACTTCGCGCCCTGCCAAAATATATTTGATTTGCGCCGTCCCATCCGGATTGATCGCACTCGCCGGCAGCAGTTTCAAATTTCCCTTTTCATGCCCGGCCAACGGTTTCGCGATCACCGAATCCTCGCTCAACGGATCCTTGTCGCGAATCACCGGCATAATCTCTCCGTTGATCGGCGCGCGCGTCTCGCGCGGAATAAATTCCGGCGGCGAGGTCATCGTCTGGTCGAGCGGCTTGAGCGACGTGATCGTCATCCAAATCAGCGGCATTAAAAACAACGATCCAAACGCCAGCAGAAGCACATGCAGCGTCCCCAAGCGCAGCGCGCTGGCGCGCCCCACGCCCCCGCCGAAACCGCTCTGCTCCCCACGCAGAACCACCGAAGCTCGCCGACTCAACCTCGCCATCTTAAATCCTTAAAACTATCAAACTATGAAACTATGAAACTATGAAACTATGAAACTTATGTTTACTTCCCTGCGTAATGCACGCGCCCGCGCGACAAGCGAAATGCCAGCGCCGTCAGCGCCAGAATGATCATGAACAAAATCCACGCCAGCGCCGATGCGTAGCCCATGTGCATGTCGCGAAACGCGCTTTCGTAAATAAATTGCGGCAGAAAAAACGTCGCGTTTCCCGGCCCGCCCAACGTCATGATGTACGGCTCGGCGAAGACTTGAAACGCGCTGATGATGCCCATGATCACGTTGAAGAAAATCACCGGGCTGATCTGCGGCAGCGTCACGTGCCAGATCTTTTGCCACGTGCTCGCGCCGTCGATTTCCGCGGCTTCGTAAAGCTCGTGCGGCACGTCCTTCAATTTCGCCAGATAAATAAACGCCGTCTGGCCCACGTTCCACAGCGCCATCAGGACCAATCCCGGCAGTGCCCACGTCGCGCTGCCCATCCACGCCGGCGGCGACCAGATCAGCGCCGGGTTCTGCCTCATTTTCTCCGCGAGCGTCGGATCGATGCTCGCGCGCAGCCAATTGAGCGCATCGCAAATTGGCCGCAGAGCACTGTTGATCAGCCCGAACTGCGGCTCAAAAATCCACATCCACAAAATCGCCGACACGGTCGCAGGAATCAAATGCGGCAAATAAAACACCGCGCTGTACAGCGCCTGTCCGCGCCGCGCGCCGTTCATCAGCAGAGCCAGAACCAGCGACACAAAAAGCCCCAGCGGAATTGCCAGCGCCGCGTAGACAATGGTGTTGGTCAGCGCCGTCCAGAAATTCGGGTCCTTGGAAATCTCCCTGAAATTATCCAGCCCGATAAACACCGGCTTTTGCAGCACGCTGAAATCCGTGAAACTGTAATAAATCGACGCGCAAAACGGATACAGCGTGAATAACCCCATCCCGAGAATCCAGGGCGCCGCGAGCAAAAGACCATTCCTCTTAGTATGCAAATTCGCCATATGCTCAACGCACGCCCTTCGCCGATTTGCCGTTTCGACCTTCGACTCTTCGACTTCGACTATTTTTGCTCCCGCACCTTCCGCACTTCCATGATCCGATCATATTTCCGCTGCATCCGCCCCTGTACGTCTTCCAGCGCTTTCTTCGGCGAAACTTCACCCAGCCACGAGCGCTCAAACGCCGTGCGCATATCCTGCTCGTACTCGTACCACATCGGCAACTGCGGCTGAATCTTCGCGTACGGGCTTTTTGCGATGTCGATGAACACCTGCAGATACGGATGCGAATGATCTTTCAAGAAATTCTCCGAACACATCTTGAACGCCGTAAATTTCCCCTGCCCGCCGTTGTTCGCTTTCGCACCGCAGTAATATTCCGCGCCTTCCAGTGAATTCAAAAATTTGATCATCGCCCACGCCTCTTCCGGATGACGGCAGCCGCGCGGAATCGCGACCGTGTCCATGTCCGCCAACCCCACCGGCTGGCCGTGCGTGTCGAACGCCGCAGGGAACGGCGCGCAGCCATAATTCAGGTGCGGGTTGTGAAAGCGGATGAAATTCGCCATCCATACGCCTTGCAGCACCATCGCCACTTTTCCCGAAAGAAAAAGGTTCTGCGGCGAATCGAATGCGCTGTCCGCCGATTTCGAATTCGCCAGCATCTCCTCCGCGCCGTAGCCTCGAAATTTATTGAGCCACTCAAACGACGCCACGTTGTTCGGATGATCCGCTGTAATTCTCCCGGTCGCCGGATCCCAATATTTCCCGTCCCACCAGATTGGCCACGCCCACGGCCACCAGCCCGGCTCCGGCGGCGAAAATCCAATCTGGATGTAGCGTCCATTTTCATCCTTCTTCGAAAGTTTCTCCGCAAATTCCTCGAGTTCTTTAAGCGTCGTCGGCGGCCGATCCGGATCGAGCCCCGCGGCTTTGAATAAATCCTTGTTCCAATGCAGCGCCACCGTCGCCGGCGTCGTGGGCAAACTCCACGTGTGTCCGCGGTACTGGCAATTATCCCAAAACACTTCGATGTAATTCTCGCGCTTGATGAAATCGTCGCCGCGAATGTAATCGTCCAGCGGCAGGAGCGCGCCCAAGTCCGCGAAATCGACTGTGTTCCGCGAAAACAGCCCGATCACATCCGGCGGCTCGCCACCCGCAATCGCGAGCGTCGCTTTGTTTTCAATATGCGTGATCGACGTGTAATGGCATTCGATCACTTGCCCCTTGTGGTTTTTGAGTTTTTTCGAATTGAACAATTCGACCGCGCCGCGCATCGCTTCGCTTTCGAATCCCGTCCACTTCTCCCAATAAGTGACCGTGATCTTCTCCGGCGTTTCCGATAAGTCCACCGGCTTATCTAAATACAACCCCGCGCCAAACACCACACCCAATCCCAGCAGCACAAAATGAGGAACGCGCACGGCACAACCTCCGAGTCGCAACAAAATCAGCACCTCTTCGTAATGCTTTTCGCCCGGCGCGTCAAAGCTCAAATGCATCCTTCAATGGCATCAGCCGCGAATTTCCGTAAAATGGCCATGGCGTTTCCGCTGGACCGTCGTTAAGAGAGGCGAGCGAAAATAGTATTGATGCGTATTGTCATCAGCAACCCAGATACCCTCGGCGATTTCGTTCTCCGCCAACCCCTGTTCTCGGCGCTGCATCAAGCCGGCCACCAACTGCTCTTAATCGTGCGCCCCGCGACGTTGCCCTTCGTTCCTTTCGTCGCGCCTTTCGCCCAAACGGCGCGCTTCCCAACCAATCCATACGAATCCGACGTTGAAGCACAATGGGAACACTTCGCCCCGCTGCTCCATGAAGTTCTCGATTTCAAACCGGATCTCTTCGTCGTCGCTCCTTTTCAATGGACTGATTTCGAAGAAGCCTTCGCGCGCCGCGCTGCGCAGATTCCGCTCGCCGGCCTTTCCGGCCGCAACACCGGCTTTCCGCGCCGCGACGGGTTGCAAATGCCCGCTGGCCGTTCCTTCGATCTGCTCGCGACCGTGGACGAATCCGTTTGGGAACTCGCCAAGAACGAAGCCCTCGCGCACAAAATCCTCGGCAATGAACTGTCGCTCGCCGATCCCGCCATTGAACTGGCGCCCTCCGCGAAGAATTCTGCGCTCGCCGCGCTCGCTGCGCTGGGCCTGCGTGAAAACGATTATTGCGCCGTCTGCGTCGGCGGCACGGCCAACGTCTCCATCAAAACCTGGCCCGCTGAACGCTGGGCCGAAGTGCTGTCGTCGTGGATGCAAAAACACGGCACGCGCATCCTCTTCACCGCTCCGCGCAGCGAAGCGCCCGCCATTAACGCCGTCCGCGCGCTGATGCCCGGCGCGCGCGCGCACACATTTCAATGGATTGACGAAACCAATTCGCAGCTCGAAACGCTCGTCGGCCTGCTCGGCCTTTCCAACGGCTACATTGGCCACGACACCGGCCCCATGCACATCGCCGCCGCGCTTGGCAAACCCGTGCTCGCCGTCTTTGGCGGCGGGCATTGGCCGCGCTTTGTTCCCGCCGCAAAATCGAGCCGCGCGCTCACCGCAAAAGTCGATTGCATTGGCTGCGGCTGGAATTGTCCTTTCGAAAAACCGTATTGCGTTCAGGCGCTCGAGAGCAGCGATGTTCTATCGGCGCTCAACGATCTGACCGGCAGTAACGCAATGCAGCGCCGCGACGTGATCGCCGTGCCGCTTTCGTCGAGCGCGTCGGCGGCGATGTTGAAAGAAAGCGCCTCCATTGCCGCGCGAGAAAAACGCGAACTCTCGCGCCAATTCTCCACCGTCTCGCAGCGCGACGCCGAATTGGGCGTGCTCAAAACCATGGTTCGTGAAACCGCCGCCGCCGCCGAATCCAACCGAATGGCTGCCGTCGAGCGCCTGTCCGTGATGGAATCGCTCGATGGCGCCTTGAAACGCGAACGTTCCGAATTGCAGAGCGTGCGCGACCGCCTTGAAAGCTTACGTGCCGAGGCCGCCGCCGTCCGCACCGAACTCGCCGGCACGCGCAACGAACTCGCCGGCCGCGAAGTGGAACTCGCCTGCCTCAACGAAAAATCCGCCGCCGACGCAAAGAAAATCGACGAACAAAATCAGGCCTATGCGATGCTGATGAAAGACCGCAACGCCTGGGTCGAAATCTATAAGGAGGCCGAAACCAAGCTCAAAAAGAACGACGAACTCTATTGGTACGAACGCATCTGGGACACCGCGCGCCGCATCGCCAAATTCGCCGTCTATGGCCGCCAATACGTCCGCCGCCCGGAAACGCGCAAGCTTCCCTCGATCACCATCGTTACGCCCGTCTTCAACTGCGCCACCTACATTCGCGGCACGATCGAATCGGTGCTCAATCAGAACCATCCGAATCTTGAATACATCATCGTTGATGGCGGCTCGACCGACGGCACGCTCGATATCATTAATGAGTACCGCGGGCGCATCGCGCACGTCATCTCCGAACCCGATACCGGCATGTACGACGCTGTCGGCAAAGGCTTCGACGTGTCGCACGGCGAAATCCTCGCGTACCTCAACGCCGACGACATGTACGAACCCGGCGCGCTGTTGCGCGTCGCGGAATTCTTCCGCGATCATCCGGAAGCCGGCGTGATCTACCACGAAAACACAGTCTCCTCCAACGGCTGGCGCTTCGCCAACATTGCGCAGCCGCACGTCGATATGTTCACGCTGCTGAACCGTCACGTGCTCTTTCAAGACGGCGTCTTTTTTCGCCGCAAAAATTATTTCGCCGTCGGCGGCGTCAATCGCAAGCTGCGGCGCGCCGGCGATTGGGCGCTGTGGCTTGAAATGGCGCTCTGGTTCAAACTCCATCGCGTCTCCGGCCACGCCAGTTCCTTTCGCGTCCGCTCCGGCCAGATCAGCGAAAACATGGACGCGTACAACCGCGAGCAGGACGTTGCGCGGATGGAATTCAAGCAGCGCCTGAATCTGAAGCGGCGCATCAAACGCCTGCCGCGTTTTTTCTGGACGCGAGCAAAGAACATCGCCGAGCGCCTTTTTCGCAACCGCGATTTTTTCTATCCCGCCGATTTTCCCAACATGCCTCCGCCGCCGGGAAAAGAACCGAGCTTGAATGCTCCGCGGCCGCTCTGCCCGCTCACGCGAAAAACGCCCGATCGCCTGTTGCTCAGCGCGCGCCATCCCATGCTCGGCGAATTGGAAATCAATCACATCTATTTCAAAGACGATTCGCGCGTGGCTCTCAATCATCCCGCGCCCAACTCCGAACAAGCTCTGCAACTGCGCGCGCAGCGCTTCGCGATCCCGCCGGTCGATTGGTCCAAACCGCCCGCCGGCGTCATCGCGCCCTCTGCGCCGTACGCGTCGCCTTACGCCAAATCAAAATTGCGCGGCGGAATTCTTGCGCGCGTTCTTCGCAATCTCTGGTGCGCGCGCGTGCGTCCGCATTCAAAATTCCCCACGCCCGCCGTTGCACTCGCCGCGCATACGCTCGGCGATCTCGCTTCGATCTTCGACGAGCAAAACTCAGCCGTGCGCTTCCTCGATGCCTGCTGTTTTGACGGCGCGCTGCTCGACACGATTTCGGCTGCGACTAAATGGCGCTGCGCAGGCGTTGAAGCTAATCCCGCGGCCGCCGCCGCCGCGCGCGCCAAAGGCCACCGCGTTGTCGAATGCGACATCGGCGACGTGCCGTATGCATTTCCAATCAAAGAACGATTCGACATCGTTCACGTCGGCGAAGGCTTCTCCTATTTGCCACATCCGGTCCAAACGCTGAATGCGCTAAAAAATCTTCTCGCGCCCGGCGGCATCCTGGCGATCGCCTCACCGAACCTGGATTCCATTCAACAGGAATGGTTCGGTCCGTGCTGGGCTCATTGGCACCTCACCCGCTTTCATGCGCTCTATTCGCGCAGCGCCGTGGAACGCCTCGCTCATTCGACAAACATGTCGATCCTCCGCGCGCGCACCTTTTCGCACGCGCAATGGACCGCGTTCAGCATGCACTTTCAAGTGCATGGCCTGGCCTGGTCCACCCCGCACATCGCCAACATTCCCGAAAGCGCTCTGAACCACGCCGCGCGTTTGGAGCGCCTGATCCGAAACGTCTGGGACATTCGCGGCAAAGGCGATTACATTCTTGCGTTGCTGAAAAATGACACGGGCCTTTAGCCCGTGTTTGTGCTGAAACCCAAAACCATGCCTTACCCTCGTTTCACCGTCGTCACCCCCTCCTATAACCAGGCCCAATATGTCGGCCTGACAGTGCGCAGCGTCTTATTGCAGCGCTACCCCGAACTCGAATACATTGTGATGGACGGCGGATCGAAAGACGGCACGCAAAAGGTCCTCGAACCGTACGCCGACCGTTTCGCCTATTACGTCTCCGAAAAAGACAAAGGCCAGGCCGACGCGATTCATCGCGGCTTCGCGCGCTCGACCGGCGAAATCATGGGCTACCTCAACAGCGACGACATGCTCGCCCCAGGCGCGCTCCTTGGCGTCGCCGAGTTTTTCCACACGCACCCCGATGTCGATGTCGTCTACAGCCACCGCTGCACCTGCAACGCGCAAAATCGCGTAATGTGGTATTGGATTCTGCCCGAACACAGCAACTACCGCATGTTGCGCTGGGATTTGATTCCGCAGGAAACCTGTTTTTGGCGGCGGCGCATCTTCGAAAAGTGCGGAAACATCAATCCCGAATTTCATTTCGCGATGGACTACGATCTCTTCGCGCGCTTCATGCTCAACGGAAAACTCAAACGCCTCAACCGTTTTCTCGGCTGCTTCCGCCAGCACGAATCGGCGAAAACGTCCACGCAAATGAACACCGTCGGCCAAAAAGAAATTCAGCGCGTCTGGCAAACTTACGGCATCCGCAGTCACGTGTGGGATCACGTCGTCGGCGTGCGCTATTTTTATTACGCGGAACGCCACGGCTCAAAATACATCGCCAACGGCGCGTGCCTCCCTGGTGCGCTGCCCGGCAACGATTACGATTACGACGACGTGTGGGGCGGGCTGCTGAAGAGCGATAAGATGCCGTCGAAATAAGTCGAGAGGTGAGAGTGGGGGAGTGGAGAGTACAGAGTGGGGAGAACGACCGTGAATAAAGATAGCAGAATTTATGTTGCGGGGCATCGGGGATTAGTTGGGTCGGCGATTGTCCGCAATCTCCACGCGCGCGGTTTTGAAAACCTGATTTTAAGAACGCGCGCCGAACTCGATCTCTGCAATCAATCCGCGGTGAACGCGTTTTTCGAACGCGAAAAACCCGAGTACATTTTTCTCGCCGCGGCCAAAGTCGGCGGCATCCTCGCCAACAACACTTATCCCGCAGATTTTATTCGCGACAATTTGCTCATTCAAACGTTCATCATCGACGCCGCGTATCGCAACGGCGCGAAAAAATTGGAAGCGCTCGGCTCCTCCTGCATCTATCCGAAATTCGCGCCGCAGCCGATGAAAGAAGAACACCTTCTCACCGGCGTGCTTGAACCGACCAACGAATGGTATGCCATCGCCAAAATCGCCGGCATCAAAACCGCACAAGCCTACCGCAAACAGTACGGCTTCAACGCCATCGCGCTGATGCCGACGAATCTGTACGGCCCCGGCGATAATTTCGATCTCCAAAACTCGCATGTTCTCCCGGCGCTCATCCGCAAATTTCACGAAGCCAGACTCGCCGCTGCTCCGCAAGTCACGATCTGGGGCACTGGTTCCCCGCACCGCGAGTTCCTCTATGTGGACGACCTCGCGGATGCGTCCGTGCATCTCATGCTGAACTACGATGGCGAGCAGATCGTCAACGTCGGCGTTGGCGAAGATGTCTCGATCAAGAAACTCGCGCAACTCGTCGGCGAAATCGTCGGCTATAAAGGCGAACTGGTCTTCGACACCACCAAACCCGACGGCACGCCGCGAAAGTTGCTGGATGTTTCGCGCCTACACGCGCTCGGCTGGAAAGCGAAAATCGGTTTGCGCGAGGGAATTGAGCGAACATATCGATGGTATGTGGAGCAAGCACGATAGCCGCCCGCGTCACAGCCCAAACTCCTCCATCTTCTTCCGTAGCGTCGTGCGATGAATTCCCAGCAGCGCGCTGGCCTTCACCTGATTTCCGTTAACGCGCTTGAGCGTCATGTCCAACAGCGCCCGCTCCACATCCGAAACAATCTCCGCGTACGCGTTGCCCTCTTCGCGCCCTTCGGCCTTGTCGAGTGCCGCGAGCGTGCGTTCGCGCACCAATTCTTCCAGCGAACGAGCCGGCGCTGCGTCCTCGCCGCGCAAGCTGCGCAATATGTGCGCGGGAAGATGCTCGGGCAGAATCACCGCGCCGCGCGAAACGATCACCGCGTGTTCGATGGCGTTGCGCAGTTCGCGCACGTTTCCAGGCCAATCGTAGCGCTCGATCAGCCCCATCGCATCTTTACTGATGCCTTGCGCCTCCGCTGGCATGGCCTTGTCGCGCGAGGTTCCGCGCGTTAGAAAACTCGCCACGAGCAGTGGCAAATCGTCTTTGCGGCGGCGCAGCGGCGGCAGTTCGATCGACACGACGTTCAGCCGGTAATACAGATCTTCGCGAAAAAGCTGCTTCTTGATCTGCGTGCGCAGGTCCAGATTCGTCGCGGCCAAAATCCGCACGTCGGCTTCGACCGATTCCGTGCTGCCCACGCGTTCGAACTTTTTCTCTTCGATAAAACGCAGCAGCTTGGCCTGCACCGATAGCGGCATTTCGCCGATCTCGTCCAGAAAAAGCGTCCCGCCGCGCGCCGTTTCGGCCTTGCCTTCCTTGTCGCGAATCGCGCCCGTGAACGCACCCTTGACGTGGCCGTACAATTCGCTTTCCAGCAACTGTTCGGGCAGCGCCGCGCAATTCACTGCCACGAACGGTCCTCGAGAGCGCGCCGAATAGTTGTGAATCGCGCGTGCGACCAGTTCTTTGCCCGAACCCGATTCGCCCAGAATCAGCACCGAACTTTCCGCGCCGGCCACGGCGCCGATTTTTTTGTAAACTTCCTGCATCTCCGGCGATTTGCCGATCATGCTGTCCAGGCCTGCTCCGGCGAGCAGCTCGCGGCGCAGTTGCGCGACTTCGCGCGACAGGTTGCGCCGCTCCAACGCCGAGCGAATCTGGTGCAGCGCGTCATCGTTGTGGATGGGCTTGGTGAGGTAATTGAACGCGCCGCGCCGCGTGGCTTCGATGGCCGTGTCCATCGTGCCGTGTGCGGTCATTACCAAGATCGGCAATTCCGGATTGAGCGCCCGGAATTTGGGCAGCGCGTCCAGTCCCGATAGTCCCGGAAGGCGAATGTCAAGCAGCACCAAATCGGGACGTTCGGCCTCCGCCAACTCCAGCCCTTCTTCCGCCGACGCGGCGCTCAGACTCTGCCAGCCCTGCGCGTTGAACAGTTGTGAAAATGCCCAGCAGATCGACGGCTCGTCGTCCACGACCAAAATCTTCGGCTTGCTCTCGTTGCTCATCTTCAATGTAGGACGGCTCTCCGAGCCATCAAAATTGTGGTGCTGGCGGCCCGCCTGCACATTCGCACGTCCCGCCTGCTCATTTTGTATTCGATATCGTCGGCACAATCAACGCCGGTCCGCTGACGATCACGCGCGTGTCGCCGGTGTTGCGCGCGTCGCCGGCCGATTTCAATTCGCGCGCGTCAACCGTCACCGTGATTGTTTTGTGCATGCTCAGCTTGATGGAGTTGAAGGGCCTGTTTTCCAATCGGAGTTCCTGTGGCGATTCCGCAGGATCCTTTACCCGGCCTTTTTTCAACATCCAATCCAAATAAACATGCGCCCGCTCATAGGTGACGTCTGCGCCGAATCCCAAGCCCGCCGGCGCGCCGAAGCTGGCAAAGCGATCTGCCGCGGTCTTATCCACGCGCGCCAGCACGCGCAGCTTCGACGTCGATTCCAGCAATTTAAAACTCACGTTGACGTCGCATTCCAGCGCGGGATTTGTCAGTTCCGCCACGCCCTCGACGCGAAATGCCTGTTTGTCCTTGTCCCAAATCCAACTTCCCGCAATCTCCGTCCAGCCGGCTTTCTTGAGCATCTCGCGCGCTTCTTTTTCTTCCGGCGTCAGCGTGTCCACTTTCGGCTTTGCCGCGGGTGCGTCCAGCGTCGCGACGATCTCGTCGAATTCTTTTTTGTGCGCTTTCGCAAAATCGGTCAGCGCAAATTTCGTTTCGAGATCGGCGCGCAGCGCTTTGAGTTTGTCTTTTGCGTTCGCTTTCTGAGCGTCTTGCATGTCCTTCAAAAGCTGGCGCGATTCTTCGTCGCCATTGCTGGCGGTCACCAGCGGCGCGGGCGGCGGCGATTCGACTTTATCGGGTTTCACCGGTTCGACCGGCTTGGCCGAAGCGGCTTCGACGCTCTTGAGCAGCTTCAACGCCGGAGCCGCCGCGGCCTCCAGCGTTTTGTCTTTGGCGATCGCCTCGCGAATAAACTTCGCGGCGTCAGCCTTGATCCCCAACGCGAAGGCCAGCGTGCCGATATCCCACGCCGCGGTGGCCTTGTCGAGGTCCGCTTTGCGCAGTTCCTTCGCCAGCCGCAAAATCACGTCCGGTGCGTCTTTGCTGTCCCACTTCAGCGATTGCGGTTCCGGTATTTCACCAGCAATGTAGGACAGCCCGCTGTCATCCCACCGCGTGACTTTGACGTTCGCGTACGATTTGAGCGAGGCCAGATCGACCGGCTTCGCGTTCACCTGCGCGCGCATCGCTGTCGTGAATTTGTCGGCGGCGTTGAAAAGTTCCGCCATGCCAAGCGCATCTTTTTTGCTCGCCTCGAATTTCAATTTCGCTTCAGTCAGGAGCTTTGCCGCATCGCCGAATTGGAAACACGTTTTGGCGACCGGATCGAAATAAAGCGCTCGCTGCACAGCCTTCTCGTAAAGCTCCGCCAACTCCTGCTGGATTTCCGCACGCGTCGTGTAATTGGTGATCGCGGCTTTGAATTGCGCATCCTGCTTAACCGGGAGCTTGGCGGTGATCGCTTTCAACATCGCCACCGCTTCTCTGGGATTGTACGCGCTCACCGTCGCGGCTCTTCCCAACAAGCCGGAACACAGAGGTTCGACGCGCGCCAATGTCAGGAGCGCCTCGTCCGTGCTTTCGTTAGCGTTCATGAAATCGCAGAGTTTCGTCAGCGCGTCGTTTATGCGCGCGGATTTGAGATCCTCGTTGACCAGCGGCTCCAGTTTCTTCCACTCTTCGCCGATAACATTCAATTTCGCGCGGATGTCGCGTTCCAGTTTGTTTGCGCGGTTGCGCGGCCCCGGCAGGATGCTGAGCACGTCGCCATGTTCTCTGCGGAATTCGGCCAGCTTGCGCAGGGCTTCGCCCGGTTTGAGCTTGCTGCTTGCAAAATCGTCTTCGAGCGCTTTTAATTTTTTTGCGACCAATGGATTTTTATCATTGTGCTCCGCCTCGGGCGGCTTCACATCCCCCGGCACGTGGTACGCAATCACCGGCGTCGATTTGGTATCGGCGCTGGCTGTCTGCGCCGCCGGCGTCGAAGTGCTGGTCGTCGCGTGCGTGTTGCTCGCCTGCGGCGTTCCGCCCGGCCCTCTGAACAGTGCCAGGATCACCAGCAGCCCAATCGCCGCCGCCGCGCCCAGCATCAGCGGCATCAGCTTCGAGTCTTCCGGCTTTACGACTCGCGTGGTCTGCTTTTCGGTTTGTCCGGGAGACGACGCCTGCGGCTTGGCGCTAGTCGCTTTTCCCGGAACCGCCGGCTTGGGCCCGAGCACCGGTTTGTACTGCCCGCTCTTGCAGAGTTGAATCGCTTCCGCCGCTTCCGTCGCGTTCTGGAAACGTTTCGCCGGATCTTTCTGCATCAGCTTTTCGATCAGCGCGACGAATCCCGGCGAAAGTTGCGGGCGAAATTTTTTGATCGACTGCGGCGCTTCGGTCAACACTTTCACCATCACCGCCGCAGCCGTGCTGCCTTCGTACGGCGTGTGGCCCGTTGACATCACGAACATCGACGCGCCCAGGCTGTACAGATCGCTGCGCCCGTCCACTTGCGTGCCACTGCATTGTTCCGGCGACATGTAATGCGGCGTGCCCAGCGTTGTACCGTCCTGCGTCAGCGAGCCGTCGCGGTTGCTTTCGATTGAGGCCAGTCCCAGATCCGCAAGCCGCACGCGCCCCGCGCTGTCGATCAGGAAATTGTCCGGCTTGATGTCGCGGTGCAGCACGCCGCGCGCGTGAGCCAGTTTGAGCGCTTCGGCGATTTGCCCAGAGATTTCCAGCGTTTCCTTTTCAGTAAACGGGCCATTTTCTTTCAGCTTTTTCTGAATGGAATTGCCGTCCACGTATTCCATCGCGATGAAATGCATGCCTTCGGCGAGGCCCAGCTCGTGCACGCTGACGATGTTGGGATGCGCCAACTGCCCGGCTGCGCGCGCTTCGCGCAGGAACCGCGCGACGATGCGTTCGTCCTGCGCCAGCTTCTTGGGAAGAAATTTGATCGCAACGATGCGGTCCATGGAAACTTGCCGGGCTTTGAAGACGACGCCCATGGCGCCGCGCCCGAGTTCTTCCAGGATTTGATATCCGCCTATTTGACGGCCTGTAACCATTTATCGCTCTCGTCCGATAATTCCCGCGCAATCACGATTCTCAATCGCGATCGTCCAATATTCCAACATCCAAGTGACTAGTCCGCGCAGCACTTTCCCCCAAGAATTTGGACGCAAACCGTTTTATCATGTTGCCGCGATCTTCCAAAATACAATATGCTCCAAAGCGCGTCATTTTCGCTGACAAAAGCTGTCAATTCTTGTTAAACTGAGCGCTCAAAATTGCACAGGTGGAGAGCCTTCTTTGGGAAATCTTACATTCCATTCCGCAGGAGAGTCGCACGGTCGAGGCTGCTTTGCGTTCATCGAAGGATTTCCGTTTGGCGTGCCCGTGGAACTCGAGGCCATCAATGAGCAATTGGCGCGCCGACAAAAAGGCTATGGCCGCGGCGGGCGCATGAAAATTGAGACCGACAAGGCTGAATTCTTGGGCGGCCTGCGCCATAACCGCAGTATGGGCGCGCCAATCCTTCTGGCTGTATGGAATAATGATTGCCGCATCGAAACCGCTCCCGAACTTGAGTGTCCGCGCCCGGGGCACGCCGACCTCGCCGGCTATTTGAAATTTGGCGCTCCCATCCGCGATATTCTCGAGCGCGCCAGCGCTCGCGAAACCGCCGCACGCGTCGCCGCCGGCGCGCTCTGCCGCCAATTGCTGGCGCAGTTTGGCATTGTGATTCATAGCCACGTCGTCTCCATCGGGGCGGCTGCGGTTCCCGATGGCTTTTCGCCCAAATTTGAAGATTTGGCAAAGGCCGACGAAAGCCAAGTGCGCTGTCTGCACAAGAGCACTGAAGCGGCCATGATCGCCGCCATCGACGAAGCCAAAAAAAACGGCGACACGCTCGGCGGCGTTTTCGAAATCCAAGTCCGCGGGCTGCCGATTGGTCTCGGCGATCACACGCAATGGGACCGCAAACTCGACGGCCGCGTGGCGCAGGTCATCATGTCGATTCAGGCGATCAAAGGCGTTGAAATCGGCTTGGGTTTTCAGGCCGCGCGCCTGCCCGGCAGCCAGGTTCATGACGCCATTCATTACAAGCCAGCGCTGAAGGGCGTTCCCAACGGCGGCTTCGATCGTCCCACAAATGGGGCGGGGGGCTTGGAAGGAGGCGTCACCAACGGTGCGCCGCTCGTGGTCCGCGCGGCGATGAAGCCCATCAGCACGCTGATGAAGCCATTGATGTCCGTGGATTTGAGCACGGGCGAACCGAAAAAAGCCGATATTGAACGCAGCGATTATTGCGCGGTTCCCGCGGCGGCGGTAGTCGGCGAAAACTTCCTCGCGTTCGTCCTGGCTCAAGCGTTTTGCGAGAAATTTGGCGGCGACTCGCTGGCCGAACTCAAGCGCAATTTTGCCGGTTACGTGGAAGGCATCAACATCAAGCGCTCGAAGTAACAAGGAGGGGCGGCACTCTTGCCGCTCTTGAATTTTGGAAGGCCAGCTTTCTTGCCGCCATTGGAATTTAAGCACCCGCATGAAGGCTGACACGCTTTCACAGAGTCTTAACCGCTGGACGGCTGCGTGTTGAGCGGAGGCGCGCAGCATTTTTCCGTCCTCGTATCAACGGCATCCTCTGCGCTCTTTAATTTTGCGGCCAATGAATGTGCTTGAAGGAAGTCTATCGCAGTCGATACGGGATGGTGGCGTGAGAACGGCAGAGAATAGCATGAGCGTTCCCTCGTTTGGCACACCGCTCGGCGCACCGCAGCAGGCACTACCGCCTGTGACCGTGCCATCGCTGAATTCCCCAGTGCCTGCTTCCGCACCGGCGCCCACCGCGCCCGCCACGTTTGCCATCGCCCATATCGGACAAGCGCGCCAGGCTCTCGCCGACATGCTCGTCTCCTACGGTCGGCTGCTTAGTTCCAACGATAACGCCAATTCGCGCGCGCAACTGCGGACCGAACTGGCCGGCCTGCTCGTGGACAAAGATCCCGAACTGCTCGAATGCATTATTCAACTTGCAGGCAAACGCCGCAAAGCGTCGGCTCCGCGCATTCTCGAATTGTTCGACGGCCTTACGTCGGTTGCGCAGCGCTATCACGCGGCCGGCGTTCCAGGCGACGATCTCGCCTGGGTCGATCTGCGTTCGCTTTGCGAGCGCTTGCTGTCGCCCTATCAGCATCGCGTCGAAGAGATCATTTCGCATTTGAAGCTCGACGGCCCGCTGATGACCGTCATGCCGCAATGGTTTCTCGACATCGCCGCGTCGCTGAAAAGTTCCAGCGCCTCCGGCCGTGTGCACGGCATGATCGCGCAAAGTCCCGCGTACATGCTTGACGGTCCCGGATTCTCGCAGGCCGTCGATGCGCTCGATGAATTGATCGTGGCCGGCGAATCGCGCGACTCCGAACGCCTCACCGCGCACATCTGCTCGTCGCTGAACGCCTACGCGCGCGAAGACCGCATCAAAGCCGTGGCCGGCCTTTCGGTGCTGATTGAAAACAGCATGGATCAAGCCGGCAAAGCGGTGATTCAGGTCGAGAACGCGCTAATGGAAGGCTGCGCGCGCGAGACCAGCGAAGCCGTGCTGCGTCCCTACGCAACGTACCTGCTCGACCGCATGGTCATTCTCTTCAACCGCGGCTATTTCGACCGCGCCGCGCGCCACGCCGAAACGCTGCTGCTTCTTGAACGCAGTTACCGCAAAGCCGCCGGCGAAGACGCGATGAATCCCGTACGCGAAGCCTGCGGCGAACTGAGCAAAACGGCCTGGGCCAAAGGTCTCGCCGATTACCTCATCGCCGGCGGCGAAAAGGAACAAGCCGCCGCGAAGATTCTCGCCGCCATCGACCGCAACCTGGCCACCGCCATCATCGGTTGCATCGCGCGCGAAGACAGCCTCGTCCGCGCCCAGGCTTACGCGCGGCATCTGCGCACGCTTTGCCCGAGTTCCGCAAAACTCTTCGTCGCCGTGATGACGTCGCAGAACGATCCGGTGATGCTCTCGCGCATGCTCTCGATTGCCCCTCACATCGGCGGCGACGACGAAATCCTCGAAGTGCTTTACCCGATTCTAACGCATCCCAATTTCGAACTGCGCGCCGCCGCGCTTCAATTCATCCTCGACCACGACAACGAACGCACCGCCGCGTTCATCTCCGCGCGCATGCGCGACCCGCGCAGCGCGCAGCAGCACGAGATGTGGATGAGCATCCTGATGAAGCTGCGCCATCCCGCCGCGGCGAACGTCGTCATCGGTGAATTGCAGGCCGAACTCGACGCTCCCATGCAGGACGACCGCCGCATGATGACACTGATCGAAGCCTGCAACGCGCACGATGATCCGCGCGTCGCCGCCTTGATGTTGCGCGCCGTCCGCACCGGATTGAACGAATCGCGCCGCCTTACTTCCGTGCAGCGCGAAAATGGCAAAGCGCTCAAACTCACAGCGATGAAAGTGCTCATCCGTTACGGCAAGGACCCGCGCGTCTACGAAGAATTCTCGCGCCTGAGCAAAGACCCAGACCCTGAAATTGCGCGCATGGCTCAATATTGCCAGAGCGCCGCCGCCGCTCCGCCGCCGCCGCCGGCCCCCGTTGCGCAGGCCGCGTCGTCGTTCGCATCCGGCCCGTCAGGCACACAGCGAGTCCCTGTGTCTATGGGCACTCGCACCGGACGCACCGGCGCGCAACAAAAGGCGCGCAAGAGCTTCGATCCGATTTCTCACTTGGCGCCGTCCGCAAACGCGGATTTGCTCTTCCAACCTGGCGCCACCATTAATACCAATGCTGGCAAGAGCCGCCGCCCACCAGAAGAAATTCAGGGCGGCGTGATGTTTTCCGGCAAACAATCGCCGCTCAATCCCGCGCAGCTTCCCGACGATCTGTTCACCGGCATGAAACCGCTGCTCGAAGGCGAATTGCAGGACCTCGGTTTGGGCTTGACGGCGCGCATCACCTGCGCCAAAAATGGCGTCATGGTGATTAAATCGTCGCTGGGAAACGGAGCGCTTTACATCCAAAATAAAGTTGTCGTCGCCGCGTTCTTCTCCGGCATGACCGAAATCCAGGCCCTGGCCGCGATCGGAAAACTCAAGCAGGCAAAATTCGCGTACTTTGCCAAATCGTTCACGTACGCGGCTTGCATGAGCGTCGAAGTCTCGAACATCGAAACGGCGATCCGCGAGTACCTCGACATGCGGTAACGGCAAATTCAAGATTCAAGATTCAAGATTCAAGGTTTAGCGTTATTCGCGTAGAATCTTGAATTAAAAGTCCGGAGGACTTTTATGGCCTCCTTTAATACCATCGAAAATGGCCGCCCCATCCGCGTCATCCAAACCGGCTGCGGCGAGATGGCGCAGGCCTGGGTCGAGCGCACGCTGCGCTCGCAAGACCTTCAGCTTGTCGGCTTGGTCGATCTGCGCCGCGAAGCCGCTGAAAAAACCGCGCGGCGCTTCAATCTTTCCAATCGGCTCATCTTCAATTCACTCAAAGAAGCGCTCACCGCCGCCCAACCCGACGCAGTCTTTGACGCCACCGTCCCCGCATCGCATTGCGCCGTCACGCTGCAAGCGCTCAAAGCCGGCTGCCACGTGCTGGGTGAAAAACCGCTCTCCGACAACATCGCGTGCGCAAAAAAAATGTGCGCCGCCGCAAAGAAAGCGCGCCGCCTCGTCGCCGTCACGCAAAACCGCCGCTTCAACGAACACGCTGCCGCATTTCGCGCGGCGCTGGCAGGCGGATTGGTCGGCGATCTATCCAGCCTCGACGCCGATTTTTATCTCGGCGCGCATTTCGACGGCTATCGTTTAAACATGCCGCACGTGCTACTGCTCGACATGGCCATCCATACCTTCGATCAGGCGCGCATGCTCTCCGGCTGCGATCCGCTTTACGCCTATTGCCGCGAATTCCATCCCAAAGGCAGTTGGTTCAAAGGCGAAGCAGGCGCCGACTGCATTTTCGAAATGACACGCGGCGTCATCTTTACCTACCGCGGCTCGTGGGCCGCCGAAGGTTTCGGCACAAGCTGGGAATCGGCGTGGCGCGCCATCGGCTCAAAAGGAACGATCGTCTGGGACGGCGCTTCAAGCCCACGCGCGCAGGTGCCCGCATCGACGGAAGGATTCTTACGCGAAGCGCGCGACGTGCCCGTGCCGCCGGTGCCGTTGGCGCACACCGGCCACGACGGCTCCTTCGACGACTTTTTCCACGCGCTGCGCACCGGCCGCGACCCGCAGTGCATCTGTCACGACAATATCAAAAGTCTGGCCATGTGTTTCGCCGCGATCGACAGCGCCAAAAGCGGCAAGCGCGTCAAGATTCAGATTTGAAAGTAAGCGACCTCTTCAATGCTATTGTCCACCAGCGCCGTCGCCTCCATCTCAAAGAGCAAATCGTCGCGGCACACGTCGCCCAGAATCGTCACCACCGGCAACCTTCGAGCCGCGGGCATTGAACGCCAGATTCTTTCCACTTGCGGTGTTTTGCAATACGCCATCGCCTGAACGATGTCGCGCATTGAGCCCTTCACGTTGTCGAGCACCGCCGCAACATTGCGGAGCGTTGCCAGAATCTGTGCTTCAGCGTCATCAATGTGGCAGGTCCGCCCTTCCGGATCGATGTCCGCCGTGCCGGACACAAACATGGATCGCCCAGCGAGCGCGTCGATGTGCGCCGCGCGCGAAAAGGCCGAGCCATACTCAAACGCGGAGCGCTGATTTCCCGCGGCGGCGTAAAACTCAGTGCGCGATGAGTCGCCCCGGAAGGCCGTCACGTCCAGCGCGCAGAACGTTCCGTCCATCGGTGCGACGCCAATGCCCGTGCTCGCGGGCGGCGAAAAGATCGCCGTCTCCGCACCCGCACCGCTGCGCACGCCTACTCCCGCGCTTCTAAAAAACTCCCGGCGAACCTGGTTGAAGATCGCATAATGATCCAGTATGTCGCGCATCCACCACCACGTTCGCACGACGGAGCGGAAATCCATTCCCGCCTGTCTCAGCAGGCGCTGCGCTTTCGCGAAGGCGGTGGCATACTGGGCTTGCGGGCTTTCCTCCTTTTGGCCACCCAGCGCGGAAAGCGTCGTCCATTGCCCATGGCGGCAATCAACAACGCGACCGCATGCCTCGCCATCCAGCGACAGGACACGCGGCCGGCCACAACCGGCCACCGCGTGAACCTGTACGCCCTGGATTTCCGTCTCTCCGCCCGGCGAAATCAGCCAGGTCGGAGAGACACCGTCGTCCCGAGGACCATACGCATGCGCGCGGCTTGCGCGCAACTCATCCGCAACGCCGGCCGCGGCAAATATACGCTCGTCGAGCAGATGCGCGTCATGAGTCTCCAGCTCGCGCGCAATCTCCTCGAAAAGCACCGCGGCCTGTTCGTGCGGAGGCAGGCCCTTGGGCGGAATCGCTGTCAAATAGAGTTCGAATATGTCATCGGCATGCAGCATGCGCGTCTTGACGCAACGCTGTGTCTCGATGGTTTGAGGAAGTGCCAGGGGAGGTGCCATGTTTCCTCCACTAAATTGAAAATGTTGTTTGCCAGAAAAAAACGTCAACTACTCGCCGCTTTCCCAGCGCACATATCATACCATCAGTATCCTCTTATCTACAAATGTGGGCAACCTATTGGTGATCCAAACTTTGGCGAAAGTGTGCGCGCATGCGCGAACCAGCGAAATTTGCATTCTTGAAAAGTAAGATCGCACAGGTGCGAAACTCCCGCGGCGGAAATCAACATAGAATCTCAATAGACGATATGAATATCGGTATATGTTGTAGAAGTGGACGGCGATTTGCTCATTGTCCTGGTGCTGGCCAGGATGACTTTATGAAACTGTCTCGCTACACGCTGTTGCGCGCCATACTACCAATGACTGTCTTCGTGATCGGCATCGAAAGTCATTTTCTTTGGCACGCGTGTCGATTTTCAGCAAATCGCGCCGTGTATTGCTCGAGCGAAACCGTCTGCAGCAACTGCGATTTGTTGGCTGCCGCTACTGCGACTGAAACTTATTTCAAAAATCAAAATGAATGGCTCGGCATTGCCTGCGCGTTGCCGCTGGCCTTGGCGGCGGTCGCGCTAAGACGGTTTCGCGAACAGCGCGTTTATGCGACACACGCGTTTTTTTTTGGCGGTGTCACCGTTTCCGGTTTTCTCGCGGCCAGCGGATGTTTTCTTACAGGCTGCTGTGGCTCGCCCATGCTCGCGGTCTACGCAAATCTTTTTGGAATCGGCGTGCTCACGCTCGCCAAACCGTCGCTCGCACTGCTCAGCGCATCGTTTGTCGCTGTCGCCTGGTACCGCATGAATAAGAAACACGTCCCGCTAGCGAACAACGCGTGTACGTTGAAAAAGAAACGCCTTGATTTCATCTTTAAGAAATCGACTCGGGCCAATGCAGATTGAGCCAATTAAAAAGGATCGTCGTTCACTTCCTTTGCCTTCATCACAAAGACACGCACGTTCTTCGCCACGGGATCGAGCACCAGCACGCGGCCGCGCGAATCCGCCGCAACGGGCAGTGCGATCCCTTTGTGGCAATCGTCCTGGCATTCCAACGGTTGATCCGGAAAAACCGCCGGGGGCGCGACGACGCTCTGAAACGTGCCGTCAACCGCGTAGGTTTTGACGCGCAACAGTCCTTTTTCGGTTGTGACGAATCGCCCGTCGGGCAGCAACGCGAAATGAGCTGGATTGCAGCACCCGCAGAAACCTTCCACTTCCGGCGTGAACTTCCCCCACGCTGATTTAAATTGGCCGTCCGCTGAGTACGATTCGAGCTGATGACGTCCCGTATCGGCGACAAGCAGCATTCCTTTTGGCGACACGGCTACATCGAAATAAGGGCTTGGAACGATGAAGCCCGGCGCCTTTGTCGATTGACTTTTTGCACCGATTCGCGCTAAAAGAGTCCCTTTAGTATCATAGTGTAAAACGATGCGCTCGTTCCAGTCCGCAACGAACACACCACTTTTTGATACGGCGATGGATGTCAGTTGGCTTTTCGCAGCCGCAGCACTCCACCGCGCCTTGCGTGCTCCCTTTGCGTCGAACAATTCAACATGATCGTTAATGCCCACATAGATCGTTCCGTCGCTGCTCACTACCAGGCATGCTGCCGCGGCGTCCAGTTTGAATTCAAGCGCGCGCTTCCCATCGACTCCGAACACGCGCACGCCCGAATCGCCCCCGACGTAAATTCGGTCGGACGGTCCTGTCGCGATCGCATGCACAACCTGAAAGCCGGTCTGGATTGGCGCTCCCTCCACATAGTCTATTAGCGAGGGTTCAATGTTGCGCAGCGCACTTAGATCGTACGTGAACTCTTTCCCCAACTCCGGCCCACTGCTCGCGCGATAATCCGACTGCACGACCGCAATGACCGCGCCTGTGACCGCCAATACGATCGCCGCACACACGGCAACTCCACTTAAACTAACCGAGCTGTGGCTTTGCATCGTAAGATACCCTTTATTATTTCAGGACACTGATATCCAGACAGATCATTCGAGCAAGATCACGTGCGATCAGCCGGCCCGACGCGATGGCCATCGGCGCCCAACTTTCAGACCCATTCAGGATTTGCGACTGCGCAAGTTTTTTATACGCGGCCGGCGTCGCGTCGATTAATGTCAGCAATCCGTTGTCGTCCATCGCGAATAAAAACCCGTTGGCGAGCGTGTACGGTCCGCCACCCTCCTTGCCGAACCGCTCTTTGCCGCTACTCCATAAAACTCGGCCTTCTCGGTCGAGACAGGTCATCTGCCCGTCCGGCCGCACGCCATAGATATTTCCCTGATAAAAAATCGGCGTGTGCTGATACGATCCGAAGATCTGCGGCTTGAGCCGAAAGAGTTCTTTCACGGCATACACGCCATTCTCCTCGCGAATCTCCAACATCAAAGCGCCCGATCCATAGCCTCCTGAAAGCAGAATTTTGCCGTCGCCAAGCGACACCGGCGATGCAATCGTTGCCTGCTGAATGGTCCACAAATCCGATTGCCACAGTAGCCGGCCATCGTCGGCGGAGACTCCGGCAACTCCGCTTTTGTGGCAGTAAACATAGGTGCGCGCGCCGTTTATCTCGACAGGCGTAATTGAGGAATGCGTCATTTGCCATGCCAGTGGATTGGGCGTCTTCCAAATCACGGCGCCAGATTTGCAATCAACGGCCATCATCAGTGCATCGCCGCCCGGCGCGAGTATCACGCGCTCGCCCTCTATTAATGGGCACTGCCCAGCGTACCACTCGGGCACAGTGGCTTTGAATTCTCGAACCAGATCTTTCGTCCACAGCAGTTCGCCGGAAAGCGCATCGACGCATGTGGCCACGCACAGCGGTCCGATGGTGACCGCAACTTTATCGGTTACCGCGGGAATTGTCCGGGACATGCCGTGGTTGGGTTTGACTTTCGCCGGGTACGAGTAGCGCCAAAGTTCCTGGCCATCGCCAAGCGAAAGACAGCGCAGCACGTCGCATTTTTCCGGTTTGTTGTAATCGAGCACGTACGCGCAGCCGTTGGCGATCGCCGCGCCGGCGTAGCCTTCGCCCATCTCCACGAACCAGACAACGCGCGGACCACTCGTTGGCCAAGCCTTGGCAAGAACGACGTCGTCGGAGCAGATTCCATTTGAATCCTTTCCGCGAAACGCCGGCCATGTGCCAGTCAGAGCCGAGCGCGTTCCTTTTCCGTGCTCAAGTTTACTACCGGCTTTGACGGAATTCTCAGTGGGCGCCATGCCCGGACCGTCCGGCTGCGAAACGCGCGCTTGGATGCCCGCGCTTTGATTTCGCATCAACAGCCAGGTACTCAATGCCGCCGCGCCGGCCACAGCGCAGAAAAGGGGAACCAATTTTAACATGGACACGTGTCGGCGCGCCGACTGCTGAAACCGCTCGTGAAATTGTGAGACCCGTTCAATCACGCAAAATCCTCTTTACAACCCATTCTTTAGTTTACACTAGATCACCGTAGGTGTATATCCTTTTATGAGAATTCGCAGAGTTGAGTCGTATTCAGCTTTGCGAACGAAGGGAAAACGAATGGCGGATTCACGTAAAGACAATGCGGGACGTCGGGAGGTTTTCCAGACCTTCGGGCGGCGCGCAGCGCTGGCCAGCCTTGGGGCGCTTGCAGCGGCGACGCTGTTCAGAAACTCTTGCCAATGCTCCAAGCAATCTATTTGCTCCGGTTGTGCGCAATTCTCATCCTGCGGAATGCCTCAGGCATTGAAGACGCGTGAACATGGCGAATCGCAGAATTGGGGAGGAAATCAGCATGGCTGAGGCACCCATTTCGCGGCGCGATTTCGTCAACGATGCGGTATGGGGCACGTGCCTGTTGGGGCTTGGCGGGCTGGCTGCCATGGTCGCTCGCCGCGCGCACGCTCAAGGCACAGTCTGGCAGCTCGATCCGGCGCAGTGCGTTCATTGCGGAAATTGCGCCACGCACTGCGTGCTGAAGGAATCGGCTGTGAAATGCGTGCACCTTCACGCCTCTTGCGGCTATTGCAAAATTTGCACCGGATTCCTCGATCCCAATCCGCTTTCCATCGACGCCGCGGCGGAGAATCAAGTTTGCCCGACCGGCGCGATCAAGCGTACTTTTATTGAGGATCCGTACTACGAATACACAATCATTGAAGACAAATGTATCGGTTGTGCGAAGTGCGTAAAAGGCTGCAAGTGTTTTGGGAATGGCTCGCTGATGCTGCAAGTGCGCCACGATCGCTGTTTGAATTGCAACGAGTGTTCAATCGCGGTCGCCTGTCCGTCGAACGCCTTTAAGCGCGTGCCCACCTCGGAGCCTTATCTGACGAAAGGGAAGGCTCACGGATAATGAGACGCGCCGCGCATGCACTGTTCCTGCTCGCCTTGCTGCTTGTTTCCGAACCGTCAGTGTTTGGCGCTGCGCTGCCGGAATTCGAATCGAATTACAATCTGCCCACGCCGTCCGCGCCAGCGCCGCGCGGCGAACTTCCCGATTACACCGACGTGGCGGTGCTGATCGGGTCGCTGACTCTCGCAGCGTGGCTGGCGCTCAAGCAGCGCTCGCGCCAATGCTTGTTTCTGTTGACTGTGGCGTCGATGACCTATTTTGGTTTCGTGCGCCACGGCTGTGTGTGCGCCGTTGGGTCTGTTCAAAACATGGCGCTGGCGTGCTGTGACCGAAATTACGCCGTACCGCTGAGCGTTGCGGCATTTTTCTTTTTGCCGCTCTTGGCGGCGCTGTTTTTTGGCAGAGTCTTCTGTTCCGGAGTCTGTCCGCTCGGCGCCATTCAGGATGTGTTCCTATTAAGACCCGTTAAAGTTCCGCGCTGGCTCGAGCACGCGCTCGGTTTGCTTGCATGGATTTATTTGGGCGCCGCCATTCTTTTCGCCGCGACATCGAGTGCATTCATCATTTGCGAGTACGATCCTTTTATCTCTTTTTTCAGGCGGACGGGCAGTTTGAACATGCTTCTGCTTGGTTCAAGCTTTCTGTTGTTGAGCATGTTCGTGGGACGTCCCTATTGCCGGTTCTTGTGTCCGTACGGCACGCTGCTCGGTTTCTTTTCACGCTTCTCGCGCAAACGTGTGACAATCACGCCAAGCATATGCATTCAATGCCGTCTCTGCGAAGAGGCATGTCCGTTTGGCGCAATCGATGAACCGGATCCGGCTACAGTTCGCGAACGCCGCATGACACCGAGTCGGATTGTTGGAATGCTCGCACTGTTAATTCTCTTAGTTGCTGGCGGCGGATGGGGTGGGAAGTGGCTGGGTCCGGCGTTCGCGAAGATGCACGCCACGGTGCGTTTGGCTGAGCGCGTGAGCATCGAAGACGCCGGGCTTGTCGCCACGACCACCGACGCGAGCGATGCGTTCCGGCGCAGGGGGCAGGCGCCGCAGGAATTGTACGCGCAAGCCGCGTTGCTGCGCTCCGAATTTTCCACGTGGGGGCTGCGTCTTGGATTGTTGGTCGGTGCCGTTGTCGGCTTAAAGCTGATATCCTTATCCGTTCGTCGCAAACAGTTGGATTGGGAAGCAAATCGCGCGAATTGCCTCGCGTGCGCGCGCTGTTTCGAGTCCTGTCCGCAGGAGCGCGTTCGCCGGCAAGCTTTGGGCGGTGCCGTATGCGCCGGCGGTGCAAGCTGCATGCTTGCCGCGAATCCGGCCGACAATGTGCTTGCGTCAACTCAATTGCCCACTACAAAATTGCAATCTGGCGCCGCCATCGCGCGTGCTTCAGCCTGCGTGGCAGGCGCTTTTTCGTTGACTGTGTTGATTTTCATGCTTTTCAACTACGCGAATAACGTTGGTGCCGGGCCGCTCAACAATGCGCAAATGACGCAGTTGCGCGAAGCCGCGCACGCCGCGCCGCAAGATCAGTCGATTCGCGAGCGCATTCGCGAGTTGGACCTGAACCTGCGCGTGGAATTCTTCCAGCGCCAGCGATTCTCCGAAACAGGCGGCTCACTGCTGCTGACCGGAATCGTCGCATTTTTGATCGCTCTCAAAACAAATGCGGAATTTCAAAAGCGGCTTCCTCAGCCGCAACTGCCATCCGACGCGCGTGCGCAACGCCAACGGATCGCCAGGATTTCGCGCTACGCCGTGGCCACGCTGGCCATGACAGTCGGATCGGCTAGCGCGGTGCTGGCCGTCTCATTCGGCAAAGGCGCCATGCCTGTGATCGCCGCTTCGCCCAGCGCCGAATGCGCGCCGCCGAGCGTCGAAGAACTCCAGAAAAATTGGCCGGTGTTCCGCGGGCCCAACAGCGGAGTTGCCATTTCGCTTCTGAACAGCGCCGCCAAATTTCCTGAACATTGGGACGGCAAGACAAACGACAAGATTATCTGGAAAACGTCTGTGCCCTTGCCGGGCGAGAGTTCGCCGATTGTATGGAACGACCGCCTTTTCATCACCGGCTCCGACGGCAAGACCAACGAAGTTTATTGTTTTGATTCGATCAAAGGACTATTGCTCTGGAAGAAGAATATCGAAAGCGAAGGCGCGCCGCCGAAGGTCAACGAAGCAACGGGCTTTGCCGCGCCCACTCCGGCTACGGACGGTCATGCGGTCTACGCCATCTTCGCGCATGGCACTATCGCCGCGCTCGATTTTGGCGGCAAACAGATTTGGAGGCAGAATCTCGGGCCGCTCGACAATCATTACGGGCACGCCTCGTCGCTCACGCTTGCCGCCGGGCATGTGATCGTTCAATTGGATCAAGCCGGCGCGGACGACAACAAATCAAAACTGCTCGCGCTCGATAGCGCAACAGGAAAAATCCTTTGGCAGACTCCGCGCAAATTGCCCTGTTCCTGGTCCTCTCCGCTGACGATTCGCATCGACAATCGTGAACTGATTGTTGCAGTGTCCAATCCGTTCGTCGCCGCCTACGACGCCGGCGACGGCGCGGAAGTGTGGCGCGCGGAAGCGCTCTCCGGCGAGACCGCGCCTTCACCGGCCTATGCGGACGGGCTAGTTTATGCGGCGCAGGAAGGCAGCCGCCTGGCCGCGATTCGCGCCGACGGTCATGGCGACGTGAGCCAGTCGCATTTGGCGTGGGGCTATGAAGAGAATCTGCCCGACATTTGCAGCCCGCTTTCGGACGGAAAAATCACCGTCATCGTGCAGACCGGCGGAACCGTGACGTGCCTCGACGCGAAGAAAGGGACGCGATTGTGGTCGAAAGAGGTCGAAGCTGAATTTCATGCGTCGCCAAGCCTCGCCAATGGCAAACTTTTTCTGCTGAGCAAAACCGGCACGATGTTTCTGCTTTCCGTTGCTGACGGAAAAGAACTGGGCCGTTCCGAATTGGGCGAACACTGCAACGCGTCGCCGGCATTTGTCGGAAATCGAATTTTCATTCGCGGCAAATCCAACCTCTATTGCATTGGAAACGCACAACCATGAGCTGCGCCAATTTCACTGCAACGGCGTTGCATGCCGATCCGCACGCGCATCAAGGCTGCGGCCATGCGTGTGCCGATAACAAGATTGATTTGTCGTTTGTCGATCGGACAATTTCGGAGATTGGCCGCGGGCCGGAATCCGTCATCGCGATTCTTCAAGCGATACAGGAACATTACCGTTATTTGCCGGACGAAGCCATGCGGCGCGTCTGCGAATTGACGCAGATAACTCCCGCCGCGATTCAAGGCGTCTCGACTTTTTACGGCCAATTTCGCCACTCGCCAGTCGGCACGCATTTGCTGCGCGTGTGCCACGGGACCGCTTGTCACGTCAAGGGCGCGGATTTGATCGAAGACGCGATTTTGCGCGAGTTGAAAATTGCGCCCGGCCAGGACACGGACGCGCAGCGGAAATTTACCGTGCAAAAAGTCGCGTGCCTGGGCTGCTGCACGCTGGCGCCGGTTGTTCAAGTCGGCGAAGTGACCTACGGTCATCTTGCGCCGAGCGGCGTCGCGCAGATGCTTCGCGATTACGAGGAACTTGCCGCTCACCGTGCGGCGCGGCCGCCGGCTCAATCGCATTCGCATGCTGCGCCGTCCGCCAATGGATGCGCCGAAATTCGTGTGGGACTGGGTTCCTGCTGTGTGGCAAAAGGCAGCGGTGATGTTCGGGACGCGCTGACCGCGGCAGTCGCCCGCACGCGCGCCAAAGTTGCCATCAAGCGCGTCGGGTGCGTCGGCATTTGTCATCAAACGCCGATGGTTGAAGTTGTTGTTCCGGGAAAAGCGCCCGCGCTTTACGCGAAGGTAACTGCGGATGACGCGGACTCGATTGTGGCCCGCCATTTTCCTGCGCCGAGTTGGTGGCGCCGCGCAAGCCGGGTGTGCGGCAATGCGATTTCGCGCATTTTCGAAGGCCCGCCGGACGAGGCAATCGAGCGCCACGCCATCGATGTGCGCGATCCGCCCGTCGATGCATTTCTTGGGCGGCAAGTTCACATCGCCACTGAACTTTGCGGCAGCATCGATCCGCTCGATATCAACGAATATTTGCGCCACGACGGATTAAGCGCGCTGCGGAAATGTCTTGACGGAATCGCGCCGGAAAAAATCATCGAGCAAATTCGCGAATCGGGATTGCGCGGGCGCGGCGGCGCGGGGTTTTTGTCCGGCGTGAAATGGGCGGCGGTGCGCGCGGCCAAAGGCGATTTGAAATACGTCATCTGCAACGGCGACGAGGGCGATCCCGGCGCGTTCATGGACCGCATGATCCTCGAATCGTTCCCTTATCGCGTGATCGAAGGCATGGCGATTGCCGCGCGCGCGACGGGCGCCAGCGAAGGCATTTTTTACATTCGCGCCGAATACCCGCTGGCGGTCAAGCGCATCGGCGAAGCGCTGACGCGCTGTTCAATGCTCGGCCTACTCGGTGACAACATCATGGGCCGCGGCTTCAAATTGAACATGCGGATCGTACAAGGCGCGGGCGCATTTGTGTGCGGCGAAGAGACGGCGCTGATGGCGTCCGTCGAAGGGCGCCGCGGCATGCCGCGCCTGCGCCCGCCGTTCCCCGCGGAAAGCGGATTGTGGGGCAAGCCGACGCTGATCAACAATGTCGAAACACTCGCGCTTGTCCCGTGGATCATGCGCAACGGCGCGGCTGCGTTTGCGAAACACGGCACGCCCGACAGCCGCGGCACAAAAGTTTTTGCGCTCGCCGGAAAAGTTGCGCGCGGAGGACTGATTGAAGTGCCGATGGGCATCACTCTGCGCGAAATCGTTGAAGAAATCGGCGGCGGCATAGCGGACGGCAAACGATTCAAGGCCGTGCAAGTCGGCGGCCCGTCGGGCGGATGCGTGCCCGCGTCGCTCGCGGAGACGAAAGTCGATTACCAGGCGCTCGCCGCCGTCGGCGCAATCATGGGTTCCGGCGGCATGGTGGTGATGGACGAGTGCGATTGCATGGTGGATATCGCGCGCTACTTTCTACAATTCACACAGACCGAATCGTGCGGGCGCTGCACCTTCTGCCGCATCGGCACGCGCCGCATGCGCGATATCCTCGAACGGCTTTGTGCTGGACAGGGAAAGAAAGGTGACCTTGAAGAACTTGAGCATCTCGCGAAGGTGGTCAACCAAGGCAGTCTGTGTGGACTTGGAAAAACTGCGCCCAATCCGGTGCTCACGACGCTAAAATACTTTCGCGACGAATACGAAGCGCATTTGCAGAAAAAATGTCCTGCGGGAAAATGCAAAGCGTTGATCGGCTATTACGTCACCGATGCGTGCATTGGCTGCACGATTTGTTCGCAGCAATGTCCCGTGAACGCAATTCCGATGACACCATATCAAAAACATGATATCGACTTGAATAAATGCACCCGCTGCGACACGTGCAAACAAGTCTGCCCGGAGCACGCCATCGTCGTGAATTGAAACATGCCGAAACTGACGATCGACAATCACGAAGTGGAGGTGCCCGGCGGCGCGACGATTCTCGACGCCGCGCGCAAACTTGGCATCGAAATCCCGACGCTGTGTTTTCGCGAGGACTGCTCGCCCTCCACCTCCTGCATGGCCTGTCTGGTGCGCCTGTTGCCCAGTGGAAAACTCGTGCCCTCGTGCGCGTACAAAGCGGAAGAAGCCATGCGCGTCGAAAGCGAGAGCGCCGGCGTGCGCGCGATGCGCCGCGCCGCGATTGAGTTTTTGCTCAGCGATCATTTCGGCGATTGCATGGGCCCGTGCCATGTGACGTGTCCCGCGCACATGAATATCCCGCTGATGATCCGCCAGATCGCGGGCGGCGACATGCGCGCGGCGATTGAGACGGTCAAGGCCGACATTGCGCTTCCAGCCATTCTCGGGCGCATTTGTCCCAAGCCCTGCGAAGGCGCCTGCCGCCGAGGCTCAACCGACACGCCTGTCGCGATATGTTTGCTCAAGCAATACACAGCGGACGTCGATCTCGCCACGAGCGCGCCGTACCTTCCGCCTTGCGCTCCGCCGCGCGGAAAAAAAGTCGCGATCGTCGGCACGGGGCCAACCGGCCTTGCCGCCGCGTTTCACATTCAGCAAGCGGGAATCGATTGCACGCTCTTCGACGCCAATGAGTTGCCCGGCGGCCCTTTGCGTTATCAGATTCCCGGCGACCGCCTTCCGCGCAGTGTGCTAGATGGTGAAATCGGCATCATTGAAAAACTCGGCGCACGTTTTCAAATGAACTCGCGCCTCGGCGTTGATTTCACGCTCGACGCGCTACGCGGCGCGTTCGATGCCGTGCTGCTTGCTCTGGGCGAAATCAAGCCCGCGTTTGTGACTGCGCTCGGCCTAAAGGCGTCAACGTATGGCGTTCAGATCGACAAAGAAACGTGGCAGACCAGCACGCCTAGCGTGTTTGCCGCGGGCGATGCCGTGCGGCGCAGCCGGGTTTCGATTCGCTCCGTCGCTGAGGGAAAATTCGCCGCGCATGCCATCGCGCAATTTGTCGCAGGCGAAACGATTCGCGCCGAACCCAAGCCGTTCAATTCGCGGCTGGGGATTCTCGACAAAGAACAAGCCTTGAAATTCCTCGCGCATGCCAGCGCCGTCAGCCGAATTTCGCCGGCGAGCGGAAACACAATCGGCTTCCACGCCGAGGAAGCGATCGCCGAAGCGCAACGCTGCCTGCATTGCGATTGCCGCAAGGCCGACGCGTGCCGTCTTCGCACCGCCGCCTGCTTCACTGGCGCCAGCCAGGCGCGCTACAAAGGAGAGCGCCGCCCTGTCGAATTTGTGGACGATCATCCTTTCGTGGTCTACGAGCCGGGCAAATGCATCCGCTGCGGTTTGTGCATCCAAATCGCGCAAAAACACGCGGAGCCGCTCGGCCTGTCCTTCGTCGGCCGCGGTTTTCATGTGCGCGTCAGCGTCCCTTTCCAAGCGTCTCTCGGTGAAGGTTTGCAGCGCGCGGCAAAAGAATGCGCCGAAGCCTGCCCCACCGGGGCCTTGGCGCTCAAAGGCGAAGAATTCAAAATATGTAATGAATGCCACCAGGCGGAATGCGCGGCTGAGCATGTTTCAACATAATTTTCTGATTATAGTCAAAGCACGATTGAGCGTAGCGGTGCACAGCAAGACAAGCCCGCAGTAGCACCCTCTGGTTGACGCGGCTCAATTGCTTTTCAACTTTCGCGCCACCATCGTCAAACGCTCGCCAAGCTTTGCAATGCTCTCCTGCATCTTGCCATCCTTCAGCGTTCCGTCAGCGTTGAATGCTTCGTGCGCTTTTGGCACGGCGATTTGTTCTGGCAGCACAACCACGCCGATGTTTCCAAGAATGGAACGCACCGTCACCAATCCGCGCAGGCCGCCGAGCGCGCCGGGCGAAGCGCTCATCAACACCGCGGCTTTTCCTTTGAACGCCGCCAGCGATTCCTCGCCCGGCACTGGGCGCGAAAGCCAGTCGATCGTGTTCTTCAACACCGCCGTGATCGAGCTGTTGTATTCCGGCGCGGAAATCAACAGGCCATCGGAGGCGATGAAGATTTTTTTCAAGTCCATTGCTTTCGCCGGAATGCCGGATTCTTTTTCAAGATCCTCGTCGAAAATCGGCAGCGGGTATTCCTTCAGGTCGAGGAATGTCACGTCCGCTCCGGCGTTCGTCGCGCCTTGGGCGGCGATGCGTGCCAGTTTTTTGTTGAATGACTCTTTCCGCAAACTGCCCGCGAATGCAACAATGCGAGGTGCTGCGCCCATGCAAATTCCCTCCAAAATTGAACGGAGCTAGAGCTCCGTTCTACTTATGCGAGATCGAACAACAACACTTCGGCGTCGTGCGCGCCCATTAAGGCTACTTCGCGTTCCTTTTCGATCGCTGCGCCGTCGCCCTCGTTGAGCCTAATGCCGTTGAGGTCCAGCGCGCCGCGCAGCACTTGCAGCCACGCCGCGCGGCCCGGCTGCACAGCGTACGGCAGCGTGCGCCCATTTTCAATTACGCTCAAATACAAGCGCGCATCCTGATGAATCGTGAGCGACCCGTTCGCGCCGTCGGGCGAAGCCACGAGTTGCAGCGCGTTGACGCGTGAGTTTTCGTCGAATGCTTTCTGCTCGTAACTGGGCATGAGCCCGCGCGCGCTGGGCTTCAGCCAGATTTGATACAAATGCACGTGCTGCGTCTCGGACGGATTGAATTCGCTGTGCTCGATGCCGGTGCCCGCGGACATGCGCTGCAAGTCGCCGGGGCGGATCACCGATCCCGTGCCCAAACTGTCGCGGTGCGCCAGTTGGCCTTCGAGCACAATCGTGACGATTTCCATGTCGTTGTGCGGATGCATGCCAAAGCCGCGTCCGGGCGCGACGCGGTCTTCGTTGATCACGCGCAACGATCGAAAACTCTCGTGCGCGGGATCGTAATAATCAGCAAACGAAAACGTGTGGTAGGTGTCGAGCCAGCCGTGATTGGCGTGCCCGCGATCTTTGGATTTCCGAATGGTAATCATGCGCTTTCCTCCAAATCCGACTGAAGAAAGACGCGGCGAATTGAAAAAATCTGAAGGAAATTTTGAGTCCTGAGTGCTGAGCGAACTGAGGTGAAGCGCGTCGCGCTTTTCACTCATCGCTCGTCGCTCATCACTCAATTCGCGGGAGCGGTGTAATCGAATTTCACCAATTCGCCTTCCATAGTGCTGACGTAGACGGCGTCGGGGCCGGCGGTGCCCGTGAGCGGCTTGGTGCCGATTCGTCCGCGCCAAGCCAGTGTGCCATCGGCAAGATTGTAGGCGCAAAGCATGTAATTTCCGCCCATCGATTCGGTGCAGACGAGTGTCAAGGGCACGGCATTGTGCTGCTTCTTTTCCGGAATCCAAACCATCGGCGTGAAAAGCGGCTTGCCTTGCAGCGGCGTGGTCCACACCGGCGGGCCGCCTGAAACGGAGACCAGGCTCAGCGCATTGTTGTCCGTGGCGGCGATGAAACCATTGGGCGCCGCGGCCAGGCCCAGCAGGCACGGGGCGTCGAGATCGGAATGACTTTTCTCTCTGCCAAAGGCGTCAGCGTCGCGCACGAGAATATGCCCCTTCACATCGGCAATGCCAACCAGCGTGCCGCCGCTGGGCTCGCGGCCGAGGGCCAGCGGCAGGCTGACGCGCGTCTCGCAGGGCATCTTCCATTTGACGTCCCCGCGGTACCCTTCGACGGCATAGATCAGGTTGTTTTCGCGCGGCACAAAGTAGGTGTCACCGTCGAAGGCAAGGCCGATGGGCACGTCGATCGACGCGTTATATGCGTCCGAGATCATCTGTTTGATGATTGGATTGCGTTCGGCGGAGTAGACGTCGATGGCGGAACGCGAGATCAGCGAGATCAGTTTCGTGGCCGTCGATTTCTTCGGACGATACATTTGTGGCGCGCCCACGGCGCCTGGCTCGGATTGAATGCGGTGGAATTCGACGCCGTTGGTGGGAATTTGAAAAAAGTAGGGGCCGTTGCAGGAAACAAACGCAAACGCTTCCGCGTCCTCGGTGTTCGCGCTTAAGCCGCGCAGCTTCAATTCGCCTTTGGGCAGAGCACGCGGCTGCACGGTTTTGTTCTGTTCTTTAACAGGCAGCGGCGGGCCTTCGAGGTTGACACGGCGCAGCACTTCAAGCGTGCTGCGTTTGCACACGGTCAGTTCGTTCCCGCCCGCCAGCAGCAGCAGGTCGTTGACGGTCATTATGCCAGCTTCGGCGGGGAATGGCGCCTGCACCGCGGCCTGCGGTTTGCGCACAAAATCCGCGTGGATGCGTTCGCCGCGGAAATTACATTCGATTTTGTCTTCGGGCTCGTAGCCGGGCAGCGTAAACGTCAGCTCGACCGGCCCCATCACCGGCAGATCGACATACATCGGCGTTTTGCCGATCGGTTTGTCGTGATACGAGACCTGTGCGCCATCGGGCGAACTCGTGAGGTTGACGCGCAGTGTTGCGCCGGCTGCCGCTTCAGAGAAAGGGTACTGGTTGACGACTTCGAGAATGCTTGCGCGCGAATGGGGCGCATCAATGTCTTCCCCCTGATGCGCCGCCAGCACTTTCTGCTTCAAATCGGCTTCGGGAACGTCCGTTTGCAACTTGCGCAGTTCTTTGACGGCATCGGCGAACGCCTCCGCCGGCGGGTGACTGGCCAGCAGCGCCGTCGCGGTCGCGCGCGCTTCTTCGGCGCGCCGCTGCAGGATCATGTTATGAATTTTCGAGAGTTCCTCGGCGGCTTTTGTTTCGCGGTCGGTCAGTTCTTTGGCAAGCTTCTCCGCTTCCGTCCCAAGCTGCGTGCCCGCGCATTGTTTCTTCACGGCCTCGCTCAATCTGCGCGCGCTGTTGTAATCGCCCTTTTCCATCATGTCGCGGCCTTTCGCCAGAAGCCGCAGCGCGTCGTCGCGCGGCGCAAGCAGCTTCAGCAGGTCGGCGCGCGCTTCCTTGCCGACGATTTCGGGCGGATCGGCTTTGAGCATCTCGCGGTAGGAGGCAATCAATTGGTCCGGCGTCTGCTCGCGCGTGTTCTTGCGCAATCCGTCCAGGCGCGCGCGGAATTCGACGGTGCGGATCAGTTCCTCCAAATCCGGCAGCTTCTTCTTCAGCTTGTTCTGTTCCACAAGCGTCTGCTTGTCTTCGATCTTGATGCCGTCGTAATCGCGCATTTTATTGCGTATGTCATCCAGGTCGGCGCGCGTGAGGCCTGTGATAATTTTCGGGCTGAAATCCTTGAGGTCCTGCGCGAGTTGCGTTTCGATTTCAGTCTGCATGCTCTTCGCGAACTTTTCATGTTCGGCCTTGAGGTCCGGGTCGGGCGGGGCATACGTTTTCACGCGCGCCAGCGCATCGTTGAATTTCCGTTTGCCGAGCATGGTCGCCGTATCGCGTTTTAGCTCGTCGAATTGGGTCAGGCCTTCCTTGTGAGCGCTGTTCCCACGGGTGACGTACCAAAACGCGCCGTAACCCAGTCCTCCAAGGGCGATGAGGACCAGCGCAATCTTAGCCAGCGGCAAGCGCCGCTTGCGGATAATCAGATTCTGCACCACCGGCTTCTTGATCGTCGGCGATGAGCCTTTGCGTTCAACTGGCGTCGCAACCGAGGCTGGCTTGTCGTCGGCTGCGGCCAATTGTTTGCGCAGCACTTCAATAAACGGGATGGCAGCCTTGATTGCGTCCGGCGAACCGACTTTCGACGCATGAACGGCCATGCGGTGCGCGTCGGCGACCTGCCCGGCTTCCATTTGCAGCTTGGCGTAATTGAGGTACTCGCTCTTTGGCACTGGTTCGACGAGCTGCGCATCCCACAATTCCAAAATCATGCGGTTCGTGTTCAGTCGCCCCAGGCACGATTTTTGAACGATGCCTTCCACTGTGTGATTGGCTTGAAGCAGGCGCATGATCACGCGCCCTTCGTCCGAGATGCTGTCGGCATCGCGGTACACGCGCATGCCGTCCTCGGTCATGCGGAAGAGCAGCGATTGCGTGGTGATGCGCTGTTCGATGTCGTGCCACTCGTCGGCGCGCCGCGCGGCTTCCAGCAATAGGCTGTCCGGATCGATTTTCAATCGAACGGCTCCGCCGCCGGGTGCGATTTTTGTGTCCAGCGACGCGTTCGCAAGAAAATCGAAATCGCCCTCGCGCAGCGTGAACAGATCGCAGATTTCTTCCTCCGTTAAAAAACGCAGCGCGTCCTCGAGCGCGTTCTTGTTGACGTAATTCATCTCGATCAGGACTTGTCCCAGGACCATACCGTTTTCTTTGTGAATTTTGAGAGCGGTGTTGAGGCTGTCATCGTTGATGGCTTTGCGCGCCAGCAGCAGGTCGCCGAGCTGAATGTATTGAGTGGCGCGGCCGGCCAGCGAAATGAAGCCGTCCTGCAGCTCAATGAAGCGCGTGCCTTCCGGCGCCTGCACACGCAGCAAGCCGGTGGACTTGCCGCGCGAGAGCATCTGGAAAACGTCCGCGAGATTGACAACCGCGAGATTGCCTTTAAGCCCCATTTTCTGTCCGCGCCTTTATCCCCACTACCCGCTCATGTGCAAAAAATTGCGCTCTTTTCTCGCAATTCACAACACCTACGCTAAAAGAGGCATCGGGAAATTGATCCCTGCCCGCAACCAGTCCCGCTCCTTCAAGGAAGAAACAGACCATATCGGTCGCCGCATAATATGACTTTGCCAAACGCTAAATCCTTACAAAGCAACTCCGCTCTTTTGAGTGTTTGCGGCGAACCCGGCGACGGCGCCACCGCGGCGTTAATTCAGGGTCTGGTCGATACTGCAGCTTCGGTCGCAATTATCGGACACGAACGCCCCGACGGAGACTGCATCGGCAGCGAAGTCGCGCTTTGCTCGATCCTGCGCGCTCAGGGCAAACGCGCGGAGATCGTGAACGCCGACCCGACGCCGGAACGCTATCTGAACCTCGATCCGGATGCCATGATCCGCCGCCATCGTCCCGGCGCGCCGCTCGGCGCGAACTTGGTTTTTGTGCTGGATTCGACGGACCTCAAACGCATCGGGAAGATCACGCCGGAGGAATTCGGCGGCGCAAGAATCGTGGACATCGATCACCATCCCGGCAACCCGAATTTTGGCAACGTGAATTTTGTGGATACCGCGGCGGCT